>OMLO01003826.1_pt1 | contig 12475 bp, 7 predicted proteins | sample 1674811 | NCBI WGS metagenome assembly OMLO01 (sample SAMN06265003, study PRJEB25207) | coral metagenome | isolation source: Coral host | place: Mexico:La Bocana,Puerto Morelos, Mexico | collected 2008-11-13
TCAAAATCGATAGGAAAAAATAACGTTCCATACCTTTGATATATTCTAGGTGGACTTCCTTCAACAAGATGAACAACTTGAATGACGCTTGAAGTGCGATAATCCTTAGCTACGGTCAAGATGATAATTAACGTAACATTTTCGTTTGTAAAATTAGAGTTAATCCAACTGGTGCGGCCATAGCTTATCGTATTATTTTGTATGGCTGAAGTATTAACATGTGTGAATGAGCCTTGTTTCAGCAGCTGAAGACTGGAGTGGTTGCTTCTTGGTATAGTACTGTAGCGCCAAGTAAAGTTCATTCCTTTGTTATCACCAGTTTCGGGATCATAGGAAACCGAACCGTTCATCGTAATGTTTTCGGTGACCCCTCGGATGACCTCCGCCCCTCCGTAGATGGCTGCCACGAGATTTTGTCTCCTCTTACAGAATCGTCCATCTACACCGAAAAACACGAACAGTATCTTTGTATTCTTTAAGTGATTAAAATAGAGATCTCTCACTGGACCATGGAAATTTTTGGATAAGGAAGAAAGGGCTAAATGCAGATGTGTCCATACTGTGCATGTAGATGCAACGTATGTGGGCTAATTGTTAAATAAGCAAATAAATCAAAGCTTTTGAATTCAATTCAGCTCATTAGTTAACGAATTTAAATATTTACTTTCTCATTTTATTTTTCCCGGGCTTTTTTTTATCTTAAAATGTAATTTGCCTATCAATACCGAACGCCACCGCAAACGCTGGATTACAAAGTGGCACGTTCTAACTATTACGCCATCGCGCCTCCCAACTACAGTTATTTTATCACAAATACCTTTATCGTAATGATAATAAGTTCACAACGTCAACAATTGTAGACCTAAAGGTTGACTAAAGGTCGTAAACTTGGCAAAAGGGAGTGAATATCTGTTGAAAAGGCATAGTTTAGCCACCAACTGATGAAAGTAATCGGATCTGTTGGTGGAGCCGTCATATTATTTGATTGCGACGTAACAACTATGCAAACAAAGCATGGGGCAAGCTGGTGGTTTTAGAGAATAGAAGGTTCTTTTGTAACAAATTCATATAACTGGTTATAACTGTTCTCCACCACTGTTAACACACTGTTTCTTTTGGCGTCATTTTAAGCGTGTAAAATTGTTTACTTACCTGTATACTTCAATTTGTTACAAAGGTCGGAGGCGCAGCAGGAAACTTCACAGCATTCCAGTTGATTAGAACTCACTGCCAGTTGACAAAATTGAAGAAGATTGTTGCAGAGCCGTGCAATATGGCATCCCATACCGAACCCCTCAAGGCTACCGTTTAGTCTTTGGTATCCCCAAAAGCAACGGTCCTCTTCGCCCTCACAAACAACTTGGGCGCTTGTATTTTTAGATAACACTTCATGGCGGCATTCCTGGCCTGAGCCGACACATTTGTAACACTTCAACGGTGGGGCTGAGAAAGGGCGAGTAATAAGGGTAAGTAAAGCTTAAAAAGACTGTATTTGAAAAAAAAAATAATAATTAGCAATGCGATGGACACTGCATAACTCAATGAAAGCTGTAATCTAGGACAAAATCACTCAAAACATAAAAGTAGGCAGTTTTTCCTTTACTTCCAAATCTACCAAGTAACATAAAATATACTTGTGTAAACCTACAAAGCCAAAAAAAGTATTGAGGTTGAGGAAAAAGAGAGGATGCATAGCGACTTGAGATTCCTTATCATTTTAAAAGACTTCATTCCCTTGTCTTACAGACGCAGATATTAATTCGGTTTTCTTTTTATATCGTTTGGCCTTCTCTTTTAAGTTTGATTAATCTCCAACTGAGCAGTGAAAATCATTTTTATGCAAAAAAATTTTACTTCGCTCAACTTTTAGTCCTGTGTGTTAGCGTTGATCGGCTTCTGAAGTACAAGGCAGAGTGAAAGTAGCTACGTGTAGACCTGCGTGGAAGAACATCTACCTAATTCACAAAGAGTAACAATACATATCCTCCGAGCGCGAAGAAAAACTACTTTTACAACACGCGTGGGAATTCGAAAAAAGCAAGGGTGCTGGAAACGGGGTAAACCCGCGTAGTTCGGCGCGGAGTAACATGTACCTAATAGAGGAAGACTGATATTATCAGTATACGTCTTGAGCACGACCGGCCTTGAACTGGTAAGGAAAAGGAAGTGTGGTAGCAACCAAGTTAAACATGTGCCTCCAGCATGATGAAAAGCACTTTTTATTAAACTTGTGGAAACTCAAAATCTTGAAACATGGGAGATATGATGCTACCGGCTTAGAAAAGGTAAACAAAACTAAGGCTGGTAGAAACCAGGTAAACGTGCGCGGATCCGCGCGAAAAAAAAGAATGCCTGAAATACTACGCAAATAAGCTGTTACAGGAATTGAAGCGGTAAGGAAAAGCAACTGGGTGGTAGCAACCGAGTGAACGCGCGTGGACCGCAATTATAAATATCCACGTGATAGAAATAGAATGAGAATAGTTAGGCCTCGAGCATGATGAAAAGCTACTTTTGCTAAACTTGTCAAGACTCTAAATCCTTAAACATGGCAGATATGAAGTTACCGGCCTGGAAAGAAGAAAAGAAAAACAAAACAAGGGTGGTAGCCACCGGGGTAACGCCCGTAGTGCTAACTATGGTGTCCACTTGGCGGCCATTCGCTATAATTAATATTTGTTTCATTCGGTGGACTATTGAAGTTTTAGATAGCACAAAAATATATTCAAGAATTTTTTTTTGCAGTCCTGAACAGTCAAAAATTTAGCGTTCAAGAGATGTCATGAAGCTTTAATTAAAATTTTGTCACCTCGATGTCGTCGTCCTCTTTCGCCTCAATACGGGAACTTAAGCAAACCACGACGATGAGGGCAACGAGAACGTCACAAAAAATATTTCATGAGCAAAGCATGAGTTGTGCACGTGCGTCATAACTCTTAGTCCATTTCTTTCCAGTGCTCTGTAAAACATGAACGTGAAATGACCAGGTTTTGCGTAGTCTAAGGAACGCAAACGACGGCGACTAATTTTTCATATTTGCAATTGGAATTGAACATTTTCATTGCATATTTAGCCTGAACAGATTTTAGAGCCATTGATGTACTGAGCAGATCCGTAGACAATTGCGAATTTCGCTGAAAGAATATCAATAGATATTAAAATAGTCGACTTAGTAAACCTTTGACTTCCAGGAGGGTGTAATCCGTCACATTGTACTCCAGGGTATTCCTCAACGAAACTGCAAGGACACAGGTGTAATTCCCCTCGTCACTCTCGCTAAGTTCTTGAAGAACGAGGGAAAAGCTGTCTAGATCAACCGGATTTCTGGTTGATCTAGACAATGCCAATCCATCCTTATACCATGAGATTCTTGTCAGTCTGGTTGACTGGTGGCCTCTGGCGGTAATGTTGCAGATTAAGGTGATGTTACCGTTATATTCTGGAACACCAGTTTTATGAACAGCGACTTTGGGAATTTCTGATCCTGTGTGAATGGTATTGTAATACCAAGAACAAGAATGAAAACGTTAAGCTTTTTTTCTCTTGTTGTCAAATACAGTGGTTTAGGAACAAGATAATGCACTGTTAAAGTAAAGCTTAAAACTCTTTTTTCATTTTGTCCTAACAACAAAGTACGTATTTTACCGACAAGTAACGTGGTATTGGCTCAAGAAATAAGAAACAACAATATTTGCATTGAATTTATGATTGATCATAGCAGTTATACAAATAACTTAAGCAGTTGTGAGATTAAAGCCTGAAAAAAATTCAGGCCTGAACGGGATTCGAACCCATGACCTCTGCGATACCGGTGCAGTGCTCCACCAACTGAGCTTTCGAGCCATCTGGGATCTGGTCACTTTGTAAGTTCGTAATATACGGCCTTTATACAACTAAATGAAAATTTAAAGTTGTTTGCTTGTCACATCACTATCATTTAAAAAACGACGACGGAGAGAGGTTAACTGCAAAATACTTGTTCTGAAGAGGGTTATGAATTGACTAGGTAAGACTATTTTTTGTGGTTGTGTTGCTGGTTAACATTAGCTTGTGTAATACGTAAACTAGAAACTTACTTTGTATGACAGAAACGGAGAAGCCATGTTGACTTCTTATTCCTGCACTTCCCTTTGCAAAAGCGTGGCATTCGTAACCTTTAACTAGACTGTCATCATAAATCGTTAAACGTCGGAAGTGTAAGGAGACAAAAAGCTTGGTCTTGTTATCTGCAAGTGAAAGAATGCATGCTAAAGTTCAGTGATATCTCTTGCTAATGACAAAAGACTAATACAAATGAATATATGAAAGGTCATATACTTGAACTGCGGAGAAGATATGAATTTATGATTGATCATCATAGTTATAAACACAACTTAAGCAGTTGTGAAATTAAAGACTGAAAAAAATTCAGGCCTGAACGGGATTCGAGCCCATGACTTCTGCAATACCGTTGCAGGGCTCTACCGACTGAGCTATTAAGCCATCTGGGCGCTGGTCACATTGTGAGTTCGTAATATACCCGTAGAAGGTGAAGAGCGTAAATGAATATCTTAAAGATCATAAAGTTGAACTGCGGAGAAAGATATGAATTTATGATTGATCATCGCAGTTATGCACACAACTTGAGCAGTTGTGAAATTAAAGCCTAAAAGAAATTCAGGCCTGAACGGGATTCGAATCCATGACCTCTGCGATACCGGTGCAGTGCTCCATCTGGGGGCTGGTCACATTGTGAGTTCGAAATATACCCGTAGAAGGTGAAGAATGCAAATTGATATATAAAAGATCATATATTTGAACTGCGGAGACAGATATGAATTTATGATTAAAAAATCATAAATTCAGTTCAGTTCAATTCAGTGTAACTGAAAGGAACAGGACCGTCTATTCGGCGAAACCTGTGGAATAGTAAACTTACTAACAGTGTGAAGAGGGACGACCTTGTTATGCCAACGAAAAAAATGCAGCGACCTCATGAGATCTAATCGTGTGGACCCTTGCATTTGATCGTGAAAAGAAATAAAAAAAATCCAAAACGCACTCAGTGGTCAGGGCGGGGCATCATCTTCCACCTCCCACTTCCCTGACGATGGTTTGCATAAATATGCGTGCCGGGGGGTTATATTAAGAAATAAAAAAAAATAGGAAAGGTCTAATTGTTTGTTTGAAGTAAAATCGTTTAATTTCACACCATTCAAAAACACACTGTCCGACGAAAAATTAAAAAAGAATCCGACCGGATCAAAATTGGTGTAACCGCATGAACGGACAGGGTCAACGTGATAAGGGTTAAGGTCTTAATTTTGTGCGTGCATGCGGTTAGACCTTTTACAATTTCAGGTTACATCCAAGATAGCGCAACCGGATTGGCGTCAAAGGACGCCATTACCTACTATAAATCCCACCCTACAAATCAATCTTCGGGGAGTATTTATGAATACAAAACATTGTGCTCAGAGTAACCTTTTTCTATAAATTGAGATAGAGAATTTTCGAGTCCAATCATTTGGCATTCCTCGAGGCAGTCGAAGGCCTTTCGTAAGTATTAGTAAGGATACTTCTTGCACTCAAGGTAACTAGCACAATGGCCGCAATTAATGCTCTTTAAAGTCATCTACCTACCGTGGTTTTCTCTGAGGTTGGTAAAGTGCAAGCTTTTATTAGGTTTAATTTCCTCGTAACCAGTATGATAGTCTCCCCTAAAAAACTTGATTTTCTCGGGAGTCATTTCTCCTGAAGAGTCAAAGGCTATGCACGTCACTTGTGCTGCTGAGAACTCTATTGCATAAATGTTCTCAGGAAATGGCTCAACAATCCCAAAATTGCCAGCTGCGAACGAAAAAGAAAAGAAAAAAAAATGATTTGATAATTAGAGACAATAAGCGCTAACTGGGAAAAATGATGCTGTTTTCATGAGTAAGGCATTATCTTTCAAACCATCAAAATGCAAGGAGTGGCCTGTGATTAAGTGGTTTTTAATCTGATGGAGGGAGCTAAAAGTTCTTAAGAAACCGAAACCGAGCCTGTCTCTCTAGACAACATCCCAATTTCTGAGGAAGACATTTTCGGTGCAACACTTCCCAGAGATTCACCAGAGGAGCGAATCGAGGAGCGAAGACAACAGGGAATAAAGAAGATTTGGTTCAGAGGTTAGGACTGAAGACACTATGCTATGCTTAATTTAACGAGTCCAGTTCAGATTTTAAATTTGGTATATGCATATAGAGCTCTTCCCTTGTAAAACCTCTTTTGATAATTACTAGCTGCCACCTCCCTAGCTTTGATTAGGGTTAAAGATTACATGCATTAGTGGCGGACTTCACCTGAGCAAGCTTGAGGATCAAGATAGAGGCTTAAATGTAGCAAGAAAGGGAAAAACTTAGTGTTCTCGGGAAAATCATGACAGCGACACTTCCTTTGAGTTTTCCATCTGACAGGTTTTTAGAAAATTAATTACGGAGTCATTTGGGGATATATGATAGAAACGTGTGATGCCAAGAAGCAACTTTCAACGGCGAAGCCTCTTGTGAAAGTCTTCGACTACTTTAAGTCGGGGCCTGTTTTGTCAATCAAATGTCAAAAATTGAATGACCGCTTTTATGTTTAAGTCAGGTACTTCCCTTCATGAAGAAGAGCAAGGCATGGGAAGTATAAACTTATTATAATTAATGCATATAACATATGTCTCCTAGTCATTGGTTCTTACATGTAGGTGGATCATGTGATCACTAACTTTAAGGTTACTCAGTTGTTGGATGATCTCCTTACGTTAGGCTTTTACACGCAGCCCTCTCACCCTTAAAGTTAAAATGGGGTCCTACCTTCTGTTAACCCTTTAAATACTGACAAGCTACGAATTAATGCCACTTTTAGGCCGCAAATGGCCTTTTTTGACCATTTTCGTCCCAATTTCGTCCCAATCCTCGAGAAAAGTGCTTTCTAGCATGGACAGTGGCTTTTTGCTGTCGAGTTAGCCATACCACCACGGTTTCCGGCGATGAGAAAAGTTTGGCCTTAAAGCTCTTTTGAAAAGGAAAGAGCTGGCCAAAAGTAGCAGTCGGTGGGAAGGCCGTGATTTTCCTGTGTTTTGGGGGTAAAAGTTCTGCGGTTTTTTAGCTGTTATTATGGTTCACTTGATCCGATCTTTGTCGCTCAGGCATCATTTACAAGATCTTTTTGCGTTGCATCGACTGACTATCAGAGATTTTTAGCACACTTAAACTGATGACGTCACACTGAAGTGGTACAAATTGCACGACAATTAACTGGACGTATATGTCCAGTTAGGGCTCAAAGGGTTAAGTTGCATGTCAACAAATTTGTTGAACCCCATCTTGGTGTAGTGACCAAGTAGTCAAAGCTTACGATGGATGTTTGGCAGGTATTGATAAACGTTGTAAGTATGTGGCAGCAACTGAACGAGGTGGAGAAGTTTGTCTACCTGGGCAGCGTCGTCAACAAAGATGGAGGAACAGACGAAGACATCAAGACCCAGATCAACAAGGCCAGACCTGCATTCAACACCCTCCGCCCCATTTGGAAATCTTCAGCCCTCTCCCTCCACAACAAGATCAGAATCTGGCTGCGAAACACGGCGAACTACCAAGTCAAACACCCACAAGCTGCAGACCTTTATCAACAGATGCTTCAGAAACATCTTCAACATCAGGTGGCCAGACGTCCTTTTCAACGCCGACCTCTGGGACAAGACTAGTCAAAGTCCCATTGAAGTGGAGATCAGAAAAAGGAAATAGGGGTGGGTCGGCCACAAACTCAGGAAGTCCCCCTCAAACGTCACCATGCAAGCCCTCGGACTGGAATCCACAAAAAAAGCGAAAAGTAGGAACACCGAAACAGACTTGGCGCAGGAGCACTGACGCAGAGGTGAAGGCCATCGGAACGACATGGGCACAGCTGAGGAAGACTTCACGGAACCGAGTGCGTTAGAAGAGTGTTGTTGCGGCCTTATGTTCTTCAGGGAATCCAAAGGCTTTTAAAAGCAAGAAAGCAACTTTGTTTGCTCTTGAGCAATATTTCAAATTCCAGGCAGGTGGAGCAGACACAATGAAAACCATGTGGATAGCATATTCTACCCAATTCAAGTTTGATAATGCACCAATTTCTCACTCCAAGTTTATGAAAGATAAGTATGTGAAGACTAGAATTGAAAAGGAACCTCTTCACAGTGAGCCCACGCACTCACAAACAGCATCAGCTAAGCAAGAGTCCTAAAAAACACAAGGCTTTGCAACTGTCGTTATATTGTAAATGAATATGTGAAAGATCATATATTTGAATTGCGGAGAAAGATATGAATGTATGGTTGATCATCGCAGTTATACACACGACTTGAGCAGTTGTGAAATTAAAGCCTGAAAAAACTTTAGGCCTGAACGGGATTCGAACCCACGACCTCTGCGATACCGGTGCAGTACTCTACCTTCTGAGCTATCAAGCCATCTGGGAGCTGGTCACATTGTGAGTTCGTAATATACCCGTAGAAAGTGAAGAATGTAAATGAAAGATCATATATTTGAACTGCGGAGAAAGATATGAATGTATGGTTGATCAACCATACATTCATATACATTCATATCTTTCTACGCAGTTCAAATATATGATCTTTGATAAATTCATTTACATTCTTTACTTTTTACGGGTATATTACGAACTCACAATGTGTTCAGCTCCCAGATGGCTTGATAGCTCAGTCGGTAGAGAAGTGCACCGGTATCGCAGAGGTCATGGGTTTGAATCCCGTTCAGGCCTGAATTTTTTTTCAGTCTTTAATTTCACAACTGCTAAAGTTGTGTGTATAACTGCGATGATCAACCATACATTCCTGTCTTCATATGGTAAAGGAAACGAAATTAAAAATTGGTAAAGAAATAGTCTCCTGTTGCCACAGAAAACTGAAAAAGACTCAGTAACTGCTTTATTGAATGACCACAGCTACAAGTGCAGTCAAGTTCAATCTCACATTTCACTTTACAGTTTACAGATTTCTCCAATCAAGGTACATCCCCCAGCGTAGATGAAATTTGCAGAAAAGCAACAAAAAGTAAATCAAAGGCTCTCTTTCAGTCAGAATGAGATCACAGAAGTTGAAAGGAAAACTAATGGGCAATTTGGAACTGTGGAGTGGAATTTGCCCCTCAAGTATTGAATTACTGCTTCTAAGTGTCATTGCATTCCTATATTGTACTACTAAAGTAGTACAATATAATCTCCAATAAAAACAGCATGCAGTGTCAAGCCTTCAAAATCAAAGAATGCTTGAGAAGAGAAAACTAAATTATCAATGAGCACATAAGTCTGCAGAAACAAAAGAAAAAGATTTAGAGGTTGTTCCTTGTTGTTTGATTGTAAGTGCAACCCATGGATTTCTTGCTACTAGACCTGGTGGCATTGTTATTGGCATTTCTGTAAGTTTGGTGGAGGTGAAACTGATTTTTAAGTTTTTGACCGTAATCGTCAAACATTGCCTGATTGTGCTAGCAGAAAACACATAGTTGTTTTGAACAAGGCAAGCCCGTTAGCAAAAGTTTATTAACAAACAACACAAGTATTAGTACATAAAGTTCAGCAGCGAATATTTGCTAGTGATAAAGAATGGACAGTTTATCTCATGATCATCAAGGGTGCTGTTAAATAATTGACCGACAAAACTTCCAAACTTTGTAACGACATATCGGCAGTCAAAGTAACATTTGATGCTGAATTTTGGTCACCAGTGTTAAATCAGATGGATTCTTTTGTTACCAAGTACGTTGATGCAGGACTGGTACACCCAAGGATTTAGCTATGGACTATAGAGACTAAGGTTGCCATAGTTGCCAATTGCATTCATGGTACAAGAACAAAGAGTCTCTTTGCAAGGTGAACGTTGGTCTGCCTTGAGTACCGACAAAATGAAAACACTGCAGATGGGTAATGAAAGATCACATGTTTGAACTGCGAAGAAAGATGTATTCGTGATTGATAATCGCCGTTACGCACGCAACGTAATTAGTTGTGAAGTCTAAGCCTGAAAAAGAAATTCAGGCCTGAACGGGAACATGACCTCTTCGATACCGGTGCAGTACTCTACCAACTGAGCTATCATGCCATCTGGGAGCTGGTCATGTTGTGAGTTCGTAATCATAATCGCAGTAGGTGAAGAATGCAAATGAATACATGAACGACTATATATTTGAACTGAGGAGAAAGATATAAAGACATGATTTATCATCCCAGTTATACATACAACTTAAGAAGTTTTGAAACTAAAACCTGTCAAAGAAATTCAGGCCTGAACGAGATTCGAACCCATGACCTCGGCGATACCAGAGCAGTGCTCTACCAATTGAGCTATCAAGCGAACTGGGAGCTGGTCACATTCTGAGTTCGTAATATCACTAATTGGGAAAGACACAAAACCTTCAAACTCTTGGCGTAGAAAATGTATCAAGGCACGGAAAATAGTACATACCGTGGAAATTCCAAATCTGTGTCCAAGATCTTTCTCAAACAGTCCAATACGGAGTTTCATCACCACTAGGGCAATCTTCCTATATGGAAAGAGATCTTGGTCTTCCGATGATACTCTCCTCCCATGCTTTCTTTTTGTATTGAAGCTGAATTCTTAATGATTTTATAGCACAACATGAACGTATCCCAATTTGGGAATCCCGTATATTGCTATTAGTTGCATGTACTTATACTGATCAAATAACGTGTGGTTTAATCTGTGATTGTCCTGTTGTAGAGATTTATTTTCAATTTTAATGGTCTCAAGCTAATTTTCCATCTGCTTGAGTTGAAACTTCAGTTGGCCTTTATTGTTCCTCGATTCCTTGTTCTTTGCCTTGAGTTGTTAATGATCGGATTCTACGTGCGATAGGAGGTCCACATCCTCTTCAACCGAACTACAAGTACTGATTGATAGAATGATTGACAGAAGACTCTGGATGGAGAACAATGTTACCTGTATCATTTCTGGTCGAGAGAATTTCTTTGAATTCAGACTTCCCTCGCTGTTTGCCCTCTTAACTATTTCTCCATGGCTTAACCTGGATGCAGTTCTCCTTTTACTGTTTTCTTTGTTCCAAGAAAAGATACTCGGTGGGTGATTGCGATTCATCTTTTCAGCCCCTTCGAAATGCGTGGAAGAAATTCGAGTGTTACCTAACTTGAAGTTCTTGTTAAGTGAATTTCTAAAGTCTCTAAAGTTATTGGTGCAAAGAGGCAGGCAACAATTTACAGGCTTCATGTTGAAAACTCCAACATGGCAATATTTGTTTACCCAAACCATTTAAGTATGTGCCGCATGCGGCAACTCATCCCAAGCCTCGTCACGTTTCTGTATTTGGCTATCAGAATTATGTACCTGCAATGTTAGGCCACTACCCTTCTCAAGGCTAACAATTTACATCATAATCTTAATGTTTCCAAGTTTATCTTTTCCATACCTTCACAAACGCTCAATACCTTCAAAACAAACACCAACAGAACCACGTCCATCTGCAAATTAGTGATAAACAATCATATCAGCAGGATTTTACGACAAGTATAACGTAGTGAGTATGAATACGTATACCAATAGGTATCTAAGGGGGGAAAGCTATAAGGTGTGACCCCATTGAATCTCGTTCTCGGCCGTTGCTGCATTATGCTCGGCCACAACAAGAGCCCTGTTATTTGACACCCCCCCCCCCCCCCCCCCCCCCCCCCCCCCGAGATCTACACTCTTTCCCTACACGACGCTCTTCCGATCTAAATTCTTATCTCGATCTTGGAGCAACAAGCACCAAAAATATATATGGGAAGTATTACGAACTAGCCTTGCTTTGAATTTTTGGGTAAATTGAAATTTCAAACTTTCAGAAACTTTTCTTGTGTGAGGAAAATGCACACCGTTGTCTTCTCCCGACTTGATGTGGACATGCTTCGCATGGAAGAACATGAAATAGCCGTTCTTACGGTATCTTCAAACGTGCAGTGACTGGTTCTTTTTACTATTGCACATCGTACCCAACAATCCGTATTATTTGTCGTTTAGTTTGCATGTTGTTTGATAATTGAGTCAAACCATATATTAGAGGACATGGAAATAACGACTAGCTCTAAATATATGTGCACGTTAAAAAATGATGGCTTAGGGCTCGGGTTGTGCTTGTGATTGGGCACTGTTGTTCCTGCCGCGGTCTGAATTCGCGTTACATTCAATCTTAAGATAGATCGGTCTGTGACAACGCCGCGACAGGAATATGGGGTAGTTGTACGCCCTTATTGATGGTTTTTCTGGCACAGCGAGTTATCCAGAGCAAGCGATATGGCACCATCTAGCCCGCTCATGCAGCAAATCATAGCGCACAATTTGGTTCATCGGTTCCCTGCTCACGGAACGAAAGACATCGTTGGAGGATTTTCCGAAAGTCGTAATTGCTTTTGGTTGAAAACTGTTTTCGGCTTGTTTGATTAAAGCTAAAAGGAA
>OMLO01003827.1_pt1 | contig 12474 bp, 6 predicted proteins | sample 1674811 | NCBI WGS metagenome assembly OMLO01 (sample SAMN06265003, study PRJEB25207) | coral metagenome | isolation source: Coral host | place: Mexico:La Bocana,Puerto Morelos, Mexico | collected 2008-11-13
GTCTGCACTATAACTCTCCGAAGGACCACCCTCAACACGATAATAAGAAAAACACACAGATAAACTCCTTTCATTTTGACCGAGCCGTTTCCGATATTAGTGTAGCGAAGAAAAGTAACAAATGGTGTTGCAATAGAACGGCACTGTATGGGGCACGCACAGACCTGGTCAAACAAAACACGCATAATAATTGACATGAACATGATAAGATCTCTGAACTCTCTAAAAACACTGGGGGACGAAAAAAAATACTCGCCACTCTCATCCACTATATCTATTAATTAAATTTTTTTCTCCCTCAACTTTCCTATTGATCACATAATTCATCAGTACAAGATGTGCATGCAATAGATCATTTTCGTCTGGTAAACCGATAATGTTTATTTGTTTATGCAGGAGATATGGATCTGTGGGCGCGGTGTCACGTACTCTACCGCACTCCACCGGATTCGTGGGAGAGAAAGGACCTCAAGGGACGGATCTGTTACTGAGACTATATTTAAGGAAGTTATGAATGTAAACAGTAAAAATATATGAAGATACGTTTTGAACATTTGAATTTTAGAGATATGCTTTCCTAACGTGGAAGAAACATCTTTAAAACTAAACAATACACATCGGAATGTTAACAACTCCCCCCAAAAAGTATAATTAAATCGGGTATAACGGGTAGCCGCGAATGTCCGATGATTGAATCCTCTTGTCATGCCTAAAAGCTGTTTCCCAAGTACTGTGCTTTTACGAGTGCTTTCCTCGACCAGCATTTTTAGATTTCAATAAATTTTGATTGACGACCCGCTTGCATTGGGACCGTGGGATGCCCTCTGCGGTAACTGATGTAGAATTTCTCTGTAACAAACTGACAGAAATAATATATTTCGAAATAACCTCGTTATACTTACCTCAACGCGTTCAGCTCAACTCGTTCACTTTGTCGTTTGCTGATTTCAGGAATAAGAGACAAATGTCCAATTTGTGTGCTTCCCCAGCCAAACCCGAATACCATAGAGAATCCAGTGTAATAAAAAAATTTCACAGTATTGCTGCTACCAGTACAACCTAGACATCGGTTGAAAATGAACGGAAACGAAATTGTAACGCAAGATGTTCCGAGCAAATGCCATGACTTTCGCCGTCCGTATTTACAGACTGTTTTATCACAAAGTATTCCAGCTACAGGCGTGCAAATTCCCTCAAAAACCTGACTTATTAATAGGACATATCCAGCGAGAGCGTTTGGAAGACCAGCTATTTTCGTGAGATAGATAAGGAGATAACTGAACCATGCGTTGCCTGCCAAATCGTTCAAAATGTGGCCAACAGAATAGCAAAGACGCTGAAATACTGGAAGACGAACTTTCTTGGAGGCTTTTCTCTTGGTGAGGCCGTCACAAAATAAACGAATTGCACCCATTAGGAGAGAACAAAATGGCGAGTGAGTGAAAATGTTTGCATGACTTTTTTTTCGCAAGGACAACAGGAAAACCCCAGGTAACCTTTTAAGAGCCAATCAGAATTGGTTAGTGCCGCAATCGGAACCTCAGCATATCAGAACGAATACAGTTTTGAACTAGAGTTTCTTTTCCTTAAATTTAATTAATTTCTTTAAATTTAATTAAATTACATACTTAACAGCAGTTCTTTGGTTCAACAAATGACGAACTCAGTGCAGTTTGGAAATTCGCTACATACGTTCAATAATGCGTTATATTCGTCTATCAGCATGACCTGCCATTTTAATTCGGAACAAAAAAATGTGTCCGAAATTTTAAGCATCTTAAATCAGTTTACAGTATATAGTTTACTCCATAGCTCTTTGTATCCTGCATGGAGCAAACTGTAGCTAATTGAGACACTGAGACACTAATTGAGCTAATTACGTGACGGCTTGATAAAATGTAAAACTGTAAACCCTTAAGAACACAGTAAAATTGTCTAAAATCGTTATTTAAGATTTGCCATGCACAGGCTTGAAAAGAAAAGCGCTACGGTATGTCCCTTTGGCATCTCCCCGACTAACTAGTTATGCACAGGCTGTTCCAAAATCGGGCCTCTGATCAGCCGGTTAGAAACCTGGAATATCATATTTAATCCGTCCTCCAAGTATGTAGTAGATTATTCTCATTTTGATGAGAGGGAAGTATCATCAGTCTTACATAAATGTTGAGATTTTGTGTGAATAATCCTTTTCTGTGTTTACCAGACTAATCGAACGCCAGACTGGCCGCGGCTGATAAGATCCACGAGCAAGCTCTCTTGTCAGTACTTAAAGCTACTCTAAGAGCCTGGTGTGTACTCCTTTAATTAAATTAAAAATTAAAATTCAGTTACAGAGCGCTGTAATCCATTAATTGTCGATGGCACTTCACCATACTAATAAAAATAACAGGATAAAATGAAATATTTAATACTGTTCAAGTTTCAAATAACAATTCCAAATCCAATTCGTTCTTAAAATCGATAAGTCTTAAACTTAGTTTTAAATACAGCCACTGATGATGGCTGCCTAATATTTGACGGTAATTTGTTCCATAGTTTTGGTCCTGCCCCATGATCGCCATGTGTTTTTTGAATGGTCATAGGCTCGTAAAGCAAGTAGTTGTTTGAAGATCTCAATTCTCGGACCGAGTTTTCATATCTCAGTAGGTCTCTAATGTAGCAGGGTGCCAGTCCATTTAGAACATCGTAAGTCAGAAACAATATTTTTAAAATAATCCTGAAGCGCACTGGGAGCCAATGTAAACCCGTGAGTATCGGTGTAATGATTGGTCGGTGCCTTTGTAATATGTATAAAATCATAAAATATTATCTTTTTAGGGATTTTGGGGGCCGGGTCGGATTCATTTTTGAAAAGGCAGTTTGGCAGAAATCATAGTTATGGCGGGTAAAAGTATATGGAAGGGTCGCCTTTTGAGTCAACTGTACCTCGCGGCGCAGCTTCCCCCTATAAAACGAACATTGAGTTTAATTGCTCGAGCTTGAAGTTTTTCACAGCGATTTTTCTTCTCATAGGGTCGAAAAATTGGGATTCTACTGTAGCCATAAATTCCCCTTTGTTATCGCAGACATGTCTTAAAGTGGAAACACTTACCTAATGGCATTCAATTCGACTCTTTCACTCGTAGATTTGGAAATTTCAGGTATCAGAGACAAATGGCTGACTTGCACACATCCCCAGCCAAACTGAAGAATGCATCCACACACGGAATAATACGCCAATTTTACCACTTCGCTGCTGTGGTTGCACCCGATGCAACGGCTAAAGAGAAGCGGGAAAGCAACTGTACTGCAAACTGTTCCTATTAAATGCCAGGTCTTACGACGGCCATATCTGTTCACCGTACGGTCGTTTAAGAAACCACTGAAGGGCGTGCACGTCGCGTCTGTAATCTGACCAATCAGTATCACTAACCCAGCGTAAGCGTTCGACAGCCCTGCGACCTTGGTCAGAAATATAATCAAGTAGCTGAACCATGCATTAGCTGTGAGATCGTTGTAGATGTGGCCGACTCCGTGAGAAAATTTGAGCCCAATGGCAAGCTTTTCTTTCTTGTTACCCTTCTTTCGGGCTGAGCCCTTGCCGCCGAAACCGCCAAAACATGTGAAGACAGCCATGTCGAAAAAATGATACAAATGTGAAAACGGGAGTCTGTTTGAATGTAAGCAATGTTTTTATGGTCGCGCTGTTTGATAAGCGTTTATCTTTTCTGATAAGTGTTGATAACAGCACAGTAGTAGATCAAGTGGGCTGTTGACAAAACTTTGGTACTTTTATCTCAAAGGAATATTGACGGTGGATATTTACGTTTTATACATGGAAAAAAACCCGCAACAGGTTGCTAGACTGAAGAGGGACGCGAAGGCCTAACAATCTTAGCAACTTATTAAACATTTACTCTGATTACAAGCGGCAGTGCGTGCAACGAAAAATGCGCAAACAAATCTAACAAAGAATTATATTTCCAGATTACTGTGTGAGAGAAATAAACCGTAGGTATATTCAGAATGAAATGATCGTTTTTATCGAAAAGTATGATTTTAGAATTAGCCTGCTGATTTCTTCTTCTGATCTCAATGAAATTTGAATTTTGAATATGTTTTGATTTTATTTATAAATATATTTATAAAATAAAATAATCTTGTAACTGAAAAGGTCTGGAAAGCGCAAGTCTGATTTTTTTAAAGAAGAAACCTTTTTCTCTGTCATCCGATAACATTTTTGTGCTGTTTGCTCGTGAAGTTTTTTCTTCTTTGAAAAGTAGTCCGTACAGTCAGTGTTTGGTGCTTGTTGCTGGTTTGTGGTCACGCTCGGGTCATGATGTTATGAAAAAAACACCAGAAAACCGATAATTAGGGACAAAATAACAAAATTGTTTATTATACAATTTCCTTTTGCAACAGTCATGGACTTTAAACTATAATCAATTTATCGATTAGCGTTGGACCAAAACACAAGTTATTCAGTTGAAAAGTTTGTAATCTAATTTGTTTGTGTTCCTTTGTGAGTAATATTTCTTCGCGGCAAATTTTAACTGTAATTTCAATAACTAACCCGCAATGTAAAAGTAAAATGGGAAGGCCCAGAAGGTCAACTGAAGACGAATCATCTCGAACACAGCGGAGGTGACGATGTCAGAGTCCGCTGGCGTAGCGTTGTCAAAACGAGGCGCGTCTCAGCAAGGCGCCATTAATTCGCATCCTCCTCTCTTTCATGTTAAACCAGACGTTTTAATTTCGTACAATGTTATTCCCTACCAAAAAATTCAAACAGTTGATTCATTCTCGTTTATAGAGAGTGAAATTTTACTTCATATATTATTCTGGGGAAAATTTTTCAGAACAGAAATATAGACGAGGAATGTCTCAAGTGGATGCGTTAACTAGTCAGTGTCAGTGTCCATGCCGACCATAGCTAATGCCACTCTCTGTAGCATTAGTCAGGTAAAGTCAAACTTAATTGAGGCAGGGTGACCCCATCAGCAATTGCTGGTGTCAACAGGGGCCCTGCGTAACTTAGGACTACAAAACATAAACATGTACAGGGACATGAAAAGCGGATAAAAGGGAAGTTTAAAATACAAATGGATCACAGAAGAACAAACTAAAGAAGAGGTAGTATGGTAGTATTTTTTTCCCCCCCCCCCCCTCTCCCACCCACTCCTTAGATGGAATACTATTCCATCGTAGCGTTTCCCCTCCCCACCCAAGCAAAGATTTTCCAGTATCAAGAACACAACACAATGTCCTCGGCCAGGGGTCGAACCCAGGCCTCTCGATCAAGAGTCCAGTGCACTAACTATTTGACCACCATGCGTAACCCACTTGAAGATACAGCTATATTTCAAGTTTAATGCGAGAGCATTCAATTTACTCGATACAAATGACGGAAAATGTAAGGAAATAGTAAGGAAAACTCTAATTCATGCTAATTGTGATTAATTTTCAATCATCTCTTTACCATTTGACAATTGCTTCAAGCAGACAGGTTGCGAGAATAAATAACTGATCAACTTGATCATTATAGTAAAAGTAAAAATGTATATATTCTCCTTAGGAGAAAAAAATCTCAGAGAACGGCAACCACAGTTGCATAACTGGTGATATACTCAATTCTCATACAAGCCTCTTTTTGTTTATTTTTTTCTCCCTCTTTTTCCCTTTTATTTATTTCTTTCTTTCAGTTTTTAACTTCTTTTTTCACCCTTCTTCCTCGTCAGTACCCCTGTCTTGAAGGGTTTTTTTCTTTCTTCCTTCCTTCTGCTACAAAAGCGGAATATCTGTTTTAGTGTTATGGCGGTGAAAGCGAGCCCTTTGCGGCTCACACTTGAATCACAATTTAGAAAAGAGACGACATTTAGACCCAGGGTATCTCATCGTCGTCATCATCTAAAAGATACCAGTTGGTATGTTTCCTTGTCTTTCTTATAATCAGTCTAAATCGCGTCGTTGCAACCCACATGTAACATTTCGCTTTGAAGGTATCCGGGCTAATGGTTGTAAATGCTCGTTAACCTAGTAATTTCCGTGTTCCATCCAATTGAAACCCACATGTTTCAGTCATAACATAACACCTTACTCTATCATATAAAACCCTTTTTCAACTCATATCTGTGCGCTGTAGATTATAAAATCGTTCTCCGATCTAACACTGGAGAAGGAAAAGACGGAGATGCCAACCGCTCAGCAACGTCGCCGTCCCATGTTGTCTGCGGAGTGTCAAAGTTTCTTGACTCCAGAGAATAATTGTAAGTTCTTTGTTGTGATATTCTGTTTTCAGTGTTTTCAGTATTGCACACTTCACTTTCAGCCTTCTCAGTTATTGACGCAGTGCCAACACCGCTTGAACTGGAACTGGTTTTATCATCGCCTCTGATATCATTTAAATCCACTTGAATCGCGGCGTCAGACGTTGTTGCTGAAATTAAGCGAAAAAACTGTAACAAGAACAAACTTAAAACACTTTTCTACTTTTTCTACTGTTCGTCGAGGCTGAGAAGGAGAGGACAACGATCAGCAAAAATGACTAAACCTGAAATTTTTAATACACCTCTCTTGAGAGAGTACAGTGACAATCTAGACAATTACGGTATGGCGTGATACCATCCTCTTGTTTTATCTTACTTTTGGCATTACCCACTTAAATAAAGTGACCGGGAAAATGAGCACTGACTTACCTACTGAACTTAGATAAATATTGTATTCGTAATCTAGTGAAAACTTATCAATTTATTTTCAATTTATATCATGCTCTAATCGTACTCTTTTGGTACATTTCGGCAGCATACAAGGATTGTCTGGTCTTGCCATGGTATTTAGGCTCGACTACACCGTCACGCCAAAATACAAACCAGGCTCGACCAAACTCGCCTGATAAGCCGCCGAAGCATATCAAAAAGGAACGATTAGATATAATTTTCCTTTTATTTGCACCTAACGAGTTGCCTCATTCATCACTCAAAAGCGTCACCCCTGGCCACCATACTCTACCAAGATGTTCTTAAACGGTTATACACAGTATTTTTTAAGAGATTTGTTGTAGCACTGCCGGAGTCATAAATGCGCACAAATTTCGTTTACCTTTACCCAGATAAAAATGCAAAGCTTGTTTTACTGCGACAAGCACAAGCATAAGCCTAATGGTTGTGAGTACGCCCACACTACAAGGATAAGCACGTACGCATGCGCAGAATGGATAATCACTTTATTTTCTAATCTACAACTCCGCGATCACGAAAACCAAGATTCGATATTTAAAGAAAACCAAGATGGCGGACGATATTTTTGCTAACAGCAGCGCGTTCTCTTTGCATAAACACTAGAAAAACAAAAATTATTTTCCTGCCTGTGCCCATTGTGCTACGCGTTCTCTCTACGGTGTGCTTGTGCTTTTGTAGGCTTTTTCACTACCATTATCCGTATACTTGAGCTTGTGCGTATGTCGCAGTGCAAACCAGGCCTAATGGCGTGACCTTACCTTTCCTCTTACATACGAAAATCGACTCAAAGAAAACCATGACACAGAAAAGTGCGATGAAGGCTACGACGCCTGGTACGATGCTTTGCACATGACGTGTGTACTCATCACACTTGACACATTCCACGCTGAAAAAAAAATTCAGCCTGTGAGCTTCAAAACTGAAACAGAAGTCTCCTTACTATTGCAATAAATCATTTTAATGTTAGTTTTTGTTAACAATCACTCCATGAGCGCGCGTTGGACATATAAAACATAGCGTCCATTTAGCGTTGAATTTGCACGGATATATGTCCGCGGAAATTATCTGTTTCGAGAAGCAAACAGTTTTTTGAGAGGAAAAGTATAAACTTTGGCTAAGCCAATGAAAACGATCTAGAAGTGCATTATTCAGTGATTCAGATTTTAGTAATAAGGTTTATTATATGGATGTCTTCGCTGTCTGAACATGTTAGTGACCAACTCGAAAACTCAAGTTGGTCACTGAACACCTGTTACTTTGGTACATTTGTAGTTGTTGTGTAACGTAATTTTGACAGGGTAAAACTATGTCCTCGTGCGGGCCTTTTACCCTGGTCGAATTGGAATTTGGTTTTTGTAGAGAAAGGAAACCAGAGAACCCGGAGAAAAACCTTCAGAACAAAGCGAGAACCAACAACTAACTCAACCCACATATGGCACGGGGCCGGAATCAAGCCAGGGCCACATTGGTGGAAGGCGAGCGTTCTTATCACTGCGCCATCCCTGCTCCCCAGACTTCTAAGACGGCCCCAAGCTTGCGAAGCAACAGAAGCAAAGCTAACAAATTACCAATTTTTTTTTTTTTGTCTAGGTGTGCTCAAGTAGGTAATTGTACCAATGTTTAACCCTGTTTAACAAGAGGTGAATTAAGTATGTTAAAACAAATGCAGCCGATCTTAGTTTAAACAAAAGCAAGCTCACCTTTGGTTTTCGCGAGGATTTTTTTTCTGAATGATGGCAAATACGGCTGCACTAAAGCCTTTGTCAAAGAATCCGATAAAACCGTACACGAAAGCTCCAGATCTCTACAAAGACAATAGAAATTAATCACTTTAGGAGATATTCCTGAGTTTCCTTTTGCTCCGTGTCAAAAAGTGTCTTGGTACAAAGTCATTCATATGCCAACGAGCTCGCCTGCGCATTTATTTCTCGCAAATGAGCTGAAAAATACAGCATGAGCTTCATTTGAAACAAAGGAAAATCACTCAAAATTTAAGTATCATTGACGCTATATGAAAGCCAGTTATTTATCAAAGCCATTAAAGGAACTACGTCACGAATTGGGAATCTTGAAAAGTTGAGACTAAATTTCAGTTTTGCAACCCGCGTTAATCTTCTCCATTCTAACCCATCCTCGATTATTATAATATTATTATTATCTCTAGTGTTTTTCTATCTGAGTAAACTATTATTTCAGTGTTCCTTCAATTAAAAGGTAAACTGAGCTCCTTTAGTCTAGTCCACACAAAACATAAACAAACCGACATAAAAAGGTCGTAATAACGTTATGCTTACAATGTGAACATTCTGACATAAAAACAAAATATACGTATGAGTATGGCTGACGACATAAGAAAAAGGACTGATCTTTTTACATATGTCGGCTTAATGTCGATGTTCACATTACGTTGTCGATGTTCACATTATGTCGTTATCTCGTTTATTTCGTTATGTCGTTAGTGTGAACCAGGCCTTCTTTACCTTGTCCTGACCAATAAGCTGCGCGATCAAAGACTGTGATGTCACTAACATGACAGACCCGCCGCTTCCCATAAGCATAGCAGTCGCGTAAACAGCCGCCCGTCCATCTACAGTCTGAACAAAAAACCAGAAGCTGGCACTTATAGCCATCATGGCACCCAGGCAGAAGGTTATCTGTGGATAATCAATTTAACTTTGAATAAGAAAATAGCACGTGGTAAAAAATGTCTTTCACGTGATAAAAAAGCCGGTCTCAGTAGCTACTACAGTGTGCGTAAGCATGCATCAGGCACGCACTACAGAATGCAGGCTTATTTTTTCCACGCCTGGTGTACTTTTCCATTCACCCAGCCAAATCTTGCGGCACCAGCTTTTCTCCAGCTTCTCTCCAGCTTCGCAGACTACGCAGAGATTCAATACAAATGTACGCATTAACTCGTCAACAAAAAGAGAATAAGCGAGAAGTTGCACTTACAATAACAATAAAAGACCGTGTTTTGTAGCAAATATGACTAAAAACTGATGTTCTGTCTCAGAAAACATTATCTAGCTAGTTAAAATATTCAGCCAGATCAATCTACTGATGACCTGGAAACTCTAAACCTGACGCTAACCTTACTTCCAAGTCGTTTGTTGAGAGGCTTGACAGCACTGCTCGCCAGAACTCCCGTCACAAGTACAACCAAAGGAAAATAAGCGATAGATTCCTATACAACAGAAACAAGATGGGATTTCAAGTTTTACAATTTATAGCTAATACAAAACGCCAGGGGTATAAATTAATCTACCTTTTTTCAATTTTGCGCTCGTCTATGCCTCTATAAAAACAGATCTGCGAATTGAAATCTCTCGAGCTGTCCTTCTCCACCTTCCACGTGTAAATATACAATAATATAGTAGAATATAAAAACAAAGGCCTTATGTGAACTTATTTCTTTCGCAAGACACTTCGTAATCGATACATCTATTTTTCCAAATTTTAATTTATATTGAAAAATGAGTGGTGTCTGGGGTAACATGATAAAGATATTTGATTACAGCAATAACCTTGGCTCACCATTGCAAAGCGCATTGTCTCAATCAGGTAGAGCGGTAGATAAGACTGTGAGACGTTTACGTACAGACGAGTACAAATGTACAAGGCTCCTATCTGAAATAAAAAAGAAGTTGCACATTTTTTTAATAAGTCCAGTTATCAGGACTAGATCAGCCGGCGGTTGTCCTTCTAACTGAGCCGATTGTAATAATAGAATGCAAATGAATATATAAATGATCATATATTTGAAGTGTGGAGAAAGATATGAAGACATGATTGATAATCGCAACTTATATTTGAGCTATATTTGAATTCCCGGTTTCTCGTTAGTATGTTTAGCGAAACGAAACAATACTACCCTGTTCACACCAGCATGTTAGACACGTTTAAAAGTGGTTTTACTAAACCACGTTAAAAATTAGTTGCTTATGCCGTGCACACCCCACAACTTATTAAGGCAAAAACCTGTTTGATTAAAGTATGTTAGCAAGGTGGTTGAAATTTCCATCTCAAAATGAATGCAAAACATAGTATCGGCAATTTTGAAAAACCTGAACCTGATTTAGTTAACCTAGTTTAGTCGGTGGGGTATTAGACGCACAAGGCTCTGCAAAGCTTCCCTATCAGCAACGGAGACATGTGCAATGGAGGCGATGTGGGAAGTGATTCATTTTTAAACGGAAAAATGTTGTAGGAAAAGCGGTACTAACTTTATACAGTCCTGGACTTTTTATCCACTGCAGCTTGCTCTTTGCCCCGCCCGGAATGGCACTTTTGTCGATAATTTCTTGTGAGGAGTCTCGAGTTTCTCCAGTTTCCACTGTTTCTTGAGATGACGACAGCAGTTTGTCGCCGCCCTTACTAGCTGTTATTTTGTTTTGTTTTTCACAGAGCGTCACCACGACGGCAGTGGAAGCTCCACTTCTCCTGCTGGGAGAAGGACGCTGATACACGGCTTGCGTAAGGAGAGCTGGAAGAAATGAAATACGCAATTCCTTGTTAGCGTCTCTCAGTTGCCTTAACAGAGCCTATCATTTGGCTAGCTCCATAAGCCGGCAAGATGAACGGCTACCCTCTCAGAATTACCCGCTGGGTCCCATAAGAATATAATGTTCGTTTTTTACATAATAAATCTTTTATTGACCAAGCTTCAACAGTTCAGTCAAGACGGCTGAATATTAATTTCGTTCTTTTTTGTGCGTTTATGGATCTCGACTTCGTCTCGGTCCATAAACTCACAAAAAGAGAACTTGGCCAATATCAAGCCATCTTGACCTCATGTTTGGTCAATAACCCATATTTACGCAATGCTGGTAGCTCCCAGGAAGATGCCTGGTAAAAGGAATTCATGCTTTACCGTGACCTCTAAATTTCAGATTATCTAGATCTATTCATTTCTCCTGCCAGTCTAAACACTTGCTGCGCTAAATAATAGCGTCATATTCCAAAAGGAAATAAGAAAAATTGGCCGTTGCGGTCATTCCATGTTGCTGTTTTGCGGGAAACAGCTATGAATTGTACAAAGAGCTACACGTGCACGGCGATTGTTTTGATGACGATGTTTCCATTGCTGTTGCGGTCAGCACCGAAGTCAAGTCATGCGCAGCAAAATCGTCGTAGACTTCGAGTTAAATTTCGTCCGCTCATAAGGCAAAATCGTTGCGCCTTCCTGATTAAATCCCTCATTTGAGCACCACAGTATATTAAGAGGTTAAATTTGACATTTGCTTTAGTTAATTTCTCGACCTTAATAAATATAAATATTTCTCATTCACCGTTTCTTTCTCCTTCTTGCCGTTTAAGTTTTTTTTGTTTGTGTCTTCCATTTTTCCGTTCCTCCAGCCATACCCGTAATGCATCGGAAGGGGGCTCTTTGACGCCAACGTGAAAAATAACGTTAAACAATGAACCAGTGACGGTTATGATCAAGCCAAGGTACTGAAAAACAAGAAAAATAGCCAACATTTAACATTCACAAGGACGTTTAGGGCCTCTTAAACTTCTTCATATGAGTTCGATATGTGGGCTTGCTGATTTGCCAGACTGGCCAGGTATTGACCATCGCAAACGTCCTTATGCCCATAAGATCATCTGCGGCTAGTAGTTTCCAGGCCCTTCATTTTTCTTTCCGGCTGACCGTCGGCTACTCCGATTTCAGCTTTTTCCGTTTCATTGTCTTGAGGGATACGCATATTCCACAAACAAAGATTATTTGAGTTGTCAAGATCTGCAATATCCAACA
>OMLO01003828.1_pt1 | contig 12470 bp, 3 predicted proteins | sample 1674811 | NCBI WGS metagenome assembly OMLO01 (sample SAMN06265003, study PRJEB25207) | coral metagenome | isolation source: Coral host | place: Mexico:La Bocana,Puerto Morelos, Mexico | collected 2008-11-13
CTTCGTGTGGCGGTTCAGGAGTAGGTTCTGGAGAAGCGCACGGGGTGGATTCCGTTTGTCCCTAAAATATAAACCGGAATTACTTTTAGCTGGAAAATCGTTTATGATAAGGTAAGGTATAAGCGGACAACTCTGCAAGCGGCTAGAGGTATACGTTACCCTGAAAAACCCCTCACATTGTAACAATCAAGTTAAGGTAACATTTCATCAGGGTCATTTATATACCCATGTGGAGAGAGGAAGTTTTAACCGAATATCGCGTCTTGCCCAAGAAATCAAAACAAATGATTATTTCGTCCAACTCAGGACTCAATTTACACTAACCTCCACAGTCACTGCTAAGCTTTCTTCTCACGAGCCTCCTATGCCAGAATTTCCCTTACATTCAAGTTACATAAACAGCTAGGGATGTCTTTCTTTGCTAATGCCTTTTTAAGATTATACTAAAGACGTTGGGATGGGGTCGATGAATACACGAGCTTAATAGTTGGTACCCAGTTTTCTTTTCTGCTGTCGTCAATCGAAACGGCTTTCAGTATAAAGCCTGAGAGTCACAGATTCAAGTTCGCGGTTCCAAGCCATAATTTGACCACCGACTAAAAACGCGTTATGGAAATATCAAAAGAAAATGCATGGTATCAAAGCAAAGCAATCGTCAAAGAAATTTGTAGTTGTTCTTTCCTCTATCGGGAGAAAATAGCAACCTGCACACCAGGTGCACAGAGAAAAGCTAGGAGACTTATTTAAAACTACAACATTCAGTTGCTGAACACAAATTAACACTCAGTCGATAACAAACATTCTCAGCTTTGCACTTAATTGCAAAGAAATCAACACCATTTGAAGTTTTTGTAATTTGATTTAGGACATCAGTTCTGTCTTGAAGAGTTGAATATACAAAGGGGATAACACAGTTAAACTCAAATCATCGTTCTGTATATTACGTAGTTTGAGCTTTCAAGTGCTTTGAAAAAAGTGATTTCACATAAATCGATTGCATTGCATAGTTTTGAAGTAGTCTTGATTGTAGTTCCGCTATGAATCCTCAAAGCGATAAAACATGTAAATTGTGTGGTAAATTTCGGATTAACGACACTGAATGTGAAACACTGAAATGCGACATCGACTAAAAATGACTTCAGACTTACCATGATCCGATTCTGTTCTCTTATAAACTTCCCGACAACGAGCACAAGCAGAGGAATGTTTGCAAAAGAATTAGCATAAAGAAATACAGGACAAGAATATGGCAAATAAACCATCTCAATAAGTCACACAACTAGTCGCCATAGCATTCCATGTGACGTGTGCTAACAAATTCGCGCGACAAATATCATGAACATTTAAAAATAACTGCTTGACTTCTGATGGAAAATGTCATTCCATCCGCGATGATGTTGCAGAGGTGATCAACCGGGCGCCGTTTGTGCTGTCGTAAACTGGCACGTAATAATGGAGATAATTATTGTAATTCTTTTTGTAACAACGGTTATCGGGTTTTGGAACAAGTGCATTGGTATTTTAAAATTTGCGTGAATGAGCAGTCGGTCGGAAATTTTTTTTTTTTTACTTTTTATTTAAAATAATGGAGCAAAGATACCATAATGCGAAATGATTTTGATTTTTTGTATTTTATTTTTTTTTGTCATTTCTCTTGCATGGATTAGCTTTCGCAATAGGAGGAAGGGAAGGGGGGAAAGTAGTTTTTTGAAAAGCCAAAATACTATTCTGCAACAAGCGGCACAGATATTTTAAATTTTATGTTTTGGAATAAGGACTTTTTTGCAAAGCAAAATATAGAGTTTGACTGTTTTTGGTCTAATGGATTTAAACTGTAATATGAATAGCTAGGCCATGAATTGCAAAACCAGTATATTTTCCCCAACAGAATAACTGTACCGTTCAACCAAAATTGACAGTTGTTCGCTTTTTAAACTTCTCTTTCAGAGAGCAAGGCACTTCAGTTTTGGAAAAAATTAAAAGCATGAAATATTAGTAATTACGCTAAATTTTAACTGACTAAAATTTTTATTACATATTTTTTTCAGAAAATAACGTTCAGTCGATAATTCTAGAAGGATTACCCAAAGTAAAATATTATTTTAAACACAATTTATTTCAGAAAAAAACATAATCTTTCAGAATTTGTATAAAAATAGGTTTCCATCTTACAAAAATAAGGAAATAAAATACTTACATTTATTCAACTTAACAGTAAAAAAATATCTCTTAAACGTTTACAAAAAATCACAGTTGACAGTTGACAACCATATTAGCATCTCAATATAAAGCATATCTCTCTTTGTCTTTCTTGATTAATCTTGACACGCTGTAGGTGTGTAGGTAGCTCTGATCAAAACAGAGATGCTCCAACACTGACCCAAGTCTCCAACATATGAAGCGTGTTCATAGTAATGATTTTTGTCCTTTCCATTGATTGTTTTTATATCATGGCGATGATGATTCTTGGTGTAGTTTTTCCATATTACAAAAATTCAAATGCTGGTTCTTTTTTTGTTCATTACTGTATTCTTTACTTCGACTTACAGCGTTCTAAAATACTGTTTGTTATCGTGTATTACGATATTCTAACTACCGCCATCAATCTTTCTTGAAGCCCATATTGCAGCTCATCAATCAGTATTGGTTGAACAGGGGTAAGATGAGACCTTTGAATTCTACAAAAAGACAAAATGTCATGTTAATGATATTGAAGTAGCTTGATGCTCCTATCTGGGTAATTGTGTTGGAATACTTTTACTTTAGTTGGTCTTTGGTTTAGGATATCGATAGCAAGGGGCCCAGGATACCCCTTCTCCTTCCCCTTGTTCTAGTTACAAAAGACTCACTCTGCGCCTCTTCCTTTTCCCCGAACAACAAAATGCTAAAGTTTACTTCTTTCCCACGCCATCCTTGTCTTCCTCTGAGTAAAACTCATTCTTGGTGGGGCGCCACAGCTCTACGAACAATTCGGACGGGTATCCCGGCCTGATACCTCCTTCTCGTATCGGGAGCTCACATACTTTCAGTCACCTTGCACTAACCTTCAAACTTGACCTGCCCATCACCATCAGGATCTGCTAGTTGGAGAACTTCCGCCAGTTCGCATTCTGTGACGAGGTCGGATCCTGGGATTTTGGCCAAGGCATCCTCGAGCTCGCGAAGTCGGAAGAAACCTTTGTCCTCTCTATCGAACACTTCGAATGCCCCCAATAAATCGTTGTCATCTTGATGCGCGGACTTGATTTTTGTTAAGACCTGAATAAAATCCATGAAGGAGATTTTGCTGTCTCCTGCAAAAATTAACCGTTGGAGTTTTCAGCGCCTTTCAAACATTAGGCATTTTAATGCACAAAAAGTAACACAAAATTTTTTGGTAGTGGCGATCTTTTTGTGTTTTTCAACTTTTTTTTTTGGTCTCTCTCGTAGGGAGCTGTTTCGACTTTCTGCGAGTCACTTACAGTCTCACTTACAACGGTGTAATATTGTTAGGTTTTAATGCATACAATAAAACAGCGCCGGATCAAGTTAGATATCACTGATTTTATTCGAGTTTGGTGGTAATTTTGGGAACTGTTGGTATCCTGTTTGGTTCACCTACACCGAGAAGCTCCCGTTCTTCAAGTCTCAGCGATACAGCTCCCGTTTAGCCCTTTTTTGTCCGTTAAGTACGTTATAAAACAACACGCCACGCCCCTTACCTCCTAATCTAAGCTCTGTAGCAATAACATCTTTATCGGTCGCTGTGAGATTAAAGCCTAGTTGCCGACATAACTCCATCATTTGTTTCAGGGATATTTTACCTCTGCCCGTTCTGTCGTAGAAGGAGAATGCCACTTTATATTCTGTTGAAAGTAGAAACCAGCTTTAAATAAAAAAGCCACCCACGTTATCACGAGGAAAGTTTAACACATACACAATACACTAACCAATTAGTCACTGAGAGACGTTTGCAAGAAAATTCATTTACTGTGTTTAATATGTGACTGGATTTATGAAAACCGTGTCGATACTTTTCACTAAATCACACCGGCCGTATGCACTTTGATTTCTCGACTCCTGAAGGACGTAAAATCACTCCAAGGGATACAAAAAAAAATTAATAAAGATAGAAATAAAAAACAGAGAAGTGAAAGAAAAGGAATTGAGAGAGTGGAAGAAAAAAAAGGACTGACATTCCTTTTGATTTTTATATCGTCTACTTTGGTGATCTCAAGTGAGAGAAAAATACAGAAGAAAACCAAATTCGGACATTTTATTACGTCACACTATTTACACCTCAGCCTGTGATCCGTCTATGATTATCCAGTCAATTTTAGCGCATCTAATTTAGCTTGATCACCTTTTACAGTGGATCAAACAGGATAGTCCATCGCGCCACACAACAGTTATTTTAATTTTATTTGGGCTTGAGATAAAGTTTGGCTAATTTCTAGCAGATATTGTACCTTCTAGTTGCTCGGCTGAGAAAGACCTCACGGCTTTCCACGCACTCCTTTTGCGCATCCTCTCTGAGCTGTCGTGCTGCAAAGCAACACCAACGATTAAGAAATGATACGATATCAATTTCATGTTACTGAGTATTACTACTCCCTCCCCCGGATTGGATAATAATCTATAGAGGGTACTCCTTCGCATTATTATAAGTTGCCCTAACGGTGTTCTGGGACGATTTTGGAGCGAGGCACATGCATTGTGAGAAAATATGATACAGTTTTATGCCCGGGTGAGCCCAACCTCCCAGATATAAATTTCGTCGCACTAATAATATAAGTCGAGTCCTTGTGCGTCACGCTTAAGATAAGCTCTAGTGATGACGATGATGACCACGACGATGGTGGTGATGATAATGATAATGTCGATGATGATGAATCGAAGTCGGCGCCAATATCCTGTGCATAATATCTTTCCAGCGCCTCCCACATTCTACTTCAAAGTGACAATACAATGATATAGTTAAGGATGTAGGATATAGCTTCGTACCTCAGTGTGATCTGCTTTCCTTATGTGCAATCTGACTCGTCTGTCCGCTGCCTTGATACGATCGAAAGCGAATCTTAACGGAACGTTGGTCACGTTGGCACCATCAATCTGAGAAGGAAAGCAAATGGGTTACTTTCACTTAGATAACGCAAATGATTTCTTCTATTACTTTCCTAATGGAGACACCAATGGAGAGACAGAATTTTACCCAATTAAAGGGAGAGAGGTCAAATGTTGATGGCAGCGACGTTTGGGATCTGGTCAGGAAAGAGATTTATCATTACCAAGGGTTCATGCTGTACTGAGCGCGCAGAATTGAAAATAGAAGCAGGATATTAAACTCAAAGGTTTGAAATGAATACCTTTAATATCTTGTCTCCAGGACCAATGAATTTATCCAGTACACTGCCTTGTTTGACCGTTGTTATGAAAATTCCCGGGTCTCCAGGTACACAAGGTCTGTCTCGCCCGCCGTTGATCTTCAGCCGAAGCTTACCAAGTTGCCCTGATAACGAAACGTGTAAAATTCAGTCTGCTTCTATCTTACCGCCTTAATGACTGGCCAAAAAAACAGGCCTTGACAGGGCCGCTGACTTGAGCACCGTGGAATACCAAGGTTTTAGTCCTGCTTAGTTCCTCATAAAGTTTTCGAGTTGGTCATCCTTCCCAATTTGGTTTAACCACCACCTTTTAGCTTTGTTTGTTCCTTTTTTAGTGTTTGACTTTCCTAACTTTGCTGGATTATTTTGAAAGAAATGTTGTAATTACGGTTTATACTTTACAGTATATTTTTAAATACTGTTTTTGGATTAAGGAAATTAGATTATGATGATCTTATTGTAACAAAGTCAATCTCAGCATATCTCGTCTTATGCTAAAATGCTTTTAAGAGACGCTTTATTACCTCAGACGAATACTTATGGATAATATTTTCATTATGTGTACCTTTAGGACCAGTTGAGATTTCTACAATCGTTTCATTCTCCCCTGTCTCCTCATCTTCAAACACTCGAATCTCTCTATCGTTCTGAAAAGAAACAGTGAAAAAAATTGAAAAATTTACAAGTATAGCTAAATTAATAACTTACCCACGTCACGGTTTGGTAATTTTGTACGTAGCCAAAAAATCTAGCCTCAAAATGCCGTGACCGGCCTCCTTTAAGCACCATGTAAGATAGCTTAGCTGCCTACAGTATCTTCGAAATTTCTTTAACTCCTATGAGTGGCGTGCGTGAATACTAAATAAAAAAATGCTTGATCCAACCTTTGGCGCGGGAATTTTCCTGATTTGAATCTTGGCGACTCTATTCGCTGCACGTAACATGTTAAGGAAAACGTGCTGAGGGACATTTGTTACATCAGAGCCGTTAACCTGTGAAGAAAAACACAAATGTTCTATATTGATAACAGTATAAGGAAAACTAAATGTTGTTTTTAAATTGTGTGATTATTAAGTTGTTGTGGTGTGGGATGCCACCTAGTTCTTAGGACGTATCTCCTGCTGCAGGACCGGTAAAAATAGAGAGCTTGGGAATGATGTTTTTTGTGCCACTTCTAACGGTGATGACTTGCGCACAGCTAGTTATTTATGTACAGGAAAATACTAAAATCTCAACCAACATATTCTAAGATTCATTGAAGGTGGCAGTGTAATGTTCAAAACAAGAGCTGTTTGTATTCATAATTTTTGTTCCCTCATACCTTGAGAATATGGTCTCCGATTTTAACTGTCCTCTGTAGTGAGCTTCCTTCTTTTATTTTCTTGATAAAGATTCCCGTGTTTCCATCGATTGACTTTTCATCTTGACCACCGTATATTTCGAAGTCAAGAGGCAAGAGTTGCCCTAAAGAAAGAACATAAGATTACGTAGATTAGAGGCAGAAATGGCCCTCTGTTGTCTATGGCAGGACATAACGTCACCCTTGAAATAAACTACTAAAACATGTTCCGGTTAAGTTCTGGTTTAGCATGAACCAACTTAGACGGAGTACTGCCACTTCCTCTGAGTGGAAAGCTAGAATATCACAGCTCATAGCACCACCCCATTCCCTGCCTTAATTTTAAGACACTATGTGAGTGAGTGTCTTACTCAACACAATGAACACGTCCATCGCTCAAACCCAGGTTGTTTAATTAGCTATTTACATTGCGATTTATTGGGAATACTATGAAATTACTCCCAGCTGATTATCAGCCACAAGTAATCAAGATTCGTCGTCGGCAAATTAATAAAACAGTACGTGTTATATGGATTCTACTGATTCTTGATTCACTAACCTCTTAGGCCCACAGCAACTTTAATGTTAACCTTATCGCCTTCGTCCAAGCTGGGTTTTATTTCTTTTTCGGATATTTCCGTTCCTCTCCCTGAGTCACTGTTGTCATCCTCAAAGCTTAATGTCCCCCATGATACCATTTTTGAAGAGCCTTGGGAAACCTGTGAGAAGCCAAAGCGAATTAGAGTACACTTTTTGGTTGACCGGTTAACAAACAATTCTCAGCCAACTGACTTATTAATGGGACAACTCCTTGACTGATTGGCTGCTGGACTGACTGACTGACTGACTGACTGACACAAACCATTTTACTGGAGGACTGAATGACTAATCAAGGCTACTTGCTCACCATAACAGCTATATAACTCTAAATTTTATAAACACTACTTTAACATGACTAAAGTTACAGAGTTGTGAGGACTGAATTGGGCCCCTCGGTCCCCGGTCATACAGGGTAAACTTTTATGGGTAAATTTTTGAAAGAAAAGCCATCAGACATAACATACTTTACTTACCTCATCTAAAGTTCTTGATATGACTTGTATCCGTGCGAATTTGTCTGCAAATCTGAGCATGTTTTCTGCCTCGTGACGAGATACATTTGTTACATCTGCATTGTCAATCTAAGATGGTAACACATCAAATATCATACATTTGATTTAAAGACAAACAAGTTAGGCTTGAATGGGATTCCAACAAATTCGTGCGGGTTTTGTATCAATTTTGACCAGGCCCGTATATTACTTCGCATCTGCCTAAAGTACTTTGTGTACATAACTGCAATGATCTCTCTTGCGCATTCAAAACATCATTTTTATAGCTTGTTCATTGTTAGAATGTTTTCTTTTCTTTTGCATTTCGTTTCTCTCAGCTTTGCTGGAAAATTAAATAAAAAAGTAGAAACCAAACTAATCAATGAATTTCATCGGATATACCTCCAAGAGAGGATATCAAACCCAATTAAAAGAGCGCGAAGACAAGAGCGAGTGTTTATCACTTTTGACACTTTTAAAGAACACGATCCTGACATTGATGTTATAAAATACGCTTGAAGTGCTATACATAAGTGTAGGGATAGGGTACAACTGAAGAACAAAAATCATAAAGCAAAACCGACATCTTTCATTTAGAAGACTTTTGAGCCTGCAATTTTTCCCTTTATCTTTCGGCTTAAATGTTGAAAAAAAGACAACAATTACTTAATCTTTGGTGTTTACGAAGAACTACAGCTGACCTTTATTAGTTGACATCCAGGACTCAAGAGTTTGTCTGCTTCGCTTCCAGGCTTTACCCACATGATAAAAAGTCCCGGATTTCCAGGAATATAAGGTTCGTCATTACCTCCAGCAATCTCCACATCCGGGTTACTGATTTCTCCTGATCGATCACACAGAATAGAATGTTTCATACTGAGCGTTCACGTAACCTTAGCAGTAAACAGCGTGCTTGCTGGCTATATTTCATAGCAATCAACTGACTGATGTTACACACGTCAATGATTAGTTTAACGATGGACAGAAGTCTGTATCGGCCACGGAAAATAGGTCTTGCCAGATAAAGGATAAAGTAACTAGCGACAATTAACCCGCACGGCAATTTCTTTATTGAACACGAGAAAGAACAAGAATTTATTAATTTTTATAGCGCTTGTTACATACCCTGATGAATAGCGCTGTACAACTCATGAAAACTAAATAGAATTACATATAAAATTATTAATAAATAAGAAAATTCAACATAAACATTAAAATACGATTAAATGCTGACCTAAACAAAAACATTTGCTTTAAAAACTCTAAGTGACGAGTTCTACGCTCTGTTAAGCCGTCAGGTTTGGCTTATTAATGCAGTCGTTGATAATGACTGTTTTAAAAGCGCTCCTAAAGATTACTCTTTCGCAAAATTCTTAACCACAGGCTGTGAAAATGTAAGCCTTTTAGTTCAAGGTTTCAGTAAATTATGGAGACTACAAGCTATATTTTACCCTTGGATTTCCTCTTGAAAATATATATAATTAACGAATAAGTAGTCATATCCGAATATAATCAATTTCTCGCTTTCTCTGCTTTGGGATCAAACTTATGTTATTGTGTAGTGCCGAAAAGTGCCACTCGGATGTCGGATGTCGCTCGGGTACTGTCGTGCCGTAACCGTGATCGCTCGTGATTTTCGTTATCGCGATTTGATGTCTGGATTTAGTCAACAAGAACAATACCTCTAATCGCATTTATTTAAATTGAATAAAGAAAAACATTTACATTTTTCGCTTTAAGTTCATGTGAAGAGGGAAATTATTTCTGGGTTAAGTCAACTAATCAATTTAACTCACAAACAGATTTCGCTTCGAAGACTTACCTCTCGGTCCAACTGCTATTTCAACACTGATCTCGTCATTGATAGAGTTTGTGAAGGAATGTTCCCCGTGCTTTACGCTGGCAGAAGCTGGCTTCAAAAAGGCTCTGAATTTGCCTCTTCTTACAGCCATCGTGCATTCAACGGCCCGTCACGAAAACCAGGCCACAAACGACTCACGAACAAGTCCTCACCTAGCAGCGCAAGAGCAAATATTTGCGAACAAGCAAGTCAATATTAAAGTAAATAACGACATTGTGCAGCTGCTGTTATATTCGCATTTGTTATTTAACGCACGAATTTAAACTTCGCAAAATTAAACGCAGGCTTACTTCGGCCATTTCACTCAAGTCCAACGCCGTTGGTAAACGTATCTTATTCGCCTTCCGTCTCGTTGCAAAGCAACATTTTCTAGCATTTCTATTGACGTACGTTGCTCTGCAATCAGCGGAATATAATCTTTTGTACAGGCTAAAAAAAGATTGACGTTATATTGTTGTGTTATTGTTTTGCCTTTTGTAGATTGTTAATTGAGTCGGAAAGTGTAGCACCATTTGCATAAGTTCCGTCTTCTATGTTCAGTCAGCCAATAATTATTTTGATTTCCCGCCGTTTTAGCCGTGTCAGCGATTCTATTTTAAAAACGTCAGTCATACTGAGCGGTACACTTAATTAAAAAATTTTAGTAAATGCTCAATGTGTCTTAGTAACTTACCTTTACGAGCGCTCGTTCTCCTTGATTGACTTCAATGTTCAACGGTTATAAAATAAACAATCAAAATTTCACTCTTCAGTATTTGCGAGCTTTTTCTGTTGATGGATGCGGAAAAGCTCTGACTGGAAGTGAAAGTTGCCAGTTGGTCTCTCATGTCAAGGCACAGAAACGTATCCATTTTCTAACTACGGTGCAATTACGAATTGCAGGAATATCAGTTTTTAATTGGCCATCATTTAGCAAAATAATGACTTCTTATTAGTTCAGAAAGGCGCAACAGCTCCACACGGCATATTAGGAAAATGTACATGCAATGCTTTGCTTCAATTCACAAGACGTTTTCCGCACGGTTTAGCCAGTCCTGATGCAGTCCAGCCTTTGTACCCTAAAAGGAGCAGTTTCAGGTTTGAAGCCATTTCGAGGTCCCGGAGTGGACCTCTTCCAATTGCTTAGAGTTATGGAGTTTGTCGACGTATTTACGAACGGAAACGAAAACAATTTCTAGTCCTCATCGTCAATTGAGATTGTACTTGTTTACCGTGAGACAACGATTAATGCCTCGGCGCGAGGCATGTTCAATTGAGTTCTGTTTACAGCTGACCAACTGAAAACTTGGATTGCACTCTCCGTTTGGCCTATGTCAAGTCTCAGTCCAGTCCAAGTTTTCGACCTAGAGAAAAGACGTGCCAGTTTTGGAGCTGACGTAAGGTTTAGGCTCTCTGGTCAGCTGTGTGGCATCGTATAATCACTGTGAGTGAATGTTCATTTATTTCGGCAGAGAAATTTTGGCTAGATTTTTTCAAACGAGACATGCATGTTGATCAAATTTTTTCAAAATGGAACCTCTTTTCTAAGGGAACCTCGCAAAGGGATCCTGATCCGGCTGGTCTCATTATGTATTTGGACTGGCCCGGTCCCCTATGCTAAAAGGAAAAGTTCCTCGCAAATAGACTTTTGGTCACCCCTCAGGACCCAACCCGTCCAAGCACCCTATATGATAGAGCGGAATTAAAATAGGTTATCAATATTCATGGCACTCTAACTCAACTCTAACAGTTTCATATTCTCAGCTTTCAACAAAAAGTGCTAGCGGGTCTATCAATTTCTCAACACTTCTTGAGCATATTATTGTTATAAAGCGAGTATGTCACGCAGCGTTTAGACTAGGGCAAATTTTCAAATTTGAATGATTTAAGACTTAATTTAACGTCTTAGCCATTATTCAGTTTTACAATTCTCTTTAAAATATCAGTCTTTTTTCTCAAGATAAAATGCTACATAAGATATAGTTTCTAAAAATTTGCGTTCTTAACTATAAGATCTCTGCTTAATCTTTGGTCATAAAATTGTTTCTCTTTTACGATTTTTCTTTTCTGGCACATAAAAACGATTTTTTTGTAAACAGGACGTTTATATTCCAGAGACATCTCGTTTCTCGTAACTGATTAATTGGAAAGTTCGTTTTCGTTCCATGGATTGTGAAAGCTCGTTTATGTTCCTTCAGGTGGATGGCGAATGTTGAATACCTTTCATCTCAGCTCATATAACAGGGCAAAATATGTGATAACCACGCCAGTTACCTGAAAAAAAATGTAACTTGTCATTGCATTTATCTCCCACACAATATCAAAGGAAGAGCAAACCTTAGAGACATTTGTACTACATCACGATCCAGGAAATTTCAAATAATAATTTACTAGGGTAGGATACGAAAATTGTAATACAAAAAAAAAAATAAACAAGGATGGCTACGACTGCGAAAGATTAAGAAGTATCACAATCGACGGACATAGAAAAGTTATGCCCCGTTCGTGGCGCAACTCCTGTAATAAGTTACAGGCGAAGGTGTCTTACCGTAACAATCAGCGTTTTGGTAATGGGTACCAGTCCTCCAGCGGTAATTGCAACGGGGTCTCCATTTAACTTTGCCACAAATAACATCAACTAAACAAGAAAACAGAAATTGATAAAGTCAGGACAACCAGTAAGCTAGATTCAGGCCTATGCGCTGTGTCACTTTACCGTCACAGTACACCCGGGTGAAAAAAAATAGAAACCGACAAATTTATTGCTGGGGGTTCCTCTTCAATGGGCTAGAATCCCATCCACCGGCAAGAAGGGTAGGGGGGAGCTAGGCCGGGAG
>OMLO01003829.1_pt1 | contig 12470 bp, 6 predicted proteins | sample 1674811 | NCBI WGS metagenome assembly OMLO01 (sample SAMN06265003, study PRJEB25207) | coral metagenome | isolation source: Coral host | place: Mexico:La Bocana,Puerto Morelos, Mexico | collected 2008-11-13
CCTGTACAAGCTCCTTTTCAGTGACCCCACCTTGGCTCTGAGGTGCTTTTTTGGACCGTGTACACCAGCACAGTACCGTCTCATGGGACCTGGTGCATGAGAAGGAGCCAAGAAAGCCATTGAAGATGCTCCTGGGAATGTGATTTATGCCACTAAGACACGCGTCTGTCCGCAGGCCGACGAGAAAAGAATCATAACTGCTGTTTTTTATCTGAAGTTACTAATCTTGGTAGTTTTGATAGCCGCTATCTGCATGAGATTTTTTGCATAAAATGTGATGGATTTAGATATCTTAACTTGAAGACTGATGTCAGCAAAGACTTATCATCCCCCCTCCCCCCTCCACGACAAGTAAAGTATAAATAATGTGGAAATTGTCTCAAACATCCAGAAATTATTTTTCTCAATCTTGTAAAGTGTATTTTGATTTTAGGCCACTGTGCCTTCACCTAACGGGCGTAGTATCCTAAAATTCCGCCCAATTCGCAAGACATTTTTTAACTGTAGTTTGGTTCATATTTTCTTTTCGTTTGATTGACTGACAACTCACTGCAAAAAAATAAACGCAATAGACTTGAAATGCTCTCTATGTCAACCGATAATTCCGCAAGTTTCCAAACGTGGGGAAATGGTAATTCAGTTTCCTCGGGATGGAAAGTTTCCTCAAATTCCGGACATTGTCGAATTTCCGAAAAGCGAAACATGCAACCGAAAATTCCTGAATTTCGGGGAGGAGAGTCAATCGAAGGGAAAATCCCCGTAAGAAATTTTCGAAAATTTTAGTGTATCTCGTTAAGTTGTCCTCTTTTCTGGAAATTCACCTCTGGAAATTTCCGGAAATGCAAAACCACGTGGCAAGCGGGAACTTAATTCGCAGCCTTCCCCCATCTTGGCACACACGTTTCTCTCCTGGCAAATTGTGGTTTGAACTAACTGACACCTTGTGACAGGAAAACATGGTGGAAAAAATTTACCAATTTGGTAATCCAAGGACGTTTTTCAAACCAACCCGACCAAAAGCAGTGTAGGAAGTGTGGGGAACAGGGGGTGAAGTAAAGGGTGTACGCGTGAGTGCTTGCTTGAAAGGCAGAAGGGACTGGGTGCAATAGTCCTCATTCGCCACTGAGAAGAACTGAAGCATCAACATAAAGACACACAGTGACATTCATTTACTTGTTCAGTTTTGTTTTACTCCAACAAATGGACACTCTAAATACGCCGTATAAAGGGCGGAAGCAGGAGCACATTGACTCCTGACGGAAGAAGGTAAACACAACGTTGCTCTTTCTGTACTCATTGCTGCGAACATTGGAGCGGTTCAAAATGTTGTTGTGTTGCGGCTTGTGTCTCCTTCGCGATTATAACAGTATACTAAGAAATATTACGGGTATAACGGGTGAAAAATTCGTATAGGAACAGTGTTAAACACCTTCAATTAATTTTTGAAAAACAAGAGCGAATTAAATGTACAAAGCGCAAGGTGAAGCCGTGAAGCTTGTTATGTACAGTTACAAGATGAGAAACTTGACTCAGTTTCTCGAAGAAAAACTCTTCACAACTATTCGACAGTAATTCAAATTCAAACATAGCTCTGTTCTAGCCCGTCGATACAACTGCCTTAAAAATTGCTCACCATTGGCTTGTCACGCACCGCTTCTGGTATAAAGATTGCGTGATTTGCCAGAGCGAGAGGTGGCGGGATCCAGTAACGTTTTTTTAAAACTCAATTCTGATCCTAACATTTGAAAACCAGAGGCGAAAAGTAAAGTCTATGTAGACTAAAAATCTTGAAAATTTTCTTCCCTTTCTCATAAAAACATAAGTTAAACTGGATAAATTCTACATTCCTCCTGACTTCGGGAGCTTCAGGAAATTGTCAAGTAAGTCATTTCAATGATTTCTCTTCTGCGCAAGTATTCCCCTCGCTTCTGTGTTCACGATTTTTTTACCTGCAAGGAACAAGACAAACAAGCTTGAATATCGTCTTCAGGACAGAAAGCAACAAAAAAAGATACAACAGTCTGCGGACGAAGTTTATCAGTTTTAATCTTTGTATTCAAACCCCTACAGCAGGCGAACTTACTAATATAGGGTTCGAATGTCGAGACCTCTGACGAAGGAGACTTGTTAGGCGGACCGTTTTAATTAATTTCCCGAGGCAAAGCGTAATATTTTTCCCTCACCTTTTTGCGTTAATGTTTTTGGTGAGCAATAGCTTAATGCAAACCTTTTTTTAGAGTCCAACACATGACCTCGATAGTAGCAAGGACTTGCTCGATGTTTTCCCACGGATCCCTTTGCACGATCTTGTTTCAGCAGATTTTGTTCTGCAGGAATTTATTTTGGAAATTACTCCACCCACCCGCCCTCAATAATAGTCTGTCCTTTAGTGATTTAGCTTGGTGATTTAAGGTAAGTGATAAGACCTCAAAAACTACTTGTCGTCGATTAACAAACCAATTGAACTGCGTTTATTTCTAGCACCAAAACTCGAGGATTCTTGCAAAAATTGTTTATATAACTTACAAAGAAATGAGACCAACAATAAGCACTTGATTACGGCAAGAAAGGTTACCAGTAAGTTTTGCTTCCTTTCAATGTTGCGAGGCGTATAACGTGATACGTTTTGCTCTAGTTAATTGTAGGAAATAATACTTGTCTAGTTAGAGTTAGTTGCCCAGTAAGTGACCCATCAGGCCGGCCGTCATCTCTGATTTCAGTAACATAAAGTGACCAGGAGTATTTCTATTCCCCTCCGGATGGGATGCTAGTCCATCGCAGCATTAAATTCTCCGGTTCCCATTTATACGCTTGGGCGGAGAGAGACACTATGAGTGTCTTGCCCAAGATCTCAGCCAAGGTTCGAACCAGGACCGCTCGATCCGGAGTCGAGCGCATTTATCACGAGGCCACCGCTTTAACACAGTGCGTTCTAAAGATTGTTACAAAATGGCAAAAAAATCAAACAAAATCAGTTTTAGTTCATACTCACTTAATACTCACCCCCACCATGCTGACAGTAATAACCAAAGAATCCACGAGAACACGCACACGTGTTACGTCTAATGCACGTGCCGCCATTCCGACAGGTTGGAAAACATCGCGCTGCAAAAGGAGAAAACAAAAACAGTTAATAAATACAATGGCGCGCTTAACCTTTGTATAGTGAAACAACCGCAGCTCTCGAACGGGAGAACGTATTGCTATCACAATTTTATCACGCCCGTTTTCCAGAGTTGGGTGGGGAGAAAGGGGGAGAAAAGGTACCCCACCGTGTTCAAGGTGGGGGAAGGGAGGGGGGGGTTCTAGTGTCGTCCGTATGGCTGATAAATGGGAGTTCTTCTGGGGTACTTTACCTTTCTCGCAGCTATTTCCATGCCAGCCGTAAAGACAAGAGCATTTGTCAGGCTGGTAGCAAACACCGCCGTTCATACAGGGCTGGTTGCACACCGCTGCAATAAGAGAAAGACGAAAAGACGGGGGTTAGAATCTAACACATCTTAATTCTTTTAAATAACATGGAATTTTGAGCTACATTCGCAGCGTACAAAATTACATTTAAATTGAAGGAAACCTGAAAATAACAGCTCCGTGTGTTATAAACTTTAATTCTGTCGCCTCTGAAGGAATTGAATTCACAAAAAATTGTCGTGTTACTAGCTCCCAGGAGGATGACGTCCCTGCCAATATTAAAATAGACAATATTTTAACCCAGCGTACCTTGTTGGCAATATTCTCCCGTGAAGCCTTTGGCGCAGCGACACTTGTTCGGTCCCACGCAGACGCCGCCATTCAGGCACGGAGGACTACAGGAAGCTGGGGACGAACATAGTACAGAGCTTATGATAATCGAATAGAGTAGACAACTTGAACAAAATGAACACACATTTCACTGTAGGAAGTAGTTTTATTATTTGCTTGCCTAGCTGAGATACTCACGTCTACAGTATGGTGCTAGGAACCCTCGAGAACAATGGCACACATTTGGTTTTTTACACTGTCCGCCATATTGACAGGGTGGACTACATAACGCTATGACAAAAAAAACACCATACATTTGACAATTAGTGTTAATAAGCACTTAATTCCAGAGCCTAGAGGGAAACATTGAGTTTTGAGGGTCGAGTAGAAACAAAACTCACTGTTTTCCGTGTGGGGTAATCAGAAGTTTTTTTACTAGGCCATGCTGGCACACAAATTTGCTGCGCTTCCAAGGTGCTCGACCGGATCACGTGCGAGTCGAAAGTTAAAGTTGTCAGTTCCTAGGGAATTAGTGAGTTTATGTTTACTCTAGACAGTAGGGAGATTTGACCTATGACACAACAACAATAACGAAAACAGCAGCCCCCCCCCTAAAATATGCCTCTTTACCTTTCTCGCACTGCGTTCCTCCATATCCGGGGGGACAGCTGCACTTGTATGGCCCCACGCAAGTTCCGCCATTCCGACAGTGAATCTTGCATTCCACTGGAAAAGATATCTACATCTTAACATTGCGCTTAAAGCCCCTGTTTGGTGAGTTGATAGGTAAATTATAGCGATTGCGGAATAAATGGCGGTGTTTCTAATGCTCAATCACAATGCAAGACTCCTCTTATTCTAAAACGACTTTACGAGCGTATACAGATACAGAGAACTAGGTTTTCAGTTGTTGTGGTGACACTATGCCTTTGGCTATCATAAATGGTTAAGTAAATGACAAAATATTCCGTGTTCAGTTCACAAATATTGAGTGTCGATATCAATTTCGTTCGTTACGACACTAATTCTGTCACTATATTCCAACTGTCTCCTCGTTGCTGTAAGAAGACCCTTGAGTTTTCTAACAACCTGCTTTTTTATTATTCTGTTGATTAATGAACTAAAGCCATCACAAACCTCTCTCGCAGACGTCACCACGGTAACCAGGCTGACACTGACAGTGGTTGCGGCTGATACAGAATCCTCCATTTAAACAAGGACGATCACATTTTGCTAAAAATCAGATCAAACCAAATAACTTAACAATACTCCATCACATTCAAAGTAGCTTCACACAATAACTAAGTCACTAAAGGAAGGCAACGTTTGTCCCATTCACAAGTACTGGAGACCCGGGGAACTCCCCTGGTAAACAGGGAAGGGAGACAAATCAAAGAAGAATGGACAAAAAATGGGGGCGAGTTGGGGTGGAGTAACTTGAAGGAAGAGGTAGCGTGAGAGAGAGCGTACCAGGACAGTCCTGCAGATAACATTCTTTAACATCAACATTTTGCAGTGCCCTAAGACACTCCTCACTCGGTAGACCGTTTTCATCAGAGTAGCTGTTTTCCAGATCACACATCATCACCCGTTTCCTGTGGCCTTTGCCGCACGTCTGGGAGCATTGAGACCACTCAGACCACGAGATTTCCACTATAAGGACAAAAACACACAAAGAACATGATTAAAAAAGTTCTGAAACGGTTAGCTCACTATGTAATTATTCATTTCGCCCCATAAACTAACGTTCTTGCAACATCCCGCGTGGTTTATCAGCCTATAAAGCATAAAAACTTGTGGTTTATTGCTTTTATATAATAATTCAGAAGACATGCGAAATTTCCATGTGTTTACTGGCACAATAAACCATAGCTGATTGACCAATCAGAGCGCGCGCATTCATTTGATTATTGTATAAATGGAAATAACGGCTGTGGTTATGTTATAATGAGAACTGATCAATATCATCATGATAATGAAACCCCAGGCTGTAATTAACCAAACAATATAAAAGTTTTCAATTTCGTGTGAAGCAGGTGCATGTTAAATGCACGCAAAAGGAAGACATTACGTGATCAGCGACTTTGGCGGCGACTTGGTTAGCTTACGGGTTAACAGTTATACGGAATGTTAGACGATGCAATGTTCGCTTAAACTTATTTCCCAAAGCTTCCTTACAAGAACCTTTTCTAGAGAACATTTTCCTCTAGTATTCCAAGATATCTACCAGGACCTCTATTCTAAACAGAAAACACGGCTAACTGAACACTCCATGTGCTGATTGCAAACAGTATGGCTGCGCGCGGCCAGCACAATAGACGACTGGATTTCCCTGAACAAACCTTCATTTTCAGGATCGTCAACATAATTTGGCGTACCGGATCCTTCTTTGTGATAAATGACAGGGCCACCACCACCACTACCTTCAATGTCATGTTTGTCAAGAAGCTGCAAAAAAAGAAAGATTAGATTAGATTCCCTCCGGTCGTTTATAAAACTAATTCGTTATCAAGGTTCTGTTGTTCTGAATTGTCTCTCTCAGTGATGACTTCATATTATCTTCGAAAGTATTTAATTAATTATGAATCATGCACCTTGTTCATCTCCGTCAGGATACTAACCAAGAAAGTAGTTCTTCCAGGGCAAATTGTAGAAAATGTATCATAAAATGTGAGGAGTGTATGGGAGCTGAACTTAACCCAGCTGGCAAGAGATTCAGTTTGACTATCATAAGCACTCACTGGTTTGAAAAGTGGAGCCTCGCATTGACCTCTGGACGCGCCGGCGTCTGGGACGAAGTACAACTCACTAACCTCAATCTGCAAAACAAAGAGAACGAAAAAAAATATACACTTTGTATAGACACGCGCATGCTCTATGTTACCAGAGACATGGGCACGACACATCAACGACAACAAAAACTACAGAGTCGAAAAGAAATCAAGAAGAACTGGATGAAGCAGATTACATACAGCATACCTTAAAAAAACGACTGCCGTTACGTTTTGTGAGAAAAAACTGAAGTACTAATTCGTCTTTGGTTACTTCTTTGTTTGTTTGTTTGTTTTCACGGCTGCTGTTTGTCAGCTTCTTCGTTTGTACGTTGTGTGAGACTAATAAAACTGAATGGAAACTATCCGCCCTTTGTCTAAAATATTGTGAACTATTGAAGCCGAATGAGAACACCGGACAAGCGATTGTCTTCTACCCTGCCATCTGTCATAATGATTAAACAAAATGAAACAAAAAATAATCGATGAAAATCTGCCAATTACAGCTAATGCAAGTGACCATTTGCACTGAAAACAAAACTTCTCCCACCTCGTTGATTAACGACCACATATAAGTGAACTGTCGATTGAGAATTCAATTTCAGAGATCGAATGAAAGCGCTGTAATTATAATTATTTTCAAGACGAGTTGGCAAATTAAAAAAGGTATTTTCGCCTCCTCTGCAATCAAGAGAAAATGATAGTACAGTGCCACAATAAATCAATATTTCCCTTCAACTCACCTCGTATCTCTCAGTAGAAGAAACAATCCTTGGTTTTCCAACGTATAGCTCCCCCAAAGGGTCCGGAATAAGAGAAAATTTTTCATGTAAATCCTTGGACCCAGCCTTCTTGCAGTCCCAAAAGACGGTCACATTTCGTTTCTGGATACTAATACCCAGCGTGTGCCACTGCGCCTTGCGCACTTTCACAGCAAAGTCCACCGACCATTCACTTTGTGAAAACGGCGAGTTTTTCTCAAAGTCAAAACTTACCAAATCTGGCTTTATCCGCACTCCTAGGCTCAAATGTTTGCGATAATCGTACATGGCCATGAGATACACGTCTGTGAGCGACATTGCGCGAAATGTAATGAGAATTGAGAAGTCATCGGGAAAATAATTATAATATCGAAAAACTTTAGACACTGGTATGGATGCCGCACGTCCGCTTTCCACTTTTATGTTGTCGGTTTTAGAGGCAGGTGGATTTTGTTCCAATCGAAGGAGCCTTGCGATGTCCTTTAATCCTAAAAAAGAATGCAACATTCAAAATTAAAGGATTTAACGAAAAGGCCTGTCGTAGGATCCTGTTCACTCGCGTTCAAATTGATTAAATAATGAGATTCCGAAAAAGATCAAGACATTTTAGAAAAATAACATCCACTTTACTTGCATCAAAATGATGACTTGAAACTTGAGAAAAGGCCAACGGACAAAGCAAAGGAACCGGATCCTGGTGGATCTGATCAGCAAAATTTGGGATACAAGAAACAGAAAAACAGAAAAACTGACCGTACGGTTGGATTGAACTATTGCCGGTATTTCCAATATTTCGTCAGGCACGGCCTGACATCTCTTTAGGGAAGTTTACCCGTTGTCTTTTTTTTTCAACGGTTATTTTTTAATTGCATCTTGTTACCTTTTGTCTTGGTTATTTAAATTGTTACGTTTTTTCTTCAGTTGTTCATTCCCTGAAGAAGTCAGGCCGTGCCTGACGAAATATTGGAAATACCGGCAATAGTTCAATCCCACCGTACGGTCAGTTTTTCTCTCTTTCAGTTTCTTGTATTACAAAATGATGAACATTTTATTCCATATCCAGACTCTTAACTTCTACTTTTGCTTTCGTTCATTCTTTTCGACTTCCTCCTAGCACAATGACTCATCTAATAGCTAGGAAAAGGCTTTCATTTAAAAATCCTGAAGCGTCCCTTACCATAGCACTCGTATTTGTTGCAAGTTCTCGCTTCCTTCGTTGCGCCATCACAGTCTTTAGCACGGCACGTTCTGGTGCGAGTTTGATCTCCTTCGCCACAGTTTTTACTGCAACGAGACCAGCTCGACCAAGGTTTCCAACCTGAGTTTTTAAGAAGAAACTGTTATTGATATATGGAAGTGTTTATTAATAACGAACGGATACAACATAACTGAAAGAAACTAATGCTGCGTTTCTCCACGAAACACGCACGAGGGCTCGCAAAGACACGTGATGACACGCGAGACAACGCGAGTGGTCAGTCGCATTTCGAAATTTTGTCTTTTGGAAAATAAATCAACCTTTAGAAGTGAAAGCAGGTTTTGTCATCCGTAAATAAGAAACGTGTGAAGCCGTCGGCTTTTAAACACTCCGGATATGCGTTTATATAAAACCTTTAGAAGTGATAGAAGTTTATGTCATCTTTAAATAAGAAACAGCTGAACTCGTCCACGTTCTGAACACTCCGGATATTTGCTTGAAAAAAAAGGGTAAAGTTGCGTTTAACTAACAGGAAACTTTAAATCAAGTTACGCGACTAAACACTTTGGCATGGTTTCAACGTTGTAACAGCGTAACAGAATATGAAACAAGCTGCACCTAGTAAGGTTCGTACACCCACTCTTGCTCACAAGATACATATTTGTCTAAAAGGAAAAGAACAACTTTTCGTCTATCATTTTCCTTGAAATAAGAGCTTCAATTTTGAAATGAGCTCAAGTCCAATCCAAAAATCAGCCAGCTACAGCACTGTCGCTTCGCGTTAGATTTCTTTAGCTTTAACCCCGCCTTAATTAAAACCAGTATTACTTTCAATATCGAAGTATTTCGGCAATTTTAGTTGCGCAAAACTGCCCCATAAAACTGTTCACCATAAACTTCAAATTGCTGGTATATAGCTAGGGAAATGCAAGAAGTGTACTTGAGAAGATTTAATCGACACAGTTAGGGAAGAAAGCCCTATTTAGCGTTTTTCCGTGGTGGAATTAAGCAAATTAGATTATTGATCCTGATTACCTTCCTGGCGCAGTATCATGAGGTACTCGAGTTTCTCCTAACAGATTTTCAACGCAGATTGAAAAAATCACGAGTTTCGGCATTTGGCAGCCTCTACGCCCAATTAGCACGGCAGACAATGTGTATCGCTTATCTTAGATGTTATCACGGGAAGTCATTACTAATTACTGCCCGAAGTGAAGGCAAATAACTGGGGACACATTCTGGATGCCAAAGGACCGGTAAATATCCGTCAATATATCCCAGCGCTGAAATTGCATAGTTGTTAATAAAGTTCAACAGCAGACTCCGAAAAAGCAGTTTTTTCCGTTTCAAACTGAAATAAAACTGGCTACGAAATATACGAAGGAGAACGTTTCTGTTAAAACTGATTACTGGGAAGTGAGTGATTTTACGATACAAGCAAGGAAAAGGACTGCTTGTACTGCAGAGCAGATTTTTTTTGAATAGAGACACAGTGTTTTACCAAGAATGCAGAATATTTATCGTTTGAAGGAATGAAAAGCCGAACAAGCACTTATTCATCAATATTCTGGAATAATCGCAGTTTTACAGACCCGAGAAAAATTAAAACAGTGTAAAAGTCTGTATTGGGCTTAAGAACCTGCAAGCGCTCACCAATGACGTAAAACAAAGAATTCAACAGAATAAACCGTAACCCTAACAATAGCCGCCAAACAAAGAAAAACTTCACAGGTTTTTACACCGAGGTAAACCCCTGTATTGAGTATGTTTGTGTGTGTCCGCCACGAAGCAGTTTTCATGATTAAGAACCAAGATCCGGAACTCTCAGCCAAGTAATCTTTCTGTGACAGTACAACACAACACCTAATAATTTACTTTGGTCTGTGCAATTAAGTCACAGGAAAGTCTCGTTATCTAATTAATCGCCGAGATGGGAGATCGCTGCGCGCGACAAAACGTTTACACTAAAAAGCAATGATTTATGTAAAAACCACTTGTCCGTGCTCTTCGATGAATATAAAACAATATATTGCTAAAACTGAAGTTTACTTTCTCAAAACGGTTTGATTATACTTACAAACGGCACTTAAACATGGCTGCAAGCAATGGGCGCGACGAAGAAACAGAAAGGCAAGCTAAATAAACAGAACTCGTTTAAGAAAATCAGTTTTTTGATCAATTCAATCTCCTTATCTCAGCAATGTGTTCAGTCAGCAAAATGAACGAGTTCTCTATATCGTGAATTCATACACGAAGCTCGAGGGAAGGTCACATTCTTAAAATATAAGAGTCCTTTCCTTCATAACCCCTGCAAGACATTTCTTTCGTTAAATAATTGGCTTAACATCATTGCGTGAATGAGGGTGGGTTAAGAAAGATTTTTCTTTCAAATTTTGGCTTTGTTCGCGAGTTTTCTGGAACGTTGCTTACTAAGTTCTCAAAATTGCGACGTGAACAAATCAGCAAGTGGAATTTCTTCTCTAAGCTCTCTTGGAAGCCTGGACGGCTACCCAACACGGCTCAGGAATGTTCGTGAACACCCTGGAAAGCAAACATAATTATCTCCCGCAAATTTCATTTCCGTCATCTGTAAACAATGACGCTAAGCTAGTATCTGATGCAAAGCCAAACTCACACGGAGCATGTACGATACGGTAATACCGTATCATTCATGTTCCGTGTGAGTTTGGCTTTGCATTTGATACACAGGGCAATATAAACTTCGATAATCTTTCCAACTATTCCAAGTAGATTGGCTTGCGTGGAAAAGTAACTTTTTTCGAATTAATACCGGCTTTAAAACGGTTCTCGTCGGTTTTGTGTTACCGAACGACTCGGAAATCGCTGATAAAACCTGTTCCACACTCACACCATCCAACCCGAATTCCTTGTGGTTGATAAAACGAAATACTTCAGATTCGCTGATAACAAACCGAAAACCGCAGTCGCTAACAGATTAGACTTAAACGATGACTTATCATCCTACAGACATTGTTTTTCATTTTCTTAGTTCGACGTAAACTAATGAAATGTATCTACTTATTTATGCCGCTCTTTCTTGCCATAACACTGGTCAAAATTGAAAATGGTTGTTAAAGAATTAAAGCATAACCGTTTAAATTCTTGAGTAAATCGCTGTAACCCCGATTATGCTTCAAGCATCGATTAGTGGGTGAACAACCAGAGCAGATTTCAGCTTCGCGTACCAACGAATGATTGAACAAAAAATATCCTCTAGCTGGTTCAAATTTAAGCCCGAACTGCGCGGAAGGCATAATCTTAGGAAAAGAAATTCTATACACGATTTAGCCGCGCCCTTTCAATTTCATTCTAGTGATCTAAAGTGAAGGCATTGGTTTTATTCAAAACCAAAAGCATCTAAAAACAAGTTGTAAACGCGTTAAAATGGTCACGGTTTTGGACAACAGAGGACTTCTTTCCGGAAAGTTTAGGTCTGTAATTATAAGTTCCTCCCTGTCCCACACCAAGATTTAGCTGCTCATTTCTAAACGCGAAAACAGTAATCTAATCAGTTTTTGTTTAATTTTTTTTTAATTAAGTATAAGCACGCAGAGTTAAAGATCAAAAATGGATGGTTTCAATTTCCGATCCAAGTTATTCTAAAAGAAAATTCCCGAAAACCTTACACCAAATAACAAAGATTAACACATACTAAGCATTTCTCGTTTGTAAAGTTTTTCAGTTTTAGGCTAAATCCGTTTTGTTAACAAGTCATATTAAAAGAAGACCTGGATAATTTCTCTGCTTTGGAGAGCCCTTGATGAGATACCATGCAGTTTTGATTATCTGAAAACTGAAGTGCTAGGAGTTAAACCTGATACGTATCGATTCAGGGATTTAGTCATAACTTAGATAACAGGGTCTGGATAGGGGTGCTGGAATCTCTGTTATCACTTAATATTTCCACGATTTCTCTGAGATCAGTGAAGATTTCGATCAATTTCTCTGCTATCAATAAATTTTGCCCATCTCAGAGCT
>OMLO01003830.1_pt1 | contig 12469 bp, 5 predicted proteins | sample 1674811 | NCBI WGS metagenome assembly OMLO01 (sample SAMN06265003, study PRJEB25207) | coral metagenome | isolation source: Coral host | place: Mexico:La Bocana,Puerto Morelos, Mexico | collected 2008-11-13
GTACACAACAATAAATATCCGATTTTGAACTCATATTGAGTTCAATTATTTTAAAATTGAACGAGAAAAATGAAACAGACGCCTTGTTCAATGAAAAATATCTTCAAAACTCTATACAAACGCACAAATTCTCCCAAATCGCTTGTTACACGAAAGTTGTTTATCCTAAAACGCCTCGTTTTCATGACTGGGTACCAGTTTTTTACCGTGCGTCCGCCATTTATGAAATCGGTGTATACAAGCTATTAAAATAGCAATGTGCATCTCAAACTGGCCTGACTGGAACTTGTTGACTTTTAACGCTTCCTCCAATGATAAAAATATCCCCGTGTATAATGATGCAAAATAGTAGAAACCCTTGAGATAGTAAAAGACATTAGAACATATGTTGTCATTTTGTCTTACCATTGCGTGTGTTAGAATTAATTTCATCCTGCCCGGTGTACGACGCGCCAATGCTAACCCTAACAGTGTGTGTCAATGGAATCTGATCTAATTGACCAAACTCAACAGATATTCCATATAGTGCCTGATCTTGAATGGTAAGGTTCTTTAACATAAATGTTAATTTGTTGACCGAGTAGCTCCAACTTATTTTGCTATCATATCCACTGCGAACCTCAAAGTTGCCACTCTTATCAAGTGCAACAATTTTCTTTGAAAGGATTTTATCATCGCCGGATTCCCAGATCGCGAAGGTTATTTCCTGCACATCTTGGGCCTCCCATGGACCGTTTAAAATGCTTCCCGAATCTTTGTACGAGAAACCCCAGCCTAGGTTCACTGTCCCGTCTGTAGCCTTTACGAACTCTGGAGGCCTGTCTTCTGTTAACGATAAGCTGGACTGGCATGACGCTACAGGTAAACTAAATCAGTTCAGTATATAGAAAATGTTACAGTAATGTATTACACGATGGCAAGAAGATATGAGTTTCATGTTCAGTTGCTACGAAAACATAAAATTCATATTTGTGAGCCAACGTGTAACTTGTAATGTTTGGTAAATTACATGTATCTACACAAAAACTGCAAAAGTGAATCGAAAGCGCGCTAAACCGTATTTAAACTCAGTTGAACTGCAGCTCGACGATCTCTTTTTCACATCCGTGAATAGTTTTAGTCCACATGAAGTTTCTTTCTTCACTTTGGTATTTTCGGCATTTTTGTGCTCCTTAGTGAACGATTTTATGTCGCCATCTTTCAACTGGCGTTTGCCAAAGTTTGGGAGCCGTGCGATGCAAATTTATGGCGCGAAACGGTGACATCGATATCATACACCGCTACAGTCATGGATGTAAATTCCCAAGAATCAACACCGTAGTGTCTACATAATATTTTCAAAAGATGCAGTGGAACCTTGATATAACAAAGTACTAAGACTCTGGCAAAACATTGTAGGTTTAGTTTCGTGAATTCGTTAAATCAAGTTTCTTTTCGATATATTTTACTGTCAACCAGCTTTCATCTTTCGTTCTACCGAGGAGTGCCAAATATATAGCTACGTTAAATCGAGGTTCCACGGTGACTATAGCGCCAACAAATAATACAATATTTCTATAGCGCCACTCGTTTTCAGATAGTTCAAACACGCTTTGATGAATATAAAATAATAAAAAAATAAATTAGAATACGTAATCGTACGAATGTGAGTGCAGATAAGGATTTATATTAAGAGTGATACTTGAAAATTGTTTCAAAACTGCAGGAGCCTTTAAGCGAGGGCGATTTGGAAGAATTTCAATTATTTACCGCTTAAGTTGAAAGCTAATAACACGTACACACCTAGTTACATCTGCCATTAAATGTTTATCTTCTCGATGTTTTTCGTTACTGGCTTAATAATCACGTTTGTCTGATAGGCTATAATCGCCGACATGTAAACCAAATAAGTAGTTTGATTCCGATAAATCTCAGTGCACGCCTAACGACAGTAAAGTCGGTGATTTGATACGGGCACACCGAAGGCGAGGTAACTCAGTTGAAGCCCATTACCGCCTAAACTTCGTAATTTGAGCTATTTTGATACGGGCACACACAAGACGAGCGTCACTCAGTTGAAGCCCATTACCGTCTAAACTTCGTAATTTGGGCTATTTTGATACGGGCACACACAAGGCGAGCGTCACTCAGTTGAAGCCCATTACCGTCTAAACTTCGTAATTTGAGCTATTTTGATACGGGCACACACAAGGCGAGCGTCACTCAGTTGAAGCCCATTACCCATGATTACCGCCTAAACTTCGTTTTTGTAAAACTTTCGCTTACCTTGCAGAAACAGTGAGATTAGGCAAATAAACTTGATCAACAACTGTTTCCAAAACAACAGTATCTCCATCGTCTTGATATTCACGGTTTCGGCGAATGTTTCCTAATATAGCTTAATATATTTCATTTTTCCGAGAAAATCAGGACGCCATTTGACCCCGGCGTGTACGCTTGATCGATCAACTAAACGATACTTCAGACTGTCGGATCACATTTGCATAAGGCACCACTGTGACCCTTAATAAAGTAATCCCTGACAAATATAAAACTTTTTTCAGTTATTTAGCAATTGTGCCTCCTTGTTGCCAGGTGGATGAAGATGTTTCTGTGATTGGGCACCGACGATTCTGTCTCTGGAATAGTTACTGCTTTTTCCCTTTTGTAATGCATGCGGCAGAAGATGCAAGGCAATCCGGGAATCTAAATCACGCTTGTTAAACACACTCAGCGGCATTTTTTCAACATATCCGCTATAAATTCATGTTTGTAGAGTTGACTCACCTTGGAACAGTGCAAAAACGCAAATCAAAGTGTTGAACAAGAAAGTTTCCCGTCGATGAATCATGGCTTTCGCTTAAAATTAATTCGAGCAACAAAAATGTGCTTAGTAAGCGCGTCTTCTAATAGTTCAACAATTAACTGACGTTTGACAGTGATCGATTGTTTCAATTTCCGCGAAAAGTAGGAAGTATTCGGACGCCATATGTCCAGAACAGTGACACAAATCTTATTTTACCATTGAAAAACACGTCTGTAAACTTTTTCTTGCTTTTCATCAATGCTCTTTTTAAAAACACCCCATCGGGTTGGATTACACAAGTATTAATTTTAAGATAAACAACGAGTGATACATGATTGTCTCGCTTTAATATCACTAAATTTGTGTTCGGACATACCTGCGGAAGTCGCTTAAGGAACTAATTCTCCAAAAACATACTGATATGGATTGTAAATAATCAAAAGGTAGGCTTTTGCAAATTACACTTTGGCTTCCACGTTTCCCGACCTTTCTGCTAAATTCTGCTTTTTTAACGCCAAAATGTTTGCTCTACCCCTAAAAAGCTAGATGACTAATCATAAATGTACGTTCGAAAATTTACATCTCAAAGTCAGTAAGGCTCTACAGAGACTGAGTAGACACTATAGCTGATCGTACTTTGTGAAGATACTGCAAAACTCAACAAACTTTGCATGAACGAATACACACAACAGGCATAATCGGTCAAACGTCTTCTGAGCATTCGATCACTCGGGCAGTAGCGCGGAAAAACGGCAAGAGAGAAAAGGAGAGAGAACTTACTCTTCGTAGTTTCTTCCTAAGTTTGTCGCTCGCTCTTTTTTGAGCTTCTACCCAGCTAACCCTGGCCATTTAAAGCTATTTGAGAGTGAGCGAGTTTCTCGCCCGGTTACTGCAGGGATATTTCACCTGCCTAAGTCTATACTGAGTTATTTGCATCCTTTATTGAACACTCTCATTCCTGCATAAAGCAACTTTATTTCACAGGTTTACTACTTGTATGTGGCAGGGTTCCTAGCAACCCTGAAGGGAGTCACACCCAGAAAAAACGTCAAATTTCCCTCTTTCATACAATCATAGTTACCAACTATGTTACAATCTACAAGAACTGAATTTGGTAAATGACATTTGATTTCCAAGGTTCCATGAATTCCAAATAAATTTAGTGATGCTTAATCAGACTGCTGGCTTGTTAAAGTTCTTGTAACCAACCAGTTGCTACAACTGACATTTCCATCGATAGTTTTCATCTTGGAAGTCCAGTGGTAACGGGCTGCTGCTGAGAACCTCACGGTTAAAAAATCAACCACAGTGGAATCCCATCTTAAGTCACCTCGTTATTACGGCCCGTGTTTTTGCTTATAAGAAATACCCGTTAATCCGCCCATCCCGTTAATATGTCCACCCCGTTATTACGGTCAAATTCGGTAACGGAGTTCCACCTGACGGTATAGTGATGATCTTTTACTGTTGGCTTCAGTACTGAAATTTGACGTTTTAACTAGGCTTAAGGTTATATGGTTGCAGGAACGGAGTGTTTGCTAAGTATTTTGGTATCAATCTGCGGTTCGTAAGGTATGTTTCTTTTGAGGCGTCGTCGATAGCCAAGAATGAGCAGTGTCGGTATTAAGAGAATAGCACATACGGTAATGACTACCGTGACTGATATCAAAACAGGGCTGATGGATGCCTTTGATGGTGATGGCGTGCTGGGGACTGGAAAATCAAAAAAAATTAGCCGTCAATTACTTTTGGTAAGAAATGCAATCGGCAGGATGATAACAGGCAATAAAAAAGCAATGATTTATTATCATTAAGTCCAAGGAAATTAACAGATTCCAGCATGCGGCAGCAGTGTTGGATGACCAGTGGTTTGGAAGCCAGGGTGACAGGGTGGTAGGTGAAAATACAGGTAAGTAGGAATGAATTAAAAACAATTATGAGGAAACATCAAATGTATGCGTAACTTTGATCTGGCGGTTCTCGCCATGTAATAAGAGAGTCATGTAATAAGGGTTTACCCTCTTACCGTTTTGGTCGCCATCCCTCACGGTAGCGTTTCTCTGTAGTGGACTGGTAGGTCTGGGTGGATCTGTTGAGATTGATTTAAATACTTATGCGAACATCGTTTTGCGGAGTAAGAAAGTATTCAAATTTCTAGACTAGATATAAATGGGGATCAGAGACATTTTCACCAGCAGAGTTGTTTTAGTTCTTTAAATTTGGTTTGCGCGGCATTTGTATTGAGGTAGTAGATAAAGTTCGGATCCTTCTAGCTTCCAGTTCAGTCATTGTAAGACTTGTAAGATAACTCGAGTTTTCTCAAATATTTTTAAGGGATTCAGTTGACAGCAGGCATTCAATTTCTCGTCATACCACGAAACGTTGTAGCTGACAATCGAAAGGGATTGAAGGCTTTTCAAACGATAATCGTTAATTTATCAAACCATCCTTTGGGTACCCCTACCTTAAGTTACTTTCTATAATCTGCATACCGTAAATTTATGATTTTAAACTTATAAGGATATATTTACCCTGTATACGGAGCATCACAGTATCTATCAAGGGAGACCGAGCTAACTCAAACTCAACATGAAGCCCGTAACGTTTTTCGTCCTCTGTGCTTAAGCTGAGAAGTGTAAAAGCCACTTGAAGATGAGACATGTTGAATTGGCAGCTGATTTTGTTCTCATAGTTCGGTCGTACCAGGACTCGGCCTCGTCTGTCGATGGCCATGAGTTTTTTCTTCAGGTATCCTGGAGAGCTCCAGAGCCCAAAGCTCAGTTCATATAAGCTGTTGTTCCATGTTTCTTTGGGTAACAGCTCAAACGCCCATACAAACGAAGCATTGCCATTGCGTTTGCCGATCAAGGGACTGCTTGGGCGGGATACCAGTCTTGGACGGTTTTGCTGGCATGATACTGGTAAATATTGCACAATTAGTTAATAAACAATGTGCTGCAATGTAATCTGAGTTTAAGGGCGTGATCAACTGTTAAAAAGTCCGATATAATAGGGAATACATGTCAAAATGGCTAATTTGATGTAGATTAAAACTTCAGGACTGATTGAAACCATCGCCGACAATCTTGCTACTGTGGGTTTGGAATATCTATGATGAAAAATTAGTCTCAGGAAAAAGACAACGGATAACTGTAGTATGTTATATTTTCCCCCGCTTGCCCGTTCCGATTCCATGTTCCAAGATTCTTGAATTTTCGGTCAACTTGCGAGCCTTGTTATAATCAATGTTGGAAATCAGCCAATACTGACATCGCCTTATTTACCAACCGTAGACAACATTGTCTATTTTCGCCTAAGGTGATGTGCTCCAATAATAGTCTTTCTAGGAAACGTAGGATGTTTTTAAAACTTTAACATGTGTCACGCCAGGTTACCTGCTGTATCGCTTTCGCGGAAAGCAATTTCTCAGAATTGATCCGCGTCCTGTTCTGGCTTGAAACTCTGAGCGGGAGAAACGTTCTTTGTCTGAAGCTAACGCAAAATAACTATACTTTTCCGCCGAGATTCAACGGCTAGTCGCTTAATAAATAGTAATGTCTTTCATTTCTTCCGGCGCAGACGCTCTAGTGGAGAGCATAAATTAAGCCCGACTATAATATAAACAAGAGATTGAATGCTAACGCAACTGAATGGCTATCTCGCCCGATCATGATTCGCTTCGTTGCTTCACATGTTTGAGACATTTTGAGACATTCGTTGTGTTGTCCTGGTGAGCCATATGAACCTCCGGTCGCTGTAATATCAGTTTTGAATTGTTACAAATTGGAGAATTTCAAATAAAGGGATCTCGCTTTTATCAGACATAAACAATAAGTTGAGCCAAGTGAAGACTTGTAACTTTCAGTTTCGATTCAATTCCGACGAATCTCTAAATAAAACCTAAAATATATTTCAACTCAGTGAACACATTCGCTGTCTCTCAGTAGTTCCAAACACACATTTTCATGTCAGCCCAGACAATTTGTAGGACCTTTAGTTTATTCTCCCTTGGGATTTTATTAATTTTCATGGACGCGAGCATCCATACTTCCGGGTTTTTCTCATTTCCCTTGCTTTTGAGAGTAAAATGCATTATCTTCACTTTAAAATGAAGACTAAACGAATCACAAAAACCATCCCAATATGAAGCAGAGTGCAACGTTGTTAAACCTACCTGCGATGCAAAAAATCACAACAAGATAGAACGAAAGCTTCGACGGTTTGCCTGTGAACCATGATTGTTGTCTCCCCATTTTTTGTTTTCATTAACACGTGATTAAATGCTATTGGTGATTTAAAAACTGAGGTACGTTTAGTTACTTGCACATAACTCGTTTGAGACAAATCCTGAAGAAGCAATATTGCTTATGTTTATAGGTTTCCGTGTTCAAAGCGCCTGATTTTCCGAGAAAAACTGAACGCTTCAGCTGTGCATCCAATCAGCATCGATGTTTTTCCGCCTATCAAAAAACAGGACCTCCATGAAGCTAATCAATCGGGAGCTCGTTATAAATCTATTTGTACATTATGATAACAATTATTATTTTATTACTGATATTTCCCTTGCAAAGAATTTGTCCGCTATTCCATCATTTGTCTTGCGAATCCTGGAACGGTTGTGACTAGAATGGAAGTACCTTAAAATCGGGTTGGACACATTATGTTTAAAACAGATGCGTTGTGTAATAAACATAATGTGTCCAACCTGATTTTAAGGTATCCATTCTAATCACAACCATTCTGTAACCTGTTGTAAAACGTCACATATTTTGTTTTCATTTCAAACTCACGTGCAAACCATGCGAACGCTTGAAAGCAAAACAAAAAGGAATATAGTTTTGGTACATAGCATGGTATAGAGGCGGCTTGCAACTGATATTAAAACTGTTCAACTACGCAAGAGACGTTTTCTAGGAGCATTTTTCCTCATTGGTTCATTTTAGGACCATGGCACGCCTATACCTGCTCTGCCGATCGTGTGCTTGATGTCAGATATACCGAAATACTCAGACTACGCCAATAACTAAACAACACGGCACTGAATTAACACATGTCCAAAGCGTGGTATTTTTTATACTATAAATTTTTGCTAGGGTACATCACTTCATCACAAAACGGTCATGTGCAGTTGCATTCATTAAACATTGATGCCGTATAACAGTATAACAGTACCACACATAACCAGTGACTAGTTGTTCCCAATTTAGCTACTGGAAAGGTCGTGCAAATAAAACTAAGTTAGACTGCGGCACTGCACTAGTCATCAGCTAAAAATAGATTCAGTTCCTCCAAATTTGCCTTACCATTGGGCCAATGATGCCACTGAGGACGAGTAAAAGCGAATTTACGATCAATTTCCATAAGCAGCAGATTAATTAAACTGAAAATACCTGGAAAATACTAACTAGAATATCTGCTTCATAGACATTCATGCTAATTAAGTGTAAGAAATTAAAATAACTCAAGCCATTTGAACTCCTTGTTGTCTTAGATTTTCTCTAGATTTGTCGCTGATTTTGATGTTCATGTGAAAATATTGGTATTTCCAGAACTCAGTATGAGTTTCAAGTAACTTCGTTGATTTTCCATGTCGACATTCGGTTTATAGATTTATACTATACATATGTTCAAACCAAAACTTGAATTGGAGCCAAGGAGGTAATACAAAACTCTCAAAGGTTATGGCCCTACCTTTTCTAAGAAAAATAAACTGTTTGCGTTTAGATAAACAGTTTCTCAGTACAATTGTATAGTTTGTAAAGACATCAAATCAGTAATTTATGGATCACGCCCGTATTACCAACCAATCAGCGCTACTAGACTGTGTGGCGGCGAGAACAGTTCAAGGAACTGCCATCTTAACAACCCTATCAGAGTTGCTTGAATTCCTCTCAAACGGTTCTAAGTAGATACTTATGAGGAAAATGTTTTATCTGCCTCTTCAAACTTGTTTTTTTGTTTGATACCAATATAACGACAAAATAAACTTCCCCAACGTCAGGTTCCGTTCCGAGGACGTATAACAAGTGGAATTTGTGTTATCTCGGGTACTTTCGTCTGAGGAAAAATACCCGCGGGTGTTTTTCTCTTAATGAGTATTGATGTTATGTACTGGTTAAGGTACTTAAGAACTCAAAATAAACTTCAGACAAACTTTAACTTAACACACAACAGATAACTGGCAGACATTTAAAACCGAAACTTGAATACTTGCCAACAAGGATAAGACAATTAACCAAGTAAACTGTGAATTAAGGTTATGACCCTAGATTTCTTAGAAAAATAACAAAATGCTTGATAAAGATATAGTCAATCAAGAGGCAATTTGATAGACTTTATTCGTAGTCATAGCTCATCAAAAAAGCGAACCTGTCAGGATATAACCGAGAAATCATGTATCTATAGTTGCACAAGAGTGAGTGCCGCTAACACAGCTCCAGAAGCTGCTCTGTTTACTCAGTTTCGTTTGTTTTCGTTTCTTTGATTTTTTATACAGTTCAGTGATACATTTTCATAACCAAGCATCAAAGCAACATAGCATTCTCCCGAAATGATCTACCAAAACTCTTTCTGTCGCTTCAAGTTGTTTGAAAAAGTCATTTAGCACTCAATATCGCTACTGGAGCTCTGGAAGCCATCAGTGTATGGATTAGTTCTGCCGTGGAAATGCTCTGCTGGCCAAAAAGTGCTTTACCAATTTGCCTTCTTCTTGCAACAAATGTGTTATGGAGTTCAGGTAAGAGTATTAATCATCGACAAACTTCACTGAGTTCTAGCATCGGGAATCTGCACCTCGCTGTGTCTCACACTATAATACTCGTAGTGATCTTGAATGGAACCCTTTAAGCGATCTCGCTTAACGGAATGAAAAATGCAATCGCTTACTACTCATTATTGGATTTTTGTTTGCAAAATAGCCATGCAATTGGTGAGTGCAAGACTGTTACTTTGGAACCGTTTACATGTGGACCGGAAGTTTATGGGCTACGACTACTTTCCGTATCCTACTTCCCTGTAATTCAATACACTCTATATTCTCTATATTACAGAAACAAAAAGATGAAGGAACTGCAAAATCGGAAAGTTATTACATGTAAAAGCTCTTGCTGTATTTAAAAACAATCATCGTTTTATCACAAAAACAATTGAAAATCTTTCAGGACGTCAGTTTAATGTTTCACTTTGTAAGTGAGGTCCCGAATTCCATTGAACACCGTTCTCTTCACCACTTTAATTTACTCCCTGTCTGACAATTTGTGGCATCATTATTTATCGTCATAAGTCAGAAGTCGTTATCTCATCGTCATCATTGTTATCATCAACATCATTATCATCATCACCGTCGTCGTCGTCGTCATGGTTATCGTCATCAGTGTCGTCTTCATAAAAGTTTTGAATTTCCTTGGTGTCCCCCTAAATTATGCACCGCCATGCTAATTTTTTCAGCTATACGTCTCAATGAGACGGTGTTTGATTGTTTTGTTCTGGGAATATATTCTAGGAAGACTTGTCCCACGACAAACATGCAATCAACAGTAAGTGTCACAATGCTCACTGAGGACTTCGGACCATCTATCTAACAGCAAGAGAACTCGTGACGTAAAAAATTTACTTAAGAATTCAGCATTTTTCTGCCCATTAAATGTTAACAGCAGCTGATGCTGATGCAGCTGAGAAGTGTGAACAGCTAAACTAACGGAAGCGCAAGAAAAACTATCTTAGATTGATTAATCAGCTCCAGTCAGTTATCGAGTCACCGACGTTTGACCTCCAATTTTCTAGGAAAGCTCAGCTACCGTGCATTTACCGTGCGTTGTCGATTTTCTCGGAAACTCTTTGTATAAAGCACCATTCAAGTTCGTATTACCATTTTTCCGGTTGTTCACATAGTTCCCGAAATGTTACCGGGTTCTGCATTACTTGGAAAATCTAAGTGAAAATTTGAGAAAATCTGTTTGTTTTTTATTTAGCCATCGAATGGTCTCACTGAGTTAGTAAGGCTGGTAAACTGATACCAGGTTATCGATCAATTCACAGCCTAATGACGGTGTCATTAGAGCGTGTAAAGTGCCATCATTACATCAAGTTAACCATAATCAACTAGCCTCAACTCAAGCCGACAAAACGTCAACGTCAGGTCATGGGGCCGGAATCTAGTTTTACCGTGGTCTTTGCTCTTGTTCTGAGCATTAATTTTCCAGGATCAATGAAAGGTACCAGTTCGCATTGATAACTGACATACACGTTGGATTTAATGGTTTCCTGCTAAAACACCAGTCTATCTTACTGCGACAAAAGATTTTGATACCTTGTCTTGGTTTGACTGCGATAAATCTTTTCTTGAGAGTAGTCTTTGTTTTGCAATGAATGCAAAATACTTTACAAGAATCTTCTGTCAGTGTTCAGTCAGTGTATTTCTCCAACTTCCTTGCCGATGCACATCCTTGTTGTAACTGCTTTCATTTTGTTTCAGGGAAAGTTTGTGTCTATTTTTAGACCACTGCACTCTGTGTTTTCCTATATGAGCCCTATATTAAAACTTTCCTTCATTTCTTATCACTCTAGTTCCTCTGATTGATTTAAACTTATGTTCCTTAAGAAAACATTTACTCTCTGTATTACTGTTTGTAAACCAATGTAAGTCAATATTAGTCAACCTGAGTCATAATCCATTCAATATTTTCGTTCGCGCGCGATTGGTGTAACGATCTACGAGGCGTCCTTGGACATTATCAGTTCCTCAAAGCTCAACTGAGTTTACCTCGAGCTGCGCTCTAGGAAAACTGATAACTTTTCAATTATCCTTACATATTTTCGCGCCAAATGGAGGCCTGATTCTTTGTCTTTTAGTTACTACGCGCGCTGTGATTAGTCCATTTATCCGGCTAAAATTTATAGCTGTTTCAGTTTTTTTTTGCAAAAATGTCTCATGATTACTTGGCAAAGGTTCTTAGCTTTTACGACAAATAAAGGTTTAGGACGTTTTTTTTCTTAACTTAGCTTTTTTACTTACCTTAAAGATGCGGAAAACGTTCGGTGTTTTGACTTTTCAACTTTTTTAGCCTTGTAAATTATTTGAAATCATTACTGATCGTAATGTTTATGGTCTCTATCTAATAGGTTGCCAAAAGCAAAGATTCACCCATAAACCCTCTAAGCCCACTCATGTCTACGTGGGTAGTAACGTTTCTTTAGAATGGCGCTACTGCCAGCCGAGTCATTTCCAACTTTACGAGGTGGCGTTTGGTTTATGGACGAGTTCACCAGGTTTTCTGAGTCAAAAACTCGTGGCGGTCAGTAGAACCGGCGTGATTCAAGTTAGAGGAGGATACGAATCCTTAGTTAGCTGGGCAGGAAATTTGACATCTTCCCATGCAGTGTTTGTACTTTATCATGTACAATCTTCAGATAAAAACAAAGTGTTTGGAATACACGTCGAGTACAGCGGCACCAATTCACCATTAATCGACACAGTGCAGCTTCAAGTCGAGACGAAACGTAAGTAGCAAATTAGCTCCAATTCATACACGTTTTATGGTTATTACTGTTTTAAGAACTGATCATCAATCAGTGCCGTAGCAGGGTTAAATATATTGGGGGGGCACAACACGAGCGCCGAAGGCGCGAGCTTCTAGGGGGTCCGGGGGCATGCCCCCCCGGGAGATTTTTATATCTAGGGTCTCT
>OMLO01003831.1_pt1 | contig 12469 bp, 12 predicted proteins | sample 1674811 | NCBI WGS metagenome assembly OMLO01 (sample SAMN06265003, study PRJEB25207) | coral metagenome | isolation source: Coral host | place: Mexico:La Bocana,Puerto Morelos, Mexico | collected 2008-11-13
CAACAACTAGCCTTATACACAACTTTTGACAATTGAGAACGGTTGATCCTATCTTTGTAGGGAAATAGAGACTTGATACGATAATAGAAATGTGTGACTTCATTAACATTGGCAAGTTCAAATCGTTTGTAACAAGGACAAAATATACCCTTTTTGGATTTGGATCTGGAAGTTATAGTGTAATGTTATTGAATTCAGTAAACTCGAATTAAAAAACAGACAACGACAACAACAACGGTAAGTTTAACAATTCTTTCATAAAAACCTCCAGCCTCATGGTTACCCTGAATCAAGGATATTACTAGTCCAACCAGAAATACTATGAAATTGAAAATTGGTTTCTAAGATGGCCCATCAATCCATCCATCCCTCAAACATTATAAAATCGTGCTGGACGAGTTATCACAGGTGCCGATTACCGGATGCCTATTAGCGAATTACTGAGCAGACTCAGCTGGTCCAATCTTAAAGAGAGGAGAAACAAACAAAAACTCTCACGACGTTTAAAATTATGAATGGTATGGCTCCAGGGTATTTAGAAAATATCCTTACGTGAAATATCGAGAAATCAATTTATAATCTTAGGATCTCAAGGCGGAATGTAGCCTTACCAGTAGTTAAAACCGATTACTACCGGAATTGCTTTGCCTATACTGGAGCGAAAGTCTGGAATGCGTTACCAGACGAAATGGGTATGAAAACTCCAATGGAGCTCTGAACCATAAATTAGAATCGCTCAATCTCTCTATCGACTTTTAGCATAAGATTTAACTTGTAAGATCGTTTCTTGGTTTCGTTTAGGCACATAAAATCGTCGTTTAATGTGCCAATTTATCTATTAGGAGATTTGAACTGCAAACTTGAGAATAGCAACAATCCTGAAGCTAAAACCCTCGTTAATTTCTGTCGCTCCTATAACTTGTCAATAGAGATAGGGCTAATGAGGTCTTGCAGATGGATAGAGGAGAATAGGACAGACGCTACGGTGGGATGTCTTGCATGCAACCTTATGCAAATTAAACATAAAAGGATTGCAGAGAAAATGCTTGGTATGTAAATGTTCTTCCTTCAGTGAAATGAGAGAGGTGATTCCTCCATGAAGTTGCATTGGTAGTGTTCACGAAAAACTATGCAATGCACGGGGGAAGGCTCGATCACCAACAAATGACACATATAGAAAGTAAAGCAAAAAAAACAAACAAACAAACAAAAAAAAAACACAACAAAAGGTGGGCGTACCGTGGGCCCACTTTCTTTTCACCCCATATGCTTAAGTGCCCTTGATTGATCGTGCCATTGAAAGGAGTGCAGCCATATTATATTTAGAAAACGTCATCATTAAAGTGCAACTAATCCCCAATTGCTTTTTCCTTTAATTGAAACTTATTAGTTCTTCTTATTACCTCTGCGAAAAGATATCTCGATTGATAAAAATCCCCGCTTTTCTACAGGTATCTAAGGTTGTAATTCCTGCATCCATGACCTAGAATAGTGGTCTTTGGGTCGGGCTTCTTGTCACGTCATCAAAGGACATGGCTCAAAACACTCAGGAGACGTTTGACTGGGTTTCGAGCGCTGAGAAAATAAATTTAGAGTAGTTGTGCTCTATATTTTATCCAAAATTGACAAGACTTTAAATGAAAGAACATTGATCAACCCAGGCTTGTCGGATAGACACAGTACAGCTTACATCTCTAATTTTGAAAACCAACCACGGCTTTAAGCGCGTTGTTTAATAAACTACCTTCTCAAACTCATTAATAATTCATTAACTTCTCTTCGACGCCTGCGTTAAATAATGAGGACGCACACGTTACGCGAAGGCTATTACTACTCTTAGGCTTAAAACCTGCTTCCTTGCACATTGACGACAGTATTCCATTGAGGTTTTTGATTCCCACTGCCTGTTTATCGTAAGCCAAACGTTTGGAATTTGGCTTAAAGTAAAGCGCTGTAACCTCACTAGAAATCGACTGTACTAAACCAATATACATTCGATACAATTCGATTAAACAAGATTCGGGTTTCTCATTCAGAGGATGACAAACATGCTTCACTACCCGCGGCTCATATTTCAAATCGGTAAGGCTACCGTGAAACGTTTTCGCTACGTTCTCTACAAAACGAATAAAATTACTACCAAGCTCAAAATTTGCTACTCTAATATCTCTATGTTCACCTCCGCGAAGCCCGAACAACTTTCCGTTATAAAAGTATACTGTATTAAGCAATGACTTAGCTGACTGACAACCTAGAAGTCCCATTTCCCAGAACTTGTTTTCTTCTTCCTATGTCACCGGCAACGTTTCCGCCTTCTTGTTCTGAAGAGCGATCCCTGCCCTCGTTGCGTCCTTAATTTCAGCGTCAAGCGCTGAGCGTAAAATCATAAACCTAGAAAATAGAAACAAAGCCCATTACAACAACTGCGTAATTTGAATACTATGTGCGTGCCTTGCTTGAAATCATCAGTTAAGTAATACCTCTTGTCAGATGTATTCAGCGGATTTATATCCTCGCTCGGTTTCTGTTCTGCCAGAAAGCGACGAATGCCAGCAATTATGCCGTATAGGGTTTTCGGAGGGTAATGTTCTTTGGATGGCTTCGCAACCTCCTGGACTAATTCAGTGAGCCAATAATTAATGGACAACACACTCATCTCGACCAAAGGTGTGTCCAACGACTCTACTTGATGAAAATCGTAGGTTTCAAATAAACCTCCGACCTCGACAATTGGTACTTTAACCAGTCGCTGCCTTTGCCACTCTTCAAATATTCCATACGCCCATTTATTCTTGTACTGAGTCGACTTGGGTACCGCATTTCGAACCAGATTTACCTCCTCTTCGGCTGTTTTGGCATCACGAAAACGTGACAACGCCATACCTGATTAAGAATGATCGAACTGAGATCAAGCGAATATACATGCGTTCCGCTTAAAACAATAGAACTTTTCAGGGACTTGTGACACTACTGTTAAAATATGTGACAACAAATGCTAATTACTCTAAAACAATACCAAAAAAAATAATTTATATTCGGCGTCATCATACATGTTTGAGAAGCTATATCAAAAACTCGTACTTCGTGTTTCATCGGGGTTTCCAAACACTCGAAAACAATAAAAGCACTCGGCCTACGGCCCCGTGCTTTCATCAGTTTTCTCGTGCTTGGAAACCCCGATGAAACACTCGCGCTCGTTTTTGATATATTACCTCAAAACCTTTTTATTGATTCAAAATGTATTTAGTTTATTGCTCTTGTAGTTGCCCAAAACTGTATTGTTGTTTTCTTGCCACACGTACCGTCGTGTAATGCGTAAACTTATGTTCATTGAAGGTGAGACTTTTTTTTCTGAACAACGCGCCGACCTTTCAAAGACTTGTTTATTTTAAAATTCGAAATAAGACCTTAACCTCAACTATTTGTGTTGTCCAAGTCCAACATTAAAACTAAAAGTTCGCAACAATAAAAAACATTCAATAATTTCTTGCATGGAGCGAAGTAACTTCTGTACGGAGTGCAGTAACTTTCTTATGGAGCCTCTTAAAGTGAACCGGTGTCATGAATACATAATTTACCTCTCAGAAAACACGCGCGCATTCTATTGTGATTAAGAAGTTAGCACATGCTATTCAAGTGATTGAATGAAAAAAAATAAAACAAATCAAGGTGAGATTTTTCTGCACAACGCGCCGACCTTTCAAAGACTTTTTTTATTTAAACAATTCGGAATACGACCTAAACTTTAACTATTTGTGTTGACCTTCTGTTTTCAATTTGAATAATCTCAATTAAACTAAATAAAAAAGTAGGAAGCGAAAATGATTTTTATGTCAGAAAAGTTATTGCTTCGATCAACTTTTAACCCTGGGTTAGCGTTAACCGGCTTTCGAACAACCCGGCCCTGTATTATAGTACCACTCGACTTGCGCTTTCAAGTTAATTTAGTGTTTTGAGAATCATTGATAATCCAGCTTCGTGACCTAGTCCGTAATAATTATTGTAGCACAAGGAATAATAGTTAAGTTAAGTTCACATGCAATTTGGTACTATCAACACATAAGTTAAGCAATTTGTCCATGTATATTTGCGTTTATAAATAAATGAACGAATCCTTAGAGTTCTAAATTATGGAATAAGTATCCAGCGTTCAAAAGAAATATTCATTTACTACATCATAATACAAGATGGCGCTGTACTTACATATTCGCGTCTTTTGTTTCTCCAACCTCAACCTTTCTTCCAGAACGCTTCAAACCAAAGCAACATAAACAGTTAGATTCTGTTTGTTTTACTTCAATTACTTCAAATGTTGTGGCTGGATTACGAAATGGTCACGTTCATGTGTTAACGCGATCGTTACAATCGAAGGCTACAAACGTAAGTCTTGGTCTTGTAATGTACTTCAAAAACAAACTTTCTTCTTCTTTCAATTAATTATTACTTTATGAGCATAAAAATATATTTTTCTAACGTAACATAAGTGTATTCATATTGGGGGCGAGTTGTCTGAAGATCGGGGGCGAGTTGTGTCCAGGGGGCGAGTTGTCCGGATACCCATATTGCTAGTAGATATAAAGATGCGGAACCATTAAGCTCTTAAAGTTCCGATGAAGTAGCAAAAGCTTTCAGCATTATTTATTCTCCAAAAACTTACGTGGCCAGAAAGAATGATTGTTGACCCTGGAAAAGAGTTCATGGGTGACGTAACATCTCTATTTAAGAAGCATAATGTCACTGTTCAACGTAGTGAAGCAGAACTTTTTCAGCTTTTATCGGCGGCAATTATCTTGTGAGGGCTCTTGGCAGGGGTGACAAAGCTGCACTTGAAGAAAACGTTCGCCATGATAAAGCAAGCTATCGAGGCTTATCAAGCGGCTTACGACAAATACACGCGCGACCGCACTAATTTTCTCGAATGGATTGCGACTAACACGCAAATAAAGGCGGAGGCCAAGCAGAACTTCACCAGCAATGACTATATACCTTCAAACTCTACAACCAGGCGCACCCTGAGGAGCCCAAGTTCTCAGATTTCTATCAACCAGGCGAGCATCAGAAACTTAGGGCGAACTTCTTTTTGTGGGCGGCAGCGCGCTCTCTCTCGGTTACACGGCTTTCCGTTTTCTCTGAATTTGGACAAAAGCAAAGGTTTGGTAATGGACGTCAAGCTTGCTAAAATCTACTACAGTCCTCAGGGCTTCAGATGCCGCAAAAGTCCCCGAAGAAACCGCCAAACAGTAGCAAGAAACCAGCTGTCCCAATTAAAGAAAAATCTGGCTCCAAAATTACAAAGTATTCCTGACCGTTTGGTGTGATCGAAAGAAAACGTTGAACCGATGAACTCGAAGGTGGTACTAAAAGAACTACAGATCCAATCTGGTCTTTGAAAGTACACCGTCTTGAAAGAGCCGTAACCAAACTAAACGGATATGTTGTCTATTATTTGTCAGACTGGCCTAAGCGAGGCTTTGTCCGCAAAGAGCTGTTGGTTTTTCCTCCTAATGCGCAGCTTCCTCCCGAACAAGTTCGCGCCCTATCTTTTTGTGCCCGTATGCCAGCGTGTGCATTCCTTTCTTCAAGAGCAGCTTCCTTTTCTTTTCTTGGCAAACCAGCTTTTCTGTTATTTTCATGTCTTCTGGTGCGTTGCCTTCTACCAAATCAGCCAGGCTGCTCATCATGAAGTTCAGGCTGTCCATGAACCTCAGGTTCCCAAGCGAAAAGAAATGTATTTCTCTGTGTTATTCGGGATGCAGTTTATGTGTCCAGTCACTCTTGACATCGTCTGCATCAGCAAGTGTTCTTCATATCCCTTCAAGTTGTGAAAGATCTTTTGTATTGGCGCCGTTTTTGGGCTTTATGTGGAGCTTCAAGTTGCAGTCGTTGTGTGCGGCGCCCCGGTATTTTCCTTTTATGTGGCAGTGGTCTTTCACCGCGTCTCTGTAGTTTTTTTTTTTTTTTTTTCCATTAGCCGGGCTTTCGACAAAATATGTAGGCTTTGTTCTCTGGGCCTTTGGGCTTTCTCTCTCTTCTTGGCCCAACGCAACCCTTCATCGCGTTGTAATAACACCTTTTGTGGCTTTGGACGCAGTACTCGCCCGTGTTGGAGTCGTGCGCGTAAAATGCGTCTCTGAAGCCTCCCTTTACCAGACTGTCATTAGAGATGTGACATTCCGTCGCGGTGTTGAACTTTATCCAATCATCTTATGTCATTACGATCGCCTTTTTGTCCGCTAACTAGCCCCGACCTCATAAATTTTTCGAGATACTGCAGCCAAGTCAAGAACACTAGCACTGCATTTTCTCCTTGGTATACGAAAGGGCCATACGTTTCTCCATCACTTCTCACAATTATGTATGAAAACCCATAGGGCTCGTAGACCTCTGTCTTCATCGTTGCCTGATCTTTTGGCGCAGCCGTGGATTTTTCTTATCAAGAAATAAAATTCGGCGTACACCGCGAATGGCGCTTTCATCTGCTTGTGATGGTTCTTGATCCTGACTTCGTTTTCACCCTATTTGGGCAGCTCGGCCCCTGTGGGACGTTTCATCTGCCCCATGCATTCCATTTTGTGCCTTTATAGCAGCTCTGCCGTCGTGTAACCATGAAGACGTCGTTCGCAGAATTGTTTTTTGTTGCTGTTCTTGCTTTGGTCGTACAAGAGCGTTCAGCCTTCTGATATATGTATAATGTGTTTTTTCTTTGTCCTGTATAAGCATCAGGTTGATTGTGAGGTAGCTTCCCTCTTTTTCGATGAGCTCATATAGACAACCACGATCTTTTTCCCAGCCAAACGCATTTATTGCCAGCGATGGGTTTTGCTCTTCTAATTTATTTATTTGTGATGCGTGTGTTGGAAAGTCTATTCCTGTGAAATTCAGCCCGTCTTCAGTAGGATAGCGCGACGGTCTTCCCGACTTTTTCCTTCTTCTGGTGGAAATAACGCTGCATGCAGCGCCCATCTCGAGCACTGGTTGTCCCGATTTTTTGACGTTGATGATCGCTTTTTTGTTTTTTAAGTTTTTCAGGCAGAATTCCATAGCTGCCTCCACGAAAAGGCTCGTAACTTGCGACATTAACGAAGGCATCCAAGACTACTTCTATCACCCAGCCTGAGCCTCTTTGAGACCAAGCTTCTATTTTACCGTTTATTTCATCAATAAACTGCCGAAATACGTCGCTTACTGTTGCCGCATTTCTTTTGTTAAAAGTGGCTGGGTCTCTCTGTCTGAAATAATGTTCCATTTCTTGTTTTTCGCCATCTCTGGTTATCTAAAACCTAATGTGAAGCGCGAAGTGTGTTTCCACACTTTTTAGGTTTTGGATTTTGTATTTTACCACTTCTTCGAATTTTGCTTTCGTTTTCTGTGCGAATTTCAGAAGGTCTGCTTTAAATTTATAAGCTGCCTGAACTGTCATTCTCTATACGCGAAGCCATTCGCTTAAGTTTGTTCTCACCAAATTAAAATCGAAATCCCTGCTGGGTCTTAGGGGACGCTGAAGCCTGGCGTTCTCTTTTTACGAGACAGGGCCGTAAAACATCTCTAGCACGTTGAAAGAAAACCTTGACGCAACCATTGTTGTTTTTATATAACAAGCGATTTCTTCAAATGAAAAAATATTCTATGACCTCGGTCATTTTCTGGGAAACTCCCGTCTTTTGTTTCAGTACATTCCGGTGTGCTTACCTTTTTTTCGAGAATGCGTGGGAGCCTCGTTTCGGTGAAAAAACCGCTATAACTGCTGTCACAGAACCCTCATCATCACGGCATGTGTCTCAAGTAAAGGACGAGTATTTATACCATGAATAGGAGAATCTAGAATTCAACCTCAAGCGAGTCTAAATTAAACTCGTAATCCAAGAATAAACCAGTCGACAAGCAGAGTGGTCTATATACCATACAAATGTGTTTTAAACTATTTACTTTATGTAATAACCCAAATTGTTCTCGCATTAGTGGTTCTCGTCTATGATATATTAGAGGACAGAAGCACGATTAACGTCATAATTACAAATTTTCCTTTCTGTGTTTTAAAATGGCGGAAAATTTTGAGATTTTACATGAATGGGCGAGGATAAGGTACAAAAAAAGTCTTGTCGAGGCGTTGAACAGGTACGAAAGGAAAGTGGAAAGTAAGAAAAAGCCGTTTCTTTTATTAGGAAATGACTCAGAAAAAATACTCGAGCAGTCTTAGTCGGCAGTTGAGCGAGACTAAACCAAACACAGAATTGGTCTTGCTTTGTCTGGTATTTAACAATCACAAGAAACAATATGTTTATTACATCAATCTTTTGAAAAGATTCAACTTTTCTTAGTCTCAAAATGAATAATGTTGACACAAATTGATGTCAGGAATGAAAGATCGATCAAATCATCACTTTTTAAGATCAGTTAAATAAACACGTAACCTTGCTCTCCGACGCGAATATGTTCCAGTCTGTTTTAGGGCTTAGCAGCGAGCAAACTATGGCTCACTACAGCTCACAGCCAACTGTATTGCAGTTATAATGTGCCTCCGATACTATGCCAAACTGATTTGAGAAGCACCAACCACAAGCGACACAAATTTCCACCGTCACTTTCATTCAAACCTCGAATCGAATGACTTTTACTTTTGACCGCAACCGCATGTTTTCCGAGCGTTTTCTTTCAACTCTTTCAACTGCAATAATCAAGGCACCATCCGAGCTTTTCGGCTCACAGAACTGCTCTGATGACAAAAACTGCCTTGATGTTTCCAGCATTTTCTTTAAGATTTGTGGATCTCGCTGTTCAAATCTGCTTTCGCTGTAAAATTTCATTCTACAGGAAGCCATTAATTTAGCCTATTTACATGCATTTACAGTCCTTCCCAAGTTATAAAAGAACGGTTATCTTGGTAAACTTATCTGCTATATTTTTAGCATCTCCAATGTTAATTTTGAGATTTCTTTTTATAATGTCGCTCAGTCCTTTTCAGGGACCCAAGCGATGTACTGATCTTCTGCCTGAGTCGGACAAAATATTCCGACACCATAATAAGTATCGCATGCGTGCTATGGTCGTTCGTAAGTACACTTTCCTTTAAATTTCGCCAACTTCTTGTCTTGGTCTAGAGAACTTTGGCGACCAAATTTATACAGTGGATCTAATCTTTTTAGAAGGTTTTTTTTTTTTTTCTTTTTTTTTTTATCATAGTTGATTGGACCACCAGGAAATATGCCTTCCAAGCTTTCAGTAGTTTCTACCTAGCACATTTCATATGTACAGAGCAACATTGCCACAACGAAAGTGATACATCAATACCAGACAGGCACGCCTCCGCCATTTTGATTCTCTCAGTAACCGTTGCGCCGCTAACCAATTTTTAGATGTATTTCAAATTACCCAATTCAATTTTTTTAAAGGCCTTAGTTACACACTGTAGCTCTTGAAAAGATTTTAATTATTCAGTAATATCTTACAAAAACTAAATGAAATTATAGGATTATAGTCATTTGTTCCCTCTCTCCATAATTAAATACACACACAAAAAAAAGAAATACAAGAAAATTATAATAAAAAGCCATCTGTAAGAGAGTACAATAAGATTGTCATTCCCATTTAAGTATTGTGTACATTTAAAAATTATTCCTGTTAACATTGGGGCTAGACAGGTTTTTCACTTATGAGGAAGCCATGACTTTGACGCATAATACAGTAATTGCTGGGTCCTCGGCTTCTTAAAGGACCCTAATCAACCTTTGCCATTTTCGATGCCATCGAAGTTATTGATATTGCATAGTGAAGTGAAATCGTATTGTTTTATTGTAAGTTGTGTTTCTAAAAGCATGTCCTTTTATCTTTAATAGTTTCACAGTGATTTTCTTTGCTTCGACATGCTCCAAATAAAATATAATAGCCAAACTCTCGTCTATGAACAAAAGAACAAGGTGTGGCTGACTAGGCCCCTTAAGAAGAGTTTTAAATGGTTCCAATCCATTGTTACTGAGAAAAAAAAAAAACAAACTAAACGACGCGTAATCCCTCTTCGAATCGAATGACTAGCAAGCTCTGAATACAAAAATATGGTTTTAACCTAACACGAAATTCGAATATTAATGAATGGCGACTGATGACTTATTAACCCCAATGGGGTTACAAAACTGTTAAAAAACGTTCGCCGCAACAACGAACACAATGCAATAGTGGCCCATTGCACCAACTATTGTGCCACTGCACATCCTCCGTAGGGTTCGAGGGGAGTTGAATTTAACATGACAGTTATTAAGTCTAGTAACCTTTTTTAGGGGCAACAAGTATGTGGAGACTTTTTGACATTGTACAACCAATAGCAACCTAGGCGACTTCATGCTACGTACAGCGACTTTAGGCGACTTAAGGGGACTTAAGGTCCCAGAGTTAGCCTCATTGTAACGCAGTTATATGACTGGACCCCGTTCTGACTGACTGGATCTCGTTCAGAGCTGTCTCTAGTGCGCTGCACTTCCTGAAATATAGCAAGTTATTTGTCCTTCCACGCTCGTGAGCCTTTCTAGTATTTGTTTAAGTTGCTGAACAATAATTTCCGTCATGGCCAAAGTCAACGTAGAGTTCTTGCCGTTGCAGTCAGCGCTTGATGCTTCGGAAACTATCTTGCCGCCAGGAGAAACCGCTTCCGAGTCACTGTTATTTTCGGTTTCTCGTTCTTTGTTTATGAGAGGCGCATTTAAAATAGGTCAATGATAAATTAAAGAGAATATAGCTAGATAGCATAGCCAGTAAGATAAGTCTCATTCACAGTGATAGACACTGGGACCAGGCCACTCCCAATGGGGCTTCCTGAACCTTCTACGCCAATACAAGCTGAGCAAGTCTCGTTCGCAGAGATGGATACTGGCACCAGGCCACTCGCAATGGGGAGTGTCGAACCTTCTGGGCCAATTCCAGCTGAAAATTTGGATTCCCAGAAAGTGCATTCTGTAGAAAGTAAGTTTCTTTTCATGTATGCTTTTCAACGTAACGACATGTTATTCCTTACATTCTGTCTCATCACAATATGCCATCTACAATCACTATAGCTATATATAAAGGATGGGAATGCAAACGCAAAATAATCCTTTTTGGGCCTCTTTAAGGCTTGGCTACTAGGCTATCACGTTTCTTGTAATGGAATTCGTTCATTTAAACATTTATTTTTGCAAACTGGGCGCGTGCAAAGCCGTCGTGGTTTGCTTAAGCTCCCTAGTAATATTTAAACAATAGAGGTATTCTGTTGGGGAGCTATTGGCTGATAGTGCCCCGCGGAAATTTCATGTTCATAAAACAAATATTAGCCCAAGAAGCGAAGCCTCGAGGTCAAATATGCAAGTTTTAAAAACATCAAATTTCCAAGGGGCAACCTTCAGACTGATAGTTCCGAGACAAAAACACTCTGTTGTCTTTATTTTTCACCACTAAATCTTTCTTCCTCGCGCCAGTTCAAAAAATCATTTGCATTATTTTTATGGATGAAAGCCGTTAAAGCCGAATATAAAATTAAAATAAAGAAGACAAGGCATGAAAGGCAAATGTAAAATTTGAAAGAGAAAACAGACAAAACCCACTTAATTCAATTTTAATTGTCTATTTTCTTTAAGCCCCCTTGTTTACAGAACATTTTCAAGGATGAGTACTATCCATCCGGGTATTTTCCTTGGACGGGCACTATCTAAACAATATTTGGATGTTCTTTAAATTAATATTTGACCGAGAGGCGAAGATTAGAGGGCATATATGCCAGTTTTAAGAATATCCGAGTCATGAACACTCTATTGTCTTAAAAACTCATGTCGAATATTTCCAACTTTTTACAGTGAAAGTCGTGACAGCCAAATGAAAAATTTGAAAAAAGAAAACAGTCAAACCCCAATAATAAAACTCAATTGTTTATTTTCGATATCTTCGCTTGTTAAGACAGCTAAAGACTTTCATCCTGACAAAGTCTCAGTTATTAGTAATCGTTACAGCAAGCTGCTCTTAATTATGTCTTTTAAAAATCAACATAGTATTGTTTTATAATTCTGAAGGAAGTCAAGCTTGTTTACAATGCAACAAGCTGGCAGAGGAGCTCAGTGATCTAAAGACTGAAGTAAATCGAATTCGCCAGCAGCACGACTTAAAATGGAAAACGCTAGATGAAGAAGTCAAAAAGTACAAGAATGCTGTGAGCCGTAAGTATTAACTGAACATATTTTCTCTAAAAAGAAAATACATTCATCTCCTTATACGGGACATGAAAAGATGACGTAATATTGCTTTTTTACGACTATTTTGAAGAATGCCAAATAGGAGTTACGTGAGCGAGCGCAAATTAACTCGCTTGGTCGTTCGGTCGGTTCAATCCTTCCTTGGGTCGTAGACTTTTGTTTGTATTTCCGCTGACCAATGCTCAACTTGACTTGACGAAGAGAAAAATGTCGTCGAATGGTTTGGCAAATGTGAAACATAGTGAAGCAATGAGTGATGA
>OMLO01003832.1_pt1 | contig 12466 bp, 4 predicted proteins | sample 1674811 | NCBI WGS metagenome assembly OMLO01 (sample SAMN06265003, study PRJEB25207) | coral metagenome | isolation source: Coral host | place: Mexico:La Bocana,Puerto Morelos, Mexico | collected 2008-11-13
CCTCATTTGCATAATTTAAAGGGACAAATGCTGGATTCTGATTGGTTACTGGTCAGGTAAGAGACCCTTACTACTCAGATGTGTACAATACAACAAAATGAAACAAACAAAAAAAATCTTTAATTACTATTTGGAAAACAACGACACTTTCGCGCAGGCGGCCGAAAACAGAAATTCAGATCACTAAATCTTAATCACTAAATCGCACGAATATTTTATATTTCGGATATTTTATTGCCATTGCTTAAATCTTAGCACAGAAGCCTAGGAGGGAAATATCTTTGACGTACGTTTTAAGGAAAAAAGGAATATGCCCAGTACATGTATTGGCGAATAAAAATTAACAAACTGCTAATGAAAAATGCTGATGAAATAATGCAAACTAATCTCATAAGTTGTGATCGGGTGATTAAAGCGACATTATCTCAGATCAAGGAAAAAGTATAATCTATATTTACATCTATTGAACTGGCATAGTACAAAAACACAGATAAACCCTCTCAACAGCACGAACTGAAGAAGTGACGAGTCAAAATCGAGCAAGGATGAATGACATTACATTCGGCAACAAATTTTCAGGATCTGGCGGTGTCTGCCTTCTCCCTCAAAATCTTGCAAAGAGTTTTCCTGATCTTGGCGCTGTATTCATCACCAGAATCACTGTGAACGCTCTCGCCTGTCCTCTCATCATTGTGCTCAACATCCTGGTGATGGTAGCAGTAAAAACCAAACCACAGGTTCGCACCAAATCTAACATAGCACTCGCCTGTTTAGCAACAACTGACCTTGTAGTTGGACTAGTTCTTCAACCTCTACAAATAGCTAGCGACATTTCACTTCTCAGAGGAGACATCGTGTCTTGCACTATAATCGACCTATCAAAAACTGTTACATTAATATGCGTACTGGCTTCATTTCATCACTTGGTTATGATGAGCGCCGAGCGTTATCTTGCGATAAAACACCCATTCCTATACGAGACCAAGGTCACTGAAGTTCGCATCATCATGGCCTCTGCTCTGGCGTGGGCTGCAGCTATCATCCTTTCAAGTGAAAACCTTTTGGCCACAGCAATAGTAATAGCTACAGAAACGCTGCTCATCATTTTCCCCATTTACTTCAATGTCTCTGTATACAATGAGGTCCGTCGAAACAAAAAACAAATTGCTGCAAACCAAGTTTCTTTGGAAGCCAGGGAGAAGTTTCTGAAGAACAAGAAAGCTTTTTACACAACTGTTATTGTACTGCTAGTTATTTTACTGTGTTATATTCCAACACATATTTGTGTTGTTCTTCTGATCTCTTTAAAGGAAAAAATTGCTCCTAACATAAGGGCTACTGCCCTTTATCTTTTTACTTTATTGCCAGTACTGAATTCGTTGTTTAATCCATTGATTTACGCTGCTAGAATAAGGTATTTTCGCGTAGCTTTCGTTCAGTTGGTATTAAGAAAAACTCTTTCACAGGCCAAGGAAATTGAAATGAAAATCTTCGGACCAAGAACGATTGAAGAGTGAACAGTAATGATAATGCAGAATAAGGACAAGGCAGGTAGAGCGGCATGGTGGATGAGAAAAAAAGTTTGAAAAATTATTGAATTATTAATGTTTCAATTTTGTTGTCCTTGTTTAATTCCGATAAGATAAAATTTATTATTCGGGATATGCGAGAAAATAGTACAATGGCGCATGATCCTGTGTTTCTCTCGGCGCAAAGTGCTAAGTAAAAAAAAAAAAATGAATGAATTAATTGCAGTTGAGTTTACCGGCTCTCCGATTGTTCGGTGTAGTTAATTAAAAGAATCACTCAGTCTCAGGCAGCATTTCGAGGACTTCGGACAAAGTTTGACACTCTGCGGAACTCCTATTCGTCAAATAACATACAGTTGTAAAAAAAAATCAATTATCCTGGTAAATTTAGTTCCCTGTCCCGCCTTTACCTCCTTGCCGGCAAAGCGCTGAATGAGGGCAGTGTAATTTAATTTATTTGTCTATTTTTACTCATTTACTTTTCTCTTTTAGCTAAGGGGATATGTTTACATCTTAAACTTAAAGCATTTATTTAGGTTGCTTTTGAGAAAACACTTAGATGAAATTTACAGATTTCTAGATAATTTGACTAGGCGATTTGCCGAGATTAATTCTTGTATTCTCCATGCTCACGATCCGTATTACAAAATGTAGACTGCCGACCAGTTCAGCCATATAATAAATATTTCTCTTTTATTAAAAAATGCTTAATATCTACTAAAATAAATCAATAGGTAAATAAAAAAATAAAAAATTCTGTGCTATTTTTCCGTTCAAATGCTTAGTCTCTGGTGAATAATGTCGTCTACTTTTGCAGTAAATGTTAGTCTTTTCTGGTTGAGCCATCCAAACAACTTGAAAAATACTGTTTCTTTAATTTCATTTTTACAACACACCGATTGCAAATATGGCGACGATTGCTCCAAAGCGAGGCTTTTCGGTAGTAACGCAAAGGCTGGATACGTCTGTCTTCAAGCATTTTGCGCGACTCGGTACCAGTCAATTTGGTTATATCAACTGAGTTGAAAAGGTAAATTAGCCACCGTAATGAGTTAAAAAGCTGACGTTTCGAGCGTTAGCCCTTCGTCAGAGCGAATGGAGGAATTGTGGCTTGTGTGTAGGTTTATATGGAGAAAGTGGAGCTATATATAGTATATTTAAAAGGTTTGAACAAAATTTTTGTGGCCCTAGTATTAAAATAGATTTTAAATCCCCTATTTCAACCCTGTTTTTAGTTAAAACTACATTAAAAACAGAGGGGAAATCATTCCACTCTCATGAAATACGTTTTAACTATACTAAAAATACATTACAAACAAGAAGCAAAGTTTTGAATTTTTTACAAAATAGCATAAAAATTCCCTTAAGTGACTTCAAAATACTGTTTTTAAACAGTATTTTGAACAGTATTTTTAAAAATCGTTAAAATACACTCAAAACAGTTTAAAATCAGTTTTAAAATACATTTGGTTTGGTAAGGGATACGCTATTGGTGGGAACATAGCGACGAGAAAAACATGAATAAATTAGTACAATGAAAAGCGTTCGTTGATACCTATGTCGATACCTGGATATCGAGTCGGATCGGATGGAGGAAAAATCACTTATCACAGCCTTGCAACGACAGATCCAGGAAGACAGGTGTCTTTTTTTTAAATAGTTATGCATTTTGTGTTTGTGTTGTTGTTCATACGTCTTATTCTCGTTTTAGGCTTGGCTAATAAAAAAATCATCGGGATGTGTTCCCAATATTTCAGATCACAGAATGTTGTTTGTTACATTTTATGCCAACTGTGTTTTGTAGTCGGAATTAATTAAATGTGGACTGTTTTTGCCATCCTTGCAAATATTGAAAGTCTAATTATTTCTTAGCTAATAGCTTATAACTAGGTTACTATGAATACTAACAGCTATTTACATACTTGTAATATTGATAGTTGGTTTATCTTAATCAGTAAGTGCCAGGTGTCATTTCAAAACTTGTCATCCACTGACACTGCCTGGTGATGTTGCCATAACAGTAGCTGTGGCACTTGTTGGTACAGCGCACACTTTATAGCTGGCACTGGTGGTGCCTTGACAAATTTAGCAAAGTGCCTATAGAAAAAATGTTCTAATTTAAACAACATAGTGATAAAAAAAGTCTGAATCAAAGTAAATACGTCCAACGGTCATTCCCTAAAATGTATGGTAACAAACTCGCATGCATCACTTCGCCCCTGTTACCCCCATTTGTCCTTCAACCTGAAGATAGTATCTGTGGTCTGTCTTTAAAACTAGAAAGTCATCTTTCATTTTCAGATGAAATTGACCATCCCCAGCACATGCCGTTTCAGGTGTGACAATTCGTTGTCTGTAGGGGCATTTATTTCAGCAATCCCATATGGTTTGTCCTGTGTTTCATCAATAACCATTGCATCAGGTGAGCAACCGAGGAATGAATAAGCAGGGTTTAGAAAAAAGCCCGATGAAAATGTTAAGAGAGGATGCCCACTGTGTTTAAGATAGTTCTGGTACTGTTCAAGGGCTCTACTTTCATGCTCAATACCATGCTTGAAGGGCTCTGGTAAATTTCTTAGGCTGACAGACGTATCCATATCCTTATAAAGCCCCTTACGAATAAAGAACTGATAGGCTTTCGGCTCAAAATGTCTTGAAGCTGTCAGTCTTGATCTTCTTTTACTCCACAACCGGCTACTGTCGCGTTGTGTTTGTGTTCCAGACTCGAGATAAGAAGCATCCTATTCAATGATTCTCATTATTTGGACAAGTCAAAATTGCAGGCAACTTTGAAGTTTCCTTCAGTGGGTGCCTGTTTGGGTACATTTTCATTTTCAGTATACATGTTCAAACTGAGCACAAAGTTCTTGTTCAACTTTTTCAAATGGGCTTTAAAGCCATCCTCTTTTGAGTTGCTTGAGGCTGCCTTCGCTGCTGGATAGAGTGAAAAGGAAATGCCAGCTAATGTTTGCACTGCAGTGCTCCCCCCACCTGACATGTTTAATTTGGCTTTCTTATAAACCACGCCCATTAATGGCTCTGATGAAATACTTTCCCCTCTTGGCTTATTCCACAGCTGGGAAAGGGAGGAACAATCCAAATCATTGGGAATATATTTAGTTTTTGTAAAGTAGTAGTGAGAAACAAGATACATTAGGCCTATAGCATGATCACAAAACTCTAGACAGATCTAGACAGGCGCAAGATGATGCAAGGACGTTATAGGGTAGTTCAGTGGAAGTAACTAACCTAATTTTATATGTTGATTCAGTTTCCGAAGACGCAAAGGGATCTGATCTGATAGGTCTTGCTTCCTTTGTGGTGCTTCACTAAAAGATTGTGGAGGTATCCTTCAATAATAATAATAACAAAAAAAAGAATCACACCCCGGTCAAACGGTTTCATCACCATGCAGTCAGAGGAATTGATGTTTAATGTTTTTAGCAGAGTTTCTAACATACTTCACAATTGAATTGTACGTAAATGGGTGATGATCGTCGAGCCTTTTGTCCATTTCTTTTTCTTGGGGACAGAACCAGCATTTTTCTTCATTCTCACAAACAATTTCTGAATCACTCTTTTTGGTCTGAATAGAAGAGGCTGCTTTCCCTTGATCGTCCATTTTCAATGGTTTTCATGTTTAACGCATGTCGCCACTGAGGTGATTTGTCTTGAAATACTTCTTTCACTCTTTACAAAGAAAGTGAATATTATGTTTGTCATCAGACACACGGAAATAAAGAAACGAACGAAGGCTTAAACGGTTTTAAAATTTCTTCAACGTAAGCTTAAATAAAATCTTAAAACAGTCTTCGCTTACTTTGCGACTAGTTGTGCTTCCATTGTTAATTCTTTGAGGCTTGCATTCTTGCTGCAGGCAAGTGCTTTCAGTTCGTTTATATGCATCTTCTTTACAGGTCTATCCAAACAAACGTACAGTAAAAGTCGTTGAGGCATTTCAAATAAAATAATCTTACATCGCTATTGTGTTGCGTGATAAACGCTAAAATCTGTATAACTATGAAAATACAAAACGCCGCCTTAAAATCGCTGACCTGTACAACTCTTCTTAGATGTACTTTAGAATATTTCGACGAAATCTATCCTTGAACGTGCTTTCCGTTCAGATTTCAGATTTCTCAGTACAAAGGCTGCAAAATTCCTTGGAAAACAGAGCTGGTCAGCCTTTACAATGTAGCAACGGTTACTACTGAAAAGCCTGGCTTTGGTGGTGTACTACGTTGTAGGTCCCACTTGATTAGGGCTTAAAACGTGCGTCCCAATCGATTGGGACCGGAAATTTTTTTGTTGGACTGACTAGAAATATGAAAATCCCTGGCCAGGCTCAAAAAAACCAAAATTCCGAAATTTTACTTAAAAGGCGAAGAGTCACTGTCTTCAAATATGAAGAATTCCTGACCAGGCTCGAAAAATCCTGAAACTTTGCGTTTTTTCGAAAATATTATGCCGACTTTCTAAGAATTTAAGTCTTTGAGAAATTCGGAAGCAAACAACGGATATACAGATTTTTGCCTCAAATGAAATTGACAAAGTTCTCGTTATTTCCATTGAAATAGTTCGTTATACTAGAACACCGGAGCTTTACCTTTCTTCTATCCATAATTGGAAGTGTTATTTAAAAAAAAAAAAAGAAAACATCAGACACTCTTAATTTAAAAGCAGGAGAGCAAAATAACAGTTTAAAGAAAGGACACGTAAAAACAACATAATTAGGAAATGATAAGTAAATGACAACGAAGGAAATTTCGGTTAGTTTTTTTTTGTTTTGTTTTATTTTTTGCGTTCGCCTTAAAAGGGAAGAGATCAGCTTGCCGCCATATTGATCGGGCAATCTGTATCAATAAGGGATGGTTCTAAGAACAAAAAAGGGAAAAAAAGAACGTAACATATTGAAGTAATTAAAAATCTAAACAATAGTTTTCGCGCGGTAAAATTCTCATGGCATTTATATATTCAAATTGCATTGTTTAAAATGGATTGCTGGAAAGACATTCAGTGTCTGGTGGGTTTAAACTGAATATTAAATACTAGGCCAGTAGCTCTATTTTTTTTTTCTTCTGTCGCTGAAGTGTTCATTGAGGGTTTTTTTTTTTGATTCCTTACGGGGCTACTCACCGTTTAACATCAGTCAGATAGTGCGCGTCAGATATTTATGATCAACACGTAATGAAGACCTTAGCGTAGAAAATAAACTCAGTTCAATCTGCGCTCCATATCCAGTCCTGCGAGAAGCGAAGAGCGCGAGTGACAAGAACGTTTCTCGGGTTTACGGTTTTGTTTATTTTCGTTTTTTTTTTGCCGCTACCTTTCGCCGTCAATGATCAGATTTTAACGACAATTCGAATTAAAAACAGTTACTTTTGTTTTATGCAATAAGCCCTTGTTATCCGCTATAAGAAATAGAATATTATGGTTTTCAAAACACTCTCTACGTTCTTTTTAAATTAAAATTCCTGACTATCTTCTTTTTTTTCACCTTTTTTGAACACGTTTCAATTCCTATCGAAATTCTTATCGGAATTATACAGTGACAAAAAAATTAGAACATCAAAAATGCAATAAACTCCAAACTGTAGGAAGACATGTTTCCATTGGTTTTCACAACTACATTTTGGTGTCTATCTTTGGCACTTTAGCATTCACTATTTTCATAGATTTAAATCAAGTTTTATTCCATCCAGCATGCGGCTCTCCTCGTCTTGTCGGTTCGTGTTTATTGTTCAATTTGTGATTTCCTTGTCTTGTGTTAATTAACACTACAATTGCATGACTCCAATTTGCGTACAGTTGTTCAACTTACCGGGCATCTGAAAAACAGGCTTTTTCATGCAATCAGCGCCACGGTCTGCCTTATACAGATATTTTATTATAAAGAAAAATAAATTGGAATGGAATTAAATCATATGAAACACACTGAGCGTATGCAGTCGTGTAACTCTGTTCCTTAAACGGCTACGAAAAATACACTTTTTCACTCTAATCGTAATTATTGCAATCGTATTTTATCATTACTATATTCTTTAATGTTTTCAATTTGGCGCTGCTATTCTCTTTACCGTTAAATGTTTTCGTGACCGCGATTTTGAAATAGCATATTTGTGCTGAAAAATAAAATTGTTGTATATACTGAAAAAGAAAAGGAAAAAGCAAATTTGCGACCTTGATTCGATACTGCTGCATGTTAAGGGCCCGTATTGCAAAATGGACTCTTCATAGGCCTTCGACGTACGTCGATTAGGACCTACGACTATTTTTGATATATATTGAGAATCACTGACTAGAAATTAGAAGAATCGCTGGCCTAGTTTCGAAACTATTTTGCAGTTTTTCTAAGAATTTTAAGTCTTTGGTAAAATTGTTCCAAAACGGAAATACACCTTCTTGTCTCGTAAAAATGCAAAAATACATCGGAAAAATTGTTATTCGCGTTGGAACAATTCACAAAACTAGAACACGAGATAAAGTTAGTTTAAGAGGTTTACCTTTCTATATAATATGAAGTTTTCTATTCTTTAAAATATCACTCTTAATTTAAAAGCAATGGAGCAAAGAAAACCTTTAAAGGAAAAACACGAAAAAACAACATAGTTACGAATTAATAGGCAAATGAATATGAAAGCAGCTTCAGTTACGTTTTCCATGTTGTTATTTATTTATTTTTTTGTTTTTGGCCTTCGCCTGTACTAACAGGGGATGTTTCCAAGGAGAAATAACAATAATTAAAAATTAAAACAACAGTTTGTGCGCGGTGGAAATTGCATTGCATTTACATATTCCAATTGCAGTTTAATGGAAATATTTGCTGAGAAAGCTGGTGAGTTTGAACGGAATACTAACTACTAGGGTAGCTACACGATATATTTTTTCATCCACTCTCGTCTGCCGTCACTGCAGTGTTCACTTAACATAAGTAGTTCAATTTTAAAATGTTATTAGTAGTTTGCTTCTTCACTAGTTTTTAAAACTGGGAATTTTAATAAAATATAATGAAGCGAATACCAAGTCAAATAATTACGTCATTTTTGTTGCCTGGCGTGCTTATTTGGCGTTTAACATCTGTCAGATAGTGTGCGACGTCCGCTATTTATGATCCACACACAATTAAAAGCAAAAATGTTTTCTACGCCTCTTAAGAACAGAAAGTAAACTTCACTTTAAACTGTGTTCATCCAAGTCTTGTCCGGCGAGGAATCGAAGAGCGCGAGCGACAAGAAACTTTTTGTTTTGTTTTTTCTCGCCTTTACCATTGTCCCTAAAAGATCAGATTGTTGCGACAATTGCAATTTACAATAGCTACATTTGTGCTGTACAATAATATTATTGCGGTCCACGATAAAAAATATATATTATGAAGTTAAATACTGACACCATCCACATCCTTGTAAAATAAAATGCCTCTTCTTTTTTTGGATACGTTTCAATTTTGCCCACCTACTCTATCCTGAATAAAGAAAACGATCGTTTCTTATTGGAATTAAACGATGCAGACAACGTTTAAAAATTAAAATTGAAGGAAATAGGAAGGCAGGCTTCCATATTTTTTTTGACTGCTAATTGAGTGCGATTTCATTTTTTTCGTAGATTTTCTTGGAATTTCATCACATAAATGTTTCTTCTCACCATTATGCAGCTCTGCCTGCCTTGTTGCTTCGTGTTCATCGGTTTCATGGATTTTCATTGCCGTTGAATCCAGCTGGTTTTGGTCCAAATATTTTCTTTTCGAGTTCCTCAGCTTGTGAAATAGTCTTTCCGGACAACAACTGAATGAATGCTACACGGAAATGTCTTATTCTAACAGCGTAAATCAACGGATTAAACAACGAATTCAAAAGTGGAAAAAAAGTACAAACAGACAGAGCACCAAACCCTGTATTCAAAGGGATACTTTCCTTGAAAGAGATTAAAATTACAGCACAGATGTTTGATGGAAGATAACACAGTAAAATAACTAGCAGTACAATAACAGTCGTGTAAAAAGCTTTCCTTTTTTTGAGTAACTTCTCCTTGGCTTCTGAGGAAACTTGGTTAGCAGCAATTTGCTTTTTGTTGCGACGCACTTCTTTGTATACAGAGGCGTTGAAGCAAATGGGGAGAATGATAAGCAGTGTTTCGAAAACTATTAGAATTCCCGAGGGCGGAATGCTTTCACTGGAAAGGATAATGGCTGCAGTCCACACCAGAAGAGAGGCCATGGAGATGCGAAATTCAGTGACGTGGTTCTCGTGTATGAATGGGTGTTTTATCGCAACGTAACGCTCAGCACTTATCAAAACCAAATGATGAAATGAAGCGAGAATACATATTAACGTGACAGTTTTTGATAGAAGGTAGGTCGTGGTACAAAACATGATGTCTCCTCTGAGAATAGAAATGTCGCTTGCCATTTGTAGAGGTTGAAGAACTAGTCCAACTACAAGGTCAGTTGTGGCTAAACATGCGAGTGCTATGTTAGATTTGGTGCGAAGCTGTGGTTTGGTTTTCACTGCAACTATCACCAGGATGTTGAGCACAATGATGAGAGGACAGGTGAGAGCGCTCACGACGATTCTGACGATGAATATAGCGCGAAGATCAGGTGAAATGTTTGCGGTATTTATAGAATAAAGGTTATTACTACAACTAGCGTTTGAGGTGTTGAATGTAGTGTGATTCATACTCGCTCGATTTTTACTCGTCAAGGACTTGTAACGTTGCGTTCTTGAAAAACGCTTGTTTACGTTTTACATTTTACCGCGGGAGTTTATTGGTTTGGACAGGCATTGGTCATTTGGAGTGAGGTTTTAATCTCTTGAAAACATGCCAGTTTCATGAACTTAATTTACATTATCATCACTTATTTGCTGAACTATTATTAAGTATTTTGTAATTTTAATCTTTAAAATACATATAGGTTGAGTGTGTATCGCCTAGATCGAGACGCAATCTTCAAAGACAACAAAATTAATTTCAAACAATAAAATTCAAACAATATATTGCACTTAAGTGTAAGATATTCAAGATGTAGTTTGAAAAGCTCTGCGCACAAGACTTTCGAGTCCCCGGTGAGATTAAACGGAATATTACATTACATCGGCAGTTAAACCAAAACCTCTTTCGTATCCCTCGTCTTCTCCATCTACAGTTTTCATTATTTATAATCTAAAAATTTGCTTTATGATAAAGAATTCATCATTATTATCCTCATACATTCAGCTGACTACCCAATCTTTAACTACCCAATCTTTAAAGGAGGAAAAGTGGCGTCAGCGTGCATCTGGTGTCAGTAAAAAAAAGGCAATCAGAATCCTTCTTGAAATTATTCAAATAATTTGATTGGTTAACAAGACAACAACTTAGTAGACAGTAACATAGTAGACTTCAGGAAAACTTTCGGTTCCGAGTGGCTTTCGAGAGGAGGACGATCACTTCAAAGTACGCTTTATAATTTGACTTGAAGATTAGGATCGAAAAGCTTCTAGTCCAGAGAAATCCTGTCGCATTGTGACTTATGAAAACGTGCACTTTTCCAACAGAAGTTTCAAAACCAAGAGCTCAAAGCGTGCGGATAAAAATGCGAACTTTTGAGCAGAATATTGAAGGATTCATGCAGAGTTATTTACGTCTTGCACCAAGATTACCCGGAACATTTTGTTTCGGTTTAATTTATCCAAATTTCGAACCAAAAATTTGAAATTCAACTTACCGAGCAGCTGTTTTTTAATACAGCACGCTTTTACATCCATTCAAATCTACGTTTTACGGATATTTCATTATGAAGAAAATTAAATAGAAATGGGTATTAATCATATAAAACACGATGAAGCTTTTTTTCTTTCCTGTCATTTTTGTCAAATGTCTGCAAGATAATAGTTTGTATCAGATGTCAAGAAAAAAAAAATCTATATATGTAAACGCCTTTTAACCCAGAAGATCAAGCTCAATTTCCAATGCAATCAGCGAAAAATACACTTTTTACCGTAATTATTATAATAGTTATTTTTTCTAATTATTTCTTTAAAATTTTTTTAATGTTGCTTTTCCCTTTGCCGTTCGATATTTTGAAATAACTAATTTTATGCTGAAAAGAAATTGTTGTGTGTACGGATAAAATTCGACAAAACATCATGCGTACAAAATAATAACCAAATGAATCGAAAAAACAGCTTCGGTTACTCTTTCTGTGTTGTTGGTGTTTTTCGACTTTCGCCTTAAAATGAACGAGGTCAGTTTATCGCTATATTGACCGGCCTATCTGTATCAATAAGGTATGTTTCTAAGCAAATATTAAATATAGTCAAATATAGTCAATATAGTTAAATATAGTCAAATAAAATAATAGTTTACATATTCAAAATGCAGTTTAAAAAGATTTGCCTGGCGACCTAAAACAGAATATTAAATGTTAGGGCAGTTACATGATTTTCTCTTAACTCTAGTCTGCTATCTCTGTAATGTTGAAACAGAATTAGTGGTGCAATATTCACTGAAATGTTATTGGTAGTTTGCTTCTGAAATTCACTAGTTTTTAAAATTGAAAATTTTAATAAGATAAGATGAAACGAACACCAATTCAAATAATAAATTTATTTTTGTTGGCTAACGCGGTTATTCGCCGTTTAACATCTGTCAGATAGTTGGCGTCACTGAGTTATTTATGATCAACACTTAATAAGACCAATAATGTTTGAATACGCCTCTTAGCGCAGAAAATAAACACAATTTCAAACTGCATTCATGAAAGTCTACTCCTGCGAGAGGCGAATAGCGCAAGCCATAAAAAGGTTATCTTCTGTTTTCTAATTTCACCTTTACCATTGACTCTCAAAAATCAAATTTTGGCGACTCTCCGAATTTACGGTATTTACTTTTGTGTAGTAAAATGATATTCTTGTTGTCCACGATAATAAAAAAAAAATTCATATAAAATATTCTGAGGT
>OMLO01003833.1_pt1 | contig 12462 bp, 10 predicted proteins | sample 1674811 | NCBI WGS metagenome assembly OMLO01 (sample SAMN06265003, study PRJEB25207) | coral metagenome | isolation source: Coral host | place: Mexico:La Bocana,Puerto Morelos, Mexico | collected 2008-11-13
CTAGGATTTCACTCTTACATGGATGTATTTCAACCCCAACCGAAATAGTTTCGGTTGGACTTGACATGTAGTATCTGTATGCTGACTCTCACGGTTTCATAAAGAGGTAAAGTGAAATTCTTTTCCTTGAGAGCTTGTGCTTTTTCTTTCAGATTTGCATGTATGTCAAGTGATGCCTTAGCTAGAAGTTTCATGTTGCAAGCCGATGCAGAGGATCAGGCAACATGGCTTTAGTAGATTCAGAGGCTGCTTTTTCGCAGCATTGTTCTTCCATAGGGGCGCCGGCCTCAGTGGTCAACGCTCTGAAGGGTGCGAACATCATCACTTTTGCTGATTAGCATTTGCATGTGGAACTCCGCAAAATCCCCCAAGCGATGAAAGTTTCAAGGAATTCTGCAACAACCTTTTCGATGTTGAACCTTCCATTGGAGAGATCTCGATTCTTCGCAGGATTCAATTTGAAGCTTCTACTCTCATGGTCGCACATGTTAAAAGTCAAGTGAGTCAGGATGCTTCAGGATCCGATGCTGTCAGGAAGATTCCGGCACCAGAGAAGCAGCAACGCTTGCAAGATCAGAAGGCGAGATTGGGAGGATTCACCATAGAGGGCGAAACCGAACCCAGCTATGCTCTCATTGATTTGGTCAATAGCATGGTAGACAACAATTGTGTGTTGTGGGTACCGCCTAGCAAATGCGGAAAGAGAGAGTCGGAAATCCAAATGAATTCAATAGAGAAACCTCAGACATTGGTCCTCGAGAATCAAACAGTTAAGGTTTCTGCACCAGTTGTCGAACAAAACATTGACACGTCTTCTGAGATGACTTTTCAATGGTGCATGCAGAGAAGAGGTGTCGCTTTGGACCAAAGCAGATTGATAGCTTGGGCTACTCATCAGACATGGCTCCAGCAGTTGTTGACAACCCTTGCAAAGGACCCACCCGAAGGTTACAGCAAGGTCAGAATTGATCAAGTTGTCAAAGCAGATCGAGAACTTTTTACCATCATGGCCAACGAGATCAAAGGTTCTTTGAGGCCTGATGCAGCGGGGAAGATGCCCATGGACGAGGCTATGAAGCTTCTGAGGGTAGACCCACGAGTGACCATGCATTTACTTCCTCTTCCAAAAGGTAGATCGTCGAATGACAAGCGTGCTTTAGATGATGTTGATCCTAAAGTCAAAAAAGCACCCAAGCCGAAGAAACCTCCAACAAAGAAAGCTGCTGCTCTTTGTCCAGACGAGCTCAAGGGGCATCATCAAAGGGATGAATCAGGCAGCAACATATGTTGGGCTTTCAATCTTGCATCAGGTTGCAAAGAGAAGACTCATAACAACAAGTGCAAGAAAGGAGTTCACAAGTGTGCAAAATGTTTGCGCACCAATCATGGTCTGTCCACTTGCAGGGTGGCAGACAAAAAGTGAGCTCAAGAAGAGCGTTCAAGGGTGCCTAAAAAAGGCACCGAGGAACGTGCAGTGAATTCGCCTTCAAAGGCCAAAAGCAAGGGTGACGCTTCGTCCTCTTCAAGAGAGGTCAAGCCAAGGACCAGCTACACTCCTTCGTTTACACCGAATTCAGTTTCACAACATTCATTCAGTCGTTTTTCGGGCAAGCCAATTAACGAAATTCTGATTATCGAAGTATTTGCAGGCACAGCACGTTTGTCCATCACAGCTCGTGAAGCAGGCTTTCGTAGTTTGTCTGTTGATAAAACTTGTGACAGGTGCAAGGGTGCCCACATTGCAATTTTCGATTTGACAAAGCAATCAGATGTCGATTCATTAACACAGTTGATCAAAGATGAACATTTGAGCATTGCGTGGATACACTTCGCTCCTGCCTGCGGGACATGCAGCCGGGCGAGGGAAAAGAAAATTCCATCTCTTGAGGCTAAGGGCATTCCAATTCCGAAACCACTGCGATCTGACACAGAACCTCTTGGGTTCAGCACGTTGGAAGGCCTGGATCGAATCCGTGTTGAAGCCGCAAACACCGTTAATTTCAATACCTGCGAGTTGATAAGATGGGCAAACAGTTTCGATATCCCATGCTCCCTGGAGAACCCAGCCAACAGCATTTTCTGGTTGATTCCTTTTGTCGCAAAATTGTTGGAAGACCTTGGGGGCTACGACAACAACTTTCACAACTGTTGCCATGGTGGTCTCAGGAAAAAGCTGACCAGATTGTGGGAGACTCACAATCTCTTTTCAGATCTTGCATTGCTATGTCAAGATGACCACCCTCATCTCGATTGGAAGCCGGAGTTTGACGAACAGAAGAAAAACAGTAGCGGAATCAAATATCCAACTTCTGATGAAGCTGCCTACCCGTTCTTGTTATGCCAGCGTTTGATTGCAGCTGTCAAGAAAAAACTTCTTGAGCACGGTGCACTTGAACCCATCGAGCTTCGTGAACAAGTTGAACATGAGCAAACAAATTCTCACCAATTTGTGTTGGGCATGCTTCCACGTGGCAAGAAATATCGTCAACTTGTTTCAGAGTTTTCCAAGTACATTGACGCAATCATACGGCCAGGGGACGAAAAGACATTAAATCTCTTGATGCAGCCGCTGGCAAAAGGTTCGCGTATCACAAACCGACTGTGTACCAAATGGGGGAATGTTCGGGTCGATTTGCTTGACAAAAATTTTGTGGACAAAAGTTTGCTTACAGGTGACTTGCACGATGACTTCGTTGTCGAGAAAATCACGTTAGGCGTTCCTAGAGATCCCATTGATTTCTGCAACAGATGTTTTCAGGCGGGACACCCTAGAAGCATTGCTATTCATCTTTCGGATCAGGTACAGAGCGCACTTAAAGCAAACTTTGAAGATGAGCCACACATTGTAGCAAAGAGACGTGCAGCCTTCTTCCAAAAATGGTCGGGTCGTGCAAGAGCATTGAAGGGAGACGAGAACAAGTTGCTTGAATCTTGCCCGGAACACGTCAAAAAGATCATGAAAGGAAAAAACCTCCTTCTTCTGAAAGAAATCTTGGAAGACTTGAAGTACCCAGACAAAAACCTTTGCGAGGATCTCTGTAGCGGCTTCAAGTTGACAGGTTGGCTTCCGAAGAGTGGAGTTTTCCCCGGTCGTATTAGACATCCTGAGTATGACGTGGCCACTCTCAAACTTTTGGCGAAGGGTTTGAACAAATCCATTCTTTCCCAGGTGCAATCCACGGTGAAGGACGAAATCTCTACCTCCACTTGGGAGACTACGCTTGATGAAGAAAGGCGTGGATGGATTTGGCGTGACCCAGACCAAAGCTTGAATGACAAAGTGGCTGCGAAGCGGTTTGGTCTTCAGCAAAAGAACAAAATTCGAGTGATAGACGACTGCAGCGTGTGCGGTCTCAATGCAGCTTGCGGTGTGAAAGAACGCTTCAAGATAGATGCCATTGACGAGATGTGTGCTTACATTGCATGGGTTTTCTCCAGGTTCAGGGGCTTGCAAAATTGCCCTCGATCATCGGGAAAACCTTCGATTTAAAAAGCGCATATCGGCAATTCTGCATTTCAGAGGAGGACAGGCGTCTACTGCGCATCATGGTGTATGATGTTGAAAACGATTCTCCAGTCACCTTTGGACTTAACGTCCTCCCATTCGGAGCCGTAGGCTCTGTGGCAGGATTCTTGCGTGTGAGCCTTGCTTTGCACTACATAGGAATCGTTGGGCTACAACTGGCTTGGACCGCTTTCTACGACGATTTCACTATCATAACATCTCCAGCTTTGAGGAACAGCTCTGAACTGGCGGCGTCTTCGTTGTTTGATCTTTTAGGTGTGGTCTTTGCCAAGGACGGTGACAAATGTGTTGCTTTCAGCGAAAAGTTCAAATCTCTTGGTTTGCTTCTTGATTTGTCGAGTAGTTCTGATGGCAGAGCCTATGTCGGGCACACAGAAAGTCGCAAACATGAATTGCAGCAAGTCCTCTCAGATGTTTTGGCGAAGGGCTCCATTGATGCAAAGCTCGCTGAATCTCTTCGAGGTCGGATGCAATGGTTCGAGACTTTTTCTCAAGGGAGGATTGCAAATGCTGCAGTCAAGAAGCTTGGTGACCTTGCTTTCCTTGGAAGGAAAACTGTGCAGTTGAATCAGAAGGACAAGTCGTCTTTGCTTTTTCTTCGTGACAGGGTTCTGAACGCTCCACCAGTTTGCATTGAATCTTCATCTCTTGACACGTGGGTGGTTTTTGTGGATGGTGCATGTGAAGGACAAGATGTTTTGACAGGATCCATCGGTGGTGTTTTGATGGCGCCGTCAGGGAGAATTGTTCATCATTTTTCAAGTCGTGCATCCGAGCGTTTTATGAAAGCTTGTGATTACTCTTTGAACCCAATATACGAACTTGAGTTGCTTCCTATGCTTGTTGCGGTACTTGTTTGGGGAAAGTTGTTCAAGGGCAGCCAGGTAGTCTTTTATGGAGACAACGATGCTGCCAGAGCAAGCTTCATTGCGGGACGTGCCTCAACTTCCGTTGGTGAACGCATCATGTTTTCATTTGTAACTCATGAATTGCAACTTCAACTCAAGTCTTGGTTTTCACGAGTGCCGACGTCATCCAACATAGCAGATGGACCAAGCAGGTTAGACTGCCAATTGGTAGAACAGCTTGGGTCGAAAATCTCAGAGTTGAACTGGGATATGATTGAGAAAGAATTGGACGTTGGACCTTTTCCACAAGAGATTGGGGTAAATGGCGGGTGAAAAACACCAACGGTCACGACCCCAATGCTGGAGAAAAGAAGTGTCCGATTTCAGTTTGAATCATTTGTGTTTTTCCGAGTTTGTTTCCGGATGAGTTGCGTCGCGTATCTCGTATGCGTATTCTATTGATATATATATATACTTGGGTGTATGACAATACCAATGATTGCATACCGGTTTTTCCTGCTCAAGGTTCATGTCTTTTGCCCAGGTTTTGTCTGCTGTCGGCCTCTTTCGTGATCTGTCCTGGTCCCTTGCGTGCCCCGTTTACTGCGGTGGTTCCTCGGTTCCCTTTTTCGGGCTTGGATTTTCTGTTGGTCTTGTTGCTGGACTTGTGCTTGCCTTGTGTGCCATTCGTGCCCTTGGACTTCGCATCGTCACAGCTTCCGACTCATCCTGCCCGGTGGACTTATCACCTCGTCCTGTGAGGAGATCTCATCGTCTCTCAGGGTACCTGCATGAGTGACCCAGCTTCCGCTGCGGCCATCTCTGCCTTGAGTGAGGCCATCAGAGACCTAACCGTTGCCCTCGCACCTGCGTCTGCCGACCTAGAGACAGCCAGCCAAGGTGAGTGGGAACTTTTGGGTGAGGAGGTGGAAGATCATAAGGTCAGGAAAGACATTGATTGTCTTTCTGTGAGGCAACGACCCGTCGAGGAGGGTCCTGGTCCAACTCCCCAGTACTGCTTGGATTTGGCAGTTCGCAAGCTCACCGGCAAACCTCCGGGTCCAACTGTCCGGTGTCGTCGTGCCTTTGTTGCTGGGTTCTTTGCTAAGAAGGCTGTTGTCATTGGGTGGTTTTGCGGTGCCCTGCCTTTGCATCTCCTGTGCACTTCACCACTCGTGTGGATTTTGGCCGATCGATTGAAGGAGGAGTTGAGGATTCAGTGTTCGAGGCTTTTGCATCCCTTACTGAGGTGGAGATTTTCTGCGTTGGTGCAGGGATTCCAATCCCTAAGACAGGAGTATGGAGAAGTCAGCAGTCAAGTACTTCCACGATGGGGATCCCAGCCTTATCATCTGGAAGCCACCTTCGGAATTGAGAAGGGCAGGCAGCCCGCCTGCCACTATGGCCATACCACTGCAGGCTCGAAGTGGTGGCTTTTTGATCGCAGTTCCCGAGCCCTTTTTGGATAATGATGCACTCCTTGATGCTGCTATGGAATCTCATGACGGTATCCTTGGACCCTCTCAGGAATTCACTTCTGACCTTGTGGAGGAGGATGACGAGCTCAATGTGGTCACCCTAGGAAGATCCTGCAGTGTCATAGTGGTTGATGTCTCAGATGCAGCTTTGTCTCAAATGTCTGAGTATGACCCGGTGACCCATGATTTCGAATCGTGCATGTCTTTTGATGCCACGCGGCCGGCCTCGCTCCCTTTTCTTACAGATGTGTATGACGCTATCAAGTCTTGGTTGGCTTCATCTTCTACGGCTCCCAGGGTGCATTTTTACTCTGCTCGAGAAGAACCAGAGGAAGGCCCCCAGGTGAAGTCGATCGTGGTGAAGCGTGGTCCACCAAGGAAGATCACCAACCAGGCCATCATGGAACAGCTTGCCGCCTTGGGAAGTCAGATGCAAGTTCTAGCCAGCCAACAGGAAGAGTTGAGGAGAGGGGTTTCTATGCCTTCTGTCACTCCTGCCGTCGCTCCCTCAGGACTCATGCCTTTGACCTCCAAGATGCCCAGTTTGTCAGCCAGCATTCAAGTGCCCGCCAAGCCTTTAGCCAGTGTTGCAAAAGCTTTGGGACCATCCCCCAAGACAAAGACGCCAGATGCTATCGTTGCCACAGGAGGCGATGTAGCCCCTGCAGCCGATCCAAACGAGGTCCCAGACCAATCCGATCCATCGATGATTGTAAGGGCTATCTCGCAGCAAAGCCAGGCCCTGACAGCGCTTGTGGCTCACTTAGCAGGTGGGGACCCCATGTCGGAGCTCCAGTCCGGAGCCTCCTCAAGCAGCGGAGTCTCTTTGAGTACCAGAGGCGCCGCCAGAAGAGAGAAGATGCAGCAAGAGCTATCGAGCCGAAGGTCCCTCTACTTTCTTCAAGTACAACAACAGCTCTTCCGAACTATGTTCCCAGCTCAGCAGGTGCCACAGTCCGAGACAGAGCTTGTAGGGGCCGGGGCAACTATGACAGCATATCTCGAGAAACATGGGGGGTACAAGCACCAGAAGGAACAGGGGATGGCCCTTTGGATTGCTGCTCATGCCCTCGACAGTGCCATGATGGGAGATCACCACGGGTGCAAAGAGTTCTTAGCCCTCCTGGTAGTCTGCCTCGAGCAAGCCGCCCACGACGGCAACTGGAGTGTGGCATACTTGCTATCTCTCCTGGAATCTCCTCCCAACGGGGTTTTCACAGAGAATCGTCCCTTCAGCCCTTTAGTTCCGCAACCATGGGCTGCCTGTGCACTCGCCTACATAAAAGAACTGGACATACTGACGAACAAGAAGAGCGAACTACGAGGTGCAGGGAGACCAAAGCCCCAGCCGACCCCAGCTCCCAAGAGCGAGGAGACGGACAAGACTCCCAGCCCGCGACGTCGGCCGAAGTTCCCAAAGAAGCCCGGGTCTCCGGACCCCAAAGCAGCCTGAGAAGGAAAGAAGATCGTGTTTCACCTAGAGACCTCTCCAGGACTTGTGTTAGCCGTGATGATCGTTGTTCCCATGCAGATTGCAAGAGATGCGAAGACATTTCACAGCCTGCCCGTGTTCCTAGTGACCACAACCTCACTGCTATGAAACAACCCAGGAGAGGCACACCCAAGAGTTTTATGCATGAGCCTGTTTCACGAGAGCCTCAACTTCTGACATATAGTCGTTGGTGCTCTAATTTAGTTCCTATGGTTTTGAGATCACGCACCCCCTTTGGTGCCTTCCTCAGCCACACCATCCAGTTGTCCAAGGTCCTTTCCGATGACCTTGCACCGACTTTCTTTCCCGTGCCAATTCCTCCTGGATATTGTCATGTGATGCCTGCGAATCCCAGTTCTAGTCAGAGACGTCAGTGCCACCTCAGCCGTGTGTTGCATACTATGGTTATGGCCCTGAACTTCTGGCATTCTGGAGGGAGGTTCATCGAGGCCTCCTCTTTGCAGAGAGCGCCTAACCGTTTGCATCGTGTTTTATATCGTCGCATTCGGTCGCTTCTGAAGTCGGACGGCCCAGCACTTGCGTTTGAGACTACCAAGGCTGGCCGAAGATTCCCCGAGCTTGTCGCTCGCCTTTCAGAGCTCAGTAGTGTCCTAACTTTCAATGGAGCCAGCGGTGACCCTTATGACAAGACCTTCCCAGGTCTTGAAGTTGTGAAGGATGACACTGCCATGCCTGAGTTGCAGCCTTATCGTGACTTGAACCCAGACAGACTCCTTTTGTTTGGAACCGGACACTTTGACGCCACGGAGTTTTTAGATGATGCCTTGACAATGCCCTATCGTGATCCTGCATGCCTCAACATCGATGTGTCCCCTGGCATCCGGCCTCATATGAGGGATTCCCCAGAAACCATTTGTAAACTTGCTTCGGTTTGGGATAAGCAAAACCTCCTCACCATCCATCGGGAATGCATTGATCCAGACAGGTATGTCCGTGTTTTCAACGCATATAAATCCGAAACCCAAGATAGGCAGATTGGTGATAGAAGGGGAGCCAACTCCCTAGAAGCAAGGATATCCGATTTTGGACCCTCGTCGCAGCTCCCAGCCGGGTCTGACCTGGCTGAACTTTCGTTGAATCCCAAGAAGCAGACCTTAGCCATAACCATAACTGATAGAAAAGATTTCTATCATCAATTTTGGTGCTCGAAAAGGAAGACGATTGGGAACACGCTGGGACCGCCAGTCGAGACCAGTTGCTTGCAGGATTGTGGTGCCTATGGACTTTTCATGCAGGAATATGCCAACAAGAGGTACGATAGAGCTAGAGAAGGTGATCGCCTACACACCAACATGATAGAGTTATTGCCCCAGCACCTTTGCCACGTGTCGTTCTGCTCCCTGCTTCAGGGGGATCACTGTGGGGTAGATATTGCAACATGTGCTCACACTGCTTTACTACGCTCAGCAGGCCTTTTGTCACAAGAGTCACAGCTCGTAGCCAACCGACCGCTTCGGGACCGAAATCGTTGCCAAGGCCTAGTCATAGACGACTACTTCAGTGTTTCCATTGAACCCGATGGTACTTTGCCTGGACACTCCCAAGCCTACAAAGACTATCTCGTTTCCCAGCAGGTTTATCTTAGGCATAGTTTGCTTGGATCGCCTCAAAAGGATATTTTAGGTCTTCCTTCCGGTAAGATAATCGGGGCTTGGGTAAACGCCAATGAATCTACTAGGAAGAGGGGTTTGGCGACAGTGTCTGCACCACCACAGAAACGTCTTGGCCTTTCTCATGTCTCGCTTGCAGTGTCTTCGTTGACACACACCAGTGATTCGTTGCATTTGTGCCTCGTGGGGGGTTGGGTTTCAGCAATGGGCTATCGCAGGCCCATGTACTCCCTCTTTAATAAAGCGTATAGCCTTGTGGACACTAGGAGTTTTGATCCTAACCACCCAAAATTGATCCCTTTGCCCAGACTCGTTGCACAGGAGCTTGTGTTGGCCTCAATTCTGCACCCACTGATGCTGTCGGATCTTGGAGCGGTATACCATGACAGGATATTCGCAACTGATGCATCTCAGCACAAAGGAGCGATCTGCAGCATGGCCGTCAGCCCTGATGTTGCCGAAGTCGTTTGGAAGACATCTAGGTCAAAAGGCAGTTATACCCGCCTTCAGACTCCTTCAGAGATTCTTTTGAAACGCCTGGGGGTGCTTGAGGAGCAAGATCTTGTTGGTGTTCTGGGTGCAGACTGCTCCCCTAACCGGCCGTTAGCATATAGGTTCGATTTTATAGAGGTGTATGCAGGGGCGGCTAAAGTTACTTCGTTTGTTGCCAGACTTGGAATTCCAGTCGGCCCTGCAATCGATCTCTCCTTTTCAGAGGAGTACGATCTTAGGCACAGCCACGTCCTTGCTTGGCTTACATTCTTAGTGACAGAACGTCTGGTCCTAGCCATCATGCTGGAACCGCCCTGTACCACTTACAGTATCATCCGTAGACCTGCTCTTAGATCCAAAGGTGTGCCATATGGATTTCAACCTCAAGAGCCTAGGACCAGATTAGGTAACCAGTTAGCCAGTCGCGCCTGTCAGGTTTTCTACATTGCTGCAATCAATCATGTTGCCGCTCTTTTGGAAACCACCTACAGTTCGTTGCTGAAGCACCTGCCTTTCTGGAAGTCCGCTGCGGGCCTCCCAAGTGCATGCCAAACTAGGGTCGACTCGTGTCGCTTCGGGTCACCTCACCTGAAGAGCTTTCGTATGCTTTCTGTGCATGTTAAGCCAAATGAAATGGACAAGAGATGCCAATGCACCAGACCCCACCTTCAAGTGCAGGGCAAGTACACCAAGGCCTCCGCTACTTATACTGACCTGTTAGCAGAAGCCATCGCCAAAGACTTTGAAGTGTGGATCAAGGCTGAAAAGGCTAGGATCGCCGAGGAAGCTTTTCCAGATTCCAGGGGTCTCGAAAGTGTTGGCGTTAGTGTCGGGGGATTGGAGTGTCGATACCTCATGGTCTTTTAGGAAAGAGTCCCATATCAACATCCTTGAAGAGGCAGTTGTCTTGAGGTTGGCCCAGAGATGCTCCAGATTAGGTTTCCCTACACGTGTGACGGCTATGTTAGACAGCAACGTTGTGAGGGGGGCCACCTCCAAGGGACGTAGTTCGTCCATCTCCCTGAGTACTGTGCTCAGGAGGTTCAACGCAATCTGTGTTGCAGCAGCCTTGTACTTTAACATCCCCTTTTGCCCCACTCGCCTAAATATAGCTGATGATCCTACCCGGGATCGTCCACTTCGTTCTAATGCGCCTGGGTTCGACATTTCCAAGATGTCACGTGATGAGCTTTTTGACCTTTTTTCTCATCACAGGCTGAAGAGGTGGGCAGCCAATTGGGCCCGGCTTTTGATCAGAATCTGTGGGGTAGGCTGCTTAGATTGGGCAAAAAGGAATGTATGTAGGAGACGGTGGGCCAGCAACGCTCAGCATTTCGTGCAGATGGATTTCGATAGCACTTTGGGTTTTCCTGGGGAGGGCCCACCTCGTCGGTCCCCTCAGTGCCATCTGGGGTGCTCTCCTTCTTTGACTGCCCGGTCTCCTCTTTCCGTCCTTTTCCGTACTTGGATTTGGTGCACCTTCGTCTTGTGGTTTTCGGCCTGTTTCGGTTCGTGTCGTCTCTCCCTGGTCTGTCTTGTCCTCCTGTCCGGCCGTCAGCAGACTCCCGTGCTCATGTTGTCCGGCGCCATGGCAATGCCTGTGACCCCTGCAACTGCTGGTGAACTCAGACGAGCTGAGGTACGGAGACATCTGGGACCGCTGCCTGAGGGAAGGCCCGTCCAACCGATAACTGGTTCGAACCGTGAGAGGTATTTGGCCATCTTCCGACAGTGGACTACGAATGAAGGGATCGACTTAGACGCTTTGCTGGACAACAGCCACGTTTGGGTCGAAGAGATCAACATACTGCTTTGCCGTTTTGGTCGCCAACTTTTCGAAGCTGGCAAGACGTACAATCAGTATGCTGAGACGATAAACAGCATCACTTCTATCAGACCATCGTTGAGGAGACAAATGCAGGGTGCGTGGGACTTGGGTTATGCCTGGATGAGGCAGGAACCCTCACAACATCACCTCGCCATGCCTGGAGTGGTTTTGCTGTCCATGATTGCCACATCTCTAATGTGGGGGTGGGTTTCCTTTGCAGGTTGCTTGGCCCTTGGTTGGGGTTCTCTACTTCGACCGGGCGAGATCTTCAACATGCAACGGAGAAATCTGCTCTTTCCTTCCGATTGTGGTTTTTCAGTTAGCTACTGCTTGGTGTCATTGATGGAGCCGAAAACGAGGTTCACAGCTGCCAGACACCAATGCACACGCCTGGACATCCCTGACCTACTTCAAGTGGCAATCTTGGCATTTGAAAAATGGACGTTAATCGCTATATCTGGCCATACTCACCTCAAACTTTCAGGAACCGTTTTAAAGCGGTTCTAACTTCCATTGGTTTGCCTACATCTCCAACGCCCTCACTCAAAGCTTTGGATCCGGGATCACTACGTGCTGGAGGCGCGTCTTGGCTTATGCAGATCACTGACAGTGGCGACATAGTGAGACGGCGTGGGCGTTGGCAAAATGCCCGTATCATGGAAGTTTATGTCCAGGAAGTTTCGAGTCTGATCTACCTGCAGTTTTTGGACAGCAAGGTGAAAAGTATGGTTTTTGATTTGGCCTCACACTTTACAGCAGTGCTAGAACGGGCTCTATCACTTCAAGCTGCAAAGATTCCGTACCACATATGGTACGTGCTTTTCTCCAGATGAAAAATGCCTTGAGCAAATGGGAAAGTGACGGGAGAAAATTTCTATCCTACTTGGTTCAATCTGGCTTTCACCTCTGCAGCACCTTCAAGATGAACGAGCTCCATGTGGTAGTCAGCCCTTGACCAAGCTGTGTCAGATCCAAATACACTGGGTGGAAAAGAAGGGCGCTTGAATTGGTGACAATACCAATGATTGCATACCGGTTTTTCCTGCTCAAGGTTCCCTCCCTTTGCTGTGGTTTGCCCTCCCATATCACTGGAGAAAATTTCTATCCTACTTGGTTCAATCTGGCTTTCACCTCTGCAGCACCTTCAAGATGAACGAGCTCCATGTG
>OMLO01003835.1_pt1 | contig 12460 bp, 8 predicted proteins | sample 1674811 | NCBI WGS metagenome assembly OMLO01 (sample SAMN06265003, study PRJEB25207) | coral metagenome | isolation source: Coral host | place: Mexico:La Bocana,Puerto Morelos, Mexico | collected 2008-11-13
TTTCCAGACGAAGCAGGCTACTCAGCTGAAAAGGTGTACACAAATATCAATTTACCCCCTCTCATGTCTAATGGGGAAAAAACATTATTGGCTCTTTAATTTTGGATTTAAGATAATGATGACGTCACGTGCAAGCCAAGAATAGGTTAGCTCATACATACTCATCAAGCATACACGTATGTACTGTATACGCGTATGTGTGTATACGAATACGCGTATATGCGTATATCAATACGTGTATATGCGTATTGGGCTGACAGGACTTGCACGTATATTTTGGTTCGGATATATCTGAGCTGCACTGTATATACAGTAAATCAAAACATCCACCCAGCCAGTAGCTTCTGAAAGGCTTTAAACTGCCTACCTCAACCTGCCAACTTCTGATTCTCTGGCGTGAACCTTAAATTTGCCAATGGGACATTGCTAATGTGAATTATTTGTAATGAAAAACTTCAATAAAAATAATCATGATCACAATTAGGTATAAACCTCTTGGTGCAACAAAGGAATGAACTTACACACATACAGTGTGTATATGATGAGGGTTCTGGCACACTTTTTCCACAAACAAATCTTGGCTTCCTCTGGTCGCCAAGATTTGGTAACAAAAGTGTGTCCAGAACCCTCATTATATGTGTGTAACATGTTTGTAAGGAGTCCTAAGGACAGAAACATATGATACACAGACAAACATATGACACACAAAGCTTTTAATGGAAATGTGGTGAAGTTTTTTGACTGCTGGGCATTTTATTTATTTAACTCCATGCCTGGCTGCTGGGCTTATAGCTACTGCATTCTTTTCCTTGTTATTTATGTATTTTATGTTATTTATGTACACAAGGCAGCCCTAAGGGCATTTGATTTTTTTGTATGCTGGGCAAGCTTCTATAGGAAGTTATCTATCCCCTTGAACCTTTAGTGCAGAAAAACCTCTACCCCTTATCTAGTATTAATAATTAATTTCTCTCACCTTAGGAACTAAAACTTGCTGCCATGAAGCAAGCTCGTGAGGACCTCAATGAATACATCAACATGTAAGCCAGGTTTTGTTTCTTTGAAAGACTATACCTGCAGCATTTTTAAGCAGTGACATCATAAGTCATCGCTTTATGCTGGTGTGCTGAATTCTTTGGATAGTGAGTTTGCTGCGCTGTTGTCCGTCGTGCTTTTGTCTGCAGCGCTTTGGTTGTGCACTTTTAATCCCTCTGTGGAAGCGAAATGCACTCTGGGAGTTGCTGTTTGTAGGTTTAGTGGAGTGCTTTTACTTCTAGCTTTTAAAAGGAAATTTTGGGTTGTGTTTGGTTTATAGAGTATCGGATAAATTCATTCTAATGGTTGGATTAATTTGCTTATTTCGTTTGAGAGTGGACAAACTGACAAAGGAAGTGGATAAGCCATTTGAGGGGATAAGTGCTTTCTGAACGTACAAGCCATTCACAGCTGGATACTGTGAACGGCTATCGAACGGATGAAAATTTTTTTGTGAACAAATGTCTGTTCGAACGGCTGAACGGATGGTTCAGCCATTAGAAAGGCTGAAGATTTTGGCATGTACTAAAAAACAAAACAAAACGAACCAACCGAATTGAATTAGGTCTGTCAAAGAGTTGTATGAGCATTGTATATAAACCACTGAAATATCTGAACTAAACTTATTTGTGAACCGAAAGGCTGGACTACCTTATAATTTTGTCAAGACAGTGTTTTTTGGGGGTCTACAGACTTGATTTGAAATCTGGGTCTTCGAGGATGCCTGATGGTTATCTAATTGACATCAAGTAGCCTTAACTATAAACATAACAAGTATCAGTTCTATTGAACTGTCTTCAACACAAAGTGTAAGCTAAAATAATTCAAGTGTACTTTGGTATTTTAAATAAGCACACAAGTAAATTTTTCAAACAACAAATATCACAAGCTCATAGGGTGTATGCAGTTTGAAGTCTTTGAAAAGTTTACAAGCACTTATCACAGGAGAAATCATGTTATTACTTACTCTTAATGTATACTTGAAAGATACACATTTACAGTAAAGTAACTCAACAAACTGATAGTAGATAAATTTGGCAGTATTGACTAAATGAAGTGTGCAATATCAAAATTTGTCGTTCAGCTGAAATCTTAGTCTTTGGACACTTTCTAATAATCCCAGGTGGTCTGCTGAGCAAACTCAAGCCATTATATGTTGGCTTGCGAGCGTCAATGTTGAGTCTTAAGTTTCAAATACTATGTGGCATAACCTGCCCCAAAGGTCCAGACTGTAAAATGTTTAAAAATAGATGAGTAACCAGGATAAGACATTTAAAAATAGAAAAAATGCTCTCTGGTTAAAAATTTGTTAAAAAGGAGCTTTTGACTGCCAGTCTGTAGTCTTTAACAAGTAATAAATACATGTAGAGAGTGCGAACGTTGAAATATATACTATAATCAAAGGCCTCTTTGAGGCTATGACTATTTTGCATGATGTAGTACATGCATCAGTATAAGCAGAAAAGATGAAAATATTTTGGCTTTGTTGCAAAACTAAATTTCATTCTTCTGCCCCTTATTTTAAACCTTAAAATCACGCATTAATCACTGCCCTGACTTCGCAGTACAATAATGCATAACACTCTAGACACATACACGCTTTGCGGACCTATGTGTTAAGTTAGCTTTAGTTAATGCATTGGTATACTGTATTGGAAAGCTGGGAAAGCATGAAGGGCGAGAGTTCGAGACTCGGCCGGGCAAATGCACAATCTTTTTTTTTCTTTACTTTTTTCCCTCTGACGTGTTTTTACTTTCTTTTCCCTCAAGAAGTTAATAAGTGCTTCCCATTTATGATAATTTAATATAACAGTTTGTAAATTTCAGTACTAGTGGTAATCAAATAGATGTACCTCATTACCATGGATGGACCTATAGAGCCTTTAACAACACTTAGCAATTAATCAGTGAACCTATTACAGATTCTAAAAATAATGATGGTGATGATGGATGGAGAGAAGTAGCAGAGAACCAACCCCCAATCAGGTGTTACAAATACTTTATTACAAGAACGAGATATGACTGAAAATGTTGTTAGTTTTGCACCAGGTGAAGGAAACAGACCTTGAGGTATATTTATGGACAACAACTCTGAATTCCTATCATTTCCTACAATTTACTGTCGACAAACCTGGGCTGACAACAAGGAAAGGTACATGTAACACCTTTATCTGGGCTACACTTATCCCCAAAACCATTTATTGACAACAACTTTAAAGATATTACAAGATAGTTTTTTTTTAGAAAATACATGTCTATATGATGTAACGAAACAAGCAGATAAAATGTAGCCACCAATGTTAAGAGCTACGCCTACCTACGGTAACCCCTGGAAACGCGAGATGAAAGTGGAGGGTGGGAGGGGAAATAAATGCTTGAGTCAAGCAAGAACTGAATTGTGAGTGGAGATCGACTGTGATCGGTCTACTAGCGCATGAACAGTAAAACAACTTGGAGCTGGTTGGCTGGTGATCAGAAAGCATGTGCGGATAAATCTTTTAATAACAATGGAGCTTGTGATGAAATACATGTTTGCAGTTCGAGGGGCGGGAAATCGATTGCCAGAAAATCACATGTGAGTGGAGCACAAGGATCTTTTGAGCTAAACATTAACTCCAGTTTATGCTTTAGAAAAAACAGCCAGAAATGAATGTGTGGTTTCCACCATAATTCTAGCCTGTTCTCAAGTGTTTAGCGTGTTAAGTTGCATGCTAAGCGTGACCTCGAGCACACTTAACGAAACAAAAGGTTTAGCATGCTAAATATCCCGCAACAAAGCTAGTGTGTCCTGCATTGTTACATTGATTAAATATGCACATATCCATGACATTAGACACGCTAAGTGTGTTGTGTTTGTGTGTTGTGAGCGTGCTATCACCTGTGTCCCTGTTTTTCCGTGGCAGTTCACAAATTGCTTCTGCAGGACTATGACTGAAGCCACAAACGTGATGAAACTGGTTGCCCTACCTACCTACACCTCCCTTGTGTACAATGTATGGCAAAAACACTTGTTGCACCAATCACGAAGGTTACCTCACCCGTCTTGAACTTTGAGCAGCTCTCAACTCTGATGATAAAACATCTCCAAGAAACTTGGCCAAGTTGGTTGAAAGAAGATACTTCAAACTGGCAGTCCAAGATTTCTGTCACTTCTACATTGGAGATGCTCTACTCCTCAGGTGTCAATGAAACAAGTTTGCAACTTAAAAGAAAGAAAAGAAGTGACACTTGAAGTACAAAAATAATGTAAGTACTGCTTCTGTTAAATCCAAGCCTGTGATTGACATTCAAAGATACTTAAGCTACCTGTATCTCCTTAGAGTTGCTGCCGGGGTTTTCCATGTTATTTCCTGCTCTCATCTATTCAGCTCCACACCTCTTTTAGTAGCTCAGTTGTCAAAGGCTAAAATTTGGTTGTTCAAAAAAGCACAAGCTAAGATGTTCCCGGATGCAGTGGAAACACTCCAGAAGGAAAAACCACTCCCTTTGTCTCATTCTCTGCAATCATCAAATCCATTTATTGATGCAGATTACGGAAAAAAATTAAATACGTGTACATTAATCAAGCTATTGTAATGTATTGTAAGTAGTATATTGTAAGCACTGTAACATGTATTGTAAGCAAGTTACTGTAAGTAATGTATTGTAAGTATTGTAAGTTATTTTATTTTTTATTTTTTGTAAGTTAAGTGACTATAGGTAATGTATCGTAAGTACTGCAGTGCCTTGTTGAAAAAATAAACAAATTACAAAAAATTTATTGATGCAGATAGTTTGAATTGGTGGGTGTCTCTTACAGTCCCAGATGGACTACCATTCCCACCATCCACTGATCCTCCATGGAAAGCACCATCTCACATCACTGATTATACAGAGTGAATACAAATGTCTATGTCATGCTGGCCCAAAACTCACTTTACGATCTCTTCAAGATCTTTACCATATTGTTGGTACACGCATGTGTAACATGTCAGCATGCATCTCCCAAGATCACAACTCAACTCATCAGTCAAGTACCAGCTGCATGCCTCCTTCCAAGCTTTCCCGATAAAAGAGTCTCAGTCAACTACGCAGGACCTCTGACTCTGAAGATTGGAACTACTCGGAGACCAACCTACTGCAAAGCCTATGTGGCCATCTTTGTATGCCTAGCAAGTGAATCCTGTCACAATGAGCTTGATCGAATCTAACAGCAGAAGCCTTTCTTGCTGCCTTTTCGTCGCTTCGTTTCAAGAAAGGGAAAACCACTTGAAATCTGTAGTGACAACACATCTTGCTTTCATCGTGCAAACAAAGATCTCAAGGAACTTGAGCAATGTTTTAAACAACCAGCCTCACAAGAATCTACATGTATTATGAATTTCTGCTCTGCACAAGGCATGCAATGGAAATTCAGCCCACCAACAGACCCTCATCATGGCTCAGTTTGGGAAAATGGGGTGAAGGCCTTTAAGTGTCATCTAAAGCTAATAGTTGGTGAAAGCAATGTTACAACTGTTTTGTGTCAGATTGAAGCTTGTCTCAACTCCAGACCTTTCTTCATGTCACTCGACTCAAATGATGATGATGGAATTGCCCCACTTAATCCTGGACATTCTCTAATTTGGGCAACCACTCAAAGCGCTGCCTGACCAAGTTACAACAGACCCTATTTCAACTCTAAAGCGATGGCAACTCTGTCAAGCTCTTAAACAGCATTTTTGGAAGCGGTGGTCAACCAAATATCTCAATGCCCTTCAGCGATTCAATGACCCAAAAGATATCTTCACGTCAATGACATTGTGATTAAGGACAACCGCACTCCACCATGCCAGTGGCCTCTTGGCCAAATCATCAGAACCCATCTGGTCCAGATCACAATGAGTCAGAGTGGTCACCGTCAAAACCAAAACCAGAACATTGATCTGCCCAGTTGTAAAGGTGTGCTTGCTGGTACCATCCAAGGGTGCTCAGTAAAGACTTTGCACTTATAAACAACTTAAGCTAACACAAAGAACCAAATGAACTCAAAGGAACATTTTCATGTAACTTTATTAGAACAAAGAACACTATTAAGAAAACACTATTAAGTAGTGTTTACATTTAATCTTGATTATATCAAGGCAGGCGGAATGGACATGCTTGACTTGTTTAGCTCATTAGCATATTTGTCATGTGCAGTTTGTTCTGTTACTTAAGAAAAAGGAATGTCCTCATGGTCTTTTGAACTGTCATGTTTTCTTTCATGCAAGTTTGTTGTGTATTGTCTCAAAGAAGTTTAACAAATACAGACTGAAGAAGGTTGGTCTGTTACACAATGAACAGAATGCTTGTTTTCTACTTTGGGTAGATACTTATTTAAATCAGAGTTAATAGAGGGAGACTGGTTATGAGAGCCGGCGGACTTCAAAGGACAAACTCTTTGTTTTGGTTTATGGCATGTCACGTGACTGCGAGGTACACAGAATATCAAAATGGCAAGCAGCGAGTAGCATTTGTCTGAGTTTGCGGGAGTTTGTTCTTGTTTTATGGGTGATCTTGAAATAATTTACCGGTAACAGAAATATTGTGAGAAGAGAATTGATAAGTGATACCAGGAGTCAACTGCTCCATCCTCGGCTGTGTAATCATCCCATTTGTATATGTCTTTTTAGTCCACTCTTAATGACGAAGAAGAAGCTGCGATTCGGGGCTTATCAACGTGCCTTGAAGGAGTCACAACAGCAAACCACCAGGGTGGATATGCTACTGTATTTAAGCAGAAAAGAATGTCAGAAATTGCTTGTTAGAAATTTAACCGGAACTCTAGGATTGTCGAGGTCACCTAAAAAATCAAGGCTGAGTCACCAAAACTAAAAACCTTAGTAAGGGGTGTGGATGTTTTTTTTGCAATGTATACCTCCACAAATAATACCGGTAATTTATGTTATATGTACCCCCACACACACACACACACACGGAGGGACTTTTTTCTAAGAAGCCCTTCCAACCCTCTGGAAATTCCAGTAGTTTAAGGTTTATACATTTCCTTTTAGATCCCCCCACCCCCAAGAATTTCCAACCTTTCTGTAGCCTGGCCTCTGCAATCCTCAGATGGCAGAAAGCATAGGGAGTAGTCTGTCTCAAAATTTAAAAATTTGCCTTTATATTGCAATTAAATTCTTAAAATATGCCCTATATCTGATTTTGGTTATAGAAGGTAAACAGTGGGATCGCATGAAAAGGACCTTAATTTTTGCAATTTTATGGTACATGTATGAGGAAAAATTGTGAAATTGAAAAGAATATGGGCAAGCAAACATGCCAGTATCAACTAGTAGACCATCACTTTTTTACAATCAAACAGTGATTATATCATGTTTTAGAATTATATTATTTACAAGTAGTTTTTCATAATTCTCCAAACTTAATTCAAACAAGCTATGATCTTATTTACGAGTTCCACATTCACATGAGAAAGTTTTAGTTTTAGCATTGTCATTGTAACATATTGTTTAGGACTAAACATTAGAAACCAGGGTGATATTAAATAATCTTGTAAACAATTTTGCTTAGTATTGTTTGCGAAAGTAAATTAAATATAAACAGTTTTAACTTTGCCTCCCTTGTTCATTTTATTGGCAACTTCCACTAATGTCCTTGGGAAGAGACTTCCCCTTTGTTTGATTCATTTGATCTTGTGATTCTCAATGACATCCTTTTGCAAAGGAGAATGAGCGTACCTCCACATATAAAGTCATAATGCCATGCAATAGATCCTTGATGACATGACTGGCTGGCTTGATTTCTGCATCAGCTATGATCAATCCATAGTTAGAAAGAACATCACTATCACTAGTAGCCTTAAAAGTTATTGTAACAATGTCAGTTCCTTGCTGGTGAATTCAAAACTTTCTTCCTCTGGCTGTTGAAAAGAATACTTGCTTAGTTCATTCCTCAAGCTTTCTTTTAACACTTCAGCTTCATTTATTTTCTTGATTGCAGACCCCACAACTTCAGCAAGTAGGCTAGCTGACACTCAAAGGCTTGCTAGATCCTTCATGAACACTGCTGTGCTTCAAACTTCTGTGTCGGTCATAACCTCCTTTGGTTTTATATTAATTTTTTTTTTCACAGTCTTTGCAGATAATTTCTTGTGGCTGGACCTACTTGCTGGACCTACAACAAAACAACGAAAAAAATTACGATTCGTGCAACATCATAATTATTCCTAAAACTCTGAATTCACAGTGGTTTCCAGCAAGTTATTCAAGGCACTTCTTCTCATATTAAACAAGCCATTCAGTGTAAAACATGTTCTTAGCTTGTACAGAAACACTGACAAGTCATTGCAGGTAGGGCATGTATATATTTAAGTTAAATTTTTGGTTTTTTGACTTGTTTGACTTGAGTAACTTGTCAGCCCACAAATACATAAACAAGCGATTGTTTTGGGTTGGTAGCAAGAAATTCGAATCATAAATTAGCACAATTTGAACTTACATTGTTACCTGTTGCCCCAGACTGCTGCTTGACTGCTTCTTCACCTTCTAAAATGTCTAGAATAACTTTGAAATCGTCTCCCCATAGCATGAGATTGTCTACTCCATACGCCATTTTTGAATGTATGCACCTTCGCGATCACGTGACTGGTACCTTCAACCTCAGAGTGTTCCCATTGTTCGAATCGTTTGAAGTCCGCTGGCTTTCATAACCAGTCTGCCTCTATTAACTCTGTTTAAATGAATTCAGATTCGGCAAAAAAGAATGATTTCCAAAGAGTCTTTTTAAACAAAGTTCAGAACCTGACTTCCAAGCAACGATGAAACTTCACCAGCTTTAAGTTCACAACAATTATCAAGTATTGGAAATACTAAAATACCAAACAGCAACAAAACTCTTTGGTTATAATTAATTAGTTCTAAACTGTCACATTCATTCTAAATTTTGATTGGTCCCACAAGTTCAATGTATTCCTGACAAGTCAGAGTGAAGCAGCTCTCACAAGTCCTCTTGTGTGCTTTAACTTGAAGTCATACATGAAGTTCACTTGCTCACCATGTCTCTCTTGGACCTTTTTGTACAGTAGATTAGCACTATCTCTTTGCATAATGAGGTCAAGTTCACCCATTCATTTTTATATTTCCACATAGCTTGAATTTGGTAAACACACTGCCATGAAATTATACAATGTCCATAATAAGAAAACTTCAAAGATTCTGGTATTTAAAGTTATATGATACCATCATGAACTTGCCTGTACATTGAACTCTGTTGTGTTTAGTTATGTTTCTGTTTACTATTCCTGAAATCTGTAATGATGACACTCTCGGTGCGTTCCTTTGCGGTGATTTTGGTCAGACTCAGTGATCCAAGACCACTCGGATCATGGTGCACCAAAATAGGAACCGATGAATCCGTGACCAGAGTGGATTCATCAGTTCTTTTGATGCACCATGATCCAAGTGACCATGGATCACTGATCCTGATCCAGATAACCCCAAAGGAATGCACTCTCTATCTCTATTGAATTTTGTGTTAAATGAAACCTCATGGTAAAATTGTTAATCTTATTGGGTTAAAAATTATTAGCAATGTTAATAAGTACTACTCAACATATGATTCATTAAAATAATGCTTGTGTTCTGATATTGTTATGCGTTTATCTTTTTTACCCAAATTCTTCCATTTGGAACCCCATAGCCACCTACCTCAACTAATTTTTTTTTGTATTCTTTATTGAAAATACAGCATTGTGATACTTAGCATGCATATATTGCCCAAAATTAGTCATACATTCAAACCAAATCAAGCTCCAAATGTGGCTTCTATTGTAGGTTACATCATTTCCCGTATGTCCCGGCCCTACTGCAAAGTTTTGTGCTCCTGCACTAGTACTCAAAATGCGAAAAATATTCACATGAAATGCCTCCTTAGAGTTAATTTCACATTACTGGCCTTAGACAAACTTCAGAACTCAATTCCACTTGGTTACGTAAACAAAATTATGACTGAATATATCCATTCCATGTGCAACCTCTGTTGTCAAAATGAAACCTCCATAACAAACTTTCCCCAATTACCCTTGTCTTGAAAATGAGCTTTTCAGGCCTAATGTATGCTAATTATCTTGTTTTATTAATTGTGAGGAACAGTAATGAAAAACTATCTAACTGTAATCAGATGTTAGCTCTAGTAATAGAAAGTCAATAACAGACCAGCTCCCTTTAAGTTGTAACCTTCCCCATCAAAGCAGCTTAATTTTGTAAGCCACACATGTAAGAATTACCTATTTTTACAAGATGTTTTGATGGCAGGTTGAGCTACTACCCATTCCGTATTGTCTACACTACAGTCTGTAGCCTTACCTGTTTTACGTACATTAAATAGATTTTTGTGCACTTGGTGTACAGTATTTGTTATCATCACACTTTGTAACTGATGATCAGTACCACAACTGATCACAGCAAGTACATATATATTCAGGGCCAAACTTAATACATGCAAAGCTATCATGGTAAGACTGACTCGCATTTGCCATAATTATTCATTTTTACGACTATTTTGCAGAATGCGAAATAGGAGTTTGGTGAGCGAGCGCGAATTCACTCACTTGGTCGATCGGTTGGTCGATCCTTGGGTCGTAAACTTTTGTTTATATTCCACTGGCCAATGCAGAACTTGACTTGACGAAGAGAAAAATGTCGTCGAAGGGTTCAGCAAATGTGAAACATCATAAGCTATGAGTGATGAGATAGTTACTGCTATGTGAAGAGCATGTGGTGCGAGCATTTTCTTATTTGAATTGTTTTAAAAAAACCTAGAAAGCATTTGTTGTCCTAGTTACAAAATGAATGCGGGCTCCTGGCAAGCATGGGTTTTAATAACATGATGCATGCAATACTTGAATATTGAGCAAAATTATAAATTATTGTAAATGGAAAGCACTTATTAGCTTCATGGGGGAAAGAAAAAGAAAGGAAAACACATCGGAGCGAAAAAAAAAAAGAAAAAAATTTGTGCGTTTGCAACTCCGAGACTCAAACTCTTGCCCTTCTCGCTTTCCCAGCTTTCCAATACAGTATACCAACGCATCGGAGCTAACTTAACACATAGGTCCGCAAAGCGTGTATGTGTCTAGAGCGTTATGCATTATTGTATTGCAGAGTTAGGGCAATGATTAAAGCTTGATTTTAAGAGGTTTAAATAAGGGACAGAAGAAAGAAATTTATTTTTGCAACAAAGCCAAAATATTTTCACCTTTCCTGCTTACACTGATGCATGTACTTCATCATGCAAAATAGTTGTAGCCTCAAAGAGGCCTTTGATTACTTGACTTACTGTTTTTCAGTGAACATTTCAATGATTTTCTTACATCGCAATCTCGATGGTTCTTTCTCATGGAAGGCATATTTACAAGTAAACTTTGACTTTCTTCTTGACCGTTTGGCTACTTTTTCATCACCATACCAGCTAGTATTTAAGCTTGAATCAGTACACAGATATTTGTTGTGTTGAATAGCCACAAAAGTTCTTTGTTTTGCGTGATCCCGTCAATAGCAATGATGTACAGTTGCTATTTAAGAAAAAGAAAACATGTACAGTGTTTCTATCGAGTTATAGAAACACAAGTGAAAGCTTAGAAGAACGTTCTCCCAAACTTCCATGAGTGTTTTTATAACTCGATAGAAACACAAATAACATGTTTTCTATTTCTTTTAGAAAATACCTCAAAATACCTCAAAATACCTCAAAATACCTCATCAAGATGTAACTTCTCTTTGCTTGCACCATCATTACATCAACAGCTCGTGCTAGTTCTGTGTTTCTATCAAAGTGTAGAAACGTGGTTTTAAGCCAATCAGCGCGTGTATTTGCTTTGGGTTATTTTCTAATTCAATATGGTGTTGAGCTTGGACTGTGCGGTTGCTATTCCAACATGTCGTCAGGTTCGGGCGGTCTTATTCAGCCCAACTACTTACAAACAGTGTTTACACCTGAGTGAGTGAGTGAGTGAGTTAGTGAGTGAGTGACACATTTGTATATCAGACACATTTGCATAACCCTGCAAGAAACCCGTTTCTATGCTTCGCATCTTCATGAGTTAAAAAATGAACCATATAATGTGATTTGTGTTATAATGCTGATCTTGATACCCATTACTGAGATTAGCAACACAGGTAACTTCCCCTATAGTCAACTGAAAAAAAAGCCTTTAAAAAGTCCTACAAAACAAGGGTGAAAGCTTTTTTATTTTGAACCCTGTGTACATGCACTAATTAAAGTTTGCCTGTTCTTCTTTAGCTCAATTCAAATTCATGTGCTTGAAGAAAAACTTTGTGAATATCTTGACATACTTTATAGGTGAGCATGATTTTAATCTGTTGCTATTACAGTGAAACGAACTCAACCGGGGCCACCCAACGTTTTTTAGCCAATCACAAGACAAGTTCAGAACAAAAGAATT
>OMLO01003836.1_pt1 | contig 12459 bp, 10 predicted proteins | sample 1674811 | NCBI WGS metagenome assembly OMLO01 (sample SAMN06265003, study PRJEB25207) | coral metagenome | isolation source: Coral host | place: Mexico:La Bocana,Puerto Morelos, Mexico | collected 2008-11-13
GTACCTGCTTTTCAACGCAAGTCCATACACACAAGAGCAGCTTATGAACGACATAAGCTTGAATTGCTATCAGAACTTTGCCAACGGATGGGTTCGAGAGGTTTTCAGTAACAAATTTGGGGAAAATCATCTTCTGATCGCAAAGGTACGATCTGAGAATCGGCTGCAATCTTGCTTGAAAGTGTTTACTTCATCGCGTGGAAAGTGTTTTGGTTTATTCTCGCATCGATCGCTCTTCGATTATAGCAAGTCAAATAATGTTTCATTTCTTTGGGTTAACCATTCAAAAAGGAAGTCAGAAATGCCCCTGACTCCCTGGGTTGTATGTGAAAGGTCAGGAAAAGTACTTTCAGCCCATTGCGATTGTATGGCTGGCCTTGGCGAGAGCTGTTCTCACGTTGCATCACTCCTTTGGGCGATCATTCAGTTTTCCAAGATCCGGGTCCAAGATCCCCACTACCACAGTCAAGGAATCATCTGTCCCAGCACCTTCAGAAACTGAACTATCAAACTTTCTTAACTGCATCAAGAGATTCCATTCCAAGCCAGCACTTCTATCTTTAAGTCCTGCTCACTCTGATTCTTACGTACCTAATGCCCTGCACCCAGAACTGCCTGATGTGTTATCAAATTTGTTTGATATTAGTCTTGTTGAAGTATTTTTTTTATTATTGTTATTGTTGTTATTGTTACCACAGTGTTACTTGCTTGTACAAAATTATTGTTAGGAAAAAATGCTGTGGTTTGTGATCTCATGAGTGGAGCTTTCAAATATAAGAACCTCAATTTTCCAAACTTTTGGATTGCCTGGACTTTTCTGTGTGGCTCCATACATACACATGTACATGTAGACTATAATAAGCTTATAAACCGAAATGACTGTTTACCCTTTTTTAATTTTTCAATAGGTTCAGCTTCAGCTCCTTTTCACAAATTTGAAGAACATTGATTTTGTTGTTTGGACTGAAAAAGGCTTGTTTATTGAGAGAATTTTCCCAGACAAAAATTTTTGTAAACAATATGTCCCAAGAGCGAAAGAGTTTTTCATCCATGGAATTTTACCCGAGCTGATTGGAAGATGGTTTTCAAGAGCCCCAACATCTTCAACACACAGTGTAACTATGGCAAGTACTTCTACAGAAAGAAGAAGTGATGGGCCCCAATTTTGTTATTGTAGATAGGGAGAACATGGACAAATGGTTGGGTGCGATAATGAACAGTACCCTTTGTTTATGGTCTTATTACTCACACTGTTGCTTGCAAAAATAATAGGTCAATTAATTGCTAATAACAAATAATGATAAGTAAGTACAGCAAATGCTGTACTTCTTTCGAATGTTCCCAGTCACTCGTTCCACATGAATCCTTACACTTAGTTGTTTTTTACCCTTGGTGAATGCAGGGATCTTTATGGTAGAACAAAATAGTCCCACTGATTCTTGTATGTCAAAACCCCTGTCTGCTAATATAACAGTGGTTACCTAAAACGTTATCAAAATCTGCCCCGATCAAATTTCATTCCACGACTAAAAAAACCCGTACTTTTTTTCCTGTCAAATGTATCATTGATATTATCAAAAAAGAAATTGATAAGTAATTCATCAAAAAACAGTGTTCCTGGATGTTCACGGGAAAAAAAAAATAGTTTTTTATTTTAACAAATACGTTTTCACTCGACTGAAACTATTTTCATTTACCCAAATTAAATGAGAAAGCCAAATATACCCTTGCCGGATTTACAAATTCGACACCTTAGCTGTATCACTGAAAACTGACGTGGAGATAAATTCTTTAATTTGCTTCTCTTCAGAATGATTTTTTTTTATAGAGAGGCTACCTTGGGCAAGATGCTGCTTAATGTTCAAGGCGTCTTAAACGATCTTTGAGGTTTCGACGATTGAAACACCATTAATATTCAAGCGCATAGTACAAAAACCAAGATAATCAGCGCGTAGAAGTCATGAGATAGCGAGCAAAGTATTTAACACTAAAAAGGTTTATTGCAGATTGAAAATATGGGAAAGGGAAATGCCCCGGGCAAGCAAAGCTTGAGAGTTACTTGTCCAAAGAGCGAAAATTCAAAACTTTTTCTAACTCTGGAAGCAGAAGAAAACCTGGTAAATACTACACAGCGCCGTAAATGATCCCCGACCGCAAATGATGATCCCAGACCGGAAATGATCCCCAAATTGGACCGCAAATGATCCTGCCGGAAAATGGGAATGGCATGGAGTTTGGTTTCCTGGATTTTTTTTAAATTTTCTATTCTTTATTTCTTTCTTTCTTTCATTATTTATTTATTTTCATCAACTAAACGATAAATAAGATCCATGAAAGAAAAGATATACTGACAACGAAAACTATGATTTAAATATCATTCTCATGACAAATCCATTTTATTTTCTGTTGACATTCTGAAAAATTACGGGAAAAAATCAAAGCTGGTAAACAGAAATATTATTTTCTAAGAAGCTCCATCCATCTACAACAGTAACAGCTTATAATGCTACCACAACTAAGACATAAAAAAACTTGTGTCAATTTTATTTGGACGCGATTTCTATGTTAAATAATTCACTCAAAATACCTAACAATACGACACGCAACGGCAAAAAATGAGTCGACTTCATTTGTTCGTGAATATTTAGCATCACTCAGAAACGAATTGTATATACAATTCGATTCAAATATAACTGTCACGCTAATTTTATTTCGCAGATAAAATCACTCGCTAACAGCAACGGAACAACCACAGCAGAACAACCACAACGGAATTATTTTCGCCCTTAAAAGGCTCCTTTAAAAAGCATTGGAATTTTTTGGCACATTTTGGACATACCTCCTTGGCGACTTTTCCTTCGCCATACCTTGCTTTTAATTCAGACACAACGTTCTTTGGATTTATGTGTCGCCATTTATTGTTACCGGCATGCTTGCCATGCTCTCAAGGTCGACCTGATGCCTCTCCTGTACTTTAAAGGCTTTTATCGGTCTCAGAGGAGCCTTGTGATTTGGAAGAGAAGTCGAAGCTTTCGATTTTGCTTCACCGAATTGGGGTTTGCTTGAAATAGGATGGTTACTCCACTACAACCATGAACGATATCCGTTAGAATTTCTTTCTACTGACTTTCAACATCCATTCATTTCGGACCAAAACCAGAAACCACACATGAAAAGTCTGTCGCACCCAAGGTATGACCAGACGTGCAGGCCAGAAAATAAAACAGCTGAGTAAATTAAGATGCAGGGTATTGACCGGCTTAACTGACTTTATTTATTCATTCGAAATAGTCGCTTCGGTTAAATTGTGATAAAATAATATGGTTACATATCATGAAACAAAGCCAATTACAAGGCATTCCGCAGAGCATCTAAATCCGAATAATTTTATCCTGAGAATTATATCTATATAGAATATGGTCAGTTATGACATAATTATTTCCGTTTATGTTAAAAATTAAAATTTCGACCCGAAGAACAAACTCCATGCCATTCTCATTTTCCTGCAGGATCATTTGCGGTCCACATTGGGGATCATTTACGGTTCGGGATCACTTGCGGCCCAATTTGGGGATCATTTCCGGTCTGGGGATCATTTGCGGTCGGGGATCATTTGTGGTGCTGTACAATACCGTGGTTTAAAAGGCCGTTAAAGGTTTTATTTACAGTATTGTATTGACAATATGGATTCGACTGTAATTGTTTTTACCAAAGATAAACCTTAATATTTGCAACAAATACAATATGTTACAACATTTTAAATATTATGAAACCCCTCTTCCTATAATTTGTTAACACTTTTAACGCACCTTCGGCAGCCATTCGTAAAATTACATTTCACAGATTTTACTCTTACGTAGACAGTTTTTGAGCAAAAAAATCCAAAAAAAAAAATTCGCCTATAACACCATATTCACAACTTGGCTCACAGAGCTCTTCATTAATCTTGGGTCAGCGTTAACCCGCTTCCGAACAACTCGGCCATACTAACTGCTAACTATAAGTTAACCTGACATGAGTTCGCAATTCTATGAAAAAAAAAAGCTGTTGGTCAAACACGTGATCCTACATGAGCCCGCGATATGGTCACATGATACTGATCAGCGAGTACTTTGTTTCTGAGGTGTCAATTGATCGTGACCAGGAGAGGCCTCTGCTTGCGTAGCCGGAGGATGATCTTGGCCATTATGACGTCAGTTGTGAGCCGTCAAGTGACGTTTCAATAGCCGCTACAAATGAGGACACCAGTAAAGTTTTTTTTCTATTCCATGACTGGAGGACCTCCTGATCAACACTCGATACCCTCGAAATATGATAAAGATGGAAAATGCTCCCTTACAAAAACATTTGAACTATCATGTTCTGCGTTGGAAAGAAAATGATGTACCAAGGAATAATTTTTCTTTGCTTAATTATCCACACAACTGTCAAATAATAATAAGGAGAGGCCAAGCAGCTGACGCAAGTTTCTGAGCAAAGCTTAAGTAGCTAACAGAATGTTTTGTGGATATTCTAGATGGTAAAATGTTATAAAATCACTGTACCGGAGACCTAGATGAAACGGATGATGTTTAGAATAACGTGGATGAGACCTCTTAGCAGAACGGTGCTTTATTTCATCTCAGAATGTTCTTCAAATATGGGATTGGAACAGGGTCTGTTTCCTCAAGCGTCCGCGTGCAATGCAAAGCTCATTCTTACTTGTTCTGAACTTCTGACAAGAAAGGTATCCTAAACTGGCAGACACACAAGTTCACGGAAGGATGTCATATGGAAAGAACTAAAAAATACAGAATTTGGTTACAAGCAGCAAGTGAATTAAATGGGGAAGGAAATATAAACAGGAACACTTCTTATGCTAAGCCATTCGTAATAAGAGTTACTTTATCCAGGAGAAACGTGTTAAACCAAAATTACTTATTACCAAAAAAAACTTAGGGGTTATTTAGAGTGTTAGATAAAATCACTCGAACGATAGATGAACCGAATTAATCCTGAACTGGCTACACGAGAAGGAAAGATAGCGCTGTCTTTCCCGTTCAAGAAATTACCGCTGTGCCATGCAAGAAAATAGTCGTTATTTTTCCATGCAATGAATTCTTAATTGACCGAGCTTATTTAGTATTTCGCAAACAAAGCGAGACCAACAACTATTTTGCCAGTCCGAACTGTGGAGATACTTTAATTTCTTTGGCGTCATGATGAGCTCCTAAATGAAGTGCAAAAAGTTTTTGATCAATTTTGTTTTCTGAGCGACCAGCATAGACACAGCATAGACACATGTTCGCGTCTTTTTTTTTTCCTTTCTATCCCTTATTTAAGTTAGAATCTGTCTTACAATTTATCCTTTTAAGATAGAGATATTTTCACATTTTCACACAACATTTTTTGGATCTGCAGATTAACAGGTTTTATGAATTGTCAATGTTCCATGCAGATTGATGGGTAGTATTAATTTATGTTAATACATTTAATTAATGGCTAACAGCCATTGGCCAGATTGATCATATGATGATCTCTACATGTGCTTTGCATTAGGTTAGTTTTTGGACAATCTCATAGCGTTAGGTCTTGACAATATCCTCTGTCATTCGCCAAGTCGCCCCTTCGTTCAAAATCAATCCAGAAGTCTCTTCCTCATTCCAGGCAACTATGTTTATCCTCACTCGTCCACCGTTCATTCAGTTATCGACTTTCATCGAAAGAATTCCAACTCATTTGTGTGGCGATTCTTTGTGTGTCATCTCTCCACGCCTCCTCAATCGAGAATGTCCTCAACCATGGCAGCCTCCAAGCCTAAAAATCAGTCAAACAACCACTCAATCCGGAGTTTGTGTACGACTTTTCCGCTATGGTTTTTCCTACTGATTCTGATCCAAATGCGACTCCATCGGCGGCAGCTCAGTCGGATGTTCAGCTCCCAGCGACAACACCAGCTGTGACGAGTGCTGTGACAAAGACGAAATCTGCAAAATCCGCCAAAATTCACGACCAACTGGAGTTGGAGCGGCTAAAACAACAAAACCTTTAATTGGAGTTAAAGCTTCTTTCGCACAAAGAAAAACTCGGCGCAGGAGCACTTCAAACAACACAAGACAAAATGTCAGGTAATGCACGTGGTCAACTTCTGCACGACCAGTCGCAAGAAAAAATCCTTGCGTCACTCATGAATGAACTCACCCCACCGTCTCGAGAAGACCAGAATCAGTTAGCAAATCCCACCATTCCGGTTATGCAGCAGCTCAAAGCAAGTGCTAAAGGGCACACTGTTTACTCCGCCAAAGGTACGTTGGATTATGATAAGCTTGACATTTCAGAATTTGTGTTTGCCTTTCTTGAGTTTGTTCAACAACAGCATCAATCACAAGACCAACATCTGCTTCAGTTTCTCCAATTGCTTATGGAAAAAGCTATGAACTACTCGTGGCCGAGTGTTCGAAATTTTAATTTGTCTATTAACCAAGCGTTGGCACAAGGTAGGCTTACCTGGAGTCAAATGGATGTCATTCAAGCTCGATCTTTCTTCAGTCATGTCTTCGTTCCAGTCAGAATACAGGCCTTAAGTTTTCAGGTTCACGCCCCTCGGAGACAGCAGAAAGATATGTATTGTACTGACTGGAATTATACAGCCAAATGCTCTTGCAACATCACTGACACGGAGTACAAGAACACGCATCATTGCAGAGTGTGTGATTCTGATCAGCATCCCATGCTCCACTGTGCTAAACGGAGATATCCTATTCCAACTAACAGATCTGCTCAGCAAAAGCCACAATGTCTAGTTAAAAACATTGACATTATCGAAAAAGTCTTGAGTTTAGGCAATTACAATATTACTATATATTGTTCAATATTGCTAACTGGACCAAATACCTGCATGATTATGATGATGTTATGATAGTCCAATACTTGCGTTATGGTTGGCCAATTAATTATCAGTAAAATGTGTTGCCACAGTCTACTTTGAAGAAACACTCCTCTGCCATCAAGAACAATTTGTGTCTGATGGATTATCTTGTTAAGTTGCAATTATTGGTCCCTTTTCATGTGATCCATTTTCCTGTCCATGTGTTGTGTCGCCATTAAAAACTGTGCCAAAACGGGACAGTTCAAAGTTACGGGTGGTTCATGACTTAAGCTTTCCTGAAGGTGCATCAGTTCAAGTAATTCAGGAATACCAAAGGATAGCTATTTAAATCATGAATACAAATTAACACTTCCAGGTATTGATAAACTTATTCATTTCATTCGATTACGTGGATGCCATTGTCATATCTATACTGAGAAAGACCTTGCCAGGGCCTTCCGACAAATACCCTTGGATCCCAAAGATGGTCCTTTGCTTGGTTTTGTTGTGAACAATCAACTTTATTTTCACACACGCTTTCCTTTTGGACTTCGCTCGCCCACCATGGTATGCCAGCGAGTAACAAAAGCAGTAATTCACATATTAACTACAGAGGGCTATCTTGCTGATGTCTACATTGATGATTTTTATCGCGTTGAGTTACCAGAGTTAGCAGGTGTGGCATTCAATAGGATGACTGAATTGTTTGAGGAACTGGGCTTGGAAGCCTCCCCTGCTAAAGATCAATTGCCAAACACACAAATGCTTGTGCTTGAAATTTGGTTCAATACACATGACATGACTATATCGGTTCCAGAGTTTCGATTATTGGAATTGACAGCTGAACTTTCTCATTGGCTTGAACTGGAGCAAGCCACCAAACATCAATTGCAAGTCCTCGTTGGTAAATTAAGTTATGTGTGCAGTTGCGTGCGCCCTAGACGGGCTTTTACGTCGCGTTTGTTGAATGAACTGCGCAGTTGTGATTCGCGTTGCAGCACTATCCCTGAGTCATAACAGCTTAAACTTGACTTGCAGCGGTGGCTACATTTTCTACAAAAATACAATGGTGTCTCAGTGATAGGTACATAGTTTCTAGAATTTAGTGAACAATTATTTTCCACGGATGCTAGCCTAACAGGATGTGGAGCCATCTGCGAAGGAGAATATTTCCATGAACTCTTCCCGCTAATTATTACTCAGCAGCAGTTATCCATTACACAATTGGAACTTCTCAACGTGGTTGTGGCAATCAAGTTATGGCAATTAAACTTAAAAGGCAGATGCATATAATGATTCACAGTGACAACCAGGCATGCGTTGAAATGATCAACTCCATACGTAGGAAAAACGTTTTCTTACAAGCTTGTTTACAGGAATTATAGTTGACATAGCGGTTAACAACATCATGCTCAAGGCTGCGCACATTCCTGGACGTATAAATACATTAGCAGATTGCCTTAGTATTTGGCACACAGATGCCATGTACCAATCACGATTTCATGCCTTAACAGTTTCCCTTGATTTGCAGCCAGTTACAGTTGATCCTCTACTGTTTTCCTTCACCTACAATTAATCTGTTGCATGGTGTTTAACATTGGTAATTTATTACATACTCAACAGAATCCCTGGTCCATTACCTTGGTCTGCTCAAGAAATCAGCACTCAGTGAAGGAACGATGCGTACACGCAGAACACAGCTCAGAGCCTATTTCTTATTTTGTAAAGCTTATGACCTACCAGCCTTTCAGGTAACTGAGCAGGTCTATTGGCTCTATTTAACCTTTCTTGTAGATTCCTTTTCTTCATATACATGTAATTCTGTAAACAATTATCTCAGTTGCCCTAGGCAAGTTAATCTATACTTAAGAGCAGATGTCACCTTTTTTGCATCACCACAGATTCATTTTTTCAAACAGGCTGCCAAACGTGTGCTAGCCAAACCAGTAGCAATTACTGTTAACATTTTGTTAGCCATTTTCAAGTTATTGGATTTTTCCCTTTCCTTGCATGTTTGCATGTGGGCAATTTTTCTTGTTGCATTTTTCTCACTGTTGCGTAAATCTAATTTAGTTCCAACCACATTAGCTGATGTTACTAGTGATTCAGCTACTCACTTAAAAATTGGCGATGTTAGCTTTCATCAAGACCACTGTACGCTCCATGTACACAAAACCAAAACTATTCAGTTTAGGCAGAGGGCCCTTGAAATTGCTCTGCCATTAATCCCTCACTCAGTGTTATGTCCTGTTTCCGCACTGAAACGTCATCTTTGCTATGTAATCCAAGACACTGAGGCACCTTTATTTACTATTCATACCTCAACAGCACTCAAGCCTGTTACAGGGCATCATTTTGCTAAATTCCTTCAGTCTTGAAAAGTTAGTCTTGGGTTCCATCCCACTCAATACTCTCCCCACAGCTTCAGAACAGGAGGTGTTACTTTTGCCTTTAATGCTGGTGCTTCACCCCTGTTCATTAAATTCGTAGGGGATTGGTCATCAGATGCTTATATGGCTTATTTAGTTCTCAACACCACTCAAAAACTCAATGTTGCCAAAAGCTTAGCTCAACATATCCCTACAACTCATTAATAGGTCACTACTACTAATCTTTCACTCTTTCCTCATTACTTCACACCTTGAATTTTGGGGGTCTCCTTTGTTAGATTTCATGTTAGTTATTTTGTCAATAAATTTGTTGAACCCCATCTTGGTGTGACAGTAATTGGGTAGTATTAGTTTATGTTAATACATATAATGAATGGCAAACAGCCATTGGCCAGATTGATCATGTGATCTCTACATGTGCTTTGCATTAGGTTAGTTCTTGGACAATCTCATAGTGTTAGGTCTTGACAACCCACCCTTAAGGTGAAAGGGGTGGCGCAGTGGTGAGAGAACTCGCCTCCCACCAATGTGGCCCGGGTTCGATTCCGGCCCGGTGCCATATGTGGGTTGAGTTTGTTGTTGGTTCTCGTTCCTGCTCCGAGGGTTTTTCTCCGGGCTCTCCGGTTTTCCTCCCTCCACAAAAACCAACACTCCAAATTCCAATTCGATCTTCATGCACGTACACGTCTTAACGAGCTCCTGAGCTCTTCAGTGTCACGTGGGTAAATAAATTACATTTACATTTACAGGGGGGTCTCCATTGTTAGATTTCATGTTAGTTATTTTGTCAATAAATTTGTTGAACCCCATCTTGGTGTGACAGTAATTTGACTACAATTTCATTTTCTGGCAGAAATAGCAGCCTCTCTCCTATAGCCGGGACATTTTTTAGATGTCAGCCCAGTGAAACCTATCGCCTGAATAGAGTAGTAGCATCCCCCATTTACTTTCACATACCACTACATGAACACCTTCCTTTTTTTGAACCTTGCACTCTATCCTTCAGTGTTTCTTTGTTGCTTTTTGGAAGCCATCATGCCTCGTCATTTCAGTCGCTAGATTCAAAAGAAGCAAAATTTATTATTATTTTTTTTTTCTTAGTGGTTAACTATGGATTATGATTTATTAATTATCTGGATCTTTTAAAACCGGAAGAGTAGCAATTTGCTGTATAGTTTGTCCCTCTACCTACTGAAAAAACTGTTAACCCTAGTGGAAAAATAAAGGACGTTCTCAGCTGTTCAGTCCTATCACACTTTCCGCAAGAAGAACAGTCTACACTCATTCGCGGTGAACTTGCGCCTTTCAGACGAATTTACCCACAATATTGTACTTCAAATAATTTATTCAAAAAGGTTCGTTTAGCTTCGTTTTCTTAGCAACCCACACCATTTTTTGTTCCCAGTAAGATAGCACATTATCCACCTTAAGATTACCAGGAACCTCGTTCTTAAAAACAAAAAACACAAATTGGCCTCTTAACGTGGCCTTTTCACAATGGCTTTGTTGTTGTTGTTTCAAAATACTCCACGGAAATCAAAGAAATATTAACGATATATAGACGGCCGGATTTCGATTTTAATTTTTTTGTTCGATAAGGGCGACTGTGAAGAAGACTTGCAACTGAAATGTCAATCCGAGTTATAGAAATACTGATTTTAAGCTTATCCCGGAATCAGATTTTGCAACACCCGTGTAGAATTTCCCTGCTTATCCGCATAGAGCCTGTTTGCAGACGCGTTCTACAGATATTTCGCGTAACGTGGAGAAAGGGTAAGTAGGAAGACTAATTCTGCTCGACTTGAATGCTGCCTTTGATACCACTGATCATGCTACCATGCTACGTCGAACTGAGTACTCATTGGAATACAGGGAAAAGCTCTCTCCTGGTTTGCGTCCTATTTGTCTGGAAGAAGTCAGCGGACAATGATTAACGAGTCACTATCTGAACCTTTTAACTTAGAATGCAGCATGCCTCAAGGGTCCAGTCTGGGTCCGCTACTTTTCACATTGTACACGAGTAAGCTTTTTGAGATCATTAAAAATCATCTGCCGACGATTCACTGTTACGCTAATGATTCACAACTTTACATCTCATTTAGTCAGAACGACACAGCCGAGCAACGTGCTGTGCTGAGGACTATCGCAGACTGCATTAGAGACATTCGGTTTTGGATATTGAATTAATGATCTTAAATTAAATGACGACAAGACTGAATTCTTCATTAATGGTACATCACAACAGCTGGGAAAGCTAGACAATAACAGTATTCGTGTGGGCGACTCAGATATTCATCCCGTACCAATCGCGAGAAATCTTGGTTCTTGGTTTGATTCTAGGCTGTCCATGGCAACACATATTACAAAAATCTGTGCCTCTTCGTTTTACTATATCTAGAACATTCGTCGGATCAGAAAGTATCTTTCATAGCAGTCAACTGAGACTCTTGTCCACGCATTCATAACAAGTCGCTTCGACTACTGCAATGGTCTTTTACATGGACTACCAGATTGGTTTGTTAAATAAACTGCATCGAGTACAGAATGCTTGCGCCAGATTGATTTTAATAGAAACGAAATTTTGCCCTGTAACGCCTCTTATATATGAATTACACTGGTTACCGATTAGATACAGAATCGAGTTTAAAATACCTTTAATTACTTTTAAGATTCATAATTTTTTAGCGCCTACTTATTTAAGGTTTCCTATTTCTTATGAACTTTTACTTAGTTTCCGCGTTTTAAATCAAAAGCTACACTAGGTGACCGTTCTTTCACCTGCGCTGCACCGAAACTTTGGAATGCACTACCATTTGACATAAGAAGCGCCAGCACTGTTGATATTTTTAAAGCCAAGCTGAAAACTCACCTTTTCCGTCATGCATATTATTTGTAATAAAAGTTTTTACTATTGTAAGTTTACTTTTGATTGTAATTCAAGCTTTTTGAGATCATTGTGAGTTACTTTTAATTGTAATTTTGCCTGTTTAGCCTTTTTATTTCGTTTTTTAATCTTGTCATGCGCGTTTGAACATTTTATGAAATTTGTGCATTATTATTACTATTATTATTATTATTATTTTTTTTATTATTATTATTAATGTTATTATTATTCCTTAAAGTCTTGCCGCTCTTTTAAAACTTATGGTGCCGAGTTCAATCCATGAGCCTAGGGCAGTCAAAAGTCTGATGGATTACTTGATGGATAGAGTCCTCCTAAGT
>OMLO01003837.1_pt1 | contig 12453 bp, 10 predicted proteins | sample 1674811 | NCBI WGS metagenome assembly OMLO01 (sample SAMN06265003, study PRJEB25207) | coral metagenome | isolation source: Coral host | place: Mexico:La Bocana,Puerto Morelos, Mexico | collected 2008-11-13
ACAAGCTAATTAACAACAACAACAACAACAACAAAAATTCACCGAGTTAACACCATGAATCAATAACTTGTTGCCAATAACTTTTGGGACAAACAAAATTCCACTCCGACTTAATTAATCTCTAATTTAGCGACTTTCAAAACTCTGCTACGAATTCGCAGCTAGATTTGTTCAATTAAGTTCTATGGTCTCCCCGGACGTTTGGGCATGCGCCCTTTCTATTGAGAGGGACGACACAACGGCTTTTCCATTCAGTCCTGCGCAAAAGTAATGCAAACGAATTTCGTCAAATTTCGCTCGTTGTTCTCACGAGATTTCTTTGAAATTTCGATGACATTTCGCCGAAAATTAAGAGGCAGTCCCTATGAGAGCGGTACGGTCGATTTGGCTTGAAAAATAGATTTCTCTTATTAATTGTGTATGACGAGACATTTATGCGCCTATATCTAAAACCACAATCCCTTCCTCGAAGCTCACAGTTTCTCTCTCGCAAAACTGCCCGCTTCTCGGAACAGCATCTTTTCGCGCCAAATGAAGGCTATTGTTTATTTAATCGAATAGATCGTATATGATGATGTTACATAAGTTTTAAATTAGTAGAACAGGTTAAACAGGAGGGAGTTTAGTCATTATTATTCCATCTTACCTCGGAAGGATTTACATCTTGTACGCTCGGTGGAGTTACATGCTAAATTGTCAAGGTGGCATTTTCCAGACCCTGCAAACGAAAGGACGAGCGAAGGGCTTATGCAAGCAAATCAGAAAATGGATCTTTCGAGCCTAGATTAACACTGCACAACCTACCATTTCATCTACCATCGTCAAAACAAATTGAAAAACAAACTTCAACTATTTTAGCTAACATAATGTAGACTAAGTGGTCAAGTTTGTGTTTACCGCACACAGAAGGCGTATTAGTTCCGTCTCTGCAGAAAGCTGTTTGACTGCATGTATTTAACCAGGAAATACAAGATCCATCAACACACTGATATCCAGATGGGCATGGATTCCCTGAAAAGTAATTCTAAACCATGAGAGAAAACAAAACATAATGCGTCCAATAGCAACGTTCATTAGCGGCCTAACTAAGAAAAGTACGCGCCACCGAATTTAATTGCTGTCGACAATTTTCACTATGACGTCTCTTTTCAACAGTATGAACCAAATTTTCTCTGGCTGTCATACTGAAATTGGTAAGTAACGAGCCTAGTGGCACATCAGACGTCCGCAAATCGGTCTGGTTCTTTCTTTTAGCCCTATTGGACTAGGAGCCACCTCTTCCTCGGAATTTCCCTTTTCCTAAGCAATTATTTCGCCCGTACTAATTTTTGCAAACGAGTAAAGAGAGGCACTGGGAGAATAAAGCAAATTTCCCAAGAACCTAAGGCACTGACCCCACCAGGTCTTAAACCACAACCGCACTATCCAGAGTCCGGAGCACAAACCTGGCAACCATTAACAAACCTCTCGCTCTAATGTACCGATAAAATTGAAATGTTGATGTGGTATACTTTTCCTTTTGGTATATGACAATGGCACCCTTTCCGTCTATCAAAACTACCTATGCACTTACGACAATTGTTTTCGTCATCTCCATTAGAACAGTGGATTTCTCCGTCGCACACGTTTGTTGCCAACACGCATCCTCCCCCATGACAGCCAAGCTTGCTGGAAGGACACTCACAATCGTCTTCGTCTGATCCATCTTTACACTCAAAGTCACCATCACACCGCAAATTTTTCTTGACACATTGGCCATTTTTGCACGTAAACTGCCTATCGCTACACCTGAAATCTGAAAAGTTTGTCAAATAAATAGTTTTTATCGAAAACCAGTCGAAATCGATATTTTTGTAACGTTTCTTAACCACTTCATGCCACGACGTTTTATGTGATTATTTGCATCAGTCAAAGGACATCACCTTGATGAACTATATATTTGTCTCAGGTCCTTGCATTTTACTGCGTCACAGTTCATAGTGAAAGGTAGTTGTAATCCATTTGTTAATCTTTTTACCCCAAGTTAGTCACGACAACTTAGGAAATATCGAGGCCTGCAGGAGGAAGGCGAGAGGAAGAAGGAAGGAGTGTGTACCTGGCGCAGCAAAGTAAGGCCTTAAGGAACAGTTCTCGGTGGTTATAATGATGTTATCGACTGCTACATTCATCTCGGCATCAAGAAAACCCTCTCCTTCCAAGAGTATCTACAAAACACAAAAAGGAATCAAAATGCGTTTCATGGAATTCTTTATTATTCTTTCTTAAAGTCTCGACGACCTTAATTTGAAAACCTGTCACACACAGGACGCAAAATGACACGTTGATCGAACCGAAATTATTCACGTACCTGACTTTCCACCGCGCCTGGCAAAGGTACCTGAGCCACTGACCATTCTTTACCGTGGAATCCAACAATCTGCCACACTGATGCCAACACATCTTGTTTGTTTTCTTTGAGAAAAACCTTTAAGTTTGACTTTGATTTGGTTGCCATCAGGTACCGAAACCGCAAACACAAGCCCACAGATTGATGGAATGGTTTCCATGGCAACAAAGAGCTTTCCAAACGTGCTTTGTACGAGCTATCAATGTAAGCAAAACTACCTGCAAAGAGAGATATAGCTTTGATTAGTGGCAAAATTATAAAGATAAAAACGTTAAGAAGACGGCTCAAGAAGACGTCAAAATGTAGTAAGAACATTTGTGACACGTTCGCCTAACGGGCACTTGTTTTGTAGTCTCGACGTTCTCTGTGAAATAGCTGTAAAATATTCAATTATTTAACTTACTTGGATATTTCATAAAAGTCTCATATGAAGATAACTTCCATTGGTCTTTGTCACCAATGCTGGTCCAAGCACAGAATCCAATTTCAAAAGAACATTCTTCAACTATCGCCGCTGACAACAAAAAAACCAAGAACATCATGTAAGAGGAGGAAAGTGTCTACTGCCTATATAAATTCTAGAGCGAAAATGTTCTTAACAAAAAGCAGAACCAGACAGAGCCATAAACTGTCCAGGATTTAGACCAGGATTTATTCTCAGCCTCAGGTTTTTTTTTAATTTCAGTCTCAATATTCTTATCAAATATGTTCTCATGCAGAGGAAAAAGTGTATTATCATCACTTTGTCGAGCATTGTGGCACATTTTTCGGGCTAAAATGGAAAATTTGGTGGGCTAAAATGCATTTTAACTTGCTGAAATAAATCAATGAAAAGAGAGAATCAACTGTCGTACGATATAAGCAGCCAATCAAAATCTAGAAGCCATTTCAACGTTCGCGCCGTTTTCTTGCAGCGTGGGTAAAAGAAATGATGACGCCATTTTCATGCCCAAATCATGGCTGAAAACACAGTAAACGACGAAGAAAATCTAAATTCTCAATCTTCTCAACTAGAGGAAGAAGATCTACAAAAGTTAGAGGCTGATTCAGAGAAACGTCTGATGTAAATACCGCGTGTAGTAGCTCCATGGCCGGTGGCGAAGTGCATGTAAGTTTTGCGGCTTCAAGCCAAACGCTTTTCTCAATGCCCTCCAAAGTGATGATAATAGTAATAGAGGTTATGTTCTTGGGCATAAACATGTTTTGGGCTCTTCTCAGGCTCACTTTAGGCCTCGCCTAGCGGCTCGGGCTAAAATGAGCCTGAGTCGGCCCAAAACATGCTTATGCCCGCGAACATTAACTCTATAGTTTTATTTTTCCAACGCCGTTAAAAGACAAAGAAGCAAAGGGGAAAAACGCTTACCTTCGAGATGAACATGACCTAGCGTTCTCTCGTCAATAATTTGATGTGGATTGTTGACAAATGAATAACTGACCTGTTAGAGAAAGTGTAAAAACAGAAATCAACGAACTCGACCACTACGCATTTCTATCATGTTAAGCTTAGTTATATTTACATAATCCGCCTCTTACAGTATTCTGTACACATCATGTTTACAAATAAAAAGCGAACAAAAAAGTTACGAAAAATAAGGCAAGCTTAATCCGTAACTCTGTTCTACTGATTCCTTTATTCTATCACCATTATGAAAGTATTCTATAAATTCACAACACAATACTTAAAATATACAAATGAATTAAGGGTGAAAGTTTCTAAAGAAACTATGGTGCTGCGTCGGTCAGTGGGGGGTAACAAGGTAATTTGGTTATATCAACTAAGTTGAAAATGTAAATTGGCCACCGTAACGAGTTGAAAAGCTGACGTTTCGAGCGTTAGCCCTTCGTCAGATAATACTCACAATACAATAGTCTTTCGGTGCTACTTACAAAAATATATACATACTACCTATACACTATTTATACTACTAACGATGTGATACTAACGTCTCAAAGAAATACGAAACTATTCACAAAACGACAGTTCCAAGTTGTTTATCCCATTTTTCGTATATCATAATTCTTATTACGATTGGTAGGTTATTCCAGATGGCTAAGCCGGAAATTCTCATGATCACACCAAGCAGGTAGAGAGAAGTTACATCTTTCACTTTTTACCTTAATTGTAAAATTTCCAGGTTGTCTGTCCGTGTTAAAGGTAGCTATGAAGGACGTGTTTACACAGTTACGCGTTATACTCAATGTTACATTTTGCCCAAGGGTGAAGATGGTCAGTTGTAACGGGCAATCGGGGCAATATACTCCCTCACAACAGAATTGGTAAAAACCTGAAATTAATAAAACGATAAGCAACGTAATGGTTTTATTTCTCTATGATTATGTATGGAAAAATGTTTCGAATGAAGTTAAATACCACATAACTTGTAGATAAGTAACTGAAAACCACTATCTGACTACTATCTGTTAAAATTCTACCAAAGCATTGAGAACAATAAGATTATTCGACAGCGAAAAATTCAATTGTTACTTTTTATATTATGTTCAGTGAATAGTATCTACATTGTACTTAAGTCCGATGCTGACGACGAGAAAAGCAGTTTAAATTTATTTCCTTATTGCATCAATTTATGTTTGTCGGGTATAGTTTGTCCTGTTAAAAAAATGAAGCCTTGGATTCTACTGGATCATAGCTGTCGCTTTCTGTAGCATGAAGCGGCTAGGTGTATTTCAACTCCCCTGGACGGGATGATAGTCCATCGCAAGTCGTTCCCTCGCAATTTGTTAGGTTTCCTCAACAATTTGCCAGTATCCATTTATACTCCTGGAGAGTTAAACCAACCTGAAATCTGTAACTTTGAGCCAACAGTCACGGATAAACTCGTTTCGTGATTCTGCAATGTCATGGTTAAGCTTCGTGTTCCTGTCGAAGAATTCAAGTGCAAAAGAGAGTTATCGAGAAACGTACATAGCTGGGTGTACAATCGTGCTGAACACCCTGTTGTACGTTGCTAGGCGTGCGGTTTCAAGTTGTCGCCTGTCTCCACCGAGCCGCCGACAAATAACGATATTCTCGGTGGAGACAAGCGACGACCGAAAACATGTCTCTGTTTGCAGGCTAGAACTTTGCCTGCTGATGATTTCATATTTTCCTTATGCAGTCAATAATAAATGATAAGATATTTTTTACGGTGTATATTTCTTTATCGAAAACCCAATTGCCTCCTCGATCATTTCCTTGCTGCAGATTTTCTCAAAAAAATAATACATTTAGATTCACTACAGCCAAGGTTTTTCGTACCTCTCAAAGCTACAAAGTTACCTGGTTTAGTCCAAAACAGTTTTGTTCCAGGAATAGGCCTTTCATACTCTCCATTTGGTTTGCGCATACCCACAGATACGTGGTCTCGGCCCCCATCTTCGCGCATAAAAACCTCCATTTGATAAATACGGCATTTGTCAAGAAAAATTGGTTGCGACTTTTGGCGGTCTGGATACCTTCAAAAATTGGAGGCAAGATTAACATGAGAATGAGCAGTCCCGGAAGAGTAAGAGGTCAAAAATAAACATCCCGGATAACGTAGCTAAAAATCAAGTAAAAAAAAAGAAAAAATATTTTCAAGGTCACGTTCGTGTGTCGCTCACTTGTTCCACTCAAGATGTCCGGTCGATTGATCAACCGCAATGATTGGTTGCTTGGTTAAGCTCTCCTCGGCCTTCTGGTTCTTGTTTTCAATGCCATGCTCATCTACATCGTACTTCCACAGCTCACACAAATCATCGCATGACACGTAAAGTGTGTAATTGCCACTATCAGGGACCTGTAAAATTATACAGATTTCACAAGGAAGAAGAGCGCATGCGTATTGACTACTAAAAATACCCAACTAATCGCAATTGCAGACGTCGTGTTTACAACTGCTTTTTGGGAAAGAAATGATAAAGAAGCATTTTTTAAGGCAAACTGTTCCAAAATATTACATTTTCTTCTCAATTACTTCAGTTACTCGTATAGAGATAGAAGTCATTTTAACTCCCCAATATTAGTATTCAAAACTTTAAGACATTCCCACTTATCTAACACCAACACTCTCTATTTAGTACACTCTTTAGTACACTCTTATAAAAACATGTTTTAATGATAAATCGAGGGTCTACCTGTAGGTAACTTGTTAGTCGTTGAACGTATTTTTCTGCCACGTCTACTGGTGCATCGAAATCCCGCAAAATTATTTGGCTTTCAGGTAGAGTCTTGAAAACGGAATGTTCGCGCATAGTTGCTACTCTATTCAGGTCAAACTTATTAAGGTTATACCAGGCTTCACGTAAAACTCCGCGAGCCTGTCCAGAGAACTCTAAAACAGACAAAATGTAAAATAAGAAATACTTTTTATTCGCTCGATGTAGGTTGTAAAATATATCAACATCAGCTGGATTTGAAAACAGATTTTCTCTCTGCAAAGAGGTCATTGAAGGAGAAGCGAAAAACGTTATACGAAATGCAGGTAGCATAAAGGAAAGGGAAACGGGGAATCGTGGAGGCTTCATAGCTCGCTACCTCCAAGCAGACAGCTGTTTTAATTCGAAACATCTCATGCAGCGTAACAGTTAGGAAGTAACTGCATGTAACTTACCAATTGTTCTCACAAGAACATGGCACAGAACTAGTGTGACATTATCCCCAATCAGCGTCATTGTCACGTAGCTGCCGCGCGCCGGAGGAGAACAGATAAATTTATATTCCTGCGTATTCCCGCCATATTTCATCGATTCTGAACACGTCGGATCTAAACCGGCTGGACTGGTAGATACAGTGACGTTGATCATGCTAATGTCACGTGGACAGCAATCGACTTTATCGGTGATTTCAACAGATTCAACATACACTGCTTTTTCAAGGATTACTTGCCACCAAGGGTTCAACTCCTTGATAAGAAAAAAAGTTAAAACTTTAAATGTGTTAAGAACTTAATAAACAACTAAGAAAACAATTTAACTTAGGTCAATGCTCACAGACCAAACAAAAATGCGATTAGCTTTATGGATCATCGTATATACCCTTTACATGCACGGCATGCAATTTTAATTAAAATTAAACTTGCCTCGTGTTGAGTTGTTTTCAAAACACTTTTTTACTGACAAATGAGTTTAGAGAGGTTAATTTAAGCGCATGCAAAATAACTTTTCATTGAACAGCCATTTAAAGAAGCCTTATATTGACTTATATAGACTTTTCTCGTAAATATTGATACACGGCAAACTGAAGGACAGACCGTATCATCCAAAGAAACTCTTCGCTCTAAGAAGACAATTTACGTATATTTAATGTTGCAGAGAACTAGCAATAACAAAGGGGAAGGAAACCAAAGCGCGTGGAAAGAATCGCTGACACGCCTCTTCCATCACACCACGCAATAATCCAACCATTAGTGTTTATACTCGACACGCAAATGTGGGAGCTCCTCCTCGGTTTCTTTCTGTTTCAGGGGTATGTTAACATTTGTACTGTTTCTTACCTTCTTTGAACGAAAGCAAGTCGTGTAAGATCTATCAATGGCCAGGAAGGGATCAAAAGGTGACAGAACACTAGAACTTTGAGTCAGACTACGCTGTGACACTGAACTTTCTGCATGAAATAAAACAAAAAAAATCTTGTCACAGATGAAAGTAGAATCGCGTAACTGGTCAGGTGACTGCGCCATGTGTCTTACTAAAAGAACTCTGCAGTGTTGCCCTGGTGCTACCTGTTTGTTTGTATGCTCTAACTAGTTTATGGTCAGTCAGAAGATTGGAGACAGCAGTTGCAAATAGTAACCCACCAAACCTTCACTAGCCATAATATACATAGGTAACCAAGCACTGTAAGTAAGTTTTGATAAGCTCTAGTAGCTCTCTACTCCATAAAGCTATTTTTAACGGCTTTCATGAACCTTATCTCTTGATTATGAAACCAAGTGAAAAAGTCACAAGATTAGAAGAAGAAAACAACAGGATACTTCCGGGTTATCCTTAAAGCTTGGTATCTTTCTTACTAGGAGCAACAAATTTGTTCTACATTTAAATGAATAAGCGATCGAGTTAAACACTCTATAGCATGAGTAGGAGATAAATTGTTTCTCTTGAAAATGGCATATTCATTCAAAAAGTTACACTATGCACCTTACCAGATGTTTTCTGGCACAAAGTTCTCAAGGCCAAATTACAGTCTACGTTTTTCAGCTTAGTTGATGCAGACGACAGAACAGCGCAGTCTCTTTGACTGTTGTTGGTAGGATATCCCGGCATCCACAGAGAGTCATCTACCAGGCTGCCATCTATCCACATCCACAATTCCCGAGACATCAGACCAAAGTGAAAGCTACTAGGTCTTGGTGTCATTCCTTCCAGCATGTCAGAAAACGCAAACCTCAAACCTTCTCGAGATATCTTGGCCAAGGTTCCCCCTTCACTGTTACACCGTGCCAAAGCTTGCTGCCAGTTTAGCAAATGCCTTGTATTTACGAGGAAGCATCCACCATGGAAAGGGAAAAAGTTGGGACTGCACGCCAAAGGTTCTGAATAACACAGGCAAGAACGAGTAGAAACGAAAACGAATACGTATTTATCAGATGAAACAATAAAACTTCTTACAAAATGCACAGGAGTCAGTGAGATTAATTTTTCGCTTAATCATTTTTTTTTTGGCTCATTTTTTGCTCAGGATTTTCTTCCAAGTATAATTGAAAGCGTCTACTCTCCATTGAAGTCCCACATTATGACCACTGTTGAATTACAAAAAGAGCTACAGGCTTTGACTGAACAATTTGTTCAAAAAGTTGTGACTGTCATCAACGTAGTTATTCAACAACAACAACAACAACAACAACAACAAAAGGATTTGTTTGCATGAGCATAAATACAAACAGTGTTGCAAATTTTTTTTATAAACTAAAACTAAAGCTAGAACTTGAACTAAAACTGTAATGATTTTCGTGAATATATAGTACGCTGGACAAAACTGTCGTGGATCAACGTCTTACAACAAGAAATCAGATTAAGTAAAAGGAGGCAATTAGTTTTGCAATTTTCTTCAACTTATTAAATTCTAAAGTGGAAAGTTATTTTTATTTATATAATAACCAAAGTTTTTCCTTCTGCTAACGCTCCTTTCATTCAAAACTTGAATCAAATTGCATTCCCGGCAGTGTTGACCGCAACCGCAAGTTTTCCGAACGTATTCTTTCAACTCCAGCAATATTCAAAGAAACATCCACTGAGCTTTTCGGCTCACAGAGGACGTCAAAATGTGGTACGAACATCGGTGACACACTCAGTTATCGCCTAGTGTGCCACCTTTTTGTTATTACCACATTTTGACGTCATCTGTGATCTATTACTGATCAGACTCACGGCATGGAATCTATTTGTTAAATAAGAGTTAGTAGAGGAGGACTGGTTAGGAGACCCGGCAAAGGGCCGGCCTATTGTCTCGATTTTGATGTTGAACGTACCGGTCAAGTGACACTGACCGTGCACAAACACGACAGAAGTTCCAAGATGGCGAAGGTTGCAGATGATTTGTTTGTATTTGGCGTTGATTTTAAAGCGATTTTAGATATTTTAAGAGAAGATGAAGCCTCGAAGGATCAATTTACTACTATAGCTAGTGATGTAAGTAAAAAAAGATAAAATTTAATCTGTCTTTTGGTTTTATAGAAACGTGATTACTGACAGTCATGATTGAAATTTCACGCTACGATTTCTAGTGTAGCCTGTTCCGGTCAGACACTTCCTTAGACAAGAACTATTCGCTATGCTCTATCCTCCACCTATCGCATGTATTGCTCTCTCTTTCATAGGTAGAACAGTTAATTAGATATTGTTTGCAGCGAGTGCGGTAAAACTTACAAGTCGAAGGGAGGCTATAAACGACACTGGAAGGCTAAATATAGACAAAATCAGAAGACGACTGAGCTGTCTCGAAAAACATCCGTTCGATTTTAACTACAACCAGCCGTTGAAATAGTACTTAATAGAGGCGCGTTACATCATGTTCAAATTTTGGTAACTTAAAAGACACAAAAAAGAATCAAATTTGAAGTCTTGTTTTGGGAAGAACATTATTATATGTTTGTAGATTTTTTGTCAAGAATTTGACAGAAATCATGAGAAAGACTTAAACTTTTTTGGCACCTGAAATATAATACTGTCTTCAGGCATTCATCTTCTTTATACTATTCTTGCTACTAGATTGGTTGCCCACCTGTTTTGAAGCTCACACTTTGTACAAGCCACAATTACACGATATGCTGCTGTATTAAAGCGTCGTCGGCCATAAGACCTTCAGACACTGTTGTAAGTGCTTCTCGGCTGGAGTTGCCGAACCTGTTTTTGGGCCTGATCTAACAAGAGGTTCCTTTTATTTCACCATAGTTAGCAGATGATCTCACATTTTCTTGCTTAAGAGCTTGAAACTGAACTTGGTTTGGTTTACCTTATTGCCCTTTGGTGGTAGCCTCACAAGTTGAATCTTGAATACATTCGCCCAACAGCTTAGTGATATATGACAGGATTATAGCGTTGTTGAGATTGATTATTGCACCTTCCTCGTGCCATCTCGAATTCGTGAAAAAAATCTACAATACGTAGCACTGGTTGAATACTACAATGTTGATGGAAAATCTAACTCATCATTTTGGTCAGAAATTTCGCTGTATTCCTTTTATTCAGTCTGCAAATTTGGTGTCCTTTGCATGTTCTTTATGATTTATAATTTTCCACGTGTGGGATTTTAAATAAGACTTTAACAAATAAAATCACAAAATTATTTGCTTGTTTTAATTTTTTGTCATAAAACGTCAATCCAGAACAGTTTTGTCCAGCTTACTAATGTTATGATATAGCGATTAAGTTACTTACTGCTCCGGTTGCACCTGGCTTTAGCTTCAATAATTTGGTTCACCGAAAGCGCTTGATCATAGAACTGTAAGCACGAGATTCTGCCGCGAAAATGGTTGTCCTGATTGCTTGAAGCTCCAACTCTAACATCAGACTGAGTTGCTAGTTCCATCTTTGCTCCGATGGATCTCCGTATGACAGTGCCGTTGTTTACCCACACGGTTGCAATACCCGAGTGGTAGTCGTATGTGGTTCCAATAAAATTCCAAGTGTTTTCTACGAGAACGTTCTCCTTACGAAGCAGATAAACCGTGGAGTTTTTCCTGTCCACAAATCGCACCTCAATTCCTAAGGTTGACTTAAAAACATACATGGAACAGCCATACTTGAATATCGGGCCATCGCTGTTTTCAATATGCACCCATGCGAACACACTCATCGAAAACCTTGCATCTAGTTCTCCGGTATTTTTCAGTTCCAGATAGCTGCTATTAATACCACGAAAGAAGAAGGAGCCATTTGGATTTCCATGAGGACCTGGTGCGAATTTAATGTTAAGGGAGACAGCCTTAGTGGCTCCGTTTGGACTTCTATTCACTGTTCCATTGGTTCCACTCAGCGAAAAGAAAGCCACAGGAAGAGGGACAGCTTGTAAATAAATAAAGAACAGAGATTTAGTCGAGTTCCGAATTGTTAGGAATTATTCAAATTGAATAATTGACGATTTTAATTAAAACTTTCACCTCAAGCAATATATATATATATTTTTTCTGCAAACAAATTGTGGCATACATTCCAATGGGCCAGTCAACAAGCTTATCAAAAAAGTTTGAAAAAATTGTTTAGTTACATTCATATTCTTTCTTTCTTTACAAGAAAAATAGTATTAAAATGTGTAATTACGGTAAGTTGGGATTGTTAGTCCTATATGTGTTTCTTTCAGTTTAAGTGAAATGCCTGTGAACTACCTAGGGGCATTGACCGCTATAAACATAAACATTTAAACATCTGAAAAATTTTCAACGGTCTCAATGTAAATATTATTATTTTGAAACAACGACAACAGACTGTCATATTTATCGTCAAGAGAAAAAATTATGACGAGAAACTGGCTTTTCGACGGACTTTGTAACCGAGCGTATATACCTAGAGACAAATGAATAAAGGGTGAAAGTTTCTAAAGAAACTCTGGTGCTGCGTCGGTGGGGGTAACAAGGTAATTTGGTTATATCAAC
>OMLO01003838.1_pt1 | contig 12453 bp, 11 predicted proteins | sample 1674811 | NCBI WGS metagenome assembly OMLO01 (sample SAMN06265003, study PRJEB25207) | coral metagenome | isolation source: Coral host | place: Mexico:La Bocana,Puerto Morelos, Mexico | collected 2008-11-13
AGGCTGTAGCTCGGCCCGAGTAACGAATAAGAGCAAACAAATTCGCTGCTAAGCTAGGACTAGGACTGAAGTTTGCTAGGAATGTTGACTTTTGCGGTTTTAATGAAGATAAAAAAACTGAAGGAAAAATATGCTTTTTTGTTGTTTTTGTGTGAGGTTGAAAATAGCCATTTTTGTTGTTGTCGAAATTCAATTGATGCTAATATTTTGCAAAATCGCTGTCTTTTTTGTGTTTACTGGGTATCTCAATTGGAAGAACCTTCTAGGCAAGGCTCACAACTGATAGATGAGGCAAAGTCCGCGCGATTGAGAAAGTTGCAATTTTTTAAAAAGCAGTGGGTCTTGTAGTGCCATATGGCACTCTTGGGAGTGAAAGGATTAACTCAACAGGTTATGCGAATTTTTCAATAGTTGAGCTTGACAGATCTGTAAAAAGATAACCAATAAAAATAAAAGAAAATGCTGACACGTTTATGGAGATTGAGGCTTTTTGATTAACACTGCACACATTTATTTTTCCATGAACAATCACATTTGATAGATTTTGCAAACCCAAAAGTAACATTTTACAACTATAATCAGGGCTTCTGATAGGTTGTGGCAAAAAAGGGAAATTTTGTGGCATTTTCAAGGGAATTTATGCGGCAAAAAAAGTCCATTATGTGGCAAATTATGCGATTTTTTTAAAGCTGATTTAACATTGTTTTATTAGGCCTCAGAGGGGGAAAACCATTTTTTGCTGTCCAACAGGCAATTGGAGCGTAAAAGAACAATAAAAGCACCTAAAATAAATCAATTGTTGCCTCATTTTAATTATTTTAATCTGAAATGGCTCATTTAGTCAATTGTCACTTGGGAATGCATATTAATTACTCCTTAATTAAACAATGTTACAACACTGTTTTACGGTTCAAAACTGTTTTTAGTGCTTCCAGGTGCTTGACCACCACACACTTTCGAACATGATCGATCACCATGTTGCACGATGAGCAAAACAACATGCCATCTTCCACGTGAATACTTCCTTGTCCTGTCATTCGCAGTGATGTTTACAGCAAGATGTGATTGTGTTTTCGCTTTTGAAGAAACACTCTGTGTTTTAACAACAAACTTATCCATGATCATGTTTGTCTCCGCTATTACGAAAGAAACCACATCTTGCAAGCGATGATCGAACTGTTTTTGCGTCGATACTTACATTGAAAATATTGAGTAAAGTATATCAACAACTGTGAATGGTCCATCAACACAAAAGATTGTCTATTCTTTGCAAATGAGCAATCGCTTTCCATTAAGAACTAGTACCAGGTCCCCGACATGCAGAACTATGCACAGAGCGCCTGTTTGATCGATCGAACGCTCGATCGCAAACGATCGATGATTTCTGGCGTCTTTTGAGAGGTAAATTACCATAAACAACACTTAAATTGTCGCAGAACTTAAGTAAAAAACGAATATTTCCCTTTTATTTCCTCAAATTTTGCAATTTTGTCCGAATTATGCGATTTTTGATGGTATGTGAGAAGTTGCGATTTGAGGTCAATTATGCGAAATCGCAACATCACAGAATATCAGAAGCCCTGTATAATAGAACACATCATGTATCATACTATACTGGCCAAAAACCTTCCAAAATGGTGAGTTTTTCCAGCACTTTGGTTCAAAATATTTGATCCAAACAGAGTTTACATCTAAGGCCTCTAAACTCCATGTACATTTAAAAAGGTTGAAAGGGGGAATTCCAGCTTGCCCCTGAGACAAGTAACTCTCAAGTTTTGCTTGCCCTGGCAAGTCCTCATTTGCTCTTTTAATTATTTAGTTGATAGACGACCTGCCTGATCCCTTGCCCAACAGGCAAGTGAGAAGGAAAAGTTACTTGCCCAGAAGGAAAATCTACTTGTCCCACATGACGAGACAGCACTTTTATAGAACTCTGGTACATAGGCAAACATGAACTGTGGACCCAAAATGTTTTACACAGATTAAGAGGCTTTGTGAATTGCTTCAATCTTCATATTTTCAAAGAAGCTAGTTACAAAGTGACAGCTAAAAACAATTCAGCCACTGACAAACACCCAATAAAAATACAATAATATTACCACTTGTGTCCAACTAATACAGTTTTTACTAGACACAAGAACATGACATAACCACATTCCACAAGATGTAATGTGATTGAGAAATAAACACCATCTAAGATAGTTACAGGGCCCCAGCCAGCCACACTTGTTTTTAGAATGAGAAACAGGATATAACTTTGAAACTACTAAAGATAATTAATAACATACTTTTGGGAACACAACTTACAGTAAAGCAATGAGATTTTGCCACACCATGCGATATCAACAATTTTGATGGCATTGAAATGGTGGAGGCCGTCTAGGGTCCTTTAAGTCTAAGTTATCAGTTAGAATGGCAAAGCAATAGGCAAATTTATTGAACAAATGCAATCAAATGTGGCAAACAATGCGACCAATATTCCACTGCATCAAAAGAATAATAATTGTTAATAACTGATTTATTGTAAAGTACCTGATGCACCAAGGTTTGAAGAGGCAGAGATTGGAGTCTTGTTTCCACCATCAGTACCTTCACTTGCTGTTAGAGTTGACACCTGATAACTTGAACCTTTAACAAGATCAAGAAAGATTCAAGCTATGGTAAGTTAACTGCTAGTAAATTGAAATGACACTTCGTAAATATTGGAAACTCAAGAAAGGAAAGAACAAAAAAAACAAAAGAAGAATACTATCCTAAGGTAAGTAACAGCTCACAATTTCAACAAGTTCTCAGTGTTGTACCAGTTTAACACTGTCATGAACATTCACTGGAAGGCAAGACGACATTTTTCCGTTATTAATCTTTCTTCTAGGTTAATGAAATAATAATAATAATAAAGAATATCAAGCTGAAGGAATTTAAGGGGACACAACACAATCGCCAAAGTCCATAATAATCGGTTAAGTAAATTAAGCGTCATGCAATATAATTCACTCGACACTTCCCCTTTTTCCGAGAAAGGGCATTACCCGGAAGCATAAGGGTACAACCAAAAATATGACTCAGCTAAGGAAAAGCTCAAAGCTTTACCATTCAGAACAAATGCATACCGCACTAGAATCAAATTTTACAGCCGGGTGTCACTTGGGATATTACAGGGTACAGGTATACTCAGGTATACTGGTACCAATATTGACAAGGACAAAGAGTGCAAACAAAAGGGCAAAACTTATACAATTTAAATAGTTAGGAACAATCTTGATTGGATTTATGTACGCTTACTATACAATGTTCAAAACTACACGTTAGAAGAATTCGTTCCCCAGCTCGATCGATCGATCGATCAAATCGAATCGATCGAATAGCTAGGCTGACCGTTACAACACATAAAGCATCTCACCCGGCCTCAAAAGTGATTCCAAGTGAGGAGATAATTCATGTAAGACGTCGCAAAGGGCACGGAAAGCTTTTGGTCCTCTTTTGGGAAGCATGTCGAGCAAACATTCTCCTTGCTCATAAGCAGTAGATTTGGAATTGACCTCGTCCTTGTCTTCTTCGCTGAGAATACTTCTCGAGTAAAGTCGTGAAGCGACTCTTTTTGCCTCCATATCCTTCAATAATATCTGCCTGTTTTTGCGCAGTGTATCACGGTCGGGTTGCTCCATAATGTAGGCGAAAGTTTTACAAAACTGTTCGATCAGTCGAAGCTGTAGCTAACCTTCTCAAAGTGCGGAATGGGAAAGGCGCGCATAGTAGGATGACATCACGAAACTCAGACCCAGTACCGCTCGATCATTTCTCGCTAAAAAAATACATGGCAAATAGAAAATTAAATTAATAGCAAATTATATATTAGTGTGATCTCATCTTAGCTTTTTATCACTGCTGGATTTACTGAATATCTTAGGGTTAGGGTTAGGGTTCATGCCTTTTTATCACGGCTATTTATAGCATTTTACCTTTAGCTTGCTCATTAGCTTCACGGCTTATTGTGGTAGAACATTAACAGCTGATACGTCAATATAGCTCTGGCTTTTTGCCAGAATTTTTCATTTTCATTTACAAGTCGAGGATCTTTGAGGAGTTTTTTGAAACTCCACGAGGGAAAGACAGAACTTACAAGAAATCTCCAAGGTTGTCAAATAAAAGGTAGTCAAGAGATCAGACTCAGCCAGTGGTGCTTAGAGGATTTATCTGGAAGAGGAAGTATTCTGTATTTATGGTAATTTATCAATTACATGGAGATGCAGATGGTATCTACCACTTACCCTACCACCATATTCATAATTTTGCTCACCCATGGGCCCAGGGGAAGTTAGTATCACACTTCAAATTACCTTTTGTCACACACTTTTATATGATACTAGCTTTGTCCTTGTGCACGAAACGCTGCCCAGTATATATTTTTGTCGGTGTTTTGGTGCTAGCTTTTCAGGAAAAAATGTACTGTGGGGGTGGAGGAGAGGATGGATAGAATGGAAGGGAAGCTTTTTTATGTTGTTTGACCTATTCCTACAGGTTTTCATCTGGGAGCAGTTTGAGGAAATGGTTAGTGCAGGATTAGTGCAAAGGACAGCAACTAAAAAAAACTAACTCAGTGTATTTCAAGGGAAAAATAAGGCCATCCTTCAGCTCTAATCTCCTTCAACCCCCCAATATTCTTTATAGAACACCGTTTTTTGTACTAACTAAATGCCACAGCAAGGCTAAGTTGTTTTCTCAAACATTAAAACAAGGCTAATTTGTTTCCATTTAAGGTGGCTCAAAACAGTTTCCAGGACTTACCAGTAGATTCCGATGGGTCATTGTAACCACTTTTTTCACTTGATGCTACAATCCTGGTTTGAAAAAGCTGCCAATTATTGGTAAACATGTTGCTATCATTTTTGTGATGCAATAGGTTACCGTAACAGTATGAACTGGTAAAAGCACTGTTTCTTTAAAGTGCCTTAATGACATGAAAAACACTTTCAGCAGATTTGAAAGGCTTTTCAAAATACAGAAGAATGCCATTTTTATTTTTGTAATCATCTTTTTTCGTGTTAGAGATACTGGGCATTTTTATACTAGAGGACACATTATCTGTCTGGACGAACTTGGGCCAACATTTGTTATTCATCTCGTTGTGCATCTCTAGTATAAAGAGGAATTACAAATGTTTTCCCAAGTTCTTCCAGATGGATAATGCATCCTCTAGTATAAAAATGGCCATTGACATTTTCGTATTTTGAAAATTAGGGAAGTGATGATGTCATCATGCTTATCAAATTTGATGATATAAAAAACTTAGGACATAAGGTACTAGATGCAAGGTGTGTATCAAATCACTCATGACAAACAATAATCTCCCCCAAAAAGATAAAATACTCATTGCATGAAGCCACAATATAACTTTAAAATGTGGAAGAGGTAATTTTTGTAATTGTATGTAGACAAGGAATTAATGTAACAAAAGATGTTGCCCATGTTAAATAACTAGGCAGCATACTTGCAAGGCTTTTCAAAATGGAGAAAAATGGCAGTTTCCTTTTTGGGATATCTTTTTTAGTTTTTGTATTATGCAGACTCGGAAAGTGATGGGTCATGAGGTGTGTGCAACTAGAATGGTAAAATACTGAATAAAGAACATCTCCAGAAATATTGAAGCAGTGTTCTTCGAACTTTTCACCAGAAATGTTCATCACAATAGAAACCAAATGATACCTTAGTGTTGTTGCCATGGAAACTCTCTTGACTGTAGTCTCTTTTTGTCTAAAACCAAATATCCTCATTTTCAACCAATTAAAGAAAGACAGAGGGTCTTGCTTGGAACAGACATGGTTACCACTGACATTGTCTTAATTAACCCTCATCATTAGATTGGCTGGAGTAAATGGTCCTTGGTGAAGACAAAAATTGAAATTTCAGTTTTAAGACAGGGCCAGCAGCAAAACTGTTGTCATGGTAGCAGCACAACAGAGGTCATTTTGTGTCTTTTGTGATGAACATTTCTGGCACCATGTTTGACAAACACTGCTTCAACATTTCATTTTCTGTCAAAAACCAAATATCCTCATTTTCAACTGGCCCTTAAAGTAGGACAGGGTCATGATTGTAACAGACATGGTTACTATATGCCCTCATCATTAGATTGGTTAATGCTAATGGTCCTTGGTTAGACAAAAACATGGGATTTAAGTTTTAATTAAGACAGGACCATCACAACAAGTGTCATTTTGTTTCATTCCTGATGAAAATTTCTGGTGCCAAGTTTGAAGAATACTTGTTCAACATTTCCAGAGATACTCTGTATTTGGTATTTTATCAATTTAGATGTCCACCTCATGACATCAACAATTTCCTAATTTGACTAGTACAAAAATGTCAATATCAAATGCCGTTCTTCTCTATTTCGAAAGGCCTTTCAAATACTCAGCAATCACTTTTCTTGTCATATACACTTTAAGTACATTAAGTTCCAGCATCACAATAATATATCCTATGTACATTTTTATTATACAATAATCTACAATAATTTGCACCGCAGTGCTACTGACTTTTTCAAGGATAGTCACAGAAAACAAAACCATAATGAAATTGGGAAGTAACAGGGGAGTATCTTTAAAAAAATATATGTAATTTTCCTGACACATACTAGGCCTAGTGTTCTTTCCTTCAATTGCAGCAATAATATTTTGATTTATGTTGCAGTATTTATTGATGAGATTACATGACAATTGAAACCCAAGTTGATATTCCATTTTGTTTTAAATTCCCTTAGATTTCCCTGTTCATATCCCAAGGTTCCATTTCAAACTTTGATCTACAGTAACAACTGAGAGAAGTTAATTACATTTGTTTCATCATTAAATGCCCTTCTGCTAGGGGACAGTTTAGTTTTACATGGTTTTTGAGTAAATGGAAAGTGAAAAATGTACAAAGTACATTCCTGTCAATTACTCTGTTCTTGTTCTACTGACTTGATAATTTCAAAGCACTACCACAGTAATTTGGACATAGATCTGCTGACTGTCTCGTGAATGACAGGTACGACTGTGCTGTCCATGTTGTTTCCTTTGTTGACTCTACATGCCTTCCTCTTTATGCTGTTGTAACACTAGTGCGAGGGCTGTCATTATCAACATTGAATGGTTGGTCTATATAGTCCATGGACTTCTTGAGTTTGTTCATAGTTTTCTGCACTCTCAAAGCAGTTAACCGAGCAGCAGGATGATTTGCCCAGCACTCTGTCATCAGTTTGGCCATTGTTTGAAGAGACTGTTGAGAGATTCATTAAAAGTGATTATTTTAAGAATTCGTCTTAAGTTATGATGTTTGCATGGCTTGATACATGTAGTACATGCAAATTTGATCTTCTCAATAGTATTTATTCAGTTTAGACAGAAGGCTTACTATATCAAATATAATAGTTTACACTGAACCAAATCTGTAGAATAACCCATGGATAATTAATTTTATTTCAGTAGGGAAGCTGATGGGGTTCATGTCTTTCTAATGTTATAATTATTTATCATTTATCAATATTGCCAACTTACTTTACCTTTGCTTTGAATTGGATGATAGTTTAAATTCTTAGTGTTTTATATCTTCGTTTATTTATATTACTCAGTAATTAATAGGTATTGTTGCTTTTGGTTCATGACCACTAAATCATACCTCATCTCGATACCATCTATTAGGTACTGAAGGCCGCTTCTTTTCTGTAAGTACAACTTTCTTTACTTCATCAAATGAGGGATCTCCAGGCAACATGTCAAAATAAGGTACTTGATATTCTTCACACAGACCAGTTTCTGAAATAATTAGAAACAAGTTAGAACTAGAAATTTGTATGTGTATGTACACTGCAGCTATGACTAACTCCAGCGCAGAATTTAATCATAAGTTCTCTTGTTGGCCTGGTCTTTACTTGCTTCTACTAGTTAGACTGAAGCCTCGACTGAACAACCTAACAAAATGATTCCAATTGCATTATTAGAGGAAGACACTTTGACTCCTTAATGCTTTTTTTCTTTGGGAACTGAACAGAATTACTTAATATTTAATAAGTTACTTGTCGAGCTGATTGAATCAGCCATGTACCTATTTTGGTAAAGACCAAATGCAGAATACTTACCATCAGAAATACACCTTCTAGCAATCTCCCACAAGACCAGTCCAAAGGAGTAGATGTCTGCCATCTTAAATGCAGCAAAGTGTCTAGTGTCCAATGCATTGTCTAGCACCTCAGGAGCCATGTATCTTCTAGTTCCTACTCTTGTGTCTGGCTTGATGTCAATTTCTTCAGTTTCTGAAGAGTACTTAACAGCAAGTCCAAAATCTGCTATGCAGCAGGTAAGGTTTTCTTTCACTAGGATATTCTTGCTCTTAATATCACGATGTGCAATTGGAGGTTTGCCCTTTGTTCCTTGGATTTCAGTATGAAGATGAGTCAGTCCTGCAGAAGCAGACAATGCCAGTTTTATCATGGTCTTCTTGTTAAGGCAGTGGCACCGTAAGAAATCATATAATGAGCCATAAGGGTGATAATCTGATATCAGGTACATTTGAGTAACCTGATTGCTTCCAATAATGTCTGATGCTATGAATCCCAGGATGCTCTCATGACGTAGTAAAACTGTTTGGTAGATTTCTGTTTCCCTTTGCCAAGAGGATTCACAGTGGGAAAGGAAAATTTTGACTGCTACATCTTCTCCACGCCATCTTGCCTGCCACACTTCACCATATCTTCCTTTACCAACACTCCTAACAAGTGTGACTTGTTTGGCAATGGTTCTCTGAACCTAATAGAAGTAATGAGCCACAAACAAGTCAAGACATTCACAAGGTGATGGTCATTAGACTTGACATGTACCACATCATTGTGTCCAACCTACGTTTCAGGGTCAATCAAAATTGGGAGTGTTCTTTTACATTGTAGGAAAAGCCCAGGGGCCCATCAGGCTTCACTTTATCCAGTCGTGAGAATATTTCTACTCCACCCTGGATGGGATGCCAGTCTATCGCAGGGTTACCCCCAGCATAAATTCACTGGGACCTATTTGCACACCTGGACGGAGAGAGGCAGTGTGACAGTCAAGTGTCTTGCCCAAGAACACAATGCAATATCCCCAGCCAGGACTCAAACCTGGACTGCTTGATCCAGAATCAGCTGCACTAAAAAAAGGCCACTGTGCCTCCCTTTTACTTTTTAACCACTGACAATTTTGATACATACATGCAAGGATTAAGGTTAATCTTGCTAATTGCAATGATCCCAATATACTTCAACAACATGATGATGTTCAGTAGCCAGTTTTCTACACCATCTTCATTACTTCAATTTCTCCTTCAGATTCTACTTACCACTTTTAGTCAATACTTACGATATATGATAGTATCTCTGTAAGATTACGTGCACCTTATGCTCCATTATTAATAGCATGTTCTTACTTACCAGCAGTGGCAATCCTGAACCACTACCAGAGCTCTGATCAAGCATATCTTTGAGTGTTTCCCCGGGTGTTACATAAGGATGTGCATACTTCTCAACATCAAGAGGTGAAGGAACTCTGCTTCGGGAAACTCTAAACCTAGGCAGCAGTACAGTAACAAAACGTTAATTTGTAAATAAAAAAAATTGATTGTAAACAATCCTAAAAATCTAACCACTTGATCAAGAGCTATGCTATATCTTCGCATGTTTCATCTGACAGCAAGAAAGGAGTCCCTACTAATTAGCATTAGAAGAACTACCAGTACACTTTCATTAAATTATAGACCTGTGTGCAAAAGTATTTGCTTCTAACTATACGCCAGAGCAAACAAGATGGCTGTGTGAGTTTGTCAGGCCTCTGAACATAACCCTGACATCCTATGAAACCTGTGACGGAGAATAAACTAGAAACCGTCAAGCAAAAGGTACTTACCGGAAACAAAGAATGCCTAGGAAGATTATAAACACTGCAACACAAACACCAGCACTGATGAAGAGAATGGAATACTGCTCTGTGACACCATCTTCATACTCTTCTGCAACAGTCTCAACTAAAACAAGATAAAAAAAAACACTATAAATTACTTATATAAGTACATTTCTTTGTTGTTGTCAGTTCAGAGAATGTTAACAGAATATAATTTCCCTATGATGATGATGTTGAAGTTGATAAGGATGATGATGAGTTTCATGCAATATAAGATGTACATGTTGAATAAAAGCTAAGAGTTGGAGTGACATTCCATGTGATCACTCCCAGGTGTAAACAGTAAATATTGAATATTGAGCACAATAAAGCTAACAGGATTCTTCCCTATGAATGTTTATGAAACAGTATAGCAGAGCTACTGTTAGAGACATATAACTGTAGCACACTAGATCATTGATCAGATTATCAGTTTGGTTAAGTGAGGGTTAGTGGATTTAAAAACTTAGTATCTATCCTGGGGGCTCAAGTGCTGTGTGATCAATATATATCAATATGGTTAAGTGTTGGAAAGAGGATTTCAAGTTTGCCTCCCTGGAGGTAAGAAATGATTCATTGTTATAATATAGTAACTCTACTCCTGCCTGAAACAGTTACTCAATACTTGTTTGCTGTAGAATATCATGGCCAAGAATATGAATAATTCTAGAAGTTTTATTCAGATCATTTCAAAAGTAAACTAAGAAAACTTGCCAGTGCAATAATCAAGCAATATCAATAAGGGAGATATCACCCTGACAACTTCAAACATTGGTCACCTTAAATTAAGTAAGTGTGCATGAGTGAAGGATATTACATGTTTGAGTGCTTAAGTGGCTGGATGACAGTAAGCCTCATCACATATCATTTATACATGTAAGGCATATCTAGACATTTTTCAAAGGGCAATGCATTTAGCTGCATAACTTTCATGTGAAGAACACTTAACGCATGAAATTTTTATTTACAATAACCCAGCATCTAACATTGTTAACTAAAACTTTTAAAACCATGGAAAACGTCTAAAACAATACAATCAAAACATTTTCATTGGCAAATAAAATTCTTGTTTTTGGTTGCTACTTTGAGTCATTTCAATAAAGGGTAATCAATCTATTTCAATGCCACAACTAGAAGCTGATGTTAATGATGCCTTATTCTTACTTCCCATTCTATACCTTCTGACAGCTACATTTTTGCATTTGTCAAGTATTTGCCAGTCACTTTTTTTACATTTTGAGTACTGAAATGGAACATATTTCTAAGACCTCTGCATTTTCATTTCTTACTGTACATTTTAAATGTAAACCAGGACAAATACTCATTTCACACCAAACGCAGCACCAACCAGAATCAAATCAAAGTGGTAAAAGCCCTGTACCTGTGGTGGGAGAGGGGGTTGTTGGTAAACTTGGCTGTAACAATGTATTACACATGTCAGCATTTCTACAGCACTCCATGGAAAGCTGTTTCTTATGAACATGATCTGGGGTGTTGCATTGCATTCTAGTCTTTTCCTTTGGTGGTAAGCAGCCATATGTGATGAGCTCATAGCTGTCATCAACCCCTGGTTCCACTTTCTTGTAGCAATGACCTTCAGTTGTACAAGTTTCATTGAGATGGTCACCAGGACAGTTGTGTGTACTACATCTACATCTTAAGCTCTCAACTTCTGAAATAAAAACAATGCTCAGAATTAGCATCATACTTATGAAGAGATCATACCAAGGTACTACCTGATTGAACTGACCTTAAAATTAACAATCTTTGAGTGATGCAGAACTTTGTTATAACACTGGGGTCATGAATGTAGATAATGTAATTCTCAAAGGTGCACAACTTGTCTCAGAGGGGTACACATATTAAACAGGTAACTCATCTCTTATTTTGGGACAGTCAAACTTTATCTTATCCATCTCAATTTGTCAGGCCAACACAAATCTAGATGAAATTTATTGACACGTTGAATCACATTCATTGCAATACATGTACTCATTGGAGACATGATGTCTCCAGTGTGAAATTGGTTAATGGACCACATACAAGAAGAATATTTTATTTAGAATCCAACCTGTTTGAATATTTGCTGTTAACACGCTTGTCAGCAATATTCATCACTTGTAGTTAGTATTAACTTTCGTTTGTCACTCTATTAATAATGGTTTACATGTTGAACAGCTGAAATTATTTGCCAAGTATCAACCCCAGATAAATGTAAGCCAGTTCTCAACAACTGAACCAGTATAAAGTAATTAGGAAACTGTGAAGCACTTCTTTCAACTAGAAATTCTCCCTGCTCTGTCAAAGATTATGGAGAGAGCTGTTTATAAGCAAGTAGTGACACATCTCGAACGCAACGGCCTTATTTCCGAACACCAGTTTGGTTTTAGATCTAATCGCTCAACTGAATTGGCGGTGACTCTGTTTACAGACTTAATCAGGAAAGAAGCAGATGGCGGGAAAGCTACAGGAGCTGTGTTCATTGACTTAACAAAGGCGTTTGACACCATCA
>OMLO01003839.1_pt1 | contig 12453 bp, 9 predicted proteins | sample 1674811 | NCBI WGS metagenome assembly OMLO01 (sample SAMN06265003, study PRJEB25207) | coral metagenome | isolation source: Coral host | place: Mexico:La Bocana,Puerto Morelos, Mexico | collected 2008-11-13
GTGAAACCTTTCTATGCAACCAGGAAATATGCCGCAAAATTTTTTGCATTTGGTAAAAGCCCGAATTTTTTAAGCACAATCGAGCAAAGCGGAGAATGGACTAGTGAAGTCATACTCAGGCCTTTAGTCGCGATTGTCCTTACGGGTTAAATGTTTTTAGCACTTAGTATTTTGTTGAAAGAACGTTTCTTCAACTCCAAAAAAGTAATCACATATATTGATAATGTTGGCCGACGATGCTAGCTCAGTACTCAAGCTTGGATTCCGAGGCAGCAGATCAAAAACCAACATTGTCATCGACGTCTCGAGACGGCGCTATTGTTTTCCCTTTTGCCCATCACAGAGGAATGCAATACGCAGTCAGATGATTAAGCATAATTTAAAACCGTGAATTCATAGCGCATCTTTTTCTTCGGTTTAAGCACCCCTCTCTTAATCGTTTAATTTCAAAGGGCTCCGGTGAATCAATTTTAATGAAACAGTATGCGTGGTTAACGTTTCAAAAACATCCATCGAGCGGCTTTCAACATTTTGGAAGAGGCGCTAAAAATCAAATATCATCTTGAAGTAATTTGTAGATTTTTAGAATGATGGATTTTACTGCGTGGTTGTGTGGCTGAATGGAATTCTATCACTATTTTCCTTCTGTGACGTTTGTAGTGCTGACTACTGATCAAAAAGTTGTGCGCGGTGATGGCGCATTTGAACAACAGAAGCAGGATAGCCACTTTTGTCGAAGAAATCGCAAATTTCATCTGATTTTAAGGAAAAATCAAAATCCTCACTACAAAGTCGACGAAGTCTAAGAAACTGAGAATAAGGAATGGAATTCTTGACATGTGATGGATATGAAGATGAATACAACAAATAACTATAAGAATCTGTGGGTTTTTAATGCACACTGGTGCATGCGCCGTTGCCTTTGATATCCAGAAATGCTTAAGAACGATCGAAAATTTCAAAACGAATTGATAGCAGTTATAAATTGATTAAGGCTAATGCGGGGAGTCTTTTCAAATGCAAATGAAGTCATATCTTTTTAATGATATTCCCCCGCATGGACCTCCCCTGCATGCCAGTTAGTCCAATGACGAGAATGGTGCCGTTGCTGGTTTTCACCTATCATGTGATAAAACCTAAAAATCGTAACCATTTGATAAATAAAGTCATGAAAAAGGATATGATATATGATAAATATATAAACAACTTCGCCAAGAATTAGGTCTCTGCTGTTTTGCATTCGCGAGTTATTCGAAGGATTATTTTACCCAGTTTAGAGAGCTTTGTATGGAGACGCCATATGCATCTTTGTGCCGGAGGGGCACGAACATGGCTGCCGTAAAGTAACAGAAACATCTGCCGTCAAGTTTTGCTATTGAAACGCAACCTTATCACTCTAGAGCTCCGACACGTTGAAATAAATATTTCTTCTACTACAAGAATTGTTCAGTTAGCAAAAAACAAAGCGATTACTCATTTTTTGGGCCACGCGACAGCCTTCTCGGGTAGCCATTTTAGTCACGCAACTCAAAAGCTTGGAAATTTGCAAAACGAAGAACCCTGTCGAGCTAAAACGTTGTAAAACGCCAAGTTCCTATAGGGTCTATAATCTGCTGAGACTAAAACCTCAGAAGGAAAGGCAATTTTAAATTTAGGAATATGGCTACGTCACATGACTGAACCGGCCACCTCCATCACAATTAAATTATTAATTGCCTGATGAAAATTGAACCGACAATCCGAAATTCTTAGAGAATTTCTATGGAATAGCTCATTCAACTCTTCTTAGAATAGTAGATCTTATGTTTGGCTTTTCTGAGGAAATTTTTGAGCTTGGACATAGTATAAAGTCTCGATGTCTCTCACGATGTATCTGGGTTTTTTAACACATTTCGGCTGCTCGGTCTTTAGTCATATTTAATTCATGTTATCCAGATAAACGGCTGCCGTATTCCGGCCAAATATATTCATTGAAGAACTCGAAAACAATTTCATTAGAGGTCTTTTTGTCAATTTTAGACCCTCTTGCAATGATCTATTTATTGATAACGACTTAATTACGTGTATTGGTTGCCATGTACAGATTACTACAATCTTCTGTGGCACTGATATTTGAAAAGGATAAAAAATGTCCCAACCCGTAAAATTGCGCTGATGAAAATAGAACGTATCCACGATGCCTACAACTTCATTGCGTTGGTTGTTATAATTAACGGTATAATAATTATAATAAAGGTATATTTTTGACCTGATTAACCATCTTTAAGAGGATTAAACTAATTGAGATTCACATAAGTGTCCTCGTTGTTGTTGTTTTATTCGTCTTCAGAACCCTGACAGGCAATTCTCTTGAAGGTTTTTTTAACAGCCGTCCGAAAATCTCGGAGACGCAAGCAATACATTAGTGGATTCAGTGAAGAATTGGAAAGCATCAGTGTTACTGAGAACTCGTAAGCCAAGACAACCGACGTATTTGAAGACTTGAACATGTTGTTTATTGCTGTGATGACAAGAAAGGGAAGATAACACAACACGAAGACGAAGAACACGTAAAGAGTGTTGACAGCTGATTTTCGCAACCTTTTTAAGCGACTGACCTCAATTTCCGACAACTGCACTGTCATCTGATCCCGAATTTGAGCTCTGTGCCATTTGACCACTTGGTAGATCTTAATATAAACAGCAAATGTACCGAAAAGAGAAATTGCAACAACGACAGCCGCTAACGTGGAGTAAACTTGAAAACCTGCTAGCCAAACCAAGCATAGCAATCCATTGATTATCCACACAGCTACCTGTGTAATGATAGATCGTTTTTCAGTCACAATTTGTCCATATCGCAGGTGCAGGCGAATCGCTAAAAATCTATCCAAGCCAATCATTGCAATGTAGAGAAACGAGACGCCAGCTAAAAAGGAAACCGATAAGCTGTAACTAACCAAAACAGTACACTGTGGTACGGAGCTGGTGTAGACGCTTAACATCACAGAGATATACAATGGATGGACAACAAGTCCCACTCCAAGATCAGTCAAAGCTAAGCCGAGCAGAAGATAATTCGACGTTGTACGCAAAGACGAGACCAACACAAAGCTAAGAAGGATGGAAACGTTTCCTAAAATTGCCGTGATCATGAACCCCATATTCATAATAATGTTAACTAAAAGACCAACTCTTTCACCAACAAGTGAAAGGACAGGAACGTCCACCAGGCAGTCAGCTTGTGTGACATTATTAAATGGCGTGTACATGATCTCAGATAGGTCCTCACTTGGCGTTTTTCTGTCTCTGAGACACACTTGTTCAGTTAATCCGCAGGCTCCCGGTAACTACAGAAGTTGTGTTCAGAAATAAATTATAACTGACGAATCCCGCTGAAATATGAGTATACGTAAATCAATCAACATGCACAGTTAGATTCCTCACTTACGTCAGTTGCAAATTTATTTCTTGCCTACCGCAGAATATTAACTGTCGAATGCAATTGTTGATCCACCTGGCTTTATTCAATAGCTTCCTTTTTTTCCTTTTTTTCCTTTTTTGTTTACATTGGCCAAGGAAATGGAGCCGTATCTCCATTAACTACTACCCTTGAGGGTAATTTAGCCCAAAGGAGCGGAAGATACATATTTACCGCGTGTGATAAGTAAAATAAATGAAAAGATCAAACTAACTAGGGCAGGGAATGAAAATGATTATCCTAATAAGGCCTTAGCCTGGTCCGCGACGATTTGACTTGTATGACTAGAGGGTGCCAATATATATATTTATTCATTGCACGAGGTGGCTGGTTATGTTTTCACTAAATTTAATCATCGTACCACAAAGTACCATAAAAAAAAATGTTGAAGCAGTTCTGTTACGTTGCGCTATGGTTCGTCTGTTAAAGGAAGTGTGTTACAAAGGTTCAAATTATTTCTGTCACCTATATCAAAAGGGTCACATTTAGCGTTTTTAATAAATATACATACGTATTTAATTTCGCGCGTTCTTAATTCCTTTATTTCTGCTGGGCAACAATATTTTGCGAGGTTCTAATTTTGAAATACGATCGATTTAATTTCGCGAAAGCACGCGAAGAGCCTTCGAGGTATAGCGTTACATGAGCCAACCGCGAACCCAAGTCAACCTCGAATCACGAGTCAACTAAGAGTCAAGAAAAAAATAGATTGTAGGAAAGAATATGTGAATATAGATTGTCTTAACAGTAAACAACAGGCCATTTTAATAACAGACTCAACAATGGTTCGATCGATCCGCTCGCCATTGTAGTCTTATCGACACGGTGTATTACCCAGAGGATCGTGTGTTTTCATGTGATCAGTCATGTTATTTGCTGTGTCCACTGCAGATTATTAGGGTAAGATTGTCTTATCCAAGTAGTGAGTGACATGAATCTACTATCCGACTCAGACTCAGAGAAATGTTGAACGACAACATTCGCTCCACGCGCGCGCGAACAGGTTGTCTCTTACCGGGATCAGGTGAGTCTGTTGTTTACTGCTACTGACGATCTACATTCAAATATTCTATTTCCCATAACCTGTTTTTTTCTTCAGGATAAAATAAATAAAGAACAAAAACTCGTGATTGATCCGCCGAGGTTGACTTGGGCTGGCGGTTGGCTTGTGTAACGCTACAAATCAAATCCTTCAGCGATAAATACAGAAAACCGGTTTGTCGGTTCATTATTAATTGTAGACATCCTGCAAGAACTAGAGGAAGAAAGTGGTTCAGCTTTTATAGAGTGCTTTTTTATTTATTTTTTAGTGCTGAGTAACACTTGAGCTTGTGCTTTGCTATTTTTGATTTTTGAGTGTGTGAGCTCGCGCAGTATTTTTTTTTTCTAATGCTACATTTGAAATTCTTTCAAATTGTACTCGCCTAAACGCTCGTGCAATTTTGAGAAAAATTTCGCATCTAATCGTGGTGTGAATCACTTGCATTCGCCTTCATATGATTGCCTATACTGTGTAAGTAGCACATACATCACAAAAGTGAAAAGTGTTCTCACGTATATTCTGATTTGTTAACTCGGAGATGATTTTCAAAGCTCTATTCACCTCAAATCTAGAAAAGCAATTTGCATCATGGCGATCGTCAGAATGCGAGTGTAACTAGTAATCATTAACAATTGCATTAATTTGCACTACAGCGCGAATTAAAATTAACTTTAGATATTTGCTTGCTCTCAGCCAATCATAATGAAGTAATTTTCTTAGTCATATAAGTCACATAATAAGTTGACATCTTTATTATCGGATAATGCGTAAAGTTACAGGTGATTATCGCACGAGTATTGCAGAAATTTGTAACCCTTACAAATGAACGAGACAGCTTGGCCTACAGCCTAATTACTTGAGATCCGGAGATTTCAGCTTCAAGCCCTCTATCCCGCCAGTAGTTTGATTTCTTTAACGGTTCCTAGTCCCAAGTTCACCGTGGCCCCTCTTTGTGTATAGCTTGCTTAATGATCTAACAACCTATGTTTTGTGAACATGTTATAATATGTGAAGTCCCTGTTTCATTTCTTTGAGTAGCATGCCTAAAATATGGCCTAAGTTACAAATTTGAAAAGTGTTTCTTTCCTCTCACGTTGGACGTAAGATCTTAAAGCAGGCCTTAATCAACACTTTGTTTTAGAGCGCAATACTGTTCGGCACCCTCTCTGGTAACAAGTAAGGATAAGGAAAATCCATTGATGCATTGCGTTTGTGGATCTCTTCAGAGATTCTCTCGAGGGAAGACTGGAAACGTGAAATAGCGCCTTCTACTTCACTGCCCATCAGGGGATTTTGGGAGTAGTCTCCGATGAAACGCTACAAGAAACACAGAGAGTGAAATAAAGTAAAAGACTGCAACAAACCTTGACAAAAACGCAGATACCATGGTTTAATCAAATCACATCAAAGTTTTGATATCAGCAGCTTCCTTTTGTAGTGATTAATAGGGGAAAAGGTTACTGGAGGGAAAAGCTTTCACACTTTCTTACAAAACTTCTTGTCTTTGCAATATTTGAATCGTCTTTCAGAAGCTCAACCTTACATGGCATTAGTCTGAGAATTTGTTTCTGGCTACCTTTTAGAAAAACCTGTTCTTCCAGTTTTGAAATTAATACAGCTGTATCAATCATTTAAGAAATTATCGGTCACGTGTCCAACTGTGTCAAAAGGCCTGGTCTTGGCTTCCAAGCCCAACGATTTCGAAAAGATTTTTTCTTTGGGTAGTTTTGTCAACAATTTTCTTTGTAGGGCTAAGGCTTAGAGAAAACTTCATGATTGCTTTTCAGGAGTTAAGATTACTTCAGAGTTCATTTTCTGATTTCCAGGTCTTTTTAGAATTAGAGCTCTCTTACTCATGAATGCTTTGCAGTTTTACCCATCGATTGAATCCAAAAGGCTAATAAAATATTATTACCTCGTCTTCTGATACTCGCGTCAGAGCGTACATAGTAGCAATATGCCAGCCAGCTTGACTCTTGTTTGGCAGTGTGTCCATGATGAGCTTCAGAGTTGCCTGGCCTTTTCTTGTGGGTGGTGGGAGGCGCATGACCGGTGGCACGTTTGGCACGAAGGCTGTGAAATCCATCTGGGAAAAGTTTACCGCTGCGTGCTGACACGAGGATGCGAACACAACACAGGTCAGCATGTGAATGAGCTGATCACGTGTTTGCAAACTCTCTGGAAACTCATGATCTACGTCACCATGTCTGACAGGGAAGCCATTGTCGTGAATTTCTTTTACCCAGGACTGTATTTCATAATCCTTGGAAACGTCATCATCTGACTGATAGAAAATGCCGATGACTTCCTGGATGAAATCTGAGATGGCTGCCCACAAGCGAAGCCCGTCATCCCTAATAAGCAATTCAGTTACTGTATAGGTGTCGTTTTAATTTATCCAATTTCTTATAAGCCCTATTAGTATAATTCCACTAATATACTAATCCAAATACTGCAATCTAATTGGCTAAGCCATTGTAGACCATCAGCCATCAGTGTATAGTGGCTTGGTTGGGTCAACAAAATTGCAACGTTTCCTTAGAAGACAAAAAGGAGGGCGTTTATGTTTTCTTGAATTAAAACAGCTCGAAAATTTTTTAAACGAACCGGTAAGCACGCGTACACGACTGCAAATTGTCTGTTCAGTCCACACGAATTCTCTAAAGCGTGAAGTTTAATGCTAAGACCAGAAATAATTTTAATCGTTTTATTAAGAAAATTTCAGTTAGAATTCTACTCGCTATTCGCTCTCGGTTTCTATGAGGAGATATCACCTCATAGAAATCTCGATTCATAAAACTATTGTTAATTATCGTCCCTGACGAAAACGTCCCTGAATGAGGATTTCATCTGAATCTGATTATCGTGCACCTCCACGATATTACGCCAATGAGGAAATGAAATGTTTTTAAATATCTATATATGTTATTTAAGAGCCAATCAGATTGTAGGATTCGTCACCGTGCGCTTGGAACAAAATAAACCAAATTACTGTATTTAAGTACTGAAGTGTTAAGCACTACTGTAGTAACTGGTGACCCTGAAACTAGCAAACAAATATTTTAAAATGAACAGAAACTTGTTAAAAATCGCAGCTGGTGAGAGGCTGACCAGTTAGGTATTTACAAAGCGTGAAGGAGTTGAATCTAGAACCACCAAACACAAATTCATCTGGTGGCAGGGTGGAGATTAAAATGCAGAGTACTATAAGTATCACTCAGAAGCTTACCTATAATGATAATTGGGCAACTTCTCAATATCATCAACACCTTTCTTCTTCAGAATGTCTGGCAAAGAGAGCATCTCAAATGTGAAATTCTTGTACGTCTTTTCTAGCAGTTGAATATGACCTCCACCTCCTATGCTTAGAGTCTTGTCCACGATACCTCCTTGTGCAATCAGTTCATTTCTCCCCAAGGTGTTGATGGCCATGACATAGCGGAGATGAGCAAACAGAAGTTGGAAGACTGGGTGGATTGATGGCAGCTGACGCCATGTGGCAACAGCAAACGCTTCCATAAGCAAATGCGTTTTCGATAAATGAGTATTCATCTGAGACAAAAATACACATCACTATGGCGAGGTTACCATTCATTGGAGGAAGTAATTGTTTATTTAATTCCTGGCCTTTGCTAAGAATGGAATAACTTTTTGAGTTGGGAGCAGCTTAGCAAAACACTTGATAATGACTGGCTCCGCGGGAAATAAGGAGTTTTGCTTCCCATCTCTCGCTGTTTCCCTTGGTGCCAGTCATTAAGTGCTTATTCATTACTGTTTACTGACCTGATGTACTTGATGGTCAGCGTTGCGGAGCCACATTTTTGCCAGCAGCCAATCATAATACGAATCGTCAGGAGTCCATATGGGGTTGGTCATGCTGGGTTGTTGAAACAGCTGGATAGCTATAGGCACCAGGTCTCCAGAGCTCTTCACGTAAAATAAACAAAGAGGCTCCGCTGCGTAAAGTTGCGAGGAATTGCTGTCCTCACCGCTGCGTTTGATACCGTCTAGTGCTTTGTAATCGACAATGTAAATGTGACCGGCCTAAAAGAAATATATTTCATGAATTAGTTGAAACCCAATAACTCCTCATGGGCACTGTTTGCATGAATTGTTCTTGTTGCCCTTAATTGTTCGCTCCGAGTCTACAATACTATGATTCGACAGAACTGTAGCCTGTTTGGCAAGGGTGTAACTGCCCTTTTTCTCAGTTGCAATAGAGTATTACACCGGTAATCCTGGAGTCAAGGGTTGAAGGGTTAAATTTTCTCCTGGTGTGTTTGAAAACACAGCTACCACGATGATTTCTTCACACAGTACTGTCTAATGATTCACAGTCTGTATGCCTCATAGGCCATAAAATTTGCCGGGAACCCTTTGCAAACCTCCAGCATTGTGACGTTTTTTCTTTAATTTGTAGTGAGGAATTTCGGATCACCGTTTTTTTACAACAATCAGTATGAAAGTTAAGGGTTTGATGAGCGGAGGACAGATGCTCTTCGATTTAACAAATGCATCAATTTCTTCGAATTTACAGCTCAAGACAGTGAAGTGCTATTTGAAAAGAATGGCAAGCGTCAAATACATAGTCCTCTTTGCTCACAACCACTCGTAACTGAATTACGCCTATAACGTTTGCTCAACACTAGTTTGAGTTTAACCTTAATCTCTTCCTTCAATGTCCTCCCTCGGTCAAGAACATTTTGAACCATTTCGTCTGTTACAGGAAACTTGCTTGGTAATTCATAGCATCGTTCAATGACGCACGGGTTACAACCATTGAGGAACTGGTAGCCAAACATTCTATCCTCCAGCCAGAGGTCATTGTCAGCAATTCTAGGTACATCGCCTGTCCAACCAGTGAAGATCTTCTTGAAGCTGTTGAAATCTTCCCAGCTGTCGAAAAGAGTGTACAAATACGACAGACCAAGATTTGCAACCCCGTGAAGACGACCATGGTCGAAAGATCGTGTTTTCTCGTTAGAAAACTGGGCATCTTTAGGAAGATCTTTGTGTTTGGGAGCATGAATGAAGCCCGGCAAATCGGTCACACCAGGGGGGAGTTGTCCCCAAAGGTACTGCTCTTTTCGTTGCTGCACCTCAAGGATGCGCTCGCCTCTTATGGCTGCTGGCTGGTCTTTAAATGGAAGGAGAGCTAGACAAACCCAGACGAAAAAGAACAGGTAGGTAAAGGTAAAAATGAGGGACTACTACTCAGATGTTTAAAAGGTCAGTGCTGCAATTCTGCCATTGCATTTGAACGCGCTTCTCTTAGAATGTGGCCTATTGTGTTCACCTTCACCATTTTAGAGACGCTAAACGATATTTTGTACTCTAGATTATGATGTTTTACGGATGTTGGCGGAAGCGGTTTTAGTATCCCTTGCTTTTGACAAGTGTTTTGTAACCTGTACGTTTGAGCAATTAACTCTACGCAACAAAAATTGCTTTCGCTTCCACTAATATAGATAAATTCATTTATGGTGCAATGGTTCTGCATTACGTTTTCGCTACTTTTTGCAAAACAAAGTAAACGAAGAGACTTGTTGGTCCAGATGCAACCATAAGAATGCGCTTTTATTTTAAGTCTTAAGCCATGTGCAATGAATTTGCGGGCTTTTTTGCGGGCTTTATTATAACTTAGGAATTTATTTATCAAACAGGGTGGTGGTCCCTCCGACCAGAGAAATTTGCATTTAACATATCTATCTAGCTTCCAGGCATTCAGTATGGTTAATTGGGAAACAGCGTCAGAAAACGGTGGAACGTAAAAAGGAGAGAGAGGAATTTTTGGTGCGCCATTTTTTGGTGCTGTGCCCCAACTAACTGAACGCCTTGAAGAGGCTTACCTTTTCCTTGAAAAACAACCATGTCATCTACGATCCAACGGTAACACGGGAAGTGGAAGGTTTCGTCTTGCTTTGAACTTGTTATAGTAATTTTGTTAACAAACCAATCGGAGTATAATCCCGAGCCGTCGTTGTAGAGATGAACCAACAACACCTCTCCAACATCCATCGCTTGTATTTTGAATACGTCTGTGTGCCCAGCTTCAAAGTCATTCGCCCACGAGCTAAGAGAATGCTTCCCTGTTTTCCCTTTAGTTCCTAAAACGATTAAATTCCAGTAAACGTAAACAGTCAATTAGTTTTAAATTTGGTTATTTTTCCTTACCGGCGCGAAATATGATTTGGTTAAGAATAACGGAGCAGATGAAAAGCTCGTATTAATTTAGACCAGGGTAATGGGGTTAGGTCAATTTATAATGTGTAAGACTATAAAAGAGGACAAAAGAAACGGTTGTAATCAGGGCAGATCCTATACCTGTCAGCGACACAGAAATGTTCGCACCAGTCCCTGCCAGCTTCTGGGCTCCAGTCTCCACGCTTATGATAAATGTGGCTTCGTGGTCTGGTTCCTGGCTTGAGCTCCTCAATGATCGAATCTTCTGTGTCCTGGCGTATACCTCCTTTCTTATATGAGCTATGCAGTTGGAATCATAGATAGTGCGAGCCGGTAGAAGGTAAAGAAAACGCGGCAGATTACTACAGTTTAACTTCAATCCATCAGTAACATCCGGGGTAAGGAGAGCAGTCAATGAGACGTCAGCCACATCTAGCCAGGGGTGGGAAGCCTCGTCCCAGTACCTCATTATATTCAGAATAGCCGGTGGGTCGTCTGACCTGGCCTCATGTAAAGTTAACTGAAGCTTGTACTTGACAGGTCCACGAGAAATTCTCTCCTTAAACTCTTCCTTCAAATAATCTGTCGCTCTTGTTTCTGAAGGCAGTCTTTTATTGTCCCTACAATCAAGAAATACGATGTAAGAATTCTTGGACAATCTGTAGTTAATTGCCATTCTCGATCTTAATTCTAAATTCGTACTGTAGCTGGATTAGTTTAACCACGACTCTCGCTTCGTGTTGTTGCCGTTACTCAATTCAAGACTTAGCCAAGCACCATTTTGAGAGTTGGGTCGAATTAGCCCAAACAAGAACTGACGTTACAAACACAACCCTGCAAAAAAAGATTGAACGTGGTATGAAGGCATGAGAGATCGTCATATTATTTTCTCAAGTTATTTAGCCTGTTAATTAGCTAGTGTAGTAGACAGTTTTCAAGGGTCAGCTGTTTTCAGCCTGGCTTGAAATAGTCTTAAAATATTGCTCAAAAATTATTGGACGAATTCTGGTTTGCTGATTTTACTTTTTAGCCTTCGCAGCTGATTTCTTTGTTAACTGAAAATGACTGTAGAATCTTACCATATTTTTCTCTGTTCATCTTCTGACAGCAAACCAGTTTCCGGCGACCCATCATCGGGAATTAGACGAAACCTGGCATATCGCTTAACGCGGTCCTCTGCACTGAAGCCCAAGATCAGTTCTGAGTAGTACCGCTGATCATGAAATGAGTCTGGTGCGCGACGCAGTCCGTCTATGTTACTGGCCAACCTAATTAATAAATCAAAGGATATACTTAGTAAGAAACTTGTATGTATATATGTGCATATTCTTGATATCTAAAATTTCTACTCGTTTTAGTGCTATGTCGATGTATACCAAGTTTATTCGATACATTCTCTTTTTTTTTGAGTGAAGATATATGAAGTATAAGGGAATTATTCTCCTATGTATAAATTCCCAGTTCTTCCGCAGCCGGTAATGAAATTCCGCAGGAATTAAATAGCGCGTACACGCGTTTTCAAAGAACTACTAGTTTCCTGGGAAATAACTCGAGAGGAATTACTTTCAGAATAGACTCTTTTTAGCAGTCATCATCATCAATGTCTCCTTCTTGTATGGTGACAGACCTTGATTTACTTTAATTAACAATTGGTTCATTCTTTAGCGTGCACTATCGAGTTATGGAACACACGGGAAGTTTGGAGAGCACGTAAGAAGCGTAAGAGTTGCCCGAGGCGATAGCCGAGGGCAACTCTAGCTTCTTGAGT
>OMLO01003840.1_pt1 | contig 12451 bp, 11 predicted proteins | sample 1674811 | NCBI WGS metagenome assembly OMLO01 (sample SAMN06265003, study PRJEB25207) | coral metagenome | isolation source: Coral host | place: Mexico:La Bocana,Puerto Morelos, Mexico | collected 2008-11-13
ACGTCCCAAGGGTCCAAGTTACATTTTAGGGTCCCCCCAGGTCCCCCACAAAAATGTAACTTACATTTAGGGTCCCCTCCCCCAAAAAAGCACGTTAAGGGGGTGGGGATCCAAAAAGCATCAAACCACCACATCATGTGTCTGAAGCAAATATCACCGTTGTACATGAACATAAGAACAGAAAGAAGCAGAACTGAAATACGAACAAACACAGTACGACAAGGGTGCCAAAGATTGGGACAAAGATGAAAGGAGGGACGAATGAGAAGTCGCAAGAAAGGAAAAGGACGGAGAAGAAGATGCACCACCTGCATGTACAGCGAATCACAGCTGGAGTTAAATTGACATTTGTGCGCTCGACAGTGTATTGCATTCAACTGCACTGTACTACACTGCACACCACTCTCTTACACTGTCATACGCACTTGATACACTCACTATATTACACCACACCGCATTTCAAGGAGGGAGCAGGTTTCGTTCCTGTGCAAGTTTTTGTGCAGTGTGTTTGTGTATATGAGTAGATGTTTTTTGTATTTCTTCATGTGCGTGTTCTGTTTTGCAGGGGTGTATGACAAATCTGTGCATTCCTTCAAATTGAGTCTCTATATAGCCCCCCCTGTCTTCTGTCTAAAAGGCAACCCTCATTTGCAAGCAGATCGCTCTTTGTTCAGAGAAAGACCACATTAACAAGTAAAGCCCCCGTTGGCGACAGTTTTCTGGTTGTGCCAGACCGTGCAATGAATGATTGGAACGCAACCCTCTGCACTAATCGATTTTGTTGTATTCGGCGCAGCTGACGTTCTTAGTGCAAGAGTTGTCTACCAAAGAAAAAAATCAAAGGCATTCTATTGATGTTTTTCTTATGCACATGTCTTAACGGCGAGTATTTAATAAAGCAACAATCTCTTCTTTCGAAGTATGGCTCAAAAGCACCTCTCTCTTGTAGCAACACTTCGCTTCCGTCTACACACACATCTTCCTGTTGAAGAGAAAAATATGGGTCTGGTTGGAGCTAGCAAAGTATCCACAAATAATCAATCATTGTATTTAGAATGTACGTATAACAAGACATATCACTAGATGATACAGTGCTAGATTCTGTCCTTTTTCATCCGTTTTCTATATCTGAATAGGAGCCAAAAAACAATGAGGACAAACTCTTAGTGGGACACTAGCACGCACATCGTCAAATCTAGAGTTTGACATTTCTTGATATGCAATTTTGCTTAGCCATCTCCCAGTGCTTTTTCGCTTTTCATTGTCCTGGGGTTCAGTCTTACTCTGTTTCTAGATTTCAGCATTTCTGACTCTTCGTTTGCGAGCTCAGGGCTCTGCCGTGGATCAATCTGACCACCAGGGAAGCCAGCAAAAAAGTTGAAAATTGAAAATGATGAAAATGCAACATGGACTCAAAAATGACAATAAATTGAAGAGATAAACATTCGCCACGTTGGGTTTTGTCGCTTTGCACCTGAGTTGTTCATCACCGGAACCTGCGCCATCTGCAACATGTAAGGAGTTGGCCTTGGAAAAACGTCGTCATACGGGTGTACAGCTGTGAAGTTTGTCTGATGCTGGACACCCACATTGAGGACTCCCCTAAGTTCCTTTTGAAGGGTTTCGGGTTTCAACTCTTGAGACATCCCCTTAACCACCAATTTGACCATTTCAGGGGTGTAGTACACCGTCATTCCCGCGATCCCTTCACAACGAGCATGTGTATAGTGCTTGCCACACATGCATGGTAGTTGCAACGAGTCAGACAACCCTTCCTTTTCAACAGGCTGTGAATTTTGTTTGGCTCCGCAAATTTGCATACATCCGATCTTGTCCACTTGGTGAGCATAGAAAATAAACAACTCTGACATGTTATACCTCCGTTCTGCTCTGCAATGCTGTAATGTGAGCCCCAAATTGATAGCCCTCTAGCCTCAAACTTTTATACGGAGTACTTATACACCCCCAAAAAGCACACATTTTCCACCCCCCGAAAACAGCACAGGGATTTGTTATGTCCGCATCCAAATCATGCCAAATCGTCCTTTCCGGAAGTCACAGTTCCAACAAAAATCTCTGCAATCTCTGTATCTGTATCAATGAAGAAATTCATAGAAATTCCATTTCCAATTATCACATTCTACTCTGTGCCCAGCAACCACAACCTTTCCACCATCTGAGCACTTTACACAACGCCGAAGGTCGGAAAACCACTGCGTTTGTTGGTGGAGTTCGCGGATTGGGATGGCCTCATGGCGACCTTGCGAATGTTGAGAGGGTATAAATGGAACACCTGTCTTTTTCCAAAGCTTTCCAATTTTTTTGTTGGTCATAATAAAGTCATACAACTTATGTTTTTTTTCACAAGTTTCCCCTGGACTTTACTCAGCAATTTGTTGGATGTTTTGGAGTTTGGGATGTATGTTGATTTTTTTTTGGGGAGGCGTTGAAAGGTTGAAAGACACACATGTTTGGACAGTGTTTCAATGTGATGAAGCCTTGCCACCCAGGGGGTAAATTTTGTGTCAACCATTGGCAGCCAGTTTCTGTGCATGTCAACCATGGCTTCCATGACAACATGGTTGCACCCCGGAAAACTAACATGGATACCCAAGATGATGGGTTGGAAAAGGTAACTCCCAAAGGAAATGGCACTTGTTGGTATCAATTCGTTAGATTTTTCGGGTGTAAATTTTGTGTCAGCCCATGGGCTTCCAAAAAAAAACATGGTCAAAACATGGCAACCATGTCAACCATTGGCTCGTTTGATCTATAAATTCAACATAAAAAGAACAAAAAACATCCAATGATCATCCCAAGTGCAAAAACATGGAAGGTGTGCCCGGTGCCCTGTGACCCTACCATAGAAAATTTGGTATATTCAATTGCATAAGTTGCCTTTCTATCGTGGCCTACAGATGATTGCCGATGCTTTCAAAGACCTCTGCATCTTTCAGCACAAGATGTGGAAAAAACCCAAGTTCGGGGGATGATATCCCACACCTGTGCCAAGCACCGCTGGTCTTCACCTTCCTTTTTCAATTGCCTTGGGAAGCAATGAGTGAATCTCAGCCATTTCTGAAGACCGAGTTCCTCCCAATCCCGTTGGTTGATGATAGGATCCCGAAGCAAATGGCCCATCATGCCCTCTGCAATGCGTTGCTTTTCTTCTGAGATTCTTGCTGAGCGTGATGTTCTTACCTTCCACGCACAAGAAAAAAGCTCATACAAAAAGCTGACATGCCAACGTTCAGACATGGAGCACCCTAGCAGTCCTGGAAAATTGCGGCTTGTTGTTAAAAGGTGTTGCAATTTCTGAACTGCCTGTGTAAATTTGAATTAATCAAGTGATATAACCCCCTCATGACACAAACCGCGACAGTTTCTGGCGCACCCATCCTTGCCTTCGAAGCAGTGGTTGCTGCAGTATCCTCCCACCCTCAAGGGCAAATTTCAACATCCCTTCCTTCACAGAGCCACTCTTCTGCATGTTTTCGACGTCACCCCACTGGTGGCTGCACTGAGATGCCAACCACCGTGATCTGCAAAGGGTCGTCAATGCAGGTGGGCCTTGGTGTCAAACTATGGCACCAACGCAAACGAGATGACGTTACTTCGAGACACCCACGGAACGGCCACAACATCATTGCGCATGGAAAGAGCAAGCAATAAAGAGACACCATGACAATCCATTGCGATAAAGTTCTCTATTTCTTCACCTGAATCTTAAACTATGATATCCAATCGCTCATACACAAGCTTAAAAGTCCACGTGGCTGAATGACTTTGAAGTGCGATGTATCAATATCCCCGAAAAACATACAGAACATGCACAGGTACAGTATCAGAGAGGTACCTGTTACAATTGCTACAGTCCTTGAGATCTTTGGAATATGGGCTCACCCTATATGAAACTGTTCCATACGCTCCATTGTCATCCTCTGAAACACTGGGTAGACTGACCTTGGCAATAGCCATATAATCAATATCAAGTTATAGTTTCTAAATCTAATTGCCAATCTGCATAGAGGTTGCAATGTGTAAACTTGTAAACAAAATTCACACATCTGACGCTGTGTTTTGTGTATGTAGATATGTATTTACAGTATGGCAAGAGTGCTGGGTACCAACTCTACAATAAAAATACCGGACACTTCCAAATTGCTGTTGCAAACCTCATAGGAATTTCCATCTACCATTGCAAGGTTGCCTCTTTTGAGACACAATATATCTCCCATCTTTTGAAACAAACAATGAGATACTTTCTGTATAAGAAGAAATAGTCCAAATCAATTTCACATACACCTGCTGTCACAAACACTCAGAAACTAAGTTGACATCTTCAGCCCTTCCCCGAAAAAGCTGAACATGTAAGAATGACGCCATGAGGTGTATCAATGATTTGATTGCCCGGACAAGGGCAACAGTGCAAAGGTAAACCTCCGAAGTTGAGATGTCAGATGCTTGCTGTCGTCAAACGGCTTCACTTTGACTTGACGTGGAACTTCCAATTCCAATAACTTGAAAAACAACAGACCTGCAAAGGGCGATTCAAACTGCAGCATCAGAAAGCGATGATCTCCATCAACACACCGGACATGATTTGGGGACTTGGTTTCCCTGCACAATCTGTGCCTCCTGAACCGTTGCCACTGCAGGATACCTGCTTACAGGTTTTCTAAGGCAACCAACCAAAAATTTCGGAAATGACGAGGGAGAATGGTGGCTTGTACACTCGACATTCTGAAGATGAAATCATATAACTAGCCTTACACTTGTCAATTGCAGTCCTATTCCAAAAACAACCGCAGAGTAAGAAAGCAAGCATGCATTGTGTGTACATGTGCGTAGACCTTTAAGGACTTGAGGGATTGGCAACATGAACTCTCGGCATCAGCACCGTCTTCCTGCCTTCTCGTGGGGAGATCTCGGAGGCGCACGTGACGTTCGTGGAAGCCATCTGGGTGATGAAGAAGCCACCTGCACCACCAAGGATTCCAAGGGGTCAATATGAATTGATGATAACAATTTAAGTGCATGTAACTGTAGTAACATATACATAAATGAAATGTACAAAATTATATCAAATTGACAATTATCACACTATGTGCAGTTTGAAAAATGAATTTTCTGCAGTCGCAGGCCACCTTCGGAAAAGATTTCATGAGAATCCATTGGAACCCTGTCTTTGATGTGGGAAGGTAAACAAATGGAGACAAAGCAAAGGAAAAAATAGTATCTTAAACTACTTCAAGAGAAAACGCGTTATAAGTCATTCTAATGAGTCTGAAAGACAGAGAGATTGATGAAAATGGTTTTACTATAATTGAACGGCTTCTCCAGATGGACGTGGATACGAAGAAGGATGAGAAAAAATACAGCAAGATATATCACAGGGAATACTGCAGGAGCTTTTTGAGTGTGAAAATCCAGTGTGAGTTCTGCGGTTGTAGCATTGTCAAGGAGAAAATGAAAGTCCATGACAAGAGCAACAAGTGCCACAGGTTGAGGGAAACTTATGATATTGAAGGTGTACCGGAGAAAATCCCAATTGTATCAGGTCAATGACTTCATTATCTTAAACTGCTTAAAGATGTGATTATAATATAATCTAGATATATTGTATCATAATATCTCATAATATACATGATGACATCAAAAAGTGTAATCAAGAATACTGATTGTTTCAGGAGCATAAGTAGGGGTGCTAGTGAGGATGTCAGGGACAGGGTTGATGCACTGATAAGACTACACAAGGACAGGAAGATTTCACAAATGACCACCTCACAGTGTATATAGTTGTTGATCAGGATTGTTTGAAATCACTGAAAGAACAGCGACCACTTTTTTCACCACTTTTTTCAGTGATCATTCCAGAAGTAAACTATTGTTGAGCGGGCAGTTTCAGTCCCATGAGTTGTGAGCCTTTAACACCAGTTGTGGGTGCAGAATCATCACAAATACCGAAGTTGTTGGAAGTCCGTGATCTGAAAAACAAGCACGGCACTAGCTTGCACTTTCGGTGTTTTTTTTGGGTGCGCCAGAACCTTTTGCGCGCGCGCCTTTTGGTGTCCCGCCCTTTCGTTTTGGGAAATTCTGTCTGTCCTCTTTTTCTTGTCCTGGTTCCATATGCTACCTGTTTCTTTTCAACTGTTGAATAAAAGTACACCTTACTTTTTCCAGCAGGTAAAAAACACAGAAGGAAAACAACAACAACAACAACAACAACAACAACAACAACAACAACAACAACAACAACAACAACGACGACAACAACAACAACAACAACAACAACAACAACAACAACAACAACAACAACACAACAGCAACAGCAAGAACAACAACCAACCCACAACACATCACTATGGCAACCACGTTCCCCGGCGCTGCCGGGGGGAGCGCTAGCTCTTAAATAATCATATATTTGACTGGGTAGTTGCACTCACCCCTCTTCTTATGCTGAAATCAGGTGCTTGTCGACAGTGCGATTAACTGCCCACAACTTCATGGCCGAGGTGAGATACAAAAACCGACCGGCTCCTGACAGTAGACAATTCCCTAGCCTTTCTCATAGTCATCAGGGTTCAGCAAGCCGTTCATTGGGTCCTGTGATGAAAATTTGCAAAGCATGTAAAACATGGAAAGCATCGTGGGAATGCGGGAATGCGGCAAACTATTAAACGGTGTGCCTTTCAAAGAGAGATGAGTGGGGACAAATGTCTTTGTTGCTAGGACCAGGTGCAAATCTCTCTTGGGAGAAAACGCAGTGCAAATCTGCTACAAAATTCAAGTCCACATGATGGGTGCAATGCGATACTGTGGGCACATCGGTCATATGATGAGAGGTGCCACAAAGATCCACAAAGTAGGTTCAGAAGGGTTTCACAACAACTTCAGCTCACTTCCCATGGAGTCATCACCCAAGACTTCTCAAATCGCCACAATGTTGGCATAATCCAAGGTCAACCCATACACAATCTTTGGTTCCTTCGTGGAGCAGTCTCTTTATGAGATTAAAAAACCTGTTAGGCCTTAACACTCTTAGCAGTCTTGTAGCGTTTTCTGAAACTGGGAAAGGGAATGTCCACTGGGTCATAACCTAGTCTTAGAGGGGATGCCCACTTGCGGCGGTTTCAAGCATCTCAAAGGTCCTGGGCGTTCGCGAAGAGAGGGTGCGATTTCCAAGCCTCGTCCCTTGGCATTGAATCGTGGATACACAAAAAACTCCATCGTCTAACCATCACTTCCGCGAGGGTCCCTTCATTTGAAGGTCTTTTCATGTCTTTGGGTTTCACTTCGAACGAAGCTCTGACCTGTTGCCCAGATCGAGGCCTTGCACCAACGCCTCTTTGGCACGCTTTGTGCCAGGCACAAGACACCAGAAAGCATCCTGCCGATTGCATGAAGTTTCACAGGTTGACAAATGGTTTATACTTGCAGGCCTGGACCTCCCACACTCCTGGGACATCTCCCAAATCCCTTGCTTTCAGGCACTTGAGAATCTTGTTTAGCGTACACTCAACATGGGTCAAACAGCCTTCGCCGTCACTTCTGAAAGCAATTCCAGGTGCAAATTTTCTGGCCTGTCTCCGCAACCAAGATCATGGCTAAAGTGAATTCTAATGCATGAGTGCCAGCAGGGTTTGCGACCACCATAAAGGTTGATTACCATCACTTTAAGCACCTGGGGGTGCTGCTTACATCGCAAACCCTGTCTGATTGCTCATTTTGTGAGATCTTCGCACCACAAAACTGGGCAATGCTATTCACCCCACCAAATCTGCAGGAAATAAAAGTTTGAACTTTTGGGCTTCAGGATGCTTCAACTAAAACTAGTCTTTTGCAGTCTCCAAAACGTTTGAAAGTTGGGTCTTGGTGGGGATAGGCTATGCAGAACTCTCTGCTTCTGCGCTTTCAGGCGATGATACAGTCGCCACCAGCCCTTGCGGCCACAGCGTGCTGGACTTCATCGGCGTCACAAATCATCCGGCGAATAGGACGCTGCTTGCTAGTTGTGAGATTTGTCTGCATCATCTTTCCAAAACTGACCTTGTAGTCAAACCATCCGCTTTTGACTACTAGCTCAGACACCACTCCATTCGCCAACCACTGGGAATAGGTTAAACTCATCGTTCGCCCTGCAGAAGCTCCAAAGTCGTACCAACCATCGGCCTTGCCGGCAACTCCATCATCCACCCAGTACTGCCACCTCACATACACTTGAAGTTTGCGCCCGACAAGAAGAAGGTTGACACCAATCTAGGGCCTAGAACCCAACAAAATCGCATAAACCCGAAACAGGTAGCGGTTTTAGGATGAAGAATTTTTGGACCCTCTACTTGTGGCATGAAGAGCACCATTGCAAACAAATGAAAAGCCAGAGCAAGTGAATGTGCACCAAGCCACTTTGAAGGCAAAAGAGCCTCCTTCTCAAGATCCCTGACGAGGTCAGGCACGAGGTCTTGGACTGTGGTTCCTTTGTGGGGGATTGTCAAGTTTGCTCCTGACTTTGTCATGTCTTTGATAATCTTGCCAAAGCTCTTCTTCACCATGTCGCTGGCACCACGCAAAGCTTCACCAAACTCCGTGTCCAAGGTTGCCATACCCTCCGCTAGTGTGAACACTGCTGTTGCCCCTGTTGTTGGATCAACCTCACTCAATGGAGCACCCATGGCTGCACATGTTGTCAGCATGCCACCGAATTCTGCCATAGCACTTGCGCATGTTTCCAGCATTTCACCAGATAATGCCCCAGACATGCTGAGCTTTCCTGGAGCTGCCACTGCTGCCTTTGCGATTTCGTTCACCATCGAAAAGCTATTCCCTACCATGCTCACCAACCCTGGGTTTTGCTTGGCCCAATCCTCAAAGTCTTCAGCTTTCCCAGAGCGGATGCTCTCCCAAACGGAAGGAAACTGTGTTGTCTCTAAGAAGATACGGGTCTGTCCCCAAAGGCCTCCTTTATTGATGTTGACCACCCTGAAGTGACAAAAGGGGGGCAGGACAACTTCCTTTTGATAGACATACTCGGAAAGCACATGGTCTTCAATGATGCAGGGAAGATAGTATTTGTCTGCAGAATGAGACAACGAAGCGGCAATCGCACCATAGCAGCGGATCTCAAATTCAACGTTGCCAATCGATTCAGCTTTCAACCAAGATTCATCGTAGGTGCATGACGAGAATGTTGGCCAGACAACCACCGAGTCTTTCGTATATTTTTGCAAGTCTCCCAGCTGCATGTACCTGAAGAGAAGCCCGTCAAATGGTTTCAAGACACCTTTCGTGCCACGGAAGGCTTCGCGAAAGTGTTGTATGAATGGAGCAAGCTGTTCCATTGTCTTTGCATCATCTTGATAGAGACATCTGTTCACATCATGGCAAAGCGGACCACGGGACCAAGCCTTCGCCAAGGAGGCTTGAAACTTGGCTTCAGAGGTGGTAAATTCAATGTCCTCCAATTCCCGGTACGGAGGCAAACCAAAGATCTTGCCAAAACCTACAGGATCAAAGATCTTGCGCAAGTCTTCCCTGGTGTATTTGGGCACATTCACCAGCTTGTGGAAACTCCTTGGGTATATGGTAGACTCGATAAACTCCGTAGACTCCACAACATGCGGGGCAGAGCATGCGTGCCGCAGCTCACGGGCAGCATGAGCCATGGTGTCGAGGTAACGTTTGCACGCCTTCTTCTTCTCCTCGCGTAGGGCCAAGTATGCTCGCCGGTACTCTCGTCGTGATAGGTCGTAAGCATCCTTCACCCTTTTGAAGGTGTCCTCGTCAGCATCATCCACCTCGGTAGACCTTGATGATGTTTCTGACAGAACCATGGACACATCATCTGTGGAAGTGACATAGATCCATCCTGCATCCTTGGAGCACGTGCCATCTCTACCGCCCTTGGCAAGCTCGACTTCCAGCCAAGCGCGCTTGGTCTTTTCCTTGGCCGCATCTGCGTGGCTCTTGGCTTGTTGAACAGCCATCTCAAATGTCTTTTGAGCATCATTTTTCTTTCTGGTAAATGCAATTACAGATTCCTCATAAGTCGCAGAGTCTCGCAACTCCATGACACTTGCCATCTTCTGTGGCTAGCTTCCTGTCCAAGACTTCTTGCGCTTACTAAGAACCTTTCTAGCCTCAATGGCTGCACTGGTGATCAGGCGGAGAATTATCAGAGTCAGATTCCTTAGCCTGATGATGTATTCGTGCCAAGCCCTTCCTCTGGAGAGCTGATCGTTTTATGTTTGCAAATGATTGGAGCTCTTGCCAAAATTCATCTGCAAACATAAACATAGAGAAAAAAATGCTTGCAGCTTGCAAGAGTGATGTGTGTTTATTTGGAAAAGTTCACTGCACTTCACCCAATTGTTAAGACTCAAGACTGTGCTTGATTGTGGTCGATTGTGCACACGGTGAGCCTCCTGAAAGGAGATGAAAGCACCTCACATTTTCCCACATGTTTGCCAAGGCCATCAGTGACAAAAGGTTGAAGAAGTTCACCTAATGACCAATTGGTGGTTTGGCCTGGTTTTTTTGAATCCTGGCAGATTCCTATGAAAGGGATCGTTGCTTGCCGGGATCCTGGGAAAATCCCAAACCAAGCCAAACCACCAATTAAACTATTGGATGAATGAGAATACCAAATCATGACCCATTCTGAGGACTTGGCGAAGGATCCAAATGCAACCATGGGGAAGACCAAGGTGGTCAGTGGCACCAGGATTGCAGACCTTGGCGTGGAGATTTTCAAGAGTCACCTGTTAAGACCCACAGCCTGTTAAGACCCTGGGATAGCTGGCGTGAGATGACAGGTTGGGCCGTCGCAAATCCACGTAATCGATCTTGGAGTGTCATTGTCATCAGCATATCATGTAATTGGGACTGTTGGTGGCAAGTGAATCAGTCTCAGACCGCTTCGGCCAGACAAGGTACCAGCTACTTCCAACCAAGTATGGCGAAGCCCACTGCAACCCTTGAGCGTCCCAGACCACTTGCGGTTGTCACCGTACTTGGCCTCGGCATCCTCCGCCAGCATCGTCAAGGCTGGGAGGGCTGCAGATGCTGCCTGACATCCGCCAGATTCACCAGGATCTCTCACTTCAAACACTCTGAACGCACCTTAGAGTTGGCCCCAATCATTGATGGCAAGGCATAGCAAAATCCAGAATCTCTGGCTCCCAACCACTGCTGGCTTGAAGTCAATGCCGGACTTGGCCTCGAGAGTTCAAAGGGAGATCTGATTTTTTTTTAAAAAAAAAGGTGATGCTACCTTGAAAAATCCCATCTTTTGATGAGTGCTTGTATCTTTGTAACTCGCACAAGGGAGTGAACCTAGTGTTCCAATATGTTCCAATCAACACAGGAAATAAGCTAGTTTCATGAGTTTCATGTAATCAACTGGACAGGAAATAGGTAGTTTCATGAGTTTCATTAGTTTCATGTTGTCATGCTTTGCCCAACATCCCAGTGTGTGATCAGCTCGCTTTGCAGTCACACAGATGTTTGATCCCACTCACCCTCAACGCGACCTTTGGCAGCGTGTCTGGGCTGGCCAGGAAGCAGTATTGCAATCCTGCGAGCCGCACGCCTCTCACCTTCAACATCATCACATAGACTTACATATGTATTGTATTTGAATACATCTCTCTATATATATATATACATATGGTATATGTATACTGATATAAATCTAAATAAGATATGTAACTATTATACATAATCATTGATTCATTTATACAGATATATGAATGATATATGTATACTGTATATGTGATTATATCTGTATCTATTCACTTCATGTAATATACTTCTGTTCTATCTATTCATCCGATCTGCTGTGTACGCGTAATTTGTAACTAAAGGACTTGTCCTTTTGGTGAGTTCACCTTCCTCCTGACATCTGTTACACAAGCAGTCTATTCCTGATCTTTTCTGCATAAAAGGTATAATAGTCTATAGTAGTCCTCCTCATTCCCTCTCTTCCAACACAACACTGCCGGCACCTAGGACAGCAGCCGCAGCCACCAGAAGAACTCGTCCTTTCCGAAGAAATGCTGCAGACGAGCTGCATGCCCAAGTTGCAGTAGTAGCCCTATCATGTGTGCCATGTAGGACAAAACTCCTACAAAAATGGGATTATGCCATCGGAAAAACCATGGGAATGTTGACCGTGTATTGACTAAGCCCCAACACACCCGCTTCTTACTATCGTAATGTGGCAGTTCCACGTCCTTCTGAGCTCTTACTTTTGTGTTTCCTTGGCTTGCTCGTGCGATACGTAGGGAATGAAGGTGGCAGTTCATCCCAAGCACATAACCATATGAATCGGTTCATTCCCAAATGACGGGGGGTCATTCCTTTTGAGTCGCACAAGTCAGACTTTTGAGCTTCCGTGAAACATTGTTTCAGTGCCATTCATGATCCATCAATTACCGTCACAACATCCACATTC
>OMLO01003841.1_pt1 | contig 12450 bp, 2 predicted proteins | sample 1674811 | NCBI WGS metagenome assembly OMLO01 (sample SAMN06265003, study PRJEB25207) | coral metagenome | isolation source: Coral host | place: Mexico:La Bocana,Puerto Morelos, Mexico | collected 2008-11-13
TGCGCCGAATTTTTCTAAGTGTCGAGCCATTTTATAGTAAGCCCAGGCACGGATATTTCGTCAACTAATAAACCAAAATAATTTTTAGGATCGCTAACTGTTAATTGTTCCACGAGTTTGACCATAGGTATTCTTTGATTATTGTTATCCACCAAGGCAATGTTGATATGCAGAACTCAGATGATTGAATTCTGTGCAGTTTGAAAGAATTTCGTCTTGTAGCTGATTGTTTATTAAACTTTTCAAAGACAGATCGCCTGCTGTTGAAAACTACAAATTGAAAAAGAGGGGTGGGGTGGAGTGGAGGGGCGAGGAGTGGGGTTGAGTGAAGGTGCGAGGGGTGGGGTGGGGTGAGGGGGGCGAGGGGTGAGAAAGGATTGGAGTACCACGTAAAATCGATAAGAACGATGAATTCCAAATCATCTATACGACAATGAGACACCGTAAACTGCCGCTGATAACCTCCCCCCCCCCCCCCCCGATTATAGTCCCATCTACCTGTAAACGATTATTAGTCCCCCAGATATAATCCCCCTCCAGTTTAAAATGAAATGAATTCAATTTATATTGATGTTTCAAGGCTTAATAAAAGACAGGCTGTCTATGACTGCATGTGGCTATCTTGGATATAAATAATTGGCTCCTCGTTTTGATAGGAAACCAAAATGGCTTTCCAGCCAACTCGTGATATTTGAATCGGATCAAAAAGATTTTGAGAAGTTTATACGGTTCGTGACACAGCACAAATCATTCAGATATCATTCATTTACAAATGATGATAAAGCAAATTTAGGTAGAACAGACACTGTTACTTTTGATAAAGAAATGAGTTGCTACAAAATCTCATAGGCTGATATGTTTCTCGTTTATAACAGTTTTCCAAGTATTTTCTGCTGGCCAGTTCTTGTTCGCAGTCTCGCGACAATGACATGATATTCTGGATTTTAGCCTATTGTTCGAGGTCACGCGTTTTGCATGTGACATTGGGCAATCCGCAAACATGTCATCTGAGGCATTACCATATGCAATTATCAGACGATCGGTAAACCAGCCGGTTGTTTTATTCTTTGCTACAACAGCGTGAACCAGGTCGTAACAGCAGTCCTTGGACTCTATCATGTCATTGTCCCGTTAATCTTTGCCTTGCTTCATTGTTTTTTTTTTATATATATATTCTTGGCTGAACAGATCTTTTACAGAGCCTACGTACAAGATATACCGGAAGCATGTTTATTTGCGGTCCCTTGCGTCATTGTATTTATTAGTTTTAAAGACGATAGCATCAGTGGCTACGCCTCTTTGAGGCCGGTAGCCCGATGAAAAAAACAACTGATATGAAAAACGTCGTTCAATCGACACTGCTTTAGTCCTTTTCGAAAAGGTTTTATTTATTTTGCCTATAGGTCCTTCCCCGATGTTAGCCCTTCTAAAACCCCGTACGAAGTTGTATAAGCCCAGGGATAATAAGCGGTAGTTTACTGCATGTTGAGGCCCTCTCATTACCTCTGTCTTCAATTATAGTTCTCACATAATTCCTGTCTGCTTAGGCAATTGTAAGCACGTGATGCCTAAGCCTGTTTTAGTCCAAGACATGTAATCGAGGCAAGCCCATAACTCATTTCGTGCCACCAATGCTTTGGACGGAAGTTGTTACTTTGGACTTTGTAATGATCGCGAAGCCACGTCTGTGCTAAACGCGCAACAATTTCAACGTTTTCTGAAAATGTCTTCCATAGTTATAGCTGTGTTCAGAGAAACAATTGGTTTGCTTGTGAAAAAAGGAAGGAATAAGGCAGCAGAGAAGTTGAGAGATGGCGATGTATTAGATCAAAAATTTCGTGGCTTGATCGTCCGTGAAATCGACGATATCAAGTCCAAGTTAGACGGATTATCAAGAAAAGATTTGCTAGCAAGTATCAGTTTCTTCAAAGAAGGAATCGAGTTATTGTATAACGTGTTTGATAAGGCAAGGACCAGAAGCGAACGAAGTACCGGCATGAAGCCACAAGCAGGCTGTGATAAAGCATTTTCTCTCGCCGAAAGGATGCGGAAATTGGAGCTCAGTGGCATGGATGAATCAGTTACGAGAGCGCTTTCCGATGCGAAAGAGAGATTTAAAGAAGCCCGTAGGGAAGCAACAAGGGCCTTCGCTAATGAAGCTCTAGAAATATCAGACCGCATTCTAGCAATGCAATATCGAGTTATGGCGACAATACTAGAGAAACTAGATCATCCAGCGGACGCAATTGCACCATGTAGAGTGTACATTGAAGAACTTCACAATCTGTCAGCTGTTCAAGAGTATTTTAACGTCGAGCTAACGAAAGGCTTGCGAGCTAAATTTGGTAAGAATGAACGCAGAAAAATTATTGCCAACGTCTGTCACGTAAATTTTGTCATCTATAGCACCACCCTCATGGTCTGTTTCGGTAATAAGGAGCTGTCCAACTGGCCTTGCGTCGGCAGTGGAGAAGACAACGTAAATCCATTGCGTGACGGAAGAGTAACTAAAATTCTGCGAAAACAAGGTATGGAACACTGTATTGTTACACCATCGTCAATTGGTCAGGAGTGTGAAGAGGAGCACAAGCTGAAGATCCCACAGGGAATTGCTACAAACTCTAGCGGACAATTTATTATCGCAGATCGTGGGGATAATAACGTGAAGGTGTTTGACAGCTGCGACAGCTTTACCAATTTTTTCAGTCCACTTACAGACGACGTAGATACAACCTCACACGTTGTTGATGTAGTCTCCGACACGAATGACAACATCTATGTACTAGCCAAGTTAAATGACCTTGGGTCTGAGCACGTTGTTTACAAATTTAACAACACGGCTTATCTTCATGACAAATTTCCCGTGAGAAAAGGCCACTGGTACAGACTGGCAATCAGCGACAGTGGCCAAGTGTTGGTGCTGGGGAGACCAGATGAGGGTTTAGCGAGTGCTAGCCTGGAGCGAGAGGGGAGCGGAGAAAACGCGTCTCTCGCGCGTCCTAAGCGCGCCCTTGCGCTGCGCACTAATTATAAAGCATTGCGCTCCGCATTCTCCCCCTCTAAACCACGTATTCTGCCAGCTAGTAGAACTGAGGAAAACGATGAAGTTGATGTGTATGATTGTGATGGACAGTTTGTTGGTTGTTTTGGAGATGGACAATTGAAGGATGCAAGGGACATTGCCACTGCTAATGATGGCCGTGTTATGGTAGTGGACAGAGGCGACTCCTGTGTTCACATATTCAATGAAGATGGAGACCATCTTCTCGGGTTTAAGCTCCAAGGATGTTATTCCTTTCCTAAGATTGCATTTCACCGGGCAAGTGAACATGTCGTCATTGCTGGTATAGAAGAAGAGAAAAGTCTCTTGCATGTGGAAATATACACTAAGGATGGCGAGTTTATGCGCAGCACTCAAATCGATGATGAAGAGATTGATGACTTGCAAGGCATTGCGGTGACTACGGAGGGTCGCATTGCGGCGGTGTTTGGAGTTGCCGATGGCAATTACAAGGTGCTTATTGTGTAAAACATATGATGTTATGAGGCCACAATTGAACGACGGTTTTTTGTCGCATTATACAGGAGACTGAAAGCTGGATTAACATTGATTTGACTATCAACTGACTTGGCAGCTCAGAGGTCACAAGTTCGAATTCCGTTCAAGCATGAATTGTTATTTTTCATGCTTTAATTTCGCATTAAGTGCCCTCGTCATCCATTTATTACATTTTCGCACAAAAAAGGTCTTTCCTAGATATCTTTGCCAAATTTCAATCCATCACCAACATTACAACTAACTTTTTTGGATCTTTATTTCCGAGAATTTACGGACGCCAATAATTTTCCTTGTTCTTGACAAAATGACGTCAATTTGTATAGCAATTTGCATGAAGAATAACAAAAACTTTGACCCTTATATTTGTGCACAAGGAAAATTAATGACGTCCGTAAATTCTCGGAAATAGGGTCCAAACAACGCGAGTTCTAATGTTCATAATAGATTGAAATTTGGCAAGATATCTAGGAAAGACTTCTTGTGTACACTATGATGTAAAAAAAGAATAAATATCATGTTTTCATTGATCAGCAACGTGAAAGGACGTACCATTTTCTAGAATGGAAAACTAAAAATTCATAAAAGGGAGTACATTTTTGTTTGTTTACAATTTTACAGCTGCTTTGTTTGGAAATCAGTGTAGCTGAATTTCAGAGCTATGGCGGAGTGTGACACAAAGCTGCGTTCTCGTTTGTCGAAAAATATATACCTATCTATATCTCATGATTTTTTAGCTTTTTTAAAAGATAAAGCGAAATAGGAAATGTGCATTGTATATTTCCTATAACATCACTGCATTGATGTCGATTTTTGTTACTGAATGACAGTGAAAACGATCTCTACGAACCCTGGAGTAACTTTACCACATAGATGTAAATATGTAGATTATTGTAATATGACTTAACAGCGGTTACGATGGTGTTTCCAAACAATGAAATTTCCTTCTTTTGAAAAATTCCGTTTCCCTTCTTTTAGTTATTCTTTATGAGAATTGCTGTAGAAATTGTTATTATAATTTCAACCCGTGTTGTATTCTTGAGAAAGTGACGTCATTTGCTCAATTGGAACAAGGAAAATTAATTGCGTCCGTAAATTCTCGGAAATAAAGGTCCAAAAAAACGTGAGTTCTAATGTTCGTAATAGGTTGAAATTTGGCGAAGATATCTAGAAAAAAAACTTATTGTGTTCGAAGACGGATGTAAAAAAAATGAAAAGCATGTCTTCATTTGTCGGTTTTCTTATCAATTTTGAATAAGTGACTAAAGAACTGTCTCCAAACCAGCTAGCCTGTTCCACGCTCTCGGTCAATGGGGACGATCAAAAAAGAGCCGGGGTGGGCGACGAGTGGGGTCTAGTATAGAAAAAGGAGAGGAAATCTTTTGACAACAGCCTTGAGTAATTCCATCTTCTGGCTACTTTTAAAAAAAATTATCAGATTTTGAGTGATTAACACCTAGAAAGGTTGAAACCGCAAAATTATATTGAAAGCATAGAAAACATTAGCATGTTGTGTATAGTCAGGCTTATTGATTGTAACAAAAATATTCTAGAGCAATGAAACAATTAAAAAGTTCCATATATTGGTAAAAATAAAATTGTTGATTCACATTTTGGTAAGTGTCTTAGATATCATTTAGCATTACTACTCATTGCTATAACCATGTCACCCTCATAACTCTTCTTCAAAGTCGATTCAAAGCCTCTGAAGCATGCTTGTGTTCTTTTTTTTGTTCACTGATGGATGCAAACTCATCGCGCAACCTTTCTCTTTTCACATCCTGTACCTAGGACCAGGCAATGGCGAGGTTGAAAGGAAAAGACCTCATGTTATGACGATGTCTTCCATACATATCGCAGAAACATTTTTCAGAATTTCAATTTCAGTATCGTGTTTCCACGGCTGCTCTTGCCCCAATCTGCCTTTTATTAGCTTTTTGTCATGAAATCTTTCAGCATAAGGGAACAAAGGGACCTGTTCCTATCTCCTTCATTTAGCGACCTAACAGTAAATGAATAAACCTTTCCAGCTTTCTTACATATACTAAGTGTCGAACGAAGAATGAGGGTTTTGTTGAAGCTTAGTTCCCACTAGCGACATAAGGATCATAAGCATAATCATAAACATAAACATAAGCTTTTTATGTTCTAGTGGGAACGCCCGCACTAAGAACTCGCGTGTCTCTGTTGTTTACAAGCATTTCCTCAAAGTTGGACGCCATCTTGAAATGAACCGACCGACCCGAAAGTACCGGACCTAGAATTTCATTGGCCGAAACACAATGATCTAGTTGCGTCATTATGTTTCTGATTATGTCGTTATGATTTTCGCGTTCCCACTATAAAGAAAAGCAACATAGTCATAGTCACGGACATAATCATAATCATAAGAAAATCGTCGATCATTTTCTTATGATTATGATTATGTTGATCACAAGGGAGCTTATGATTGTTTCTGGACGTTCCCATTAAGACATAAGCGACATAACAGCGTTATGTTTGAGCTTATGATTATGATTATGATCGGGGGCTTAACTGGATTGCATATTATGCTTATGGCCATCTACCCCTTATTCAACTACAGATAAAAGCCCCGTTGATCCGGCCAGAATAAAGTGGCCGTGATTAAAAGGGTGACTGTATTAACGAGGTGGTTGTAAGGCGGCGTTCCACACTATTTGTTTCATAGAGGAGGGTAGGTTTTACCTTCCTGTCTTATAAACCAACCGTCTCAGAATTCAAAACAAAACCGATTTCAGTTTCAAGAGTGATAAATAAATCATGTATTTTAATTACTGCTACAAGACTGAAATGTCTGCCGGTAAAACCACAAAACATGTCATTTCAATTGCCCATGTTAGGTTAATACAAAAAGGTCGGTGAAAAGACAAGTTTATAAAAAAACTTGAAATAAAAAAAAAAACGCTTAATTGCCATCCAGGTCAGCAAGGTTATAATGGCAGAATAGCGGTAATTATTTGTTCTGATAACGGAACTGAAAAGTCAGCTTTTCTAGCAAGGAAAAATCTCAAATTCAATCTACCCGATTAAGGATACCGAAAAAGTTACACTGAGTAACTAAGACTTTCAAGTTTTACAATAACATAATAAGAAGAATGTGCAATTATATCATGCAGACGCAGCCATTATTCTAATAAAATTCTCTGCTTCGCACGACATCGTTTTTAAAGCACTTTCTGTTTACTAAGTTGTAACATTTTTAAGGTTTCAGTCTTTTTCTAAATATTTAATCGTTGTCTGTGGCCACACAGTAGATTTCAACGTCCTACTCTCTTTATGGTCTATGTATTTTTGACAACTTTAGAACTCTTCTGGTGGGCTGCTTCCAATTAAAATTGTTCTTGAGTTAAACTGTTACCAGGCGGCAGTTTGTGCTCTAAAAATATCAGTATAGGAACGTTTTTCAAGCAGAAGCCTTTTCATTTATACATATTTCTTTGAAAGACTGGTTATCTACACACGGTAAGGTAAGGCAATTAAGGCAATTGTTTTCTAACATACTTAGTTCATTGCTCTGACGTGTTGCTATTTTAGTTTTTACTTCAGTTACACCCTGAATACAAAAGCCACGGAGAATTTGATAATTATCAGTTTAAAACACGACCAAGACTTTACATAACATGTTTAACCACTGCTGCCGTCTTAAAAATCCTTACAAATGTTCCTAACGCCAAGCTTACCTCGTTCATATTTGCATAGCAAGACTCGAATTCCACCGTAAAACCGCAACCATGCCAATTTCACGTGGACATTTCACATGAACTTAGCTCAGGCATGCGCTGTTAAGTTAGCGCATGCTCCTTTGTCTGGTTCAGAGTCTTAATTGTTGGCTGACTTCGTTGATTGGCTCTCTTGGTAACGGCATGTCATTGCATAATCATTGAACACCTTTAAAACAAACGTTAGTCTTTTGACCTGGCTGAGTTGAGCAAGATTTCAAAGAGCACATCACTGCGAGAGAGAAGACGTATTTATACACTGGTTTAAAAGGTATGCTGTGTTTCATGTTGTTAACCATAGAATCCGCTATTCTAAACAAGAAACCAACACAACATTATCCTACTGTAGTGACACCCTTAGAGCTTTACCAAACACAGTTGTTCACATACGTGTAGTACACATCTTATAATTATCGAGGGCTAATCGGTGTCAGGTCAGCACTATTTTGGCTGACCAGGGCGTTACTTTGGAGCGCTATTGAAGGCCAGCAGGGATTTTAGGCTACCCGGAGCACTAGCCGTGACTCTTCGCCATTGTTTCGCCCTTCTAGCTTCTTTCAAGTTGAAAATCCGAGAGAATTGCCGCATTCTAAAGCAATTAACGAGGAGAAAATTAGAATTGAAATTTTTTCGTGCTTTAACCGTAACTTCAAAGTAATTGGGGAGGAGATAATTAGAAGTGAGGTTTTTTCCTTGCTTTAACCGTAACCCAGTCAGCAGTTGTGCTCTGCGAAGAATTGAAGTCATTATCCGGTGAACATGTCTCGTCTCCTTATTAAACAATGCTGACTTATTTATCCCCCTATTTCAGAACTTTTTTTTTTCCCTGAGCTATCGAAACAAGTTAATGTTTTAATACTTGATTTGTTCATTGTTTTGCTAACTTTTTGAAAATGCTCAGTTAAAAAAAAAATACCTCTCCGGGAGCCGCGTCTAGTGAAACTATTTTAGGTGTCGTTTTTGTAGTGGAATGCTAGGCTTGCTATAAGGCCGATACTTGTGAAAGGGCGTGCTTTTGTTCTTTAAAATATTTAAGTTGTATTATCTTGTTCCAATATATAATAAACTAGGCAGTAAAGTAACCCTTATTCAATTCACAGCCCAGCAACATGGAAGGAAAATTTACGGTTTTTATGTTACTTTTTGGTGCCGTGGTGGGAATGCCAGCATTGGAAGATGATGGTATGTTAATTCTCTTTCTAGCTGTCAGAGTTTTTGTTAGCCAATTTTCAAAACGACATTGTAAAACTTGATGTATAAAGGAAACGACATTATGCTTCCTTCACGGTTTTAATCGAATACCCGAAAATATGACCCGTCAAGCTGAAAATTAACCTCTAAACGTTAAATGTTTAAAAAAAAATCGATGATATAGCAATTGTATACTCGCATCAATTCTCCAGTGTGAACTGAGCTATGGTTCCCAAACATAATCAACGAAAACAATATTTCAGATAAAGATAACATGGCGATGGACAAACGATTGGAACAGAGGACAAGTCACGGCTGGCAGCACTCAAAGCCTCAGCCCTACCGTCTAGTTATCAACAGAAGCAGCCCAGGCACAAATACAATGAGCTTTCGACTAAAAAAACAAGTACAATGAATTCTCTGACGCAAAAAGTCTTGCAATGATAAGAACAAGATAATTGTATTTTCCAGAGCAGTTACTGCCGTCAGTCCTCGTGATTATCGTGTCCATTTTTCCTAGGCCCCGTCCAGAAATTTGATTGTAGGCCTAAACAGGCCTACAATCTGTCAGGAAAACGCTCTTCAAACCGGAGGAATTTTAACACGCCGATTTGCCTTTTAGTTGGACGAAAAACATTTTGAAAACGTATCTTTTCAAAACGGTCAAGTGAAGATAATTTTGTGATATCTCTGCCCGAGTTTTCCTCAAACACGAATCCAAACTGGCCGGTGATTGTTGCGTTTTTAAATTTTATTTCTTCGACCTATTGTGGACGGAAAACATATGATTCGTTTTCAGAGTGAAAGCGCCGTTTTCAAATTTTTCTGGCGTGGGCGGTGTGGAATGAGCGTTGAATAATGATTGTGGTTGTGTTTTCTTTGACTTTTAACAGGCACATGCGCTGTGGAATCGCGATGGGAATGCGGATGGTTTGGCATAGATGAAGACACGTGCTTGAATAGAGGTTGCTGTTGGGATGACAGCGATCCGGAGAAAAAATTTTGCTTTGTTAAGCAAGGAACACGTAAGAGTTAATTCAATTGTTCAACTTAGATTCTTTTCCTGTCATTTTTAATTGGGTTCCGAACGTTTGGTATATCGACTGAAGTAGCTACGCTAAGAAGATTTGGTTAAGTCATCCAAGGGTTTAAACCAAAACAAATTCGTGGGAGTGTTATGCTTTACTTCCTTCCAAATGAATGTTTATACACAATCTTTACTGATAGACACAACTAACTGCTTCTGTAACAGATTAAGTGTGATACTATTGTAAATGAATGCAGAGGTCATCGGTTCGAATCCCGTTCAGGCCTGAATTTTTTCAGGCTTTAATTTCACAACTGCTTAAGTTGTGTGTGTAACTGCGATGATCAATCATACATTCATGTGATACTATTGGAAGCGGGATCAGCACCTATTTGTCCCCAAGTCAATACAATCGGACAATAAACAAGGTGGTCCAAGACTTCTGATCAAATTCATTTTTCCAGATCTTTTAACGTTACTTTGTTTCTTACTTTACAATTTAAACAGATCTTCCTGACGGACTTTGTCCTGTGGCTCCCTCTGAGCGCCAGGAATGTGGTTATTATGGAATACAAGAAGATGAATGTCTGGGTAAATCTTGTTGTTGGGATTCCACAGTTCCTGACACGGAGTGGTGTTTCAAACAGCCCGGTGAGTACATTACATCACAGGTTTTTAAAATTTGTTTGATTTCTTGATTAAAAAACACAATACTCCTTGAATCTTTAATAAATATATCCATCAACTGTAGAGTGTAAACACCATAGAAGCCCAGATTCAAAACTTATAAATAGCTAATACAAATAGCCACCTACTTATTAGCCTCCCTAATTAGCTCCGGGGGGAGTACCCCCTTATATTGGCAACATAGGGGTGTGCGTTTCCAAAGAGTATTGTTTTTTAGCCGTTTTGATTTTCGCCATTTTGATCTCGAATCGGCCATTGTTTTTGAACTTAAGCCTTTAAATCGGCTATGCTTTTTTGAAAAAGCTATCCTGTATTATGAAAGCATATAAACATTACCTTAAACATTGGTCTGAACTAGGAAACTAGTAGGGTAGGGAAAACCGTCTTAGGGTTGAGGGAAGCGAGTCACACACGCCCACCCGATGTTTCCGAGACTAACCCCACCCCTACCCTCGGAGATTAGCATCACAGAGGTAAATACTATAATGATACTGTTTAATGATATTCAGTACCGAGGTGTAATCCTTAGGAACACTATACAACGATACCTTAACATGTACGCACATTTGTCTGAGAGTGGAAGCTGACTAAGTTAGAGATCAATTGTCATTTTGGAAGAGGGTTTTATATCTATTTAAAGAAACTATTTGAAACTTTTGGTGATTCGGAACAGGCTGTTGCTAAATTCGCAGAAAACTTTCAAGTGAAAAGCAAAGCAACAATGATTAGAGTACTCGAGACGGAATGAATTGTAGAAACATACAGTACAGTACGGATGTTATCTAAATATCGAATCAGGAAATGCTTTGTATCTGTCAGATGAGGAGTCCATGGGCTGCACTATCTACAGTGGTGTATACGGGACCTGTAAGTACGTGTGTGATCCAGGCGACCAAAAAATGTACGGGATGGGAGAGTGCAAAGGACGTATCTGCTGTTACTGAAAGAGTAAGCAAACATTCGTAATTTTATAAACCGTATTTATCAAAACCAGTACACGAGGTACATGAAAGCAATTAAAAAAAACTCGAATACCTTGTGTTTATTCATGTATGTCAGATATCTAAAAGACGCTTACTCGAGTTTGTTTGGCATTCTAGATAAATATTGTCTCCAAGAGAGCAACCGCATTTTAAAATAGATTTTCACTATAACAAATGTTGATGAATTATAAAACGCAAAAAAACGACTTCCTAAGAGTTTTTATACTCAACATGTGTCGGAATGTGCGCGTAAAAATGCTGCATTCATTTTAATTCCTCCATAGCGAGATTATGTGAGTGGGACTTAATCTTTCTGTGATAAAGTTAGACAGTTATTGCGAGAGCATCGTTTCCCCATCAAATTGAGATTGCATCTTTTTTTACAGAATCAAGAACGAGAAAAGCTAAAACCTGAAAATCCCATCACGCCTCTTTCGCCTGAGGAATAACTTAAATCATGCATACATGTAGTTTACTGTAAAGGAAAGAAAATAAAAGTTACCACTCTGATGAGACACATGCTTTCTTGATCAATGAATAGTTACACTGGGCTGGCTGTTATAAACTCCTGTACAACCGACAAAAACTGGCCGATAATCATGCAAACCGGTTCACCAATAAAGAGCAATGGACCAAGACAAAATAAATATTGAACATACTGAAGCCGGAAAAAATATGCTCAACCACACCTCCCCATTTCTCCACCCCTCTTTCTCATCAAAACTTTTTTGACCTATCCCTCATGGACTGTGACTGCGCATGTCCTACTATTTACATGATGTTGAATATTCCGTGTAATACCTTCAAACACTTTTACACACGTCCTTCTACAAATTCTCTTTTTTCATAACGACTCCCAAAGTGATAAGAACAATAGCACATTTATTTTTAATCCTTTCTTACTTCTTCCGTTCTTTCTTTCTTTCATTCAGTTTCTTTCTTTTCTTTCTGAGCTTAGAATTTTCCAGTTCTTGACTGTGACCTGAGAAATAGCGGGCATTTTGAACTAACAGCCGGGATACGTTTAAAGGTGCACTTTTTCTGAACAAAGAGTAATATCACTCGCATGTGAGCTACTAGCCTTTTTGGGAAGATCTCTTAGCTAACGGTACTTAAGTTGCGGTACTTAAAGAACCGGCGTTAAGGGGTCTAACTGAAATAATAATAATAATAATAATAATAATAGTAAAAAATCTTTATGCAGGAGGCTCCACTCACTACTGTGGTTTTCAGGGAGGTCCTGAAAATAAAATTAATGGCATAACT
>OMLO01003842.1_pt1 | contig 12450 bp, 8 predicted proteins | sample 1674811 | NCBI WGS metagenome assembly OMLO01 (sample SAMN06265003, study PRJEB25207) | coral metagenome | isolation source: Coral host | place: Mexico:La Bocana,Puerto Morelos, Mexico | collected 2008-11-13
GACCCGAAATCAAGCGGTCCTTCAAGTCTTCCGTTTTGCGCTAGCGTCAAGTTCTCTCACGAGTACCGAGTCTACCCACGCATTCAACAAGCAAATAAAATACCACAAAATAGAGGGCTGGGAACACTAGATTGGTTTGGGACACCGTTTCATTGTTTTAGGACACCAATAGGCATTACGAATGCATAAATTAAGTTATTTACCCTGGCAATCTGTACCAATCCATCCAACAAGGCAATCACACCGGTAACTCCCAACGAGATTGACACATGTGCCGCCATTTTGGCAAGGTGCAGGTACACACTTGTCGATGTCTGAAAATTAGGAATTATCACCTATGTTTAGTGATTATCTTTTCTTCTCAAACTAATTAAAATTCACCCCAGCCTCAATCAAAAGAACGGAGTTTGGTTATTATATTCTACTAGCATTGACTTTTAGGATTTTTTTCCGTTCTATCCTTAGTTTTAGTTTCGAATGAAAAGAATTATGAAACACTTGAAACATTCTTTTACCATATGTTCTTTAAAAATTGCAGATAAACGAAAAACCGTTGAAATGTTGTCGACCACACCAAGCCACTGGACACTAATTAACAATTAAACCTGTAGCCCGCAAGGCGAAGTATCACCCACCTAGTCGGACAGAAAAGCAATAAAAAAGTTTGCAAATGCAAGTCTGAAGAAAGATTTATTTGGGAATAAAACGAAAGAATTTCGGTACTCGATGATTATTACTAATAGTCCTCTAGTAGCGTAGCCAATCAAAATGCAGGATTTGCATTAGTCCACTAGTTGGGTGATACTAATGGCTGATAGCCGGTGCAATGGCTCAGCCAATCAGATTACAGCATTTTCATTAGTATACTAGTAAAATTATACTAATAAAAAGTAGCCTCGGCATCGTCATTATTCAGTGCCAGCTGTTCAAGTCAATGAACCTTTCTATCAACATATCATCCAAAAGCGATCATGAAATTTTTTTCCTTTTTTCTTTTATACCCGTTTGTAAAAATTCGGTTATTTTCAATGGCTGGTTTGCTGTGTCATGCCATCAAAAATAAAAATCATAACCATTCAATAAATGAATTCAAGAGGCTGGGATATGAAAGATGATTAATATATAAACATCCTCGCCAAGATTTACATCTGTGCGTTGATTCATTCGCTCGTTAATCGGCAAAGTGTTTCACTCAAATTTATAGAGTTTCATAAGGAGACGCCAAGCTGTTGCCCGCCAACATGGGCACCAACTTGGCGGCTGTAAAGTAACAGAAATATCCGTCGTTGAGCCGTCCAAAAGAAAATGTTGTACTCTAGAGCCCCAACACATTAAAACTGATACTTCTTCCAGAGCAAGAACTGTTTAGTTAGCAAACGCCTGAGCAATAAATCATCTTTTGCCTCGAGCCGAGCAATCGGGCCGCCATTTTAATGTCACGTATCCCGCGAACAGGCTCCCGGCTATTGGAGGAGTACAGCAAATTAGGCGCAAAGCGCCGGGCAGAGGAGCCTGGAGTGCACGCATCTCCCTATGTTGAGGCTGCCCCCCTCCCATTCTAAGACTTACGTGCAAGCTCCTCTGTCTTCGAATTTGCTGTGCTCCTCCATTAGCCTGTCGCAGGCTAAACGACACTTAACGCACAAACTTGGAAATTCAAAACGTGGTCTATTTCAAAATGAGGAAAAACGTCAGGTAATTAGAGGGTCTAACATCTGATGAAACTAAAACTACAGAAGGATTGATAATTTTTTTTTATTTTGGAAAATGATTACATCACATGACAACCAATAATTAATTAAGGTGGCTTAATATAGCAATTATTTATGGCGTTGCGAGTGTTTTCTTTTGAATACATTCGTGTTACAATACAATCCTTTGAAACTTATCAAATGTAATATGCAACGATTAAATAGTGTTTCACTATCATCTATGTTAAAATTTTAGTCCTGAATTAAAAATGCCCAAATAAATGTGTATTCTGCTGTTTTTATGGCTTTATTTGGGATTTCCTTGAATTTCCTTCAATATAATCTTCCCAAATTCTCACAGCACACCGCATCCAGCGTGATACGGTTTGTTTAGGTGATTTTTTTCTATTTTTGCAAATTTATGTCACTCTTTTTCCGCTGCAAAAAACTTGTCTTACAGATTTCCCTTAAAATCGAGCGCCGACTTTACTAAAATATTTATTGCCAGTCTGCCTAACTTTACGGAATTTCACCAAAACGCGAGAAAATTCAGAATTGGTTTTGCTTCTTGTGCTCATGTTAAAAGTCACAAAGCATCGAAAAACACCGACGTTTTTCTTGGAGCGCGTAGATGACTTGAACTGAGTCCCATTCTTGCTTAAAACTGAACAAAAGGATGGATACGAGTCACATTGTTTATAAGGCCGAATGTAATAAACATAAAGGTTTTGGTTTGATGTTCAAATGGTGCTCGCAGTGTTTGTCTATAATTATAGAGCTAGGTTATAGAATACCCGACCACTTCATTTGCATGAGAAAGGAACTATTGTTAGATACCTCGTTCTTCAAAACACACCGACATATGTAAATGAAGTGGCCGGGTATTCTACGAATGTAAACAGAATGAAACTTTTCACCACGTGATGTTCTATAGAGAATTCCTAATATCTCTAATAATGCACTCATGATAACGTAAAAATAATTAAATTGAAAGAAAGAACCCTCAAATGTAGTCGCTCACCTGTGTCACAGTTGGTCCCAGAATATCCTGTTTTACAATCACATCGGTAACTTCCAGGAAGATTCACACATGCGCCGCCATTTTGACAAGGTCCTGTTACACACTCGTCGACATCTGAGAATTAGAAGTCTGTAGTTAGCTACTTGCTTAAAACTGAACAAAAGTATGTTGACGAATCAGATTATTGTTAATAAGGCTGAATGTAGGAATCAAGAAGATATTGTATGTTGTGTCTGCAAAGATAACTAAAGATCTAACACACCTCTGCTGCACTGGGATCATTAGTCTAACCTACTTTGACAATGGCAAACAAATGGACCGGACCTGTTCAAAATGTCTAGTCACACATATTTGGCATCTACGCGGGAAAGTGAAAACGTCTCAGGGGACGCATTAAATGATTCAAATGAATTAAAAAATTGGGGACAAAATAACAACAAAAGGAAATTAAAATGCATGACGATCAACTGTCGAAGCGTAAAAACGAAAACAGCAGATATCGCCACTGTAATCGACAAACACAAGCTAGATTTCACCCGGGGCAACGATTCCTGGCTAAATCGAAACATTGAGAGTAATGAAATCGTCCCAGAAAACTATAAGATCTTTAGGAAAGATAGGGTTAATGATCGAAATTGAGGTGGTGTACTCCAGTCAATGAGAAACGGTATGGTCATCATCCACCGAACCGACATGGACACAAATTGAAAAGCAGTCCAAACCCATACTATTCGGACCCTATTATTGACCTAGTTCTACTCACCTAGAAAGTCTTGAAAAATTTGACGCATCATTATCAAAGCTAGGAAGCAGTCTCGACAGAAACAACGTAACAATTGGAGGACACTTCAACGCCCCGGATATGAATTTGAACAAAGAAATTTCCCTGTTTCTCCTGCATCTGAGAGACTTCTAGAAATCATAGACAACCATGATCTCTACCAGCATGTAAACAAACCAAAAAGAAGAACCGAAACAAGAAATAATATTCTAGACGTAGTATTCTCAAATATCTCAAGCGTCATTGGGGATGTGAAGGTAGTACCTGGTATTAGTGACCATGACATTGTTCTTTTCACCGTGAAGTTATCGTGTCATAGAAAGAAAATTGCAAAGCGAAGGATATACATCAGGGATTCTTTTTGTTCACTTCCAAATTATGTATAAAATATTGTTTCTTTGCCGATTTAATGGCATTGTTTACTTCGTTTCGAGCTTGCTTATACCGCCCCCAAGCCGTCGTATTTTTGTCTTGAATAGCAATTGTCTTCATATAATTCCGTTTATAGATTTTTCGAGTCAGTTCACGTGTAAACCATGGGGAGTGTTTATCGAGACCCGTTTAATTTGAAGTGGGGCCTGCTTGTCAACTATTTCCATAAATAAATTTTTCCAAACATCCCACATCGTTTCTGGATTTGTCTCTGAAAAAAACCTACTCCATGGCTGTTGTGCAACATCGTTGAGGAAGTGGTGGTGGTTGAAATAAAAAACACGTGTCTCAATCGTGCGATGAATACCAGTTCGCTCGTAGCAAAATTTAAGGGTCATGAAGACCAGAGGATGTTCGCTGATGGAGAGATCAACTACACCAGTTAGATATTTTTTCGGGCGAACTAGTGATACAGAGATCAAATAACGTTCTCTAGGTGAGTGTTATTCTAGTCGGTTCAGAGATCAATTGACTCAGTCCATACATACCAAGAATGTTTGTTAAAGTGGATGAGCTATGATTATTTCATCCGTCATACATATTATACAGTTTAGATCACCCAGAAGGTAGTCTTTCTGTTCAGAGTCTACTTTATCGACTAGAGACTCAGATTGCCGAAAAATATCTTAGGGATAGTTTGGGGGTTTATACCACGTACTAACAAAGAAAGGTCTGGAGTGGGATCTGATAATTTCGATGACAACGCATTCTAATTGGTCATCACATAAATCGTCACGGGTCCGGTAATTTTCCGTAAACACATACAAATACAAAACCACGGCCAAATGGATTGATAGTGGATGGGTTGCCCTTATTGTTAGTGTACTTACGATTTATTCGCGGAGGCAAAGACTCATCCGTTTCCCAGTCGGCAATACCCTAATCAACTCTTTTAAAAATAGTTAAAATTTGTTGCAAGTCGGGCAGTTCCTTTAGTGTTGAAGTGAAGACCACTCCTGTTTAGGTCATGATCAGGAGAGATATTTGAATGGTCAACAAACCCCCATCCATTTTGGTTGTAAAGGGATTTAAGTATCGTGTTGACACCGGATAACGCTAGATCGGCTGAGGACTTGCTACTAATCGTGGTGGCTAGGTTGACGATCTCCTCTGTACAATCAAGCACCGATGTTCCAACGTGAATCACAATTGTTATGAAACATTTTGAACGTACGATATCCTTGCAGATCACCAGCAGCAAGGCTTTAGATCTAAAAGATCAACTGAACTTCAACTAATCCTCGCCATTCCTGATGTGGCGGAAGCGATCCAGTGATTATTAAAGAAATTAGAATATTACGGAATCCACGGAACCCTGCTCACTTGGATGAAATCCTTTCTTACTGGGCGTTACCAAACTGTAGTTTGTGAAGGAGGGTCATCTCAAGTTTCCTCCGTAACTTCCGATTTTCCACAGGAAACAGTTTTGGGCCCCCTACTGTTTCTGACCCGCGTAAACGACCTACCCGATGGATTGCATTCTGAATTAGGATTTTTGCTGACTATGTATTATTGTATGGTGTCATTGAAAACGACACAGATTGCGAAAGCTAGAAAATTGGACCTTAATAATGTATTCTTTTTAAATTTAATTTTTACATATTTTAATTTTTAAAAGTTAGAAAGCAGGACTTAATGTGATTCTTTTTAAATTTTACAACCTATTTTATAACCTATTTTTAAGGAAAGATGGTGCGATATCCAAAAGACTTTACAAACTTAATTAAATGTAAATGTAGATAAAATAAAGAAAAAAGGTTTTGGGTTGAAGTTCAAATGGTACTCGCAGTCTCTGTCGATTACAGTCTTTAGAACTTTTATTTTTACCGTTGAAAAAGACGCTCAATATTAGCCAGAGGCAGCGAGACATTTAGAGACACCAGAGCAAAAATTTGAGATTATCTTATAGTTAATGTAAACAGAATGAAACTTTTCACCACGTGTTGTCCTATAGAGAATCCTAATATCTCTGATAATGCTTTCATGATTACGTGAAAATAATTAGATTAAATGAAAGAACCCTCAAATGGTGTTCTCACCTGTGTCACAGTTGGTCCCAGAATATCCTGTTTGACAATCACAGCGGTAACTTCCAGGAAGATTCACACATGTGCCGCTATTTTGACAAGGTCCTGTAGCACACTCGTCGACATCTGAGAATTAGAAATCTGTATTTAGCTACTTGCTTAAAAATACACAACAGGATGGTAACGAATCACATCATTGTTAGTGAGGCTGAATGGAAAAAAAGTTTTGATTTCGAGTTCAAATGCTGTTCGCAGTCTCTGTCCATTACAGTCTTAAGAACACTTATTTTTATCTTTTAGACATTTAGAGACACCAGAGCAAAAATTTGAGATTATCTTATAGTTAATGTAAACAGAATGAAACTTTTCACCACGTGTTGTCCTATAGAGAATCCTAATATCTCTGATAATGCTTTCATGATTACGTGAAAATAATTAGATTAAATGAAAGAACCCTCAAATGGTGTTCTCACCTGTGTCACAGTTGGTCCCAGAATATCCTGTTTGACAATCACAGCGGTAACTTCCAGGAAGATTCACACATGTGCCGCTATTTTGACAAGGTCCTGTAGCACACTCGTCGACATCTGAGAATTAGAAATCTGTATTTAGCTACTTGCTTAAAAATACACAACAGGATGGTAACGAATCACATCATTGTTAGTGAGGCTGAATGGAAAAAAAGTTTTGATTTCGAGTTCAAATGCTGTTCGCAGTCTCTGTCCATTACAGTCTTAAGAACACTTATTTTTATCTTAAGTAAAGGCGCTGAATGTAAGCCAGGGGTTAACAAGAATTTAGAGTAAGCATTTGTGGATTATTTAATGGTTAACGTAGACAGAATGAAACTTTTCTTCCTACAGAAAAGAAACTGTTCATACCTGTTTCACAGTTGTTACCAGAATATTCTGTTTTACATTGACACCGGTAACTGCCATCGAGATTCACACACGTACCGCCATTTTGGCAAGGATTAAGTGAACATTCGTTGATATCTAAAGCATTGAGAATTACCGTGCGTCAACTATGAGTCATTGTATTTGGGGGATGTATCGGCATCTGAGACTGACATGAAGGTAAGGTAAGGTACGGGGTAAGGTAATTCTTCATTTAGAGTGACAAACCCCCCTTACCTAAAAGCTACTTCGCAAGAAGCCCACTATCAAAATAACATAAATATACATTCATTAATACACAAGTAACCAAAAACACTACAAACTAGTTTAAATGTAAGTACAAAATAATTATTTACAATTAAAGATATAAAATATAACATTGTCAATGATATCAATAAATTCATATATAATGTAATATCTAATCTTGTAAACAAAGTAAACTACAAGTAACTTAGAAGTCAAAAACATAACATCAATTTCTGAAGAACGTTATTTAGTGGTTGCAGTTCCAGAAATATTTTTGCTTTGTCCTGGGATTCTGCAGCTACAACTGGTTTGAGATATAAGATTTTTTCTCTAATATCATGGGTGACAAATTACTCCTTAATTTTGGCGCGAAATTTCAGCCGTGATTTATAATTTCACATGTGAAATTATAAAATTACCATGGCAACGCTTCCGTACCCAGGATTGTGAGCGTAATTTGTCACCCATGATATTAAAAGGAAAGGCTCGGGAAATTATTAGAATTTTGACAAAACGCGCGTGAAATTATTTCCTACTTTCACTCGTCACCATTTGATTACCCATACGAATAACTATTGCTGCCGGTGACAGCAACAACTTTCATTTGTACCTAACATTTAATTTTCTACCTATAGCTTATAAGATAATGAAACCAATAAAGGGAACCTCCCCAGTTATGAAAACTTGACTTCAGCTCGTCAGAAATAAATTCTTAATTCCAGTTTCTTATGTCAGAAATGAAAAAAAAAATTTGGATGTTTGAAAAATCTCATTCGAATAATAATTATGAAATCCAAGTCGCCTTCAGTATGGACAATGACAGCAACAGAAACACGTCGTGATAATTCAACATGGCGCGGTGCTCACAATTTAGTAACGAAATGTGCGATCTTTGTATCGGTATAATGTCTTCTTTCACCTTCGTTTCGCTTTCTAGACAAGTTTCCTTTCAAAAAATTTCTCTTCAAAAAATTTAATTACGTTTGTCACAATAGTGAAGGTCCCCGATAAAAAGAGAATCCAGAGTCAATAGCAGCACGTCTAGACTACTACTGGTTCCCAGCTTTACCTCCACTTGTGACCTCACAATAAGAACAAAAACGTACGTTATCGTGTCTTTTCCAATCTATCGATCAATCACACTCTGACCCCGACCGATCGATCAATGACTTCATCGTTGGAAATAGTTTAAATTACAACAGAGAACCAGAATAATATATAATTATATAATGATAACAAAACATTTTGGTCGTATGTCATCACCTGTTTCGCAGTTGTTTCCAGAATAACCAGTTTTACAACTGCAGCGATAACCCGCCACAAGATTGACACACGTGGCTTCGTTCTGGCATGGATTGTTCCCACAATGGTCTACAACAACAGAGCAGCAAGAAAACTCGGTCTTCACTAGCATTCAGTCTTTGAAGGAAGAGCGGTGTTCTTTTTTTTTTACACTCTCGCAACAAAGCGTATAAGCTCTTTTCTCATTCTTAATGAAATGCATAATTTCGTCATAGTAGCATGTCCAATGGCTTTCCTACCAGTCTTTACTTTCCGAATAAGATCAGCACCCGGGCTTCCCTCCCCCTTTCACAAAACCCCCCGGCTATAGGCCAATCTATATATGGAAAAAAGTAGCATATAATCACTCCCATAGAACCAGTAAAGAGCTGGACAATCAATAGTTTTATCAGCTCCTTTGAAAACGTGTTTTAAATCTTTATCTCTACACAAGCCGTCGTCCTCGACATGGCTGTAATCATTGCTTAATAAGCTCCCTAATGGCAAATTAAAGTGCGCCCTGTCTTGGTCTGATGTTGAACTTACATAAATATAAGGTCAAAGGAAACAACTCAGTTCGAAATAGCGAGGCACTCGGAATAGCTGATAATAAACGATTGGATAACAATGCAAAATCTAAGAAAAATGTTTTTCAGATCGAAATAGCTAATTTGAATTCAGGGGTCCAACTGTACCTGGAGATACACCCATAGAGTTCCACCCTCATTGAGATGTATTTTTTCCCAGCGACTGGTCGAAAACACACAAAATGTATATCAACTAGATAAATACTTGGTGCAGTAATAGAGCGTTTCCATTCATGTGGCCAGCAGCCAAGCAAAATGTTAGAAGTAAGGAAAGTGTTTACATAAAATAGAAATTCAACTCCAACATGACTGGTTTAGGACAGTGCGGTAAAAAGAGCAGTATCGCAATTATGCCTTGCCGGATTCTGAAGTGCCTCCAAACTGCCCCCCCCCCCCCCCCCCCCAAAACACAACCCGCACTTACGTGAGTTTGATCAATTATTTAACATGAGAAAGTTCTACGCAGAAATTGAATTCTATATGAGGACATAACGCCTACGAAACGTCCTACAGCAATTTTCAAATGCAACACGTGAACGATGAGCATTACCTAGGCAACCATAGACCTCCGCCCTCATTGATATGTGTCCGTAAAAAGTGAGTATTCTGAATTGGATGTAACGAGCCAAAACTGGTGGATTGAGAGCGTGATAAACAACCGTGTGCTGGTCAGCATTTGCAAGAAATTCCTAAATCAAAGAAAAGGGGAAAAATAATCATGATCATTTAACATACCAAACATTAGATTAATACAACTTGAAATTAAAACTGAACGGTGTCAAAAGGCATTTTATTTTAACGTTTGTAACGTTTGTCAGCTTTTGGTAGACTGCGATAGAGTTATTATGCCTAACCTTCACAGAGCCTTGTTTCTGATAGTAGTTGAAGTTCACTCCATTTTCACTGTACCGCAGCTTGTATTTAGTGACCCACTGTGGATGATCACCTCTCCCTTGAGTCGCGGTACCCGTCACTTTGGTGTACTCGCTGCCCAGATCAACCTGGTACCACTGATTCACATCGTTGACGCCAGCTGACCAAGACCTCGGAGAGCGTAGTCTACCCAGAGGAACACTTAGATAAGAGTCCCACTCTGAGGAGGCACTTATTTGTCCGTCAGAGATTTCACCGCTTTCCAGTCCAAGAGCACGAAGGCAATCTAAGTGATTAATAAAAATAATTTAGAATTTCATGGTAAAGGATTCTTTAGAAAAATCCGCGACCCATACATACTCGTTACATTCAATGTGTGGACCGATCATGCAAAACAAGATTTTGTGTTCGGGGAACGTTTTCCATTCAATGAAAAATGATCAGGAAATTTCATAAAACAAATGGAAACTCTTTCTGGAATTTCAGGAAAAGCGGATTACAACTGCGCGAGGAATGCACAATTTTCAGAAATGCCTTACCGGGAACTTCGGTTACACTTGATTTCCGTTGCAGAATTCACGGAATTTTTGGTTGAATAGATAGCGTGCGGATAGCAAAATAAACGACGGGATAACTCGACTTGGTTTAAGCCAATTTCCAGAATGTCCTGATACAAGTGTTCGACGAAAAAGTTTATAAAAGCTCGCCATTTGAATTAACGCTTAAAACCTGAATTGTTGAAGGTGCGTACAGACTTTCTCAGAGAAACCCTCATTCCCGGCTTTAATAGAACTCGAAACGCTCACAACAGTTGTTGTTAAGGCAAGAACGTAAATTGTCTAGAACAATTATGATTATACTAAAAATAATTTTGCCAATTGTTGAGATAACCTTTTCCTTACGCTGCCCGATGAGAGTGGAATTCTCGACGAGAGGAGGAGGAGGAGAAAGGAAATATAAAGATTGTAAATGATAACATGTGGACTTAAGTCCAATGAGTTAAGTCATTTCATGCATATATCCATTTGCGTTATCTCACCGATCTTTGTTTCATAGATCTCCACTCTGAGACAGTTCCATGCATTTCGCTGAGTTGGGTTAAAGCGAAAGTATCTTGCAGACACTGGTGTATCTAACTTGTGTTTATCAATTGTGTTACTATCACCAGACCTTTGAAATTCCTTTTAAGAAAATTAAAAAAACGACTCTCAGTTAGAATCTAATTAATGATCATCAAGAGCAAGAGGTGAGGCTTTTTATGCATTTCAATAATCTGTTCTATTTAACTAGTCTAACCTTGTTCGCTCCATACGTAAACCAGTCTGTCCCATCAGAGGAATATAATAACTTGAAGGCCGTAACCCATTCATTCCCATTTCTGTCTCCTTGGGTAGCAAGAGCACACGCTTCTACTGATTTTCCGAGATCGACTTGAAGCCAGTCGTCATTCCTTGCAGCTTCTTTTGCACACCAGCCATCGCCTCTGTCACCCTTGAGTCGGCCAAAAGCGGCTACGAAACCGGCGCCATATTCAGAGGAGGCTGACATCTGATTATCTGGGATAATGCTAGGACTACCAATACCAACTGGATTTTTGAAGCAATCTATAATTGATTAATAAGTTAATTAGTTAATGAATAAATCAATTAATTAATTTGACCCTAAGGCTTTTTGAAATAAATGTTTTGAACAAATGTATGTAAACCGATCAGTAGGCGAGGGTGTACAGAAGTAATCCGGAATATCAAACGTCCGTGCTTGTTTCCAACAATTTTTTTCTTCTTTATCAAGCCAACTAAAAGTAAAAATACATCATAAACGTATTTTCAAGAGTTACAAAATGACCAAAAAAGTTACGCGCGTTATAAAATGACAATTTGCAGTTATTACAGTGATGGTACCGTTGCAGTTCCCCTTACAATACGGAACTTTAAGTGATAATAACCCGAAGATAGTACTTGTATCTGGCAATAGCTACAGGGTAGAATTACAAAGTGCCGGCTGTTTGTACTACAATATATACTGAGATTTGGGGGGTTATGCAATGGGTGACCGGATCACTGGAGGTTTGGGAAAATGAAAAAACCGAGGTTCTAAACTAAAGTACATCCGACTGCTGTTTGTAGCATCAAGACAAAAGTTCTTTCTATCTGTTCAATTATTCACAATTTATGTAAACCTCCGCATTTTCAAGACCATTCAGGCAATAATGTCCGCTGAAGACAAGTGTCCTCTTTGCAGAGTCAGTTGGGTGAAATGAGTTTGACCCTGGAAACTGGGCACACTCTCGGACGACCGATGTAAATTCGTGATTCAAATTCCTTAACATCGAAGCCGTTTACAACAGCGACTGCCAGTGAAAGAGTTTTCACCAATGCGGAAGGGAAACAGCAACCTGTAAGACAGTTGTTAGCGATAATACAGTTGCATCATAGCTCTTATTGTATTCTCAAGTCTATCTGTTGTCTTAAGTAGACAATGTTCCACGATCAATAATGTCAACAAGTGTTCGCTAGTCCTTAAGCGCCTTCAAGGAAGCTGTCCCAGCTACATGTATGACCTTCTTAAATGCAATGCAGATCTACACACACGCAGTGGACGGTACAGTGCCTTAA
>OMLO01003843.1_pt1 | contig 12447 bp, 21 predicted proteins | sample 1674811 | NCBI WGS metagenome assembly OMLO01 (sample SAMN06265003, study PRJEB25207) | coral metagenome | isolation source: Coral host | place: Mexico:La Bocana,Puerto Morelos, Mexico | collected 2008-11-13
CCGTCCATCCATCCATCCATCCATCCATCCATCCATCCATCCACCCTCTCCGACAAACGACAAACGGAACCTCCACGATGTAATCCAATTGATGCATAGCTGGCCAAACGGAGGAAACCAAAATCAAATGGTAAGGCATTCGCGCCTCGGTATGTGCCGATGGGTGGATCTAAACTCCCTACTATTGGGGATGGGAACGGAACATCCCACCCTTTTAACTAATAGGCAAACCTTATATATAATGAGAATGGGTATATAAACCCCTACGGAATTGGGTTGATGAGTTTATCCCCTATTATATGGATATAATGGGAGTTTAGATCCGATCGCGCATATATTGATATTTGTATTGATGTGGTTCGTCTTGTTTCGAACATGCGCCTAAAATTGTTCCGCATCTCAATTTTAAGGGAAGATTGCCAAGTTGACTGACTACAAATTTCAGCACGGGCTCAACATGGTATCATCTCTCGCTGGCAGTGTGCACTGCGCCAACCTTTCTCCCAGAACCATCCGCAGTTTGGTCCCCTTCTGCAACAACAACAACAACAACAACAACAACAACAACAACAACAACCACCTTGAAGCTGTTTTTCAGCCTTTGAGAACTTTTCGGACTGAAAAACAAATCCAACAATGAAACTAAAATTGAAGAATTTATGTATTTATTAATGGTTAATTGGTAAAAAGGTTGGTGGTCGAAGCCTATGTTTAATCATTTTTGTGAGTTCAAACAACCTGGACGATCGAAGGTATAACTTTTTTCTGTTCAACCACTTATAATTGTTCGGACCAGTTTTTTTTGGTCATATCCAAAGACCAAGAAATTATGGTCTTTCAGGGTATCTTGATGGATCTTTTAAAATCATTTATGATCATGAGACAACCTCCCACATAAACATCCGTTTATGATCATTTGATAGGAATTCCACATGTTCCCCCTTTTAGCTTCAAATGTTCCCAACTTCCTCGGAGCAACAGCTGTTCAAGAGCCAATGCTCCTGAAGATCTTCATCCTTTTTTACTGTCGGGATCCTCAAGGATCTCCAGGCTTTTGCTGGTGAAACTCTCTCGCATACGTTTGGTGAAACCATCTGAAAGTGTGGTGTGTCTTGTTGGATTTTCTTTGCATGTGCCCTGCAAAATTTAAGCCCCAAAGCTAGACCAGGTTTAGTGGGGTTGTAGCGTCTCCACCGATGGCGGATGATGAAAGTGGTGATATCATCAAGTTCCCACTCCCAAAGGTTTCTGGTGGGGCCCAAGCTGCATTAAAGTGTCTTTCTAAAAAGTTGGGTGAACAAACTGAGCTGAAATGCAAGGCATTGTCAATGTCTTCAGTTATTACTTGGCCAGGCCAGGGTGTTAAGGTCAATACCACCAGGATGCTGAAAAACAACATTGAACTGCTCCAATGTGTGGCTCCGTTTCTCAATGAGACCCTGGCTCTTAGAAAGATTGCTGTTTTATCGTGGCTTTTGGAGAACGTGGTTTACAAGACTTGGAAGGCTGGGTTCTGGCCACACAAATGAATACGAGAATGTATAAGATCAAAGGGCACCACACATGTTTATCCTTATCTGAATGAAAAATGCAGGTCAACATGCAAAAGTATACCGAGACTCATATGGGCCGTGATGCATGGGCTATGCGAAAGATGCTGATTCATTCGATTCGACTTCGCAAGAGAGCTTCTAAGCAACGTGATCCCCAAGTGCATTCTCTTTGTGACTGTTTTCAGGACATGTATAAGAACACTTGCTGTATAATGCATATTGCAAATCACAAATGATCATATAACCTCAACAAAGACATGTGACCAAATCTGCCGTCCCTTCGGTAAGCTTAGAGACACCGGTATATAGTTTCAAGTTACGGGTTGTGAGTTTTTTTTCTCCCCCCCTTTCCAATGTAAAATATCCTTTGAAGCCAGGAGCATGTTCTGAAACAATTTCAAGAAGATCAAGATGATTCGGATGATGGGGATGATGGGGATTGTGAGGGTGAAATGGATGATGAGGTGGAAGGTGATGGTTCTGAGGATCCTGACCCTAGCCCCCCCAAAGTTTCTACTTGTGAACTTCCACCAAATGAAGATGGGAATAAGAATAGTGGTGGTGATGAAGTTGCACCAACAAGCCCTGACCCTTCCTCAGATCTTGGTGGGGAGGAAGCTGACGGTAGGAAGGATTTGGGTGCCCCAGCAGTCCCAGCAGACCCACAGCCGGCAGGGGGTGCAGCAGTTGAGGGTGGGGAGGGTGGGAAGGGTGGGAAGGGTGCTGATTTCCCAATTGAACCTACCCAAGCAAAAGAATCACAAATTGTTGTTTTGGATGATGAATCTCCGAAGCCAAAGCAACGTAGATACCCTTCATGGTATGACCCCTTGAAAGAGGATTCCCAGTTGCCCGATGGATGGTCGCTTCCAAGTTCTACACCTACTAGATCGCCTACTGATTGTGGCCCAGGCTTGTTCATGTTGTTCATGGTGATTCTTTTGGCGATAAGTATACTGATAATCAAGTGATGAGGACATGTTACATGTTGACGCTACTTGTTTGAAAGAACACATGGAACAAATACCCCATTAACCATCATAAGCCCTTTGGGTTTTGTTTGCTTGCAGGTAAGCTCTCAATGCTTTTGAAGCAAAAACTTTTGCAAAAGATTTCCAAGCAGAAGACCCACGAGCACCCTGATGCTGTTGAAACACTCCAACTTCCTGATGCCATTGAGGACCAATTTTTTCCAACACAGTTTCTCTAAAAAAAAGGAATGGGTAGATGTGGCCATGCATTAGGTTCTCCCCCCTACATTTCATATAGTTCTTTACTTGTAGGAAGTGGCTCATCAGATGGGTCAGCTCACTGTTGCCGAGGAGGCCCGCTGGGTGGTGGTAATTCAACTTCCTTTTTTGGTGGGTCACGCGCATACGAAGTTGTGGAAACCTTCAACCCCAAGTTTCTTTCTGACCCAATCCTTTTTTGAAGTTCATGTAAATGAAAGAAGTTACACCCTCCCACATTACCATGCAGGTGGTCGATGTGGCAAGCGATGATGGGGATCGTGTAAAGGACCCGCAGCCGGGCATCGCTAGCGTCAGTGGGGTCGAGTCTCACGATGAGTGGATTTTTGCCTTGATACTTTTGTTTCCCGAGTTTTGTAATGATTTCCCTGTTTTGTTGTAGACTTTGAAAGAACAAGTAAGGGTTATACTTGAGTTGTTCAATGGTTGTTTTCTTGGACATCTTAGGATTCTACGGGCCAAGACTTTGATGCTAGGTGACACCCCAAATGAAGATGATGATCGCGAACCTACAGCACCCATTGCCAATGACCCTTATCAAGCACCTGCACTGGGGGAAAGTGATGGTGAGGAGGGTTTAAAGGATCCTACCCCAAAGGATACCCCAGAGGATGAAACCCAGGAACCTGATGTGGCGGAAGTTGAGGAGGTTCAGGATGATGAACTCCTTACTCGTCAACAACAACGTGAAATGAGGAATGCCCAGGCAAACAAAAAAACTGGTAAGGATGAAGGTGATAAGGGTAAAGGTGGTAAGGGTGAAGGTCGAGGTCGAGGTCGAGGCCGGGGAGGTAGAGGTACAAGGAAGGCTCCTGTTGTTGAAGATATTTCGGAGGCAAAGGTAGAAAGTGAGGGTCCAGCTCCATCCCGACCAGCCCGTGCTAGGGCAACCAAACCAAAGAAGGCAGAGGTCCCAGCAGGTGGTGAGGAAAAGGGTCCGGAGGATGTAGAAGAAGCCAAAACCAAAAAACGACGAAAACAAACAACCCCACCGGCCACCAGCCACCAGCCAGATGCTAAGGCCAAGGCCAAGGCCAAGGCCAAAAGTAAAACCCCGCCAGCAACAGAAGCAGCCGAAACGGGAAACACACGCAAGAAAGCAAGCAAACGCAAGAATGCAGACGAAGAAGAAAAATGCCAGCCAGTCCCAGAAGACCAAAGACCTGATTTGAAAAAGCCTTTCAGCCTGATATAGCCTTTGTTTATTTCCACCATGGGTTTAAACTTTTTCCGTTTCCCAAAATCATGGGAGTGTCTTTGAAAATACAGCTGTGCAAACAATGCGGTAATTTGTGTTGTGTGTATGTGCTAAAAATTCTATCCAACATCAATTGTTCTCTATGGAGCTTAGGCTTTTGATGGGCAATGACAAGTACCGTCTTGAAGCTTATTGGAGTCGATGCCATGTGGGTGTTCGACACAGGGCAGATGGGCGTCATGTATGGTTGGTTACCACACCCAACATGAAGAAGAACATTGAAGCTGCAAATTTTGTGGTTACTCTGTTAGTGCAGTATTAATGTATAAGGCACTAGTGCCATGTATGTGATGTGTTTGATCAACCCAGCTTCTTGAAACCTAACGACCTCTTCCGCATTCCGCTCAGGTTCAATGGCTCTCAGACCCTGAGAGGAGCTTTGATGACCGCCTGTCCGAGGAGCTCGCTGCGGAAGTTGATCGCATTTTGGGGCAAACTGCGTGACACTGGTGGTGGTGTTGTTTAATTTAAACCCTTCATAGACTGCAAGAACACATATTGATGCTTGAGATTGCATTCTATTAAAAAATACTGTTGATAAGATATTTTCATTGTTTTCTGATTTCAATGTGCCACCCTGGAAGTGTGACGTGACTATGCAGCTATAAATAATGTATACGTAGCTGTGTTTCCAAGTGGGTTTTCAAGGGGCAATGAAACTTGCACCTTGATTTGATCCTTGTGGCTTTCGCCACAGGGTAGTTAAGCGGTATTACATCTCTTTAGAAGCTGCCTGGGAAAATTGAAAATGCTTTTGCACATCTTTTGCACCCCCATATCTGCACTGATTTTGCATAGCATCAGCTGGACCGTACATTGCCCAAGATTTCTTGAAGATGCATGTGTTTTTCATGCATATTTTAAAAGAAATCTAGAGATGACATCATTTCAGAAAGCAAAGCCTTTTTGGGAAAGAAATCATGATCCACTCACAGAAGCCGGCTGCCAAGGTCATGCCATGCCTCGAGGATGTTCCAACCTTTCGCGGTTCATCCTGGAAGCGTCAGGTGCAAACTCTCTTAATGTGGTTGGGCTGGTGGTGGGCTGCTCCTTTGAATCGGCTTATAGTAATCCCACGGTACAATATACTGGATAGTGAATAATTAAGATATTGTATCCCCCTGTGCATTCTGAAGATCTCCACTTGTTTCACCAATCCTGCAGCTTTTGTCAAAACTCAGTCACCATAGATCTCACTAGTGTGGGTGCTTTGGATAGTGCAGCTATGAGAGCTTGGGATGCGGAAGAAGTACTTCGACGGCTGTACAAAGTCAGAGCTCCCAAGGCTGGTTGTAAAACAATGGCCTATTGATTTTGTTTTTAGATGTTTTTTCTTGTTGGTGTATCATAGGGTGGCCCCCTTATTCATCCTTATGCTGTTTGAAAGGCACTGGCTCTTTGTGTTCTCCTGCTTCTATGGTCCCAAAACCTGGATGTGTCTCGAGCAACCTGGCATGATAAGGGCCCCACACTGATGTTGAATATTTAGGCTTTCCCAGAAAACCTGGAACACCCACCATAAGAATATCTTTCCTTTTCAATTTGCGTATAAGGAATGGAGGTTTATCGAGCTCTTTGCTGGAGAAGCGAATGTGTCCAAATCCTGCCGAGCTCATTCCTTGCCTGGAGTTTCATGTGATTTTATCTATGGTGGGAGAGCTATGGATTTACTTACACCTGCAGGGATGGGGCCTTTTAGCTGAATTTCATCCCCAGTTTTACCTTTCATTGTTCCATTCAATTTCAAAAACAATCCAAAGGTTGCTTGCTTTTCGTTTCGCGTTTGGTTTTTTTCAAAACTATGACCTTCGACTCCATTCGCCTAGGCTTGCCCTCTTGGCGGTGTTGAGGTTGGAGCCGGGGTCTTTGGGGATCTTGGCCCCTGTTTGCAGTTCGATGGGTTGGCTAGCGGCTTCCCAATCCAAACGTAATTTCATGCTTCCACTGGGAGATCCCAGCAAAGGTTTTGTCCAAGAAGGAAACATGTTGGCAATTCGGTCCCTTGTGATGGATGATCAAGAGCTTTTGTTATTCTGTCCAGCTTTTTAGATCTGTAGGTAAAAAAGGTTGAAAGCAAAGATGTTTAAGAAACACTTTGCAATACCTGTTTGTAGTAACTGAGGTCGATACTGATTTGTTGGCTTCTAGTTGCTCTTGGGCATACTTTTATTCTGGAGCAGCCGGGGGGATCAGCATTCCGCTTCTTCCCGCAGTGGCGTTACTTCTGTAAATACATTGCTGTTGCTTCTTGGTTGCGTTGTTTACAGTATACATCACCACTATTTTCCATGATCCGTATGATACAAATTGGGATCCACTGTGCGCTTTCCCATTCCCATTTCAGTCCTCCTTCCGTAGATACCATCTTGCACCTGGCTTGTTTGGAGCTACATGTTTTTCCTTTGGGGGATCTTCTCAAATCAAAAAGGTGATACTCATGAAACCTAGGGGCTCCAAAATGGGAACGGTAGCCGGCTTCTAAAGCAGCCTTTCAGAATGTATCATGGCCAAATAAAAAACATCTCTAGCAACCCCATAATTTTGACAAACTGTGGGCCCAGGTCTACAGGCAAAGGCTATGGATGAGGCATTATGGATCAGAATCGTTGAAACCAACAAACCTTTGGTCTAACAGTCGCACTGTCATGCAACTCCACCTTGGAAAGTTGTCGAAGGAGCTTGGAACTAGCAAAATGAATTTTAGTTCGCAACATAGAATATTTCAGGATTATACAATATATACAATGGTGCTTTGAACTTGTAAGTCCGCCAGCTAGCTGTGATAATCAAAGTTTCATGTTTCACAATACCTTTTGGATGGTGTTGGAAATGCCATGTTTGGCAGGAGCAAAAAGAAACAGCAATTGGTCTTGCAAAGGTCACTACAGACTCCCGTGGACATAAGCGGGTGACTGGGGTTAAGAAGCGGCTTAAGAAATCCCAGCTTCTTGGCCCTTATGGTATTTATATGTCATCAAATTTGATGGGTTTTTTTGTAACCATATCCCTGTGCAAAATTGTGATTCGAGAAAAACATATACGCTAAGGACTTACACGGTGAAATTTGGGAAGAGGATTGCTCAACTCTTTGAGCAGTTTCCAAGTCAGCATGCTTCCTTGAAGAACCCACAGGCCCACTAGCAACAAACAAAGGCTTCAGTTTCCATGTCATGATAAACGGACGGAATCTTGCCATTCGGATACCCCAACAAGTTTTGATATTTTGGGGGGAATCATGTATCGTATGTCTCTACCACTGCACATTCCCCCTTGTGAATGCTTTCCACAGCAGGATCCTGGACCGGCTTCTGCACCAACAGTTCTTGCCGCGATGGCTCAGTCCGAGCTATGGGAACATGCTGAGATGGAATCTGTAATTCAATATTTGGCTTCCAATAAACACATGCAAGTCCCAAGCAAATTTTCACTTGATGTTTTGTTTGGGGGGCTCAAGGCACCTTCAACTTGAGTCCTTGGGGCGTCCCCAAAGGGAACACTAGGTCCGCAGTACGGCAAACATCACCAAGAGGGCTGTATATAACCTAGAGAAAAAAACAATAACCTTAAACTTTTGCACCCCAAAGGTGTATATGATTTCTTTCTTCTAATTTCCTGGGGACGCTACCAAGCCTTTAGAGATTTAGAGGGACAAGTGGTTCTGACCGCTGAAAGGAGCAAAATAGTTTGGACTGCCTTTGTCCTACTGCCAGCAGTTCTTCTTTGGAGTCCTAGTCATTGTTTTTGTTCAATGATTTTGCAATATCACTTTATCATTTCAAAATGATTGAAAGTGAAAAAAATCATGGCGTAAGAATGCGTAAGAAAACCAAAAATTTGAGTGAGAAAACCAAAAACCCACGTAAGAATGCGTAAGAATGCGTAAGATTTTTTTCCTCCGGTATACCTTTATCGACAGGTGCTTCCAATTCTGTGACATCGACACCGTCAGCCTCATCGACATCACCAGGTGCCTCCACTTGCCCCCGCCTTGCAAGTGCCGGGTGCAAACATTTTGGAGGGTTTGGTGAGTTTGGAACAGCTGGTCAAAGATTTATGGGGTTATAAAATCATTATACATTGTATCTGTCGGGATTTTGTTTTGAGTGTGCCTGAATGTACCTCAGCCCGACTGTGGTTCAGTGTTCATCTGGGATTGTTTTGCCTTTTGTCCCATGGAGACTGGCACATCTTGTGAAAGTTTGGTGGCGGGGTCTAAGAAGTTGGCTGAGCAGCCGCAGCCGGCTACCCCTGATCGAAAGCATGGTGTTTCTTGCCTACAACATATTTAATTGATGATCATTCTGGTTTTACAATATGACTTTGAAACATCACCTTGAATTTTTGGGTCATTCCAAGGTAAAAAGGGAGACCATGGGAGACCCTTTCGCTTGCTTTTCCCCAGAGACCACCGCATTGATCTCGGGATTGGGTGATTCTCCGGAAAGTGTGGCACTTAAAGCTGAGATTCTTTTATCGGCCAACCAACTCAAGAGAGGAACCTCGCCTACACATGTTGAGGGGGTAAATCAAGAATAGCATCTGGTTTTTTCTTTTTGATTCGAAAAAGGGTTTTGGCAACCTTCCCACTAGGAATGAAGTGTTCTGCTGCCAATTTTGTTTATGATGCTTTAGAAATGTCTCATCAAGTCACGTTCCTATTCTATAACTCTATGCTCATAAGTAAAGGTGAGGGTTTCAAAACCTGATATGCCTAGGATGGTCCAGTGGTTCAGCTGGCGGCACCGTAACCCCTGCAGAAAAGGGGACCGAGAATGATGATCCACCAAAGGACCCACAACATCCAGTAGAACCTCCCAGCCCTCCCCAGCGTCAGCCTCCTCAGCCAGTGGACGCTCATGTGGATCCTGCCCAAGAAAAGGAGCTTCAGGGCCGGTTGGCTGATTTAGAAAATGAGATGGTGGTAGCCTTAAACGAAAGGATGATGTCACTGGAGAAACAACTTTTGGAAGAAGTCCATGAAAGGAAACGTCATGCAGAGAAACAATTGGAAGATGAATTATGTCAAAAACGTCGCAAGATAGATGATGAAATCTTTGACATGGAGGAAGACAGGTGTTTGCATGAGACTAGACTTGCAATAGCTAGCGAACAACTTCAAGAACGGATGCAACTTGTTAGTGATGAACAAAAAATCTTGGATGACCTGCGTGAGAAAAGTCGTGCTATGCAAAAACAATTCGATACCGAATCTGTGAATAGCAAAGAGCAACAGTCACCAACAACTCCTTCGTCTGTTCAAGGGATGACTGAAAGTGAAAAGAAAGAGTTGTTGAAAAACAAGTTAGCCAAGTTTTCGCAGAACAGTGCTACCCCACGTGAAAACACCAGTGCACCAGCCACGCCGAGCCCAGCTCCCACCGAAAGGGTGCCTGAGCCAACTTCGCAAGCTATCATTCCAACCTCAGACCAAAGGTTCACCAGCTCTACCCACCCCCAAGCCTGGCACTCTCTCTACCGCATTACAAAAAGCAAGGGATGTGATGCAGAGATTTACAAAATGTGGCATGAAGGTGGGGAGATTTTTAGAGGATGACCAAACACAATTTATAAAGCAAACACTCTCTTATCTTCAACAGTTTCTCCGGTAATTTTTGTTGACACCAAAATTGACGGGGTGTATGCCCACACATGCAAATACTCTTCCCTGACTAGGTGGAACAAAGCGCGATCAGCTTCTCAAGGACTTTGTTTGCCGTTGTTACCGCCCCCAAGATGACTTCAACAAGAACAAGGCGTATTCAACATGGACATCTGTTACCCTGTTGGTAATGTAGCTTTACCTCAGCATGTGGTATTGACCCTCTCTTAGTGATAGAACTTTACAAGAAAGGGGGATCTATTATATGGAGACCACCTTTTGAAAGAGGTTCAGTGTTTACACCATTCCCTTCAAAATGTACTCCAAACGTTTTGCTTTGGAATCCCGTGCCAGGCAAAGCTCGAGGCGCTGGTTACCTTGCGTCAGCGTAGCCGTCAATGGCGGCGGAATCTTCAGGGATATTCGTGGCATACAGAAGAAGAAATGGGCACCATTCTGAAGTGGTCCCAGTCATTTGGTTTGCTTAACAACTGCAACCTTGTTTTCTTGTTAAAAAAAATCACCAAGAATATGTGCAGGATCAACTGCTCTTATATGAAGTCAACTTCAAAGCCATCAAAAAAATCATTTTTAGATCCCATGATCATCCTAGCAAAGGATCAACTCAGTTCAGCGTTTGCCCCCCACACCCCAAAGGAAACAAAGGATGATTGATTCTTTCTTAGGTCAGAATTCCATTTTCATCTTCCCATCGAAACATTGGATCTTTGAGGCCAAAGATTGCCGGTGCTGTCAAGTACTGCACTAAGCGCAAGATGACGAAGACAGGGCTTTGGCCAAAACAAAAAAAAAGGTTGATTTCAATTTGCTTGTTCCCCTTAATTGGGTGGTTATTTCAACCGTTTCAATCTGGGTGGATGATGCTAATAATAAATGTGATCCTATAGATTTTATATCTTCAGTGATTTGAATAGACTTTGACCTTACACTTATTAATATCCACTTGTGCATCCCATTTTTCTGATGGATCTTCTTTCGCATCGTTTGGGGTCCCTGTAGGAAATGCATTTATGACCAGACTGCTCTGAAGTACTTGGTGCAAACCCGGGATGATGTTGAAGCCGGAGATGAGAAGATCAAAGAACTTGAAAGTGAGATGCGTGAAATCGGATTGTATGACACTGATTTTTCTCTGGGAGACATACTCTTAGAAGAAGCTGAGGAAGAGGGGGAAAATGGTAAGCCAGGAGGGGAGACCCGTAAGAAAAAAAAACTTGATGACTTCCCATCAGTTGAAGGGGAAGAGTCCTTGGTTGAATATATTGGACAATATAAGAAGGCTTGCCTCAATAGGAAGGCTTTGTTGAAATCCTCGAAAGAACGCCTTGAGAAGGACAATGCCAAGGATTATCAGACTTTCGGCTGTACAGCAACATATTCAAATTTTTTTTGGGGGGTGGCTAGGACTTTTGTTGAAGAATTGCGGTCACCAAACTTTGGATGTATACCTTCCCCCGTCATCTATGCTGTTTGCATCTCATCTAAGGAATGATTTGGATGCTCTTTCCAAGGTTGCAGGCTGCTAGCCATGCTGTCATGAATCAACCATTCAAAATTTGCAACATTGCTACCCACAAGGAAGAACCATTGATAGTTTATGCTAGAAGTCCTTTTACACCGCAACTTGGTTTGACAGGTGAGCTCTCTGACCTCTACACCCAAATCACCAATGTTGAGCTGACGGAAGCTGGCCGGGAGAGTCTTGGCTAAATCTGAGTCACCCCAGCCGGCCTGAATCAAATGGTCCCCGTTCGCAAATCCATCTTTCCTTAGACGTGGCGCTCTTTTTGTTTCACTCTGTGAGGAAGAAAGCCTTCGTGGCTCTTTGCGAAAAGGTTAGGGTCACGTCAAGCTCTCAGGTCTATACTGTTCTATCATGAAACAAGTTTTCCTGGGAACCTATAGCTTTTTCTTGGCATAAAAAACATGGCCTCTCTAAACTGAATGCAAGGTGCATCAAGTTCACCAATGCGCACTCACAGGTGAAGAGACTTGCATGCAAACAAGTTGACGTGCTTGCAACTCCTAAGATTCAAGATTTCACCCGCCAGTAATCTAACTTTGCAGAAATTCAGACTATACACTCCAGTATCCCCAGTGGAAGTACTTGGAATTTCCATGTTCAAATTTTAAGGGATAGTCGAGTTATTGTACTTGTTTTTTTGGATGGTCGGGGCCACTTAAGCTAAGGACCCATTTTGTGAAGACAGCTTCGAAGGCAAAAGCAAAACCCAAAGCTTCTCCTTCTCCTACTGAGTGAAGGATCGTTTCCCAGGTTTTCAGTTTTGGACCAATGCTGGTCAAGGTTCAAAGTAGCAATGTCTTGGACAGACATTGGGCTTTCGCGGATTCATGGCTCTTAAGTGGTGGTGTAAACCGAAATTGTGAAGTGAGTCATTTCCGTATTTTGTTATCATCGAGCTTAAGCTTGAGAAAGTGATATCTCATAATGTGTTTTTCTAGACTTGCGCAGGTGTGGTAAACCACTAAACATGGGAGCCTGAGTCATGATGATTATGCTGGCTTGTGGCCTGCAACATCCTATAAACAACCTGTACTGTGGTGGAAAATGGGCAAGGTATAGGTCTGTAGTTTGTGAGTGCTTTGGGAATATCCTGGAAGTTTTCGGTTTAGAATTCTTGATCCATTGATTCAATACACAGCTATCTTGATCAAGCTACTTCACTTTTGATCCTTCCGGCCCACGCAGGTGGCACAGCCCAAGTCCCGCCCTGTGTGGCTGATGTTTTGAAAACCTATGTTGTC
>OMLO01003844.1_pt1 | contig 12445 bp, 9 predicted proteins | sample 1674811 | NCBI WGS metagenome assembly OMLO01 (sample SAMN06265003, study PRJEB25207) | coral metagenome | isolation source: Coral host | place: Mexico:La Bocana,Puerto Morelos, Mexico | collected 2008-11-13
ACTGTCTTAATAGCGTCAATAAAGTTCTCCGTAGATTGTAGTTTGCGTCGTGATTTGTCAGTAAGGGGTTGCAGTATATTCGTCAAGTATTTAGACAGTTGATACGTAGGGAATCCACAGAATGAGACTATAGGTCGCATCGGTATACCAGGTTTGTGCAGTTTCAGTAGTCCGTACAGTTTTGGTGGTTGTGGCACAGAGCACCTCAGTCGGTAGTAGCGTTGGGTGTCAACAGCGTCAGGCCGGAACGAGACCCTGGTCTTTGCAGTGGTGGTTGAACCAAAGTTGTTGGTGTATTCGTCTGACAGTACTTACCGAACTGATGTAGTTGTTCGCAAGTCGTTCGACTCTGAAAATTACTTCTGCTCAGGTTGTCGAAGCGTCAGTCACCAACAACAGTTCTTTTCAGAACTATCTTCACCCTGACGATCACACTATGCTAACTACTGATACTCCTGGGTTCAAACCATTTACATTGTTACGTTCACTTGGACGACAGAGCGAACGACTTGAATTTGAACTGCGGAGAAAGATTTGAATTTACTTCGGGTAGAAGGGCACAGAAATTTGTTTAATATTCCACTGACTCAAAAGGAGTGTGGAAGCCTGGAAATTTGGAAATGTAGAAATATGTCTTGGACAGTTAAATAGTAACCTTCCAGGTAAATTTCCAGGCTTCCACACTCCTAAAGAGTCAGTGGAATATTAAACAAATTTGCTATGCAGGGAATAATTTTAGTTTGTACTCATTCCATTCTGATGATGCGTTCTGTGCTCTTCTACCCGAAGTAAATTCAAATCTTTCTCCGCAGTTCAAATATATGATCTTTCATATATTTATTTGCGTGCCCTGTACCTGTCACGATAATTCTTAGTTCCGGCAGCGGCGACATCTATCAAAGAAATGTGGTTTTGTGGCGGTAAGCAAAAAGTCCAATCAACCAATTTGACAATCAAAAATATATTTACGTTATTTTCTGTTTGGTTTCCAGAAGTTCCATGGAAAGCAAAGAATGTCAAGAATAACAAACCCGCGGCCATCTTGAAATTGGCTTTTGTTCCTAGTACTCGCACGTCCAGCTGGAACCGCGCGGGATTGCACAGCAACAGAACAGCACATCTGAACAACTGAACAGCGGGTAGTTACGTGGTGTCTCAGGACATATATTGGTTTGAGACCATATATGGTAAATGTTTATATCAAAGAACGATCGAATCAACGATCGAATCACTATATGCGCAGGGGGGGTCACCAGTAACATCACGTATCTAGGGAACAGCGTAACAGCACAGCTGAACAGCGTAATAACACAACTGAATTGCATAACGGAAGTACCGGATAGGAAACTAAACAGAAGTAAAGCTGAATTATAAAATGGCATATTTGAACCAATCAATAACGAACTTGGGAGCCGTAACAAGCAGGCCATTGAATGATAAGAAAGCAGAGCAGCGTAATTACGAAATTGAACTGCAGAATAGCAAAGCTAAATTTTGACTCTGATAACCCCTCATATGCCTTTACTCTGATTGTGAGCAAAGTTCAGGGAATATTTTGTCATTTTGGCAAATGTTTAGAGTGTTGGTTTGTCTTCCTATGATGAACTGTTTTAAAGACGAGGTCTTTTAACCGAGAATTATATTAAACGAGCCTCATTTCTCCTTTTGCAGAACCGATTTAAACCCGCATCCCGCCTCAGAATCATACCTGGACCACGTGTATTACCAATGGTCAAAACATCCTTTCATTCGGGGAGGTTACAGTTTCCCTACTGCTCATGCGTACGGGTTACGCGACGAGCTTGCCAGACTTGTGGAGGATCGATTGTTCTTTGCTGGTGAAGCTACGAGTGTCACGGCCTGTGCAACTGTCCACACTGCTATAGAAACGGGCTTTCGGGCCGCCTGCGAAGCTTGCTGTCATGCTAAGCGCGTTCACACGAAGTGATTGTTAGAGAACTTAAGCAAACTACGGCGGCAACTGCAAAGTGAACGCCACCGCAAAGTTTCATGAGCAGAAATTCAACGCTGGCGTCGTCGTCGCCGTCCTCAAAACAACCACGTGAAATCAGGGTTTTCTTTTGAGGCCGGAGGTACTTTGATACTAATATTTGGGAGTTTTACCTTTACTGTCCATTTTCATTCAATATTTTACTTTTTAAAGAGACCTTGAGTGAACTCCAGCCCTGCCTGAGAAACGCTGGAAACGGCGTTTCTGAGTGTTCTATTTTAAAAATTTCCTGGGGGGGGGGCATGGGGCAGACCCCCTAGGTGCTTGCACCTTCGGCGCTCGCAAGGCGCCTTGCGGCGTCAAGACAAATTTCACGTCCGGTGCTTTTACACCCATGTCCGCTACTTTACAAAGCTATTGAAAACCTTGGTGAAATGACTAAGTTCTGCGAATTTTGGAGAACGCAAACGGCCGTAGCCAATGTTTCGTATTTTATTTAAAAGCTTTAATATGGAAAATAAGCACATAATAAAATAGTAAAATAATAAAACATGATAAAATTAAAATTGAATCAACTTCGTACAAAGTATATACATGATAGATAAAGTTCACCTAATATTCATCCAAAAGCTCTTCTGTTTGTTTCAAGGGTGAACTGCACCAACAATCTTCCTATGACCATACTAATAATTCATTTATTTAAGAATATTAAATTATGACAGCAGCCAAGCGCTTACAATTTTAGATGTTTTTTCCTGCATGTAAAGGTGTTCGAATTCGTTCGCAAGTGGAAGCAACATCGTACGTTTTTGCAGAAATCTGTTCCCGAGTGTACCCCTCTGAGGAATGCGAATTTCAACGCCCTAAAGACCCTGGGGACGAATACTGTTAGCAACTTGCACACTTGCATTACGAAAGCGGCACGGAAAATATCAGGTACTCCAAGATGCAAATCATAAACTTGGCTGAAGAGTTTCACCTCGTTGAAGAAGTATTCCTGAACGTTGATCTCGCTGACGATGGATACTGGATCGGAGAATTCCTTCAACAAAGGCACTCATTGAAAACTCGAATGAAAACAGTCCTAGTAACTTTGCAGGAGGGATCTGTATTTGATATTGTTCTTGTGGAATACTTTGCCAGCGGAAACTATGGATTTGTGAAGTTGTTAACCTTCAATGACCGATATCAAAAAGGCAACGAATGCAGACTGCAGTTAAGCCTAATAAAAGAGGCCCTTTCTGTTGTAGACAAGGTAAGTTTTCATATATAATGCGTACCAGTTGGGTGTCAGTAGTCTTTTCTTCTAGGTTTCGTTTTTTCTTTTTCTTTTCTGTTTTTGTTAGCCTAAACTCCGATTCCTCGCGATTTGTATCAGCAGTGCATCATTGCTACATGTATATCTTAGTTTGCATTTGAAAGAAATTAAATGCGGTGGATTTCCGGGGGGGTGTACTCCCTATACGGGGAGGCTCCGCCCGAAAGGGGTACCTTTTTCAGGCTCCAGGTATAGGAGTAGAGATTTCACAAGTTTAGGTATGTGAAAGGCTAGGAAAATCTTCATTTGGGTATTAAAAAGGGCCTTGAATTAAAACAGATCAAGCAGACGCAACTCATGACTGTTTCATTTTAATTTATTACGCGCTATGTGAAAAAAATGACAAGAAGACTTCCTGTTTTAACGATTTATTCGTGAGTCATCTGAAGAAGGTATATGAAAAGGGTGCCTTTTTGCAATAAAAGGTATATGAAAGGGGTGCCTTTTCTGAAAAAAATGGTATATAAAAGGGTAAGGGGTTGGACCCTGGGGGGGTGGATCAGTCATTGGGGAGCAGGGATGGCACAGTGGTGAGAGTGCTCACCTTGCACCAATGTGTCCTGGGTCTGATTCACGGACCTGGCGTCATATGTGGGTTGAGTTTGTTGTTGGTTTTCTTCTCTGCTCCGAGAGGTTTTTCTCCGGGATGGGGCTCCTCATATCCTGCAAGCATAGTCTCCTTTGAAGGTCAAAGCTGACTCTGCTTGCGGGGTACATTCCTCATAGTTTATTGTTTGCATGTTCTACATCTGTCGAGTAGAAAAGCTGTTACTGAGTGTAAGCATCAATATGTTTGTTGCTTCATGTTTTTTCATCCAGAGGGTGTTTGTTGTCTCTTATAGTGGTGTAAATGTGGTGTTCTGCTCTGACTCAGGTTGTTAATGATTTAAAACATCACTATTTTTAGTGGTCAGGATATGTTCAGGGTTGCACTCAAAGAAATAATTTAAAAAACCTATCATGCCCATTTTAAGTTGGTATCAAGACTCAAGTCATGCCCAGGTTTGTCTCCTATAGGAGTTAAATTTATTCAAACTTTCTGACAGAATCCACAATCTTTCCACTTATTTGTTCCCCCACCAGGAGGCTGGGATGAGTAACTCAGGGCTATCTTTAGCCTTACCGGGCCCTATTTTCAGGACCTCTCTCAGGCAATGAAGTGTATAATTGCAACTTTTTTATTTGACTCTTTTGTTGCAGTATGCTCAGCAGTGCGGTCATCATAACTGTGAGGAATTTTTTAGTATGGTCAGCAAAAAGCATAATTCCACAAAAGTCGACAAACATAGATGGTCTGAACAGTGCCTGTGTTTGTATGCGGCAGGATTTCGTCTTGTAGAAACTGATAACAATTCATCTAATATTGTGACTGAAAGTTGTGTACTTGTTTACAAGCCCCATTTATTGCCCAACTTTCAAGTAGAAGATGGTGTTGTTGGCGGTCACATAGATACTTCTGTTGTACTGAACTTTTGTGAGGATCTCATTAATTCTATGGATTTTTCTGATAATGGAAAACAAGCTGCAGAGCAGATACAAGACCTCATGAACATTTTCAAAAAGAGTTCAAGGCTGATGTTGAATACAGTGAGACCCTCTTTCCCTTGGAGTGGTATGTATGTTAATTTAGTTGTTGGTGTGATGTTTGTGTGACTTTTGGCTTTGTCTGTTGTGATTCATTCTTTGATGTTGCCTTCTGAAAAGATTTGACACCAGTGCTTGGTAAAAGTTGAAAAACCTGACAAATTAGGTACTAATTCTCATAACCTTCATAGTGATTGGAGCAATGAGTCAAGCATTGATTCATTCAACCTTTGGGGTTCAGATTTCAACATAATAATTGAACTGTTTCATTTGGTTTGACTGGAAGTTTGAATTGTCCTAGTAAGAATGAATCCTGTATCTCTTTTCTTTATTTAAACTAAATTAATAGTGGGAAGTTTGACTTCAAAGCTGATTGCATCAATCTGTGAGTTATATTATGAAAATCTTGGATATGGAAAATTGAACTTATTGGTATTACACTGTAAGCAGAGTAGCAGGAGGTGTGGTGCACATGGCATACTTGTCTAAATGTGGGGAACTCCAGATGCAATTTTGATTGCTGGCTGGGGTCACAGCTGTGTTTTCTTGTGCAATTCACCTTACTTGCAGACAGTTCCTCTCTTGACCCAGGTGAATGGGGGTAATAGCTATCAGCCAATTATCGCTTTTTAACAAACCACTTTCAAAAGACATTTGAAGGGCTTTTTTTTAAGACACAAAAATAATCTAACCCTGCACCAGACACTCTGGTGAAATATATTACAAGTGGCACTATTACACAGCTCTTGTTTTCTAAATCAACAGACGACCTAAAATAAACTAAGTGCAGCATAAAATTCTTCCTAAAGCCGTAAGCAGATGGAAGTACTACCAGTTTAAACTTGACATTTAACCAGTGCTGTAGTCTCGTAACCATCGCTGGTCAACAAGTTGAGATTTCATTGTTTTATACTGGACTTGATTGGCTGGATTTGAAAATGTTGGAATCTATTGTTTCAGTTCTGCCTTCTGATTGGTTTTTATTGTCCCTTATAATTGATTATCAGTGGCCCCAGTTTCAGGAAACACACTGTAAATACATGGGAGAGGGGGGGGGGGAGCAGTAACACTGGGATGAACAATTGTCCCATTGAGGTACTGAACTACTCATTGATTCTTGACAAAACTGGAGATAAGTACTGGCCTAATGGACCGGTAGTTTTCAATATGATGAAGACTTAGTAACTTGAAACAGCAAGTCAGAACACGCTCTTTATTACTCACTTTAGACAAAGAAGGACCTTGCCCTGATAATCAAATAGCTGTTGTTGGTGGAGGACTGGCTGGTCTGGCTGCTGCTGCCTCTTTATCCAAGGCTGGATTTGATGTTGTTCTTTTGGAGGCTGCCAACTATCTAGGTAAGTTAACATTTCTAGGGAGTGTAAACAAAACATCACAGCCATAGCAACACGAATGTTACCAAACAAGAGATTTGATAAGCAAAGGAATGGGTATACATGTTCGTTTTAGCACTTTTCTTAGTCATCCTCTACAAAACAACAATGTGAAATAACCAAAGTCTGTGTACTTTACAAGTTTTCATATTTCCTTTTAAATTAATCTCTGCAGACATTATGTATAGCTTGACTGGGGTTTTAGACCTTATTGGTTAATATTGTAATTGCCAAAGTCAGAGGTAAAATTAAATCCATTTATTATTCACCTGTAATTCATGGGTGGAGCACCACCCCTGCTTCTCACTTTATTCTAATGACTCCGGTTCTCACTCTAGGTGGTAGAGTGAAGCAGGTTCAACCATTCAAAGGATTTCCACCATTTGATCTTGGTGGTGAGTTTATTCATGGATCAAACACTGTGGTTAACAAGATTGCCCATGATAATGGATGGGTGGTTCTACCAGTAAGTCAGTTTTATCCATTCAATAATTAACCACCATACTGTTCGCCCCTGAAAAAGTTGTCAATCAAATGTTGACAACTTCTCAACAAGGTTTTGCTGACTTCAATTTGAACCGTCCAATTAACAAATTGACAAAATCAAATTGACAAATCAACTATTCACTCTTGTGAGAATTTCAAAAGTCTTAACCTGCGAATGTTTGAAATCAGTGGCAAATTGTTGCAGTTTGATTGGCCATTTGAAAGGAGAGCCATCAGAAGTTGTCCAAAAGACGTCAGAAACTAAATATACTGGTAATCAAAATTTTCCTTGACAGCAAGTCATTAAGGAGAACAACCCTGTAATTAGATAATTTCACAAAAGTAAGATGAGATGGGCTTAAATTATGCAGGCAGCCTTATATTTTTAAAACTTGTCTCAGTTTTGCTCTACTGCCTTTTCATACTCGCCCAGTGTAGTTTCTCTCCATACAAAGGAAAAATAATAACACAATTATGAAAACACATTTAGTGGAAGGGAATAGATATATGCATCAAGTAGATTCCAATTGACCTTGTCACATTGAACTCCCAGGTTCTATAGTGTGCTGTCATAACCTTGTCTGGACTTCCATCTTGACGGTTCACACTGGGTAACAGTATGGTCTCTACAGAAAAGACCATGCAGGAACCATGCCCAGCCTGGTACTGTGGGTGCAATTTTTTTTTGCCTTGCGTGGTTTGCCTTTTCTTTCTTGGGGCTACTGCTCAACTATGTTTTTTTTCAGCACTTTAAAATATCTCAGAGTCAATTCTCTGCCAGTGTTTATTTGCGGTTAATAACGGATTTATTGCTCTTGGTTACTTGATCATATTGGACTGGCATTTAAGTCTCTGTTTGGCTTATTTACTTACTGGTCATTAAACTATCAGTGATATTTTTGCATCCTTTGCAGGCGGCTCAATGTAAAGACGAAGAAGAAGGCAGTAAAATTTACTACAAAGGAAAGCTTTACTCATTGTCCAGTGATCAGCCAGATATTGTACTTGCCAGAGAAGCATGGACTGAAATAATCAACAGCCAGTACAGAAATCAAGACAAGGAACCTGGATCTGAATCAGATTCTGTGAAGGTCAGGCTTGAACAGAAGGGTTTGTCACGTGATGTCCTGGACGTCATTGATTGGTGGAAAATGAAGATATCTGCTGGATCCTTAGCTCATTATGGGGTGCGTGAAGGAAGACGTAGAATGGAGTCCAAATATGAATGGGGACTGGAGGACTTCAGGTAAATGGATCTTTATGAGATGAGGACAACCACCCTCTTTATTTCGCGCTTACCTAGTTTCAAAAATTCCGAAACTTTCGAAACAGAGGTCATGAGAACGAAAATTCTGTGGAAATTTCTTCAAAATAATCGACAATAAATGCGAACCAGTCAGCCCAAAATTCCTGAAACTCCAGCAGGAAAAAAATAGAACACAAATAGAAGAGAAATTCCTGATTATACCTCGCGAGGATGTTCTCTGACCCAAAGTCTCCAGAAATAACGGAAATGCTGTTCCGTTCCACACAGGAAATTTTCAGAAATTCAAACTGGAATTTTTGTTCGAATGGAAAGCTCTTTTGAATTCACAGTAAATTAATTAACATCAGAATATTATTTAATAATAATCTTATTTATTTATTAACTTTCACTGCTTTTCTTCAGACTGGCTGAATCTTATTCACAGCTCGTGAAGTACTACTTGGACAAAACCGTAGAGGTGGATAAACGTCTCAACTGGCAAGTTAGGGAAATTCTTTGGGAAGGTAAGCCTTTTCTTCATGGAGTTTGTGCAGCCCGTGTTGTGGTAAGATCTTTAATCTTTCAAATGAACTTTGGACACATGTCGACTTGCTGTAAATAACGAATTCTTTTTGCGCTTGGTTTTTGGAATTTTCGGCGCAGACACTGCGTGCATCGCTGTAGAGATACCTCTTTACTGAGGAATATGAGTTTTAGGTTGAATACTGGATGTCTCTTGAGTCTGACTCGACAAGAGCTTCTCTTTGAAATGGAGCCGAAGTGTGTCTGCCGTTCGACTATGACATGGATGTTATCTCCAGTGTGATGAATCCTAGTAATTCGATTTTTAGCGCCTGGAGTATTTACTGTTTTTTTTTTTTGGCGCGAGGGGGCGGGGGCGGGGGGCGTATTACAGATGGATGGAAAGTGGGACGCTTTTCTTTTTATTTTTACACCATATTCAGGGCATCAGGCGTTTAGATGGCGGGCGCTAAATGGACTCATTGCGGGTAAAATACAACATTGAGCTGATATTTTCTATTTCGTTATCTGTCATCTCGGGCAGGCGAAGTGAGGAGCAGGTCGAACCCTGGCAGAAGAATTCTTCTGAGAAACCAAAATGGCGAAGTGCTAACAGCTAAGCATGTCATTATCGCTGTCCCACTGACAGTCCTCAAAGATGGCGATATCAACTTTATTCCAGCTCTTCCTACCAACAAGAACACAGCCATTGATACCATTCAGATGCTTGGGGCGTGGAAGATCGTGTGTCGTTTTAACCACCGCTTCTGGCCTGATACCCTGCATCAGATTTACTGCGTGCGCGGCTTCGTCAGTGAGATATGGACTTGTACACGTGACTCGCCTGAAAGTGACGACAAATGTCACGTGATCGTTGGGTTTGAAACTGCTGAGCCTGCACAAGAAAAGAGTGTCTTCAGCGGACAAGAGGTCTTGCAGGGATTCTTGAGCTATTTGGATGAAATATTTGGGTACGAAATAGAAATAGACAAGTTAATATAAATGATAGCAAGCGCCTTCTGATTATCCAGGTGAATTAAGCGGTTGGCCAAGTGGCCTAATGGTCACCATTTTGGATTACGTATCAAGATTCAAAACCCAACTTTCAGGTGCTGTTTACACTAGAGTGATCGAGGAGTTGAACTCGAGCCTACCGTGAAATAGTTCCAGCTAGTGATGAGAACGGGCGAACGGGACTTGCACGTGTTCTTCTAGCGTCACTGACGTCCATATTGCAAGTCCGGATCTCGGTCCGCGGGTATAAGTCCTGTCCGAGATCACTGTTTTTGAGTTGTTGGCCAATCTCTACTCAGAAGTTTAAATGGGTACCGGTGAATTGCTGCAGCAAGCTAAATGGCTCGCCCATTACAGTCCAGTGAACCAAAACTAGCTGTCGAGAAGTGTTTTTATAGTGTGTAGATGAAAGACTGGTGATTGAAAACTTACGAGAAGTGCTAGAGATATTTTATTAGAATTCAAATATATATCACATTACAGGAAGAAAATACAACAAAAAAAAATCATATTTTACTGCATTTCAAAATAATTATGTGTGCTAACACAATTTCCTCATTTAAGACATTCAAAGGTGATTTTTTGCGGTGAAACGTTTGGAAACTTTTATCTCAAAAGACTTCCCGTGAGAGTATGGTAGGAAAATCCTTTCAGGAGTGACTTTCCAAGCTAAAAAGGAAAAATACAAATGGGTTAAAGAAGACTTGAAACTGGTATTTTTTTGTCTCAAAGTCGTTTAAAATGTGCATCAAATGGCACTAAAACTCGTAAAATTAAATGTATCTAAAACAGTGTACTGAGCTGATTTTTAACTTGAATTATGTAATTTACATACACACGGTTTCATAGTACCCCTTGATACGGCTCATTGCAGATCGAGGTTTTATGTGCTGTTATCATTTCCATTGTATACTTACTTCATTGTATTCGTAGAAAGCGCTTTTGAACCATGCTATCCATTCAAGTCACCATTATGAATACTTTTGTACTGTTGCTGGTCCTGGGGCTTGTGTTGAAATTATGCAGAGCGGTTCAGAATCGGGAGCAAGGACCAGTCGAAGATAACAGCCAGCCCAAACGTTTCTTGCGAGACCAGTGGCAATATAATAACAGTGTCCCATGTAATCGCAAGCGGGCCACAGAGCACGATGAGTTTTAACAGTATAGTAAGTGCCGTTATTTCAAGTTTTGAATCAAGCTAGGCACATATAATTTCTCTCTTGTTTTGTTTTACATTGAAAAAAGAGAGCGTAAGACGCACTCTAAGCATGTGAAGGGTGTGTTTTCCAGTCTACCAGACAGATTCTTAATAGCAAAATAGACTTTTGTTTCCCTCACCTTATTCCTGTTGTAATTTGATATTTAGATGATTTCTCCAGTGCTGAAAACTTCCAATTTGCCTCTTAGTATACTGAGATGCCTCCTGAATTTCACTGCCTTATTTTATTGTCTTCTTCTGTCGATAGAATCTAATATTTTTCTTTCTTTATTTTCCAGATCAAGTGAAAAGAAATGGTATTTCCCGAAAGGCGAAGTTAGATCCAAAGAACTAAGTCTGCAAAATTGTAATGGCCTTAATTTATTCATACAAGCTAGCATGCATATATTATAATTCATGGTTGCCTTCTATAACATTGCCTTACAAGATAGCCGCAGGCTCTTTAAACAAGGTTAGCGGCGTTGTGTTAGCTGGTTCAAAAAGCGAACAGAAATTAACCCGTACGTAGTTCACTGTTGTTATACATCCAGATTGCGAATATAGTCAATATAGAATCCTGATATATCAGCGGTAAAACTATCCCCATAAGATCATTGTCATGTTTGTAAGACTTATTTTCTGATTGCATTAAAAAGCAGACAGGTGACGCCTTAATTAAAAAGTGATTGCTGTTATTTTTATGCGGCGTGACCAAACTACAATAATTGTCAATCCCTTTTTAATCTCAGTATATTTCAGTTTTAACTAAAGTTAGTAAAAAAAGTTACGTACCTTATATACAAGGCTAAAAAAGTTTAAAATTGTAAAATTAAAAACGTTTAACCAAACGTTTTCGGCTGTCAAAGGATCGAGGACGATCAAAGTATTAAATGAGAAATTAAAGGCGTTATTCTTGGTAAGTTAACGGTATTTTTACCGTGAATTTCCAGGAAAGATATAGGTTATCTATTTCAATACTAGGGAGCTTAAGCAAACCACGACGACGACGGCAACGAGAACGTCGACAAACAAAAGGTTTAATTATGGAACGCCATACCTGCCTTATGATATTTATTTACATTATTTATGGTGGTTTTTCATTATATGCGGTGATTACATTATTATACGCGATGACTTATTCATTATATTTGGTACCTAGTCCGTTATATGTGGTGCTTCTTTAATTCTACGCGGTAGCTTTTTCATTATATGCGGTGCATGTTGTATTATAGACGGTGCTTTTTTCTTTAAATGCGGTGTTAATTGCATTCTAAGCGGTAATATTTTCATTATATGGGGTGCTTTTTTCATTATGCACGGAAGTTAAGTCGTTATACGCGGTGCTATTTTCTTGTAGAGCCTTTTCCCGTTATATGCGGTGCTTTTCTTATTATGTGCGGTGGCTAATTCATTATACGCGGTGCTTTTTTCGTTATATTCACGGGACCTCGTTCTCGCGTGCTTTGAAACGAGGCCAACCACGCAAGAAAGTCAAAATGGCGGCGACCATGGATAGGTTGGATGTTATGGCTGGTATTCTTTAAAACCTTAGTCTAGGTCATTTGAGAGAGCTGCTCCATAAGGAAAAAAATTACACCAGATATAATCTCTATGCTATCTACTCATGAAACAAGAGGCCTAGGGGCCTTAACGCGGATGCTTTTTTTTAAGTTTGCAATAATTATCATTGGTCTCTGTGTGACGATTGAGGCCCGTAAACGAAATTAAGCGA
>OMLO01003845.1_pt1 | contig 12444 bp, 6 predicted proteins | sample 1674811 | NCBI WGS metagenome assembly OMLO01 (sample SAMN06265003, study PRJEB25207) | coral metagenome | isolation source: Coral host | place: Mexico:La Bocana,Puerto Morelos, Mexico | collected 2008-11-13
AAATGATGGCAATATTAGAAATGATTAACGCCACAGATTCACTTATACAAAATGTTATTAGGATTGTTTGTCTCTGTCTCTGTCTTGTCTCTGCAGCAACCAAGGCTTCTTAATTAATGATTCGGACGGTAATCTTTGTCCTAGAGATGTCAAGACAAGACAAGACAACACAATTGCAAAAAAAAAAATGGTTGTAGAGTAGATGAACCTCCAACCCCACATTATTTTTATCTTGTGAAAAATGATTAATTTCTGATTCAATATTGAAAAATCTTTTATATTATAGGTTTGAAAGATGCTTTTAAGATTTTTCTTTTTCCAGAAACTCATGTCTATCAGGCTGAAAGCAAACAGATCAAGGTAAAAAGACAAACACAGTGTTACTAGTGAACAACAAGACATTCAGAACATTCAGTCTTTTGGTAAACATGGAAACATTGCTATACATGCACCAGTGTTCATTACGAAGGAAGATCTTTGTTTGAGATTGTACTGTCTATAAATATTTATTGAATTATTGTAAGTTTGCATATTTTGGTCAGCATGGCAAGGATGATTGTTTTTATAGTGTGCTGATCATCTGCTTTTTGTCACAGTATCTTAAACTTGTTATGCAGGCATTTGCTAATTTTAAGGATTTAGAAGGCCTACTGAGACACTAGAACATCTTATACATAATTATTATTAGAAACCCTCTTTGATCTGTAGTAGTGGTTTTAGAACTTACAAATGTACACTCAAGTCATGCTACAATAACTGGTTTTAAGTTGTACTCTGAGTTAATGGTACAGCTTACATGAGGCCTTTCATTCAATTCTGCTCCATAGAAAGAGTGGTTAGATAGAATAGAGGAATGTAAAAAGAACTTCAAATTGAAGCTGGAACAGGAGTTCTCTCAAGGTGATGCTGACATTGCAAATGAAGGGACTAGTATAAGCTCAGTGAACACTAATCCATTCCTGGATGATGACAAGAATCCCATCACTAATGATGATGATTCCAAAAATCCTTTCAAAGAAACCAGTTCAACAAATCCGTTTGATGATGAAGGTAAGGAAAAGTACTTTTTTCTTATACTGTCAGGGTAACTTGTGGATGACCATTCTTTAGAGAAAATGCTTTTAGAAAACGTTGGTCTGAAAACGACAGAGAAGTTATTTTCAAGTAACTAACAGCTTGTTCATAGTAATACAGTTTTGTTTTTGTGGTTGTAGAGCCTATTGCATCATCTTCTCCTGGATCTACAAGTTGTAAATCAATCAAGGTAAACATTTCCCTTTACTTGCAAACTCTTGTATTGGAAGAGTTCAAGTAATAAAGATGTCTACAAAGGAAAAACTCGTGTTCTGCAATATACCCTTATTGTTTGTTTTGTACTCTTTCATTATTTTCAGTTGGGGAAAGCCTGGCTTAGAGATCTCCCAGAGGATTTAGACATGTTTATAGCACAAAGAGATTTTGAAAGGGCGATGGAGTTGATAGACAGAAGTGAGTTAGTGGTGATTGCTATCCAGTGACAAGAACCTTGCAATACCTACACTCTACAGTGTAATATTTATGTACAAGTTAAAGGAATTTCTAAGATGGTTTAGTTAACATTTTAAGATTCTGAGAAGTGAGGGGTGCAAATTAAGTGACATTCTTAAAATCAGTTTTCTTAATTACTCTAAGTAACATATTCCTCTCTTTAGCAATATTTATTGAACTATTTAATATACTAGTCAGATCTACTTATTATGTCAGCAACCCCAGCCCATTCCCTGGTGTAAAAAACGTTTATGACCCAAGGGAGGAGTGACTGACTGAGTGACCAAGCAAGTGAATTTGCGCACACTCACTTAATTCCTATTTTGCATTCTGCAAAATGGTTGTAAAAATGAATTATTCCAATTGATTGTTCAATAGAGTTTATGTTTTTTGGAAGACTTTTCTCACTGTTTATTCCTATCGTTACCCTCACTTTCATAGATTAAGTATTTGATAATGCAAGATAAAATAAGGAATGAATGGGAACTAAATGTTTAAGTGTCACCGTGCCTCTCTCCACCCAGGAGTATTAATGGGTACCACAGCAAATTGTCAAAGCAACCTGGCAGAATGCTTAGGGGTAACCCTGTGACGAGCTAGCATCACATCCAAGGGGTGGGGGGTGGGGGAGTGTAACAAAGCCACATCATATTACAGAAACTGTAGGTAAGCACTGAGAGCGATGATCCAGCTGAGCTTAAAACGCTTTACTTTTACTTTGTGTATTAAACGGACGTATTATAATATTTCATTATTTTATTTCAGCAAATCAGTATTTAAAAGAGAATAGTAGCTCTCAAGTAGCAAAAGAAATCAAGTAAGCTTAATTTTATTTTTTACATGTATGCTAGTACGGTAATTATTTTAAAAAATTGTGATTTATACACTTACATTCATGCATAGTCCATCAAGCATTACAGAAGACTATTCAGCTTAGAAGTATAGCAAAAATTTGTAACATATGAAGGTGGAATTGTTCATGTACATGTTAAGTGCTACAAGTGAGTATTTTGCTCATCAGAATGAAAGTGCATCTTGAATGCAACAGCTCTCATTAGAATAATATTGCCTAAACATGATAATTCCTGACAGTTCTTACAAAAAAAAAAATTATCCACAAGAAAGCTTAAGAAACTGCAAACAATAATAACACACAGAGTATAAACAGTTCAAATCTCTTCCAGCCAAATTTTCAACTTGCAATTGTGTAAGGATATCAAGTCTCAGACCAAATATGTACCTCTTTGGTTTTCTTTAGTTGCATATCAAGCAAGTTTGGTCTGTCCAAACAACAAACCATGGCAACTTCAGTGATTGAAAATCTCTAAATTTTAACATAAGGCCTCCAGAAATAAAAAAAAAAGCATCTCTGTAGTTGAAGAAGTGTCCATTTTTTATTTTATTTTTTTATATAATTAAGCCTATTGGATTTCTAACATCATTTGATTTTCTATGTGCTTGAGCAGAGTTCGTTTGGATCGGCGAGTGAAACTGCTGGTAGATGCTCTTATTGATGAACTGGACTGTAGTCGGAGCTTTTTACTTCATGTAGGACCACGGGCTACCAGACGAGCTGTGTCATTACTGGTTCGACTGGGGAGAGCTTCTGAGGTATGTCACTTCTAAATCATAGACATACAGAATGAATGGAAGTGGTTATTCTGGGGTACTAGGTTACATAGAAACGCTGGGGTGTACTCCCTAAAATGGAGTCTTCACCCTAAAGTTAGGGATGCCTGTTTCAAGCTGGAGCATGAAAAAAGGTAACAAAAACTGCCATTTAGGTGTTCCAAAGGCTCTTTAAAAATATCTGGGACAGACGCATGTGACAGCTTGAAAGACGTGGACCAGTCAATCAGAACATGCAACAACAGGCACGCGCATATCTTTCCTAATTGAAGGACAATTAAGAGGCTGAGATGGCTGGGGATGAGTCAGTCCAGGGTTATAGAGAAGGGATGTAGTGTATGTACATCAGGATCAGTCAATCTATCAACAGTAACTTTTATAAACTTGTTAATTTTAAGAAAAATATGAAGGATGTTTCATCATGTGAGCATTCTTCCTGAGTACAGAGCCAGTGTATTAAAAGTTGTTCATCATTTTAAAGGCATATATTTAAGTGGAGTTAAATTTCTTAAACAATGATTTCCATTAATTTGTATGCAATAGGCATGTCAGCTTTTCTTGAGGAACAGAAGTGAGGCCATCAAACATAGTCTCAGGTAAGGTGATAAAAATTAACTTAACAAAGCTTAATAGAATACGACAGAAAATCAACAGGTGTTGTTTAAAACTGTAAATTCCAAAAAAAAAGAAAGAAAAAAACTTCTGTCTTGCTTATCTGATACTTTTCTTTGTAAAAATTGTCAAGTTTGGGCTTTCATATTTGTAACAGATTCTTATGAACTTCACATTTTTTTTTAAATTTGGCATGGTTAATTGATCTATGAAGGTGGTGTTTTTTTTTGTTTCTATGAAAATACGAAGAAATTGTTAACATTGCTTGACATCATTTGTTTAATGTTTCTCCACTGAAGCCCATTACTGTTAGAATGATGGTGGTACATGGACACTGTTTATTCCAAGCTCAACATCAAGATGAATCAATTTTATGGAAAAGACCAAGTACAAATACAGTACCACAGTACTACTACCCATACATTTTGAGAGGATAATTAAAGATTAATATTTGTTATGGCAAAAATTTTAATTTTGTCTTACATTCAGACAACTGAAGATTGAAGGAGCAACGTCTTTGTACATCGCCAAGCTGTCCAGTGCATTCTTTAGCAGTGTTGTAGAAACTGGCAAGGAGTTTGATCAAGTGTTCTCTGCCAACAGAGGTTTCAGCTCAGGTCAGTAAAATATCCATTAAAGGAAAAAATATGCTGGAAATCTGGGATAACTAGGAAGTTCTGTGGGAACATGGGTCATAGGCAAGTGTTTTCACACCACTATTTTTCTGTCCGACTTTCACTACAGACATTGTTCAGTTGAATTTAAAATGCAGTTCTAAAATCCTTCCTGTTAAGTATTGTATTTTATGGAAAAACTGGAAGGAAATTGTATTTTAGAATTCGGAATAAAAGAAGTGCATGTCTTGTACTTAAGTTAACACTGTCTGAAACATTGATGACAGGGGGTCATGAAACATCACTTAGCTTTTTTGTTTCCATTTCTGTTACTTATACTGTTAATAAGCAGTGTGTTTGTTGTTGTTTGACTGACAGCCTTTGTAGTATGGGCCAATACAGAACTGCAGCAATTTGTGTCTCGCTTCTCCTGCCAAGTGTTCCGTAGAGAGATGGGTGTGGCAGCTATTGGTGTTTGTGTTAGTATGGCAAAACAACAATGTGAAAAGGTAATGGAAATCAAATGAAATAAAATGTAATTTTGGCTATTCAAGAGCATAAGATAAAGCTGTGTTTTTTTTTTATGTAAGAATGTGACCTAGTGTACCAAAAAAATCTTTTGCAAGTTCTTTCAGAATATTTGACATGCAAGCTAAAATAATATCTTCATTTTTGATACTATGGCAACTAGCTTGTCACTGATTGCATTGTTTTTATCCTTCAGCTGTATGAGATAGGCCTGGACTTGACTTTCTCAATGCAGCAGATGCTTCTCAGAGACATTGCAGAAGCGCTCCTGGACACCAGAGACCAGATGGTGAAGTTTGCAAGGCGCAGAGTTACGGTAAACATCACTTGATCCACACTCTGATATAATACTGAATCCAAGCATGTATTTTCGTATTTTTCTCAGTCATGTAATAAATGAGTAATCGTAATCTCGAACAATTAGAAGTTTACACTACTCGTGATATTTGAAAATTCTTTCAAATTGCACTCACCTAAAGGATCATGCAATTTTGAGAGAATGTTCAAATATCACTCAGTGTAAATTCCTAAGTATACTTGCATTTATATGAGTACCTATACTAGTACTATTTTTCTTAAACCTAAAAATCACTAGAGTAGTAACTAACTTTTTTGCTGTAAATTCACTATACTTTGGAGATCTGGACCTAGAATGTAGGAAACCCATTTCCAAATTCCAATTCTAGCTTGGAAAGTGTCCCCAATTAGTGCGATAGCGTTTGGTACATTGACACTTCAATAAAGTCAACTATTATTATCATGACACTGCATTGATATAGTTTATGGGTTTCTTCTTATACAGGAAGCTAACTGGAAACCCATGGACTTCGAGGGTCAAACAGAGTCACTTGGAACCTTGTGTGGGGAAATGGAAAGCCTTGGTATTGATAATTTCAACGATCTTATTGTTGGTAAGTGACTACAGAGACAAGAACTTTAACTTATAAATACGAACTGAGCGTCAGTGCATGAGGTACTCGAGGGCTGTAAGATTGTCATCAGGGCAAGACTGGTTGAATGAAGTCAAAATTCTAGTATAACATTTCGTGGTTGGTTAAAGGTTCTTGAAATACTGGTAAGCAAGCACTTGAAGACCTTGAAGCAGAGGCGAATGCAATGACTCATTTCATTTATATGTTTTCCCCTCTTTGACTGTAAGGAAACGTTAATCATTCATATATAACTGAGGAACCCCGACCATACATTTGGGTAGCGTTTCGGTAGAAACTGACTCTCTAACTGAGTGCAATATTGTGTCTTCATCCCTCAGGCGGAAACAAAGTGGATCTCAGTGGCGCTACTGTCACCTTTACTAAAGGAGTGTTAAGTTTCATAGTAGATGGACTAAATGTCAATACACCACAGGTAAAGCGGTGATCTTTCATTTTTTGTAGGACAGTTTCCGTAAAACGCATCCGTTCACGTCCGATCTCTTTGTAAGTTATGGAATCAGATGGACTAACATTTCAGCTTGCACATGCTCCGAGTCGTGAAATCTTTCCTTTAAAGTAATTTATTCCACAATACTGACTCATGAGTATCTAGTTAGTTGTTTCGCAATGTATTTTTTTAGAATTGAAACGTTCTTTTAATTTTCAGCTTCAGCCAGTGTTTGTGGATTGTATCAGCGATTTATTTGAAAACCAAGTTGTCCTGTTTGAAGCTATCCTCAAGTCTGGTCGTTATGTGAACCAGGTTTGTAGGGAACTCCGCTGTTTGTTTTTTTTTTGGCAGAGAAAGAATTTCACCTCTTAGCTAGTTAGCCTGACAGCTCAGTTAGTAGAGCACTGCACCAGTATGGGAGAGCCTGGACTTTTTAATGTTCCAGGCATTCATAAAATACTAATCATTTACTCGAAAAAATAACCTTTAAAAAAGTTTGGCAACTAGGATTTCAGCCAACCGAATGAATCAACCGATCCAAAACTAGAGAATCTCGGTTAAGACAATGTGCAAATTAACATGTGCGAGTGTCAAATAGTAAATCCTGTTCGCTTTTAAAACTATTATGTTCTCAACGAAAGTTGGTCAAAGAAGGGAATATAACAAATCTTCATTTAATATTGATTATAGTTATTTTTGCAGATGGCCGTACATGTAGTTGTGCCAGTTGAGTCTAACTTCGAAGCAACACTGTGCATTTTGTCTTCTGTAGTCCTGAAAGCTGCTTTAAATCTTTCCGGCCAAAGAAGGAAAGAATAATTATCCAGGTCTTCTTCACCAGCAATGATGATTTTCTCTTCTGTACCTCGTTTAAGCATTTTAAAAGATGTAACTTTGTTTCAGTAACGAAAACAAGAGCTTGAAAGCCTTTACGCAGGTGTCACGAGTACGTACGGAAAGGCACGTTACAACCAAAAGTTTTTTGCTCCATGGGTTGCCAATTTTCATAGATATGGGACTGTGTTCGCGCGCATCAGGCAATCAGGAATCCCGCTGTAGGACAATGCAAGCCCGGAGTGAGATTAGTGTTTTCCCTGTCTTTGATTTTGAAGCACATCCCGCAAATACTGTGATTTTTTTTATCCTGGTAATAATTGTTGTAGCATTCATTACAATAATCTTTTAATAAATGTTAGTTTCGTTTGTTTATTCCAGCACGACTTTATCCTGAAAAATGCTTCATTTGTCTTAGAAACGGTTCTTCCCCTTGTTAAAAAGAAATTAAAGGTAGGTATAAGTGAACAAGTGGCTCTATGATGCATGACATGGACTAAACAGTTACCGTGTCAGGAAGCCTACAAGTACGGCTTGTCTTAACTTCCTGTTATATCCCTCCGACGTTATTGTTGACTATTTTTAAAAAAACTTTGGCTATTTTCCATGGAAAGTAGTCTAATTGGTAAACGAAACCAAACACGTAGAAGAAGGAGATTGATTACAGTCCGTAAGATGGGATCAGAATATTCTTATTTTTGGCAGTGAATAGTTCTTCCATTCTGTTTTGCGAGAGGCGGGTGCTTCCTATAACTAACCCTGGATTGCCAGCGAGCTGTTCAGAAACGGACCTTACATGGCATTAAACTCATTCGACAATATTTGTTGTTTTTTTTCCCGCCAGGGTGGTAGTAACTCCAGTCGGTTAATAGGAATGCAAAGCGAATTAAAAAGATTACAGGCCGTAACTCCTTCCAGTGACCCCCCGGAAGCTGAAGTGCAAGCTGGCAGATAGAGAAATGCAGGCTGCTGTATTGACATCAGTAGTAAAAATTATATTGACTGGAAATGAATTCGAAAATCAGTTGGTTTTAAAAAACAATTTGCAAAGTAAATAAATAGAGGCTTTTATATTCTCCGATGTAAAAAAATTCACTTTTATTTGAAACGAGGACAAACTGTGACAACAACGTCTTAGCCCAATAAAACAACGTAAGAGAGGAAGTGTTTATGATGGACAAATTTGAAGAGAGGTTTCTGGAGATTTCATAACTGTAGTTTTCCCAAAAACATCCAAGATATGTGTTCATGATGTTAAGTTCAATAATAAAAATGAAATATAAATTGTCTTGAGGTTCACTAATGAATAACTATTATGCTCATAGAGGCCACCACATTGTTTTTGTAGTCGGACAGGTGAATCAACATCCTGTGAGATATTTTAATTGTTTTATTATTAAAATATTTAACAATTATTCATCGAAGGCGAAGTGAACATCGGTGAATATTCACCAAGTTTTACTGAGCCTGAGGCGAATAATTGTTTGAGTATAATTTTCAGAGGTGCATATCAAGGACTACTGAAAAGCGGACTAAAACGCAAAAACACAGACGCATACACGCATGCAGTCGTAGGTTGAATGATAAGCTTACATGTACATTGATTCTGAATCAATTTACTCGTCTAATTCGGCAATAAAACAAACAAACAAGGGAAACACTAGGAGACATAAATTCAGTTGTCATCGTGGTCTAAAAATGAGTAGCTGTAGTTTGAAGAAAAATATGTTTCGGTCAATTAATCTGACCTGCTGGCGATCAATGTGGCCACTGCGTTTTACGATCCTTAAATGACTTGAAGACGAGTTCTTAAAAAGGATTTCTGGTCCAAGGGCGAGAGCAGTCATTTCGAAAATTCTCCATCCTTTCATACATCTTGGGCTCGGAGTGATGTCTTCCGAATAAATAAAAAAAAACTGTGGTGCTGCGTCGGTGGGGGTAACAAGGTAATTTGGTTATATCAACTAAGTTGAAAATGTAAATTGGCCACCGTGACGAGATGTAAAGCTGACGTTTTGAGCGTTAGCCCTTTGTCAGTCCCACATTGGTCTTATTGGCAAGGCGATTCTAAGCTCTCCACGGCAGAAGCTTGTGTTAAGTGACATGTACAGCTACATACTGACAAATTACCCATACTTCAGGAGCAAAGGACCGGGATGGCGGAATTCAGTACGCCACAACTTATCGCTGAATGATTGCTTTGTCAAAATGAGTCGCTCACCTAACGGCAAGGGACACTTCTGGGCAATCAACCCGATTAACTACGACGACTTTAGTCGGGGCGAATACAAGAAAAAAGAGCTTCAAGAAGAAATCGAAAGCGTTTTGAAACAGAAAGATGTGCAAAGAGAAAAGCTGAGACAAAATGGAATAGAATGGTGACGACGAACGAAGATGTTGTTAACGTTACAGTACGTGGAATGTGTTGTTACACCATGCACTGCCGTCCACGCCCAAATGATCCAAATGTAACTGAAAAAATGGTTTCCACATAGAAACTCTTTTGTCCAACTCATCGAAAGAGGATAACAGAGGAGCCCACGTCACCACATCTGTCTATCCACATCTTCCATTGGGACTCAGTGGTTTATAATTCAGAAGTTACCAATTACAAGCAGACGCTTCTGTATTGAAATATGTCAGATAGAGAGACATCAGTGAAAATATGGGACATAAAGGTCGAAGTGCTATGCATGTTGAGCATCTGTTCTAGGTCAATGGTTGTAAAAATGAGGTTTTTGAACTGATTTAAATTGATAGCAAATTATATAAGCTTTAATGGCATGTGTTCAAGGAGGAACATAACTGACTTTATAACTCGATAAGACGAACAGAAAGATTAGGGTAAATTAAATGTTTAATCTATTCTCTTTCCAGATGGGACTGTAGAACTAGCTCGTAACTGAGGAAAATAACGCAGTAAGATATATAGATCTGTGAGAATAAAACTCAAATACACAAGCTTTAACTTGTATTCAAATTCAGTGATTGTAGTTTTGAGAAAACTTGATCAAAATGCTTTAACGACTTTCACTTCTTTTCCTTTCTCAGTAATCAATGCCAATTTACATTTTACTCGATGAACTAACCCGAACACCTAAACCTGTGTTTAGACATGACTGAACGCCATATGTTTGTAAGGAATTGAATCTAAAATAAACGAAGTGTTATCACAGCACCGTTAATGTCGCTATAATGCAAAATTGCTCTACAGGATCCCCTGAGTCATCACAATGCCGATATAAAATTTCTAGTGTGATTTCTTTACGCTTCCTCGATGAAGAGGTTTCAGATTAATATGTTTGTCGTTTGCGGTCTTTCAAATTGCCACTGTCGATGGCGCACTCACCAGTGAAATTAATATGAAGTGCGAAAAAATCAACAGAGTGACGTATCAAGTACCCTGCGAACACAGTCCCAGCTGGGAAGGAGTACTAGTTGGTCTTATCGGAGTCCTAGCTGATCTTATCAAGTACCCTGAGTCCCAGCCGGGAAGAACTCCTAGTCGTTCTTATCAAGTTACCTGTAAGAATCCATCTCGTGTGTGACGTTAATGTTTTGTGTAATTGTGGCTTTTACAGCCTTGTAATTTGGTTATATCAACTAAGTTAAAAATGTTAATTGGCCACCGTAACGAGTTAAAACGCTGACGTTTCGTCAGCCCTTCGTCAGAGCGAATGACGAAGAGCTAACGCTCGAAATGTCAGCTTTTTAACTCGTGACGGTAGCCAATTTAAATTTTCAACTTCTAGTTGATATAACCAAATTACCTTGTTACCCCCACCGACGCAGCACCACAGTTTCTTTAGAAACTTTCACCCATATTACAGCCTTGTATTGGAAAATGATCACAAACTAAAAATTTTAAAAAGAATCTAGACACCTTTCACTGTCAAGGACGACAATGTATCCGTCGGGCGCGTATTCTTTGGAAAGGAGTGCTACCGACAGATCAAAAAATTTGAAGGTACTGTCAAAGAACTCGCAAATTCAAAGGAATATTCAAAATTAATATTGTCCGTTGGAAAGGAGAAGCTTGAAACGGCGAAAATTCGTGTTCAGAACGCTGTTCCTGAGCTCGCCAAGTCGCGTGGTTAGCTGTAGCACAAATTGTGTAGTTCAACAAAGTGTCCAGGAAGTAGTTGAAATAACAACGATTTCCCGAATCCCGCAAATGCGCTAAAACTGACACCCTTGCTGCCAATAAAATTCGCAGACAAAGTTGCACTTTGAGAACACAATTCTAAAAATAAAATATTTTCCCAAAAAGGACATTAAACCGCACGGTGTACTTTATCACGTTTCCACGTTGGTTCGAGGCTTATTTTTAGAAAGCGAACCATATTATTTAGAGGCAGCACAGCTAAGGAAACCGAAGGTGGATTAGATTATTTCAGTTGGAGTCGTGATTTGTCACATTTTTTGGACATGATCAAAAGCTGTACTGTCCTTTACTTTATTCCCTAACGAGAACTGCTGTGAAAAATGAGTCGAACATACCATTAAACTGAATGAAATGAACGCGATATGAACGGTCCACGGCAGGCGTTGACGGTTTAAGGCGTCATTATTTCTTAACTTTCTATTATTTTTTGTTAGTTTATGTAGTTAATTATTCTTTCAATTCACAATTTTATTTTACTTTTCATTTTCTCTTCTTATTTTTATTTTAATTTTTTTTTGCAAACTCTCCCTACTCCGTGTATTCGAAACAAACGCATTATTTGCGACATTTCATAAGCTTTCTCTATTCTTAGAAACCAATCATCGTATCTATGTAAATAAATATATGAAATCATATATTTGAACTGCGGAGAAAGATATGAATTTATGATTGATCATCGCAGTTACACACAACTTGAGCAGTTGGGAATTTAAATTCATATCTCTCTCCGCAGCTCAAGTATATGTTCTTTCATATATTCATTTACTTTCTTCGCCTTCTACAGGTATATTACGAACTCACAATGTGACCAGCTCCCAGATGGCTTGATAGCTCAGTCGGTAGAGCACTGCACAGGTATCGCAGAAGTCATGGGTTCGAATCCCGTTCAGGCCTGAATTGTTTTCATTTCACAACTACGATATTCAACCATAAATTCAAATCATCGTATCTATTAGATTAGAAAGCCCTTGCGGGGAGATCGTTTGGAGCCAATCAGCTATGGAAAGCCAAATGGTGCAAAATTCAAGAAACAAAATTGGCCCCACGTTCAACAAATTTGCTATCAAGGTCAAGGGAAATTTCAATCAAGCTCAACAAAATCATTTCACGTTCAACACATTTTCTATCAAGGTCAAGACATTTAGATTCAAG
>OMLO01003846.1_pt1 | contig 12444 bp, 7 predicted proteins | sample 1674811 | NCBI WGS metagenome assembly OMLO01 (sample SAMN06265003, study PRJEB25207) | coral metagenome | isolation source: Coral host | place: Mexico:La Bocana,Puerto Morelos, Mexico | collected 2008-11-13
TATTAAATTTTAGCCTTTTTACCTTGTAATTTAGACCTGATGAATTTTTTACCGTGGATAAATAAAGATTGACTGACATGCTTCCAAGCTAAAAACACAGCCAAAATGTTTTGTTAGTAGCTTTCTTTTATGGAGGCAACATGCCTGAGTGGTTAGGATGCTGGAATTAAATTACAGAGGTCTGAGGTTTAAATCCTGAGGTTTAAATCCTGTTCTGACCACTACCTGATGTTGTTCTTGGTAGCCCCAAAATTCAACTCCTTAGCGAGGCTGGTAATAAGCCAACTAGTCTACCTCCTGCTAGTTAGGATTTTTAACCGTGTTATATTTATGATATATTTCATAATTTGCTTCAACCATTTTTTTTTGGGGGGGGGGAGGGAGGATTAAATAAATAGAATAGGGTCAATTATTAAAATATATTTATTTACTTTTGCCTTTCTGTTATTTACCACCATATTCTCAGTGTTAACATGAAAAAAAATATATGACAATCCTGAAGGAGAACGGAACAGATTACTTTTGTACTATTTTGCTTGTAACCACAGGGTGGTGCCATGCTGAAACCCATAGTGTCATCGCAGTTTACACATTTTGGAGGAGGGCTGGTAAGCACATCTCTGTAGCAATGAAACAAACTTTATACTGCTGCTGTTTGGGTAGAGTGAAGTCAGTCTGAAACATTTGTCACTGAATGTGTTAAAAACAAAATTGTCCCCTCAATCATGATACCATATCTTTATAGCGGTGTGGAAAGTGCCCTTGATGTCTATTGTTTTTTAAATGGCACACAACTTTATACATCACAGGATGTTTTAGGATTCTATCCACTTCATGAAGATTGTTATAGGTGCAAATCGGATTGAGGGATCTATTGCTTATTTTTACAATAATTATTAATTTGCAGCCTGGATCAATGTTGATGCCTGAACCATACAGTAATTTAACACAATCTTCCTCTGGTTTGGTAAGGACTCCTACCTCTGATTGCTCTGCTACATCTGTGGGTTTTGTTTTTACCATGTCTACTTTATAGACCTCTGTTCTGTAGTTTTTGTAACTTTGGAAGTGCAATGTATTCAACAAACTGTCTTTGCTTTTTTTCTGTCTTTTGCAACATCTGTGATAAAGGATTTCTTGGAGCCTGTAAAAGGACCTCATCTATTGGAACAAAGTTGTACACAGGACAAGATATCATCACATCAGTCAATTCATCCAACTCATCATGAAATTGGTCTTCCTGATCTTAGTGTAAGTTTATATAGAATGTGTCAATAAACATTTTTACAATAACTCTCCAATTTCTTGTGAGCTGATTGGCTGGTTTTTATCATCGATAAGAGGACAGACGGATAAAATTTGAAAACTAGGACTTGCACGCACTGCTTTATGCAAATAAGCTACTTGTGCGCATCAGACTTGCCTTTCAAAAACTTTGTTTATTCCCAGTATTTGACCAGTTTCGGGTCTTGTTATTGTAAAAAACAAATTGACGTCAGTTTTTCATGTGTCTGTCCTCTTATCGAAGATAAATTTTGTCATAACATTGTCAAAATTTGCTGCGGAACCACTCGCCTGCGGCTCGTGGTTCCACAGCCACTTTGACAATGTTATGATGCAATTTATCTTCGATAAGAGGACAGACACATAAAAAACTGATGTCAATTTGTTAAATTTCAAAGGATATTTATGATCCCAACAGCTAAAGCTGATGAAACTACAATCTCAGTAAAAGGAGTTGAGATACTTTTGATCTGAAAAAAACAATGAAGAAATGGTCATTGTTATTCAAAACTTGTAGCATGTTTTTCGACAAAAGAGACAGCTTTTAGCTGTATAAATTTATGGAAACTAATGCCAAAAATATTGCATTGACAGAGATGTCCATAATATAAGGGCTTACACTTAGAAATAAGCCAGTAAAAAGCACCTGTTTGTTTAACTTCATCTTGAAGTTTTGCCAAGATCTTGCTTAATGCTGATTCTATTTTCAGTTTGTACTTGGTAATGGTCTAAAACCCACTACATCAAAATCAGGTGAGCTGACAATGTCTGTGTATTCAAGCTACCTTGTACAATTTCTTTTTGAGTTGAAAAGTAACCAAACAGCAGAGGAGGGCTTTTGACAGAACTGGTGATGACAACTTATGCGCAGAGCAGGGATTTCATAACAAATTTACTTTGATACTCAAGAACTTAAATAATGTTGTAGCACTCTGTTGGTTGCATTTGGTAGAATTTGTAGTTAATTGTTTGGAGGACCACGCTTGGGGAAAAACACTGCTAAAAATAATTTATAGAAGTACATTGTATGAAAGTTGGAAGAGACTTTGATGGGTATGGTAAGTTTGAAGTCATGCTAAGAGTCATTGCATATTTTGTCTGTCAGTCACATTTAGGGCATGTTCACACAGATTATTACACAGTTAATAAGAACATGCATATGGGAAAGCAAGTTAAATTGTTGTAATCAAATGAAGCAATCTTTTGTAGTCAAAAAATGGGTCCAAATGAAAATTCAAGAAAACTGCATTTTGGAGATGCGGCTGTAGCTTTGACCTTTTAATATTGTATTTGTTTTGATAGATATCAAGGATGTGTCTGATACCACATCAGAATCTTCTTCTCTTGATCTGGATTTCTTTGCACCAAGCACAACCCAACCTTCAGAAGGAAAACAAGGTAAGGTACATGTACTGAGCCAGTTTTAATAAATAGTTTTTCATTTGCACCACTTACATGTACAACATGTAATCTCTAGTGTCCTCAGTTTTAGTCTTAATTGGGAGTATTTAAAAAAAAAACCTTGAGATAGTGAGTTGCCCCATTTTTAAACTCTTGGAATTCTGTCCAAATTCTTCACCACACCTTTTATCTACTCTCTTCCCTGAATCCTAGTATTTAAAATTGAATACTGTTTGTAAGAAACAAACTAAATTCGAAATTTAAAACTCTTGGCAATTGGAATTACTAATCCCATATTAACCTTAACTCTATAGAATATTTCTTTATCCTCTTCTTGTATCTGTTTTCAGAGTCAAGAGGTTTGTATGAAGAGGACTTATTGGGCCTTAATATTTTCTCATCATCATCACTGGATTCTCAAAAGTCAGACAGTCCTAAGCCACAAAAGACATCAGACACCAAGAAGGTGTGGCAACATGGAGGAGTCACCATACCACTTTCATCACAAGAAAGCAGGGCTCAGCTGAGTCCTGCTGCCAAAACTATATTAGATGATCTTGAAGATTTGAAGTTCATGAGTTCTTCTGTTCTGATGTTTCCCCTAAAAGTCTGAATAACTAGTTGTGAAATCAGACATAGAAGACACATATGTACGGTCAAATTGTTGTGTGAAGCACTTTTATTTCAGTATTTGCCACATCATTAAGAAAGTTCAACATGGTGAAGCACTTTTCATACTGTATTTGCCACATCCTCAAAAAGAAAAGTTCAACATGACACCTATGTTGTGCTTTTCTGTATGTTGTACATTAATTAACCCTGCTCTGTTGTTTAAATTCCCTGTTAGAGGTGCTCCAGGGTTGTTGATATTTTAGCTGGTTAAATTCTGTTAATCATTTTTTCTCGTTGGTAATTGTGAGGTTTTCTTGCGCTAAGATTTTTTATCACCAATTTACAACAACAATTATTTAAGGAAGAATTATCTTGACTAAAACCTACTCTATAAATTTTATGTAGAATGATTTTCAATTGATTCTCATAAACCAAACCAAACCTATGACTTATCAGTTAGATCACTCAGGCAAATGTCTTAAACTCTGGTGAAACCAAAAGAAGAGCAAAGTTATTGCCTGCTTGCTTCTGACACATCTCCGAAAACTGCTCTGTGTATAAAAAAGAGATTTAAAAACTGACGTTGTGTTACACAAAGGGTTGATTTGCATTTACAGTGATATGCTCTGTTGCATTGTTGATTTGAAACACAGTTTTAATAAATAATCATAATTAAAATTTCCTAAAACATGATTGTGCAGAACACAGTGTGGTTTGAAATGTTCCTGAGCACCAACCCAACAGAAATGTTCAACCAAAAGATTGTGTATGTTCGTGGGTTTCGTTCTTCTGCATTTCTGTTTCACCTTTCAAATTTCCCCATAGCAGCTATCTATATTATTATCTAACAACCTGAACCTTGTATTGCATATACCAGCCAAGCCTGCATTGAACTGATTTGAGAGTCTGTTCACAGGCTAACATAATGCTAAGTGTTGCTGCCAAACATTATTTTTTATCAAATTGTACTGTACATAACGGTAGCTTTATGTGTATATTGCATGTAAAGAGGGGGAAAATTCCTTTCTATAACTATTAAGGTTCTATAGATCATTAAATACCATATGATGACAATATTCCCCAGGTATAATAATTTAGTGTGGTAGGGAATGCAAAACTTGTTTGTTAATAATTTCACTATTCCACTAGTGCAGATAATAAACTTAATATTTGAGGTCGATTTTTCTGAGATTGTAGTTTTACTTTAATTAAGGGATAAATGCTTTAGCTATGTATTTGTAAAATAAATTGTACTGAAATATTTCAACAAAACAGAGAAAAAAATAGAGAAGTGGTCATTTGTTTTAATTTGCTGTTGATGATAAAATATAAGTGCAAGTCAAAATTTCAGAAAAAATGTGAGTTAAGTTCATGTTACAACAGCTGTTCTTCTGTGCGAGGGGGAGGAAGTCCTTGTTGAAAGAAAAAAAATGTGAGTAATAATTGAAATAAATTGGGACCAACTGATTAAAAAATCCTCACCGAGTATGAGACTGTGAGGCATCTTATTCAACAGACAAATTGGCAGCAAAGACATGCACCGTGTTCCAGGAAATAAAGTACAACGATACCCTATTGTACACTATTTTCTTCAAGTTTTTTCCAAACTTAAGCAAAATAGTTTTTTATTAAAAAATCTTAATACAAAATATTTTTTTGCTCTTGCATAGCAAAGAGACTATCATTCGCCACACCCTTTGGAAAAAACTCTGATACCCAGTTCCGGACTAATTTGCGCACCAACCCGATCAGCGATACGAATCCGGCAGAACGTCAGCGTCTTTGGGGAGTATTCCCTTTCTTCCCCGGGCTAATACTCGATTCCTAACACGCTTATAAAATCCCCACCTGAGGGTATTTGTCGGACAAATGGCATTTGTTACTGTTTAAAAAGAAGTTTCACCAATGCCCCACCATGGGGTTAGTTCATTTACAACTCCCCTCATTAGAGCCAAAAGAAGAATGCAAACGCCCTACCCCATGGGACTGGGACATAAGGTACGTCCCCACAAGCATTGTGCTTTAACCCCCAATCGTGTATAAATAAAGGATTTGATGATGATGATGATGATGATGACGTCCCAGTCCCGCTACAATTTTCGTCCCACACCAAAAAACCCGGGGGCGGAGCGTGAAGGGGTCGAAGTAGTCGGCCGAAATATTTAACAAGGGTTAAAAAAAAACCCTTGTTAGTTCTAATTTCCCTTTTAATTTTTTTTTATTTTCATTCACCGTTTGTATAGTTTGTTTCGATTCCGGAGTGCACCGTTTCCGGTTTGATTGGTTTCCTATGTAGCATTCTGAGCAAATCATCCCACTTTTTGAGTCCTGCTTTCGAGTCTGTCCCTATAAAGTTTCAGGAAACCTGCAAATGATCGCGATAAGTAAATATGATAGATCAACGAAACAAAGTAAGTTTCATATCCATTTTAACGTATTCGTCTCCATCCGGTCCCCTCGTGCGGGAAGTCACGCAGGCCAGTCTGCGCGACGGTGTGCGCATGACTTCAGCGGAAACACATCGCCTGCCCGATATTCACTCGTTTTCAGTAGCTGTGCAGATAAAGTTCTTACATTTTAATACCAGCAAGTGCAAGCGATGGCATTCCGTTGTGGAATTACTAGGTCTTTGTCGCATGTGGTGCGAGCTTCTAAAAGATCTCCGCAAGTGATTTACGGTACGTCGTCGCGGCTTTGTGCTTCGACTTCAAGTCTCGATGAACCAGGTATGGAATTGATCAACTTCGAATTAACTTATTTGTCGTCGCATAAATAAATATTAATAACTGTACAAAACAGCAATTTTAGAACGAAAAAATAGTGGTTGAACCTCTTTCGGCCACGGGAACTGCTGTTTGGTCAAAAGAGGGTGATTTGTTTGTACTTTACAATATTGTGCCACATCACAAACATTGTTTGATTTGGTTTTCTCCACGGTCACGCAATTAGATCTGAAGCTCTTGTTGTATTTATGACACGGTTACCCTCAGCTAGTTTAGCAATTCGTAAACGAAGAAGACTCCTAGAACGGGAAGAAATTGGAAATGGAGTCAAAATCCTCTTACGTTTACAGAAACCTATCTGTGTACTGAGAATCTCCACACTGTTTTAAACTGTGGTCTGTAGTTAAGTGCCCTGCTTAGCAAAAATTATTTCATAATTAGTGTTCCGTGTAATTTTTTGCCTCACAAAAACTGTGGCAAGAAACTTTTAAAAATAAAAGAAGAGAAAAAATAGTGTGAAGGATGGGGGACGGTATTGACAGGGAGCTTGCTAACAAACCAGACTGTTTGCCCACAGGCTGGTTTTCTGATTGTTTTGGCATGATAATTTGATTGATATGCTTATCAAATTTGCATGATTGACAAGGGGAAAGAGATTAATTACACTGGCAATTTGTTTGAATTTTGCTGCGACAAAGTGGTATTTGCTTTCACTCTGAAGAAAGAACAAGAGCCTTTTCACAACCCGGCAAGTAATACGGTCATAATCATCAAGCATTAACCCTCCCCCCCCAAAAAAAAAAAAAAAAAAAAATTTTCTTTCAAAATCATGGGGCCTCTGCTAGCAAACATTTTTTGTTCTCTCCTATCCCTTTTCCTTTTTTTTCCCTAAGCCTCTTGAGCACCCAAACCATAGAAATGCTTGTTGTGCCAGTTAGTTTTTTTGAGGAAATAAAAAATCTTAGGTTATGTTATTAATAAGGAATTTTTTAGGTCAGATCTCAAATCTGCATTTCTCAAACAGATGTTTTCAAAGCACAGACCTCTCAAGTCCCACTGTTTTGTTGCGAGATTCACAGTTTTCAGTTTAATCTCATGGACAAATCAGACAAATCTCATGATAAATAGAAGTGCAAGCTGAAAGGATAACTTTTTTTATAATTTTCATTTTTGGCTTGCTTAAGTGCGTGTTTCTTGCACCAATTCTGTGCAAATCTAAAATCACAGACTTAAGCTTTGAGTATTGAGATTGTGAAAATGAAGTTTTTTCTGTGTTGTTAAGGTTAAGGTTGCAAACAGTGTTTTTATAATAAAAATGTTTATTTCTATTTTTGTAGATTTATTCTCTGGACACCACAAGGACAAAAAGCTTTTTACACCTGGACCTCTGGGAGTTAGCTTTGAAACAAAGAAAGCCATGCTTCGAGACCTTGGCTCACGTGACACTGAGTTTATTAAAATTGTGAAAACAATTCGTTCAAAGCTCTTGGAAATTGCTGGTGTTTCTCCCGAAGAATACACTTCTGTTCTTCTTCAAGGCAGTGGAACATATGCTGTAGAGGCTGTACTTACTACAACAACACCAAAGAAAGGTGGAAAAGTTTTCATTATTGAAAGTGGCTCATATGGCAAGAGAATGATGAAGATATGTGAAGTTGCTGGAATAGAAACGGTATGTTACAGTTTAAATAATAATAATAATAATAATAATAATAATAATAATAATTAATGATAGAGTGCTACAGCAGTGCCTTTCTCAAAGATTCAAGGGCACTTAAAAACATATTGCACAAACTTATTTTTAGATTAAGATAGAATTTTATGTGAATACCTCAGTGAACTTTTAATACCAGGATGAATTATTCAAAGACCCATAACAATCCAAAGTTTGCAATTGTTATGTCTACAGTTAACTCAATCAATAATTCTTGACATACTTTGTAAAGAAATATTTCTTAAATTGTGAATTTGAGATATTTGAAGATACCATGATGGCTTGTCGTTTAGCACTTTCGACTCTGGATCAAATAGTCTAGGTTTCAGTGCTGGCTGGGCTATTGAGTTCTCATCTTGTGCAAGACATTTAATACTTCCACATTGTCTTTCTCCACCCAAGCACCAGTAAACTAATGGAAATGTATCAAATTACCAGGGCTAACCATGCAGTTGACTGGCATCCAATCCATTCAGTCTGCATAAGAGCCAAGTGGCCCATCAGGCTGTAGCTTATCCTTCTGTAGCGTGAAGCGACTACGAATATTTCTCCATCCCTGTGGATGGGATGCTAGTCCATTGCAGGGTTACCCCCAGCTTTAATGGCACTGGCACCCATTTGTATGTCTGGGTGGAGAGAAGCAGTGTGGGAGCAAAGTGTCTTGCTCAAGAATTGCATCCAGGGGAGTAGCAATTGTATTAGTCTCCTTATGTCATGGAAACTATGGATATTTAGGTTGTTGTGATCCACTAGACTTCCAGTGACTAATACCTTCTGGGAATTTGATGAAATCATTGTATCATTGTCCTTAAAAGCTTTAAGGGCTGTAAATTCTTATTGGCACCTTTTGCTCTTCAGGTTGTGTTGAGTGGAGAAGAAAGTTCAAAAGCAGATATGAAGAAAATTGAAGAAATCCTGAAAAGCGACAAATCCATCACCAATGTTGCCATGGTGCATTGTGAGACCTCCACCGGTGTCATTCACCCAGTTGCTGAAGTAGGCAAACTTGTCAAAGAACATGCTCCAGGGGTGTCATTCTTCGTTGATGCCATGAGTAGCTTTGGTGCAGTTCCTCTCAATTTAGATCTTGCTAACATTGATTTCATGGTCAGCTCTGCGAACAAATGTATAGAGGGCGTCCCTGGATTCTCATTTGTGATTGGTCACATTGACTCCTTGAAGAGGTGCAGGGGCTGGGCACGCAGTCTTTCACTTGACATCGTAGATCAGTATGAAGGATTGGAGAAGAATGGACAGTTTAGGTTTACTCCAGCAACTCATGCAATGCTTGCATTTCGATATGCTTTGTCAGAGTTCCAGGCTGAAGGGGGAGTTGATGGAAGAGCAAACAGGTAAGGGAATCAGCAAAAAAAAATAATTAGCACAAGATGTGTATTAAATGCAACCCCAGTATAACAAACTCATTGACAGATAATGATAGAAAAGTTGTTATGAGTGCACTTATATGTAAGTTTCTCAATGCATTCGCAAATATGAATAAATGTAAAAAACTAAATGATGGCTCACTCACTGTTTTCCTTGCTTTCTCATTTCATTAACTCAATAACTTACTGATGTTTAAAATTTTCAAGTGAGCAAGCAAAACAGTGCAAAGCACCATTGTCATGTTTTGTTTCCCTGCCAAACTCAGCTCTCCTCCAGTGAACTCAGGAGAGTTGTTCTTGTTACTGTTACAAAAACATACAAAGTGTACTGAAATACAGTATTTCCTCTTAGATATATGGAGAACTGCCACATCCTGCAAGATGGAATGAGAAAACTAGGCTTCAAGAAGTTTTTAGATGACACACATGAAGGATACATTATCACATCATACTTCAACCCCAAACACCCAAACTACAATTTTGAAGAGTTTTACAGTCGGCTTAACAGTAAAGACCAAGTCATCTACCCTGGCAAAGTAAGCACCGCTGACTGCTTCAGGATTGGTAACATTGGAAAGTTATATCCTGCTGATATGGAGCACTTGCTTGAGTGTATCAAAGAGGTGCTAGGCGATATGGGAGTACCTGTTCCATTACATGGCAGTTAGAGTTTGACATGGCAGTTAGAGCTAATATAAACACAGCATAGTTATGATAAAGAAATATGTGTAGACAGGTGAATTTGGTTAGCTTTCCTGCAGTTTACTGCCATGATGATTGCAAAGAATTATATACTTCAACTTGTGATGTTGGAAGTAATTTTTGAATAAGAAGTGTAATACCAAAACCAGAGGTAACACATCTGATTCATCTCTACAAATGCAGGCAGTGGTCTGTGAGCCTTGCAACATTTTTCCAATCAAAGTAAGTTAGATATTAATATTATAATTGCTGTGTTTCATTTTAGGAAAGTATGAGGGTAAATCTATAATATCAATAAATTATAAACTGGGAAATTTTCCTAGATGGTTTGGGGTGGGGGGGGGGAGGGGTTAAAACCAAAAAACTGCCATGAGAGGGTTATGGAAATTTTCTTGATTTTGTTCACTCTTGATTGGTTGTAACACAGGGAAGAAATATTCTGAATAGGTTATGAAAATACAAACATTTAACACTAGTTTTTCAACCGATTTGATAGCTGTTTAATGGTGACTGTTGGAAGTGTAATTGATAATCACTCTTTCTTTAATATTTAGTGCTTTGCAGTCAGTTTATGTGATCACTTGTCTGCAGTTATAACCACCACACATTTAGGCTCCTGGACTACAAAAAAATGTTGAGGCTGGTCAGCATAGTTTAAACATTCATGATTGAATGGGTATGCCCAGTTTCCCTTTGCTGGCGGCTCATTCAGCAAACATGTTAGTTTTGTCAAGATAACATGTTATTTAAGGAATTCAATGAAGACTAAAAGAATAAATGAAAATGAATTATTGTCCGATCTAGTGCTAGTCATGTGAGATGCGTGACATGTGAGGATAAATTCAAAGTCCAAACAACACGTGATTCAACTTAAAAGTCATTAAGAAACTTAAATTGGGGGCTAATTTGGTGTAGACTGGTAAACCCTGGTTTTGAAATGTAATCGTAAGTAGCTGCATTCATTTGCAAAGACATGAAACTTTGTGTGATCGCGATAACAGATTGTTGGAATGGTTAACAGAGAATTGTAGATGATCCCATTGATGATAGTTTATTCCTGCCCCTCTGAAGTTATGTTCTTATTTTAGTAAAACAAGATTTCTTTGTTACTTACATTACTTACAACAGTCATGTTGTACATACATATGAAACTTACATCATACTTCCTACTAACATGATATGTGCATAACTTTAACTTGCCCCAAATACAACACGTAAGTTATCATACAATTACACTAGTCAAATTAAATTGCAGTTGATCTTTTTGCAATGTTATTGTTTGTACGTTAATTTTATTTGTTATTTTCACTATATAGGATATTAATTTTCTAGAATTCAATAGATTATTAAATAAATAGGTAGCAAAAAGAAACAAATCAAAATGCAGTTACTTGCAATAATTGAATGGCTTGGTGCAAGACTAACGTAAGTGACTTTTTCAGGTGAAATTTTTTTTTTCTTCGAAAGTGCCAGAATTTTTGCATGTGCTTTTAAATTTAGGAGTAAATCATTCCCCTGTATCTTGTTTTTTTTGGCCGTTTTGCACTTTGTTTCTGAAAAAAACAAGGACAAAATATCGAGGTGTGCACAATGAATGCAACAAGGCGGAACAAGAGTAAACCATTTTTTAAATTTTCAGCGCCTATGTTAATACGTGTTGACGTGGGGCAGGTGATAAAAGTGTGAGTATGCCTTGGATACTTTTTTTAGAGTATTGGTTCAAATCCTGAATTTTTCCCCTGGTTCTTTTTCCCCTCTGTTTGCTCTTCTTTTGTCAGGGGAATGTTTTACTACTAAATTGAAAAGCACATGCAAAAATTCAGGCACTTTTGAAGAAAAAAAATTTCACTCATAAGTCACTTACATTAGTCTTGCACCAAGCCATTCCGTTGTAGAAACCATTAGATGCAGTCCATTATAAGGTGTCTATCACTGTCTGCCTTTCTAGTTTTGTTTGTTTTTTATTGTTTAAATAAGTTCTGTTTAGCTAAATACAGTCTAACTTGGGCTTCTTTATGTTCTATTGTTATTTAAAACTCTGGAAAGTAATACAAGTAATATGCTTTCTTTTTGTCTCACGGTAAGACGCAAAATAGGCATATTCTGTCAAAATTATTTCACAACATGGTTTCAAATCTTATAGAGCAGGTTTCAGAACAAAAGGATTAAAACTGTACTTTAAATTATTGAAAAACAGCATACACCTTAGCAGTGTCTGTACACATCTCACTTTTTGTATGTTCTCCTTTTGGGAATTGGTAAATGAACACATTAGACACAGGTATCTCATAAGATGATTTCATTAAATTATTTTAAGTATTGCATTAAAATAATTAAATTATTTTAAGTAATTTGTTTGTGTATGGATTCTGAAGAATGTAGCAGTGCAGTATGGTTTAGTGAGATGGATTGTTAGTATTTGTATATCTAATGAAATGTTTAGAAAATTTTTAAATGTATGTCCAAATGTTTCTGTCCATTTGCCTTATTTGGGTGAAGCGTGTAATTTTGTCTGTAATATCATGGGTGACAAATTACTCCTTAAATTTGGCGCGAAATTTCAGCCGTAATTTATAATTTCACATGTGAAATTATAAAATTGCTATGGCAACGCTTCCGTAAC
>OMLO01003847.1_pt1 | contig 12444 bp, 12 predicted proteins | sample 1674811 | NCBI WGS metagenome assembly OMLO01 (sample SAMN06265003, study PRJEB25207) | coral metagenome | isolation source: Coral host | place: Mexico:La Bocana,Puerto Morelos, Mexico | collected 2008-11-13
GCTTTCATGGTGACACAGTTTTGGACTTTTCTTGTCAGAAGCAAAAGAGCCTATCAGTTGAGATTTTCTTTGTAGGGAGAGTTGAGCTTGTGGGCTGATAATGTCTTGGCCAAGGTAAGATTTTTCTTACGGTGTTTCATTGTGAGAGATGGATCAATCTAAGATCCTCACACCGCACCACACTCCATTATCTTCCAGTAATATGGAATCTTGCACCAATAAACTTGAGGAGGCCTCAAAAACACTTCAAAAGAATTCGAGGCAGTTCCAAATGTGATTGCTTAGCAGTCTGCTGTTGTTCAGGGGTTAAGAGGTTGAGCTGACGGTTGATTCGGCCATGCTTTGCGTACCTCCTGACAGACTCATAAGAAGCCCAACAGCCTCGAGCCTGAACATCAGATAAACTTCTGATCCCAAATAAATAGTCATGCGAGGCGCCACCGTGCCGAAGGCAATGTGGAGAAAGCTGCAGTTTTTGAACGCCTAAACGTGAAACACTAACCTTGAATTCCTTCTCAAAACGATCCAACGTGAAGTCAAAAAGTTGTGAGTCCAAATCACCTGGATGAACACTATAGATTCTTCCCAGGAGGTCGCTAATCCATTCCCTGCCATGGGAGCCAACAACTAGAGAGTCATTGAATTGCCCTACCTTGGAAGGGACTGCTGATTCCTGTGGATGTAGTAAAAGAGTCCAATGATCATACTTTCGATGGACACCCTTTGGAGGAGGAACCACATTTCCAGCCACTAATTCACATAGCTTGCCTGGACGAATGTATGTATCGAAACTCAACATCACAGCAGCAGCAAAATAACACAAACCTCTTCGAACCATATCAAGTGCAATCCAGCTAGCTTCTTCGAAGGGGCAGGGATCCTTAGAAGCACCAGGCTCCAAGTTTCCCCAACCCTTCTTGGCAGCCTTTGTCAATGGAAAATTTGTTCGAGCTGAAGTTGGCCAGCAAGGATCAACAATGTTGACATTTTGCAAGGCACACGTAAAAGTGTACTTTGAAGCTCCTCCTAAAAACAAGTGTTCCCCAAAGGCCTCCAACGCACAGTCGAGTTGGTGCATAGCAACAAATCTGGACGACCTGCCTGGAAGTAGGGTATGATCCACACAGTAATCTAGGAAGGAGTTCCAACTTTCGGCATACTTGTCGCGAGTAACCTGCTTTCGCAAGTGTGCTCGCCTGAGCAAACCGGAATCTGTATCAGCCACCTTTTGCTGCCGCAGTTTTGCCTTTGCGGCAGCCACCCGTGGTTTGTTCCGTTCCCCAGCTATCACAGGCCTCTTTCCAGGGGCTTGTCTGTTGGTAGGGGCATGGCTTGAGGATGGGTAGCTTCGGTGAGATGCCAGTGACTTGACAAATTTCATCAAGCCAACCTGGAAGTATTACAGGTTCCTTACTTCCTCTGATTGCAGAGCTTGGAGCCAAGCCACGGACAAGTGTTGCCCACTCATGGCACAACTCAGCAGAATATTCACCAGCCAGTGATGTCTTCCAAAACCACTTTAGCTTACCATCTGTCATCCTAATGCGAACTCGATCCCGGAGATGCTCATGCTGACCCTTACCACACTGGCACCGCTTGCCCAAAGAGGATAACTGTTGACAGTTTGTAGCAATGTATGTTGCCTTGCGGTATGAACATCCGTATCTGCAACAGTCATACTCAATAAGGTGAGCGGATGCATATTGAAGGGCTTGGGAGATACACCGGAGTTTAAACAACTTGGATGTCTTGGGGTTTTCAAGTGAAAAGAAAACTCCATGATCAACACAAAGTCGGATGAGTCTTGCTGTAAACTGAGCACACTGCATTGACTGCGAAAACTGTTTGTTCCCAGCTTGATTTGTTTTAGTTATGCTGAAATTCGTGCATGGAGTCCCCAAGTGTAGATACCAAATGCGACCTTGCCTAATCCAACCCAGTATCAACTGTTGTATGTTAACATTGCAAAGGTCAAACCACTTGCCATCTTTGACATCAAAAGGAGGGCAAACTCTCAAACCTTTCATGTTAAAAGCAGAGGTTAAACGACCGTTACCCGAAAAAAGCTCCAAAGTGCACTTTGCAACCTGTGGCTCACTGCTGCTCGCTTTTGCTGACACATGTGATGTCTTCAAAGCACTCCGGGGGGAAGAGACTAGTGACGTAGCCTCGCAAGGGCGGAAAGCCCTCTCCGAAAATGCAGCATGTTTCAAACCACTTTGCGACCGTCGCTCATCTGGAGTTTTTCGTCTCAACAGCTTGCTGAGTTGTTGTGATGCTGACCCACCTTGATGTTTTGAATGAAGTTCAACTCCACTACTGGATCTATTTGGGAAAACTCTCGAATCATGATCAGACGGATTCCTCGCACTTTCAACATAACGAAGGTGCCATCGAATCCCGCAAGCGATCTGAATAGCTCCAGCTCTTCGGCACAGGGCTAACAAAGGCAGGTCTCTGGCACGTCCCTTGTCAAAAGCACAAGTTGCAGAAAGGTTGTCGCATAATGTCAAAAGTCCGCATCCATGTGATTGCACACGTTTGCTCTCCCGACGAAGTGTCATCAATGCAACTTGTCCTTCCTTCATATGAATCGCCTCACCATGTTTCCACCTTCTTTGCACAATCGTCTTCCAACGACAAGGTTCTAGCAAGCTGTCGGGAAGTCTGGGTAGTAGGCCAACCAAATCAATCCACTCAAATTTCCGTTGATCGGCACTTCCGGTGAGACCCACACTCCCAGGCGGCAAGCTAGTTGAACCCGGCCGTTGCTAACCCATCCTCTTGCATAACCACCGTACATAGCTAATGTCTGGCAACTCAAAGTCTGCTGACCAAGAATGATGCGAACCAAGCCCTGTCCCGGTGTGTGCCTCAACTTCCAGGAACCTCCACCGCTCATGAAACTTGAAGAGGTCCCTTTGTTCAGCCGAGGTTGACGGTGTCCACTGAAAACAATAACCATAAGTGCTGGAATCACCACAGTACACTCGATCAACATACGGGGCTCTCAAGTCAATCTCAACCTGAAAAATGAATCCTATCACAACCCTCAGCTCTCGCTTCGCTGGACCTGGAATGTCGTGACTCCTACCGTCCAACCACTTGAAGATAAACTTGTCGGTGTGATACAATGTACTCATGCCCGCCCGTTGTATTGAAAAGTAATGCACAATGTGTCCAACAATCACACGTAGCGCCTCTGTTGTTATTCGACCCTGTCCCAACACATGTTTCAATGCCAAGTAGAGTCTCCAACTGCGCTTCTTGGTGTGACGCACTGTCATGGAATCTCTCCTAAGAACAATCCCGACATTCTGAACCTCAACTGCTCCCCGTTCAAGCTCATGGAGCACAAAACCAGCAGATTCCAAACTGTCAACTGCACCATCAAACGAATCATCAACAGCCTTTTCCACAAACCCAAAAACCCCAACGTTGTCCACGTAGACACTTCCAACTGGACCCCGTCTAGGGTCGGGTGATGGCAATCCTTCTTTGATAAACTGAGAACTACAAATGACTTTGGACATGTTGTATTCCACTGCAAGATTACAGAAATGAAGAGCCCACGCCCAGCCCTGTGGCATGCCAATGAAAACGGGAAAGACCCTCTCATGCTTGCCAAGCGGGACATGTTTCTTCACCTCTGGATCCCACACCGATGATAATGAGAATTCATGAGCTTCGACAGGATCATCTAGACCAAACCATTCACATAGAGGTTCAACACTGAACTGATAGAAGGCATCTGAGACATCGCCAGTGTTGCCAAACAGTTTCCCACGCACCTCAACAAGACCCCCATAGCCAGTCTCGCATGTAGCAAAGTCACTGTCATCAAGGGTGCAGTCAAGTTCACAAATGGCTGAAGCACCTCCTAGTTTGGTCTTCGGGGGGCGGCGGTGACAACCGTTGGCCATCCTCGAGTCAATGATCAGTCTAATGCCCTTACCACTTGCCTTGGCCACAAAGAAGATACCAACACGTGATTTGATCCTCTTCCGAAAACCAAGCAATCCCTTGTCATACAACCGTCTGTATAAGTCAATCCTGGTCACACGATCCTGCCTCAATGTCTCATCCCAGTATGGCTGAAAATCCTTATTGGCTTCACACCAAAGATCAATCTCCTCCTGGGGGCGGATGATATGCAACTCAGGGTTCATCAGATAGTCTGCCTCCGCCGGGGGAAGTAGTGATGCCGCCGGCTTTGGAAGAGTGTCTGTCTTTGTGATGTTGAGTTTGTCAAGATCAAAGGCTGCAACTGAGCACCTGTTGAGGCTATACATGTCCTTCGACTTGATCACCTCCTCAAATGCCAGCTTTGGTGTCATCCCACTAGGACAAGAGCCTGATTCCCTCACTCTTGACTCTTGATGAAATCCGCTGCAGACACGCTCTCTGAGCGACGGTCGTCTTGTCCATGGTCTGATGCCCGAGAAAAACAAAAGAAGCTCGACGTGTCGATCTAGCAGAGGCTCCCCCCAGTGCATTAAGGGCTTGCACACACTCACCGATTCGGCCAGCCATGCGTTGCCCAAACCTGAAGTTCTCCTCCACATCGCCAGTGAGCATAGTGGAAGCTCGAACCCGTCGCCTCCTCCAATCCGGAAAAGCAATGGGAATAATTCGCTGTGCTTGCTTCCACTGTCTAAATTCTCATGCAGCAATCCAGATGCCTCTTGTTTGCCGCCCATCTGGTAGCGGCGAGTCTGCTTACTCATGACGCATCGGCGCCAGTGGGGGGGCCACCCTTCTTCTTCTTTTTCTTCTTCTTTCCCTTTCCTGCTTCACCATCTTCACCACTGCTGTCTCTATCCTTTTCACCTCTATGAGTCCTTCTCCGATCAGCCTCTTGTTCTTGCCTCCATTCCCGAGTTGACTTCAGAGTTTTGGCCTCAGCTTTCTGCTGCTCAGCCATCCACTCGAAGTAACCTGCAGCCCTGGCCCCCCCAACCTCGTCAGCTGTGCCACGAGTGTTGTAGTCAAAGGAGTCGAAGGTGGGATGCTTTGGGTTGCGACGCACCGCAATCTGAATCTCAAGGATGCTGTTACTGACGTCAAGCTGATCATATGAGATGCTCAACTTCAGAATCTGCAAGAGGTTCTTCAGCTCATGCGCCGAGGCACTGTGATCTGATAGGCCTGACTTCCGCATGAACGCTGCATGGTAGGTGGACAGGTCCCCTCCATTCTCCAGCACTGATTCTAAGAACTCACGGGTGGCTCTCGGCCCACGATGTGGCCAGTCAGGGAAGGTTTCGCTGCGCATGGCCTCAAGTGCTTTTGATAGACTCATCTGACGTTTGCCAGATGCGAGCCGCTCACACCCAAGCAACCTCAGGTCCCCAGCATCTCCTCCCGGCAAGCCAGGGCTTTTGGCCTCCTTCCATCTCTCAAAATCAGCAACGAGCTCAAGTGAGAGAATCTCACCATCCTTCACATGCAATCGCTTTTTCAAGCCATCAACCTCAAGCAGGGTATTCCGAGTTGGGTCACTAAGATCTCCATTGGGAATAATGTTGCCAAACAGTTTCGAATCCACATCTGCCACCCTCCACTGGCCCTCTGCTCTGACATCCTGTCCGGATGCAATGCTGGGACGATCCAGGCATCCCCTCACAAGAGCAAGGTTTTCGGCTTGCCTTTTCATATCCTGATACTCGTTCATAAGAGCATCAGCATTTGGGACATACATTGCCCCGGCATACTGCATGGGATAGGGGGAGTTGCGGATGAGTGGAATCACTGTCGTGCCATCGTAGTTCTCCTCATAGACATCGCAATCTGGTGATGAGATGATCCATGTTGATCCATCTACTCGATACCATAGGATGCGATGATGGAAATCCAGACCGTTGAGGTCCCCAGGAAACTCAACTAGCATCTGAAGCTCTGGGATGTCTAAGGTCTTTGCCACGAGTCCCGCTATGTCTAGGCAGCAACTCCTTCACGCCCTCTGACAGGAACGCTATTCTCAATGGCAGGAGGAACGTAAGATTGGCTCTTACGCCTTGACCCCAATCCAGCTAAGAATCCTCCAACTGATAGGCCCAAGACAAATACCACGACCAAGATCCAGAACCAGCTGAAGTCCCAAGATTGACTATTCGATGGAGTGGTGGTTGTGGTGAGGGTAGATGGTGCTTGATCCCAACAGGTGTTTACGATATCCTTGACCAATGAAGAACACCCACTTACAACCACTCGGCTGACCTCCTCACAATGACAAGAACAGGATGGTGCCCTATGCCCTCCGAGTTCCACCAAATGAAGGAATGTGTTAGCCAAGTGCAGGTAAACACCCCAAGGATCAACCATCAAACCCATACAAAGGATCGAGTCAAATCCGCAAGAGACTTGAGCCCCGAATGATTCGGGCACAAATCAATCAGGAACAATTTTGAAGATGAACAAAGGAATTTTGATGTCCAAAGTTTGATATGATATTTCTACTGTGAAGACGGGTTTCTTATACTTAAATATACTGGGGTATATAAAGTAAAAAAATATGAAAGTTAAAGTTAGGGGCTAGGTAGTAAATAGTTAGGAAAAAATTAAAATAGTTACAAAATAGTTACAAAAAAGTTACAGAAGAGGGACATGAAGAGACTGCATGCAAAACACTAGTTCCGAAGCACCTTTTTTTGCAGTACATAAATCAGAAATCTATCAATAAGGTAATACAAGTGCAGTCTTGCAGCCCACTGGATTTCGCAGTGCAGTTTTGCAGCCCGACACCCGACAGGCCGCATTTCCTACCTTCCTGTCTGAGGGTTGCTCCACTAATGGCAGCCCAAAGGGCCGCGGTCTTCAATGGCAAACCATGAGGCACAAGCACACTGCGTTTTTTGCCATGCCACGACAAGTCGCCATGCCACGAATTCTAAGGTGAAGAATGTACCAAGCACTGCGCTGGTTATAACATAGGTTATAACTTGTGTAACCTATGTTATAACTCAGGTTATAACTTGGCTAACTAGGTTATAACTAGGTTTTGGTCTTAATGGTTTTTGGTTAAGTTATAACTTGAAAGTAACTAGGTGCCTTAGTTATAACTAGTTATAACTAGAAACTAACTAGAAACAGTTTTTTGGTGAAGAAACAACTTGCTTAGTTTGTTGCAATAGCAAACATTTTAAATATTTTTGATGTAGTTCGTTTCTAGTTAGTAGTTAGTTTCTAGTTAACTTTTGGCATTTTCACCTGGCTGTGGTGACTTTGGAATTGCATATGTCATGTGTATTCACATGAATCAGTCCCTACTAAGACAAAATAAATATTTTTGCTTTGCATGATTTGCATGATTGCATGTTTTGCCTTGGTAAATGAATTACATCATTGTGTACTGGGCACCAACTAGTGTTGATTTGTTTTAATTTGGTTTGAGAATTTAGCTTGCCAGGTAATTTCTTTGCATGTGTTTCGCATGGTTTTTGACTTGCTTGATTCTTTTGTGGTTTCAATGGCATGGTTTTTCTTTTCTTGTTTTGCATTGTTGATTAGCATGTGCAACATCCGCACAGGTATGTCTCGACGATTTGCATGATTGTGCATTGACAAAGAACTTGAGTCATCTTACTATATTTGCATGGTTTGGGCGAAATCTATTTTCACTTGACCTCAGCATTTGGGCAAATCACACAATTTTTGAGACATCTTTTCCGATTTGGCCCTTAATGGATCCTGCTCCTGCGGTGGCGATCGAGGCAGCTGAAGCACCTGCGGGTGTGGTCGAGCCAGTTGACGCACCATCCGCGCTCCCTGCCGTGAAGCCTTTTGGGAATATATGGTTCTCGATGATGCTTCGAACAAGTCCGATTTATCCGAAGATGACATAGCAGGTCTCATGCTTTGCGTTGCTGAATGGATCCCTTGCGGTACCACGAGTTCCAACAACTTGTGCGGGCTGCTGAAAGGAAACCATGCCACGGCATGGTTTCGCTTCAGTTTCCATTCCCGGCTCAAGGTGAAGTACATGGGAACCTTTGGCAATTCATTCGCTTTATTCCAAGCGATCAATCAGAACCATCCCCCAATCGTAGCTCGGCAGGTTGCCACAAAGGTCTTTAACATCCACATGGAGAAATTTCAGGAGCCTGATGACGATCATCCCTACCCAATCCAATATGTGCTTTGCAAGGTTTTCAATCTTGCTGGATTTGAAATGACCTCGGTTCATTTGCCACCGAACACGTTGTGTGTTCGCTTCAAAGAAATCGTTTGCCGACATCTCACGATGACGACACAGCAAAAAGATTGCTGCCGATTCGTTTGCCAGAATGGCAAGATGATGCCAGGCAATGCAACCCTTCGAAGTTGGTGCCCTGAAATCTGGGTTTTCAATCCTCGAAAAGCACCATGTCCTTGAAAAGGAAACGAGATGAAGCCATCGGCGATGCGTAGGATCACAAACATCAATTTGTCAGTGATTGCATGATTTAGCCTTGATGCGTAGGTTTCCCTACGACGTTTGCGATCAATTCGTGCATACAAAAATCCGAGCGCGAGGGGCAAAAACTTGCTTGATTTTTGCTTTTCTCTCTTTCTTTTTATTGTTGCATGGTACGTTTGAAACGTGGTAATGCTTCTCAAGAATATATTTGCCGTCATTGGAATCGATCATCAAATTTCAAACTATCTCATCAGTTTTTGTATCACGTCCTTTTTGATGCAGCGACCACTCAGGGTCAAGTTTTTTCCACCCTAAAATGGATATATATGATGGGAATGATAAGCGGGGACTGCAAAATTTTGCGTCCTTGCATCACAACCTCACTTCTGACATGTGGGCGATTTTTGCCGGAATGGATCCATGGAGCGCAAGAGTGATGCACTTTGTGAATACGCCTTCCAAGTTGGTCTGAGATGTCCCGACAATCGGACCCTCCTTGTGATGTGTGCATTGCTGCATTTGGATTCAGGCAAAAATGTAGATCGTTGCACCTTGTACCTGCGCAGTCGTGAGCTGGCAGACAAGTTCAAAAAAGACAGGGTGCGTTATGAAAAGATCTATGGTCGCTTGGTTTGCCCAGATGCATACCTAGAGACCATGACCTGTCCAGATGCTGTGCCTTGCCAAGTTGATGAATCCAATTTCTTGGAAATAGTCGACAGGATTCCAGGAAGGTCCACGAATGCCTGCATGTCAAAAAGCAATGTGGCCAGTAGTGAAAACAAAGTCATGGACCTGTTGATGCGGCTGGCAAGTTTTGCCAATCCCTCGGTGACTTCACCTACAGTGGCATTGGTGCGAGCGTCTTCTATGACCAGCGGTGCTTTGATGCCAACGCCACCGGCCCCTTCGATGCCTGCTTTGCCAAATATGCCTGCGCCCCACACTGCGCCCAAGCCCGAGACGATGCTCGCGATTGAGAATGGACGCGTTTCTTGGTATGAATGTCGCATGTTTTTTTGGGCGTTTTGTGTGACTTTGTATAAATGTTAAGTCGCATGTTTGTTTCGTATTTTTTGTGTCTTTGTAAAAATGTTATGTCGCATGTGTTTTGCATGTGTTTTGTGTCTTTGTATAGTTTTTTTTTATTGTGCATTTAAATCTCTTCAGGATTCACAAGATTCGCAGACAGTGCCACCAACGACAGCAGTTGCGGCCTCTGAAGTGCCTTCCGTGATGGCAGCAGCGGAAATGTTGGATGTGTTATTGCAAGGGCCTGAAAAAAAGGCAAATTCAACTGTTGTGAACGATAAGCCGAAGCCAAAGGCTAAGGCGAAGTCAAATTCAAAAAAGAAACAGCTGGAGAATTCGAAGAAATCGAAGAAAGTGACAAAAGCAAAGGCAAAACCAGGAAGCAAGAATTGCAAGGCTTCCAAGGGGAAGTCTGGGGCAAAGGATGGAAAGAAGTCATCCAATGCTTTGCATGTTCCTTGGAAAAGTATCCCCAAGGATGTACAGAAGAAATTTGAACAAGGATGCAGCAGATGCCGCTTTCGTGCATTTTGCACCCGATCATGTCGGGTCAAGAGAGGTTGGCGGGTGTGAAACACCTTCGCACCGTATTTGATTTGATTGTCTTGTTTCTGTAGAAACAACTTGGCTGATCCATTTGTTTACAAATTCGTCTATGAGCTAGGCAATGTGTTGCATGTACATTTTGCATTGGCTCTTCGTCAGATGACCACATCCCATTGTCGCCCAAAAAAGCGTTGGCATTCTTATTGTTTTTGGTATTGGCTGGTGGCACATTGTCTTTTATTTTGCATATTTCCATACTTGTTTGTTTTGCATGGCTTTTGCATGGCTTTTGCAGGGCTGTTTTTGGAGTGCATCTTGATTTGTTCTTGCATGTTTTTTCTTATAAATTGCAACTTCAGCTCAATTCGCAAATATTTTAGGATTTTCCCTTTTTGTATCCTTTTGCACCATGGGCAAGCGCGGCGCCGCTCCTGAGCAGGGCAAACTTCCTGCTGACCTTGTGAAGCGCTTCAAGAGTTGCATCACTGCTAGGGAGACCAAAGACGCAGACCTTTTGGCCCTTCACAAGAAGTACAAAGAAGGATCCTTTGAAACCAAGAAGGAAATCTTGGAAAAGTTCGAGACTGACACCAAGATGAAGTTTGTTTCCCAATACTTGAAGGAACAAAGTGAAAGCAAAGAAATTGAAGAGCGTAAGTCTGGCACATGGATGACAGACAAGCAGATTGCCAAAGAAGAAGCCCTCGACTTGAATGACGAAGACGACAAAAAAGAATTGGAAGTTCTTTTGGGTGATTTGGAACAAAGGGATCATCCAGTGAAAGCATGGGCTGACCTTGGAAAGAAGCAATACAAATACTTCCAAGATTCCAGTGCAACCACCACCAAAAGCAGTGAGCGTCACTCTTGGTTGGAATCTGCATGTGGTAAGGAATCCCAGCCAAAGGCCAAAGCTGTGACCAATGCCGCTGATGCCAACACGACAGGTGTTGTTGTGGATTGGTCAGTTGCCTGCAAGAAAGTTGTCGTGAACATTGACCATGCCTTGGGAGTCTTTGGCAAGCAGGAAGTTCTGTTCGCAAAACTCAAGAATGACAAGAACCTGGATGCTTCTGAGAAAGAAGGCATGCAACCCAAGATGGATGAGGTCAACCAAGTTCTAGCTGTTGTCAAAGATGCCAAGGCTAATTACACAGAAGATGAAGCTGGCCATGGTGTTTTGAAGGAAGCTATGAAGATTTTCGGAGGAAAGCTTGACGCTGCCATTGCGGAGAACAATAGGGTCAAGGAATTGAAAGCTCAGAAAAAGAGCAAGTAGATTTCAAGCTGTGCAATATGATCCTGAGATTTGTTTTACCCAATTATGTTTTGTAGTTATATGTATTCATTTCAAATCATTTAACTGAAAAAAATGTCTTCATTTTGGTCAAGTTGTTTTGATCAAATGTCTCAGGAGCACACGTAGATATTGAATTGTTATGATTTGCGAATCATTCCAAGTTTTGTGTATCCAGACTTACGTATGTCAGGAAATTTGAAGAGATCAATCTGGTCATCTGCAGTTCCCCAAAAAGTCGAAAAAAGTCCTTTGCATTTGCATGTTTGCAATCTGTATATTTTTTTGTTATTCATTTTGTTCTGTGTTTATGTTTTGTTGCATTTTGTTTGCGAAGAAACTCAGGAACTGTTGATGTTGCATGGACAGAAACCTTGCTATGTTTTTTCAGTCTTATTGGAAAACCGGTATCAGATTATTCATTTTTTCATATCAAGGCAAAGGGAGATTGGCACTCTTCATGATTGTCAGGATTTTGTGCGGAAATTATATGTTGTATGTTTGTTTTTTGATTCTGCATCATTCCAATTTTGATTTTTTTGATCATGATTAGTTGCATGTTTATAAATCATTTGGTGCATTGAAGTTTGAAACTGAGTTATCTTCTCGCATGTTGTCAAGTTGTGGCGATATCGTTGGGAAAGAATCTTGCTTCTTATGTAAGTATTATTCGTTTGTCTTTGGATGGCATGATTGGAATTTTGCATGTTTGTATGACTTGGCAAGATTGCATGGATTGAAATATTTTGATTGCATGATTTTGGATTGCATGAAAAACTTGATTTGATTGCATAATATTTGATTTATTGATTCTCATGTGTTGATTGCTTGGTACTTTGATTGTATGATTTGCATGGTTGGATTGTCTGTTGCTTGATTGTGTGATTTGCATGTTTTCATTGAGTGTTTCTTGTTCGCATGGTTTGCATGTTTGAACTCTGTATTGATTTGTATTGCATGGATTGAAATATTCATAAAAGAATTTTAGATTGCGTGAATGACTTGATTTGATTGCATAATATTTGATTTATTGATTCTCATGTGTTGATGGCTTGATACTTTGATTGTATGATTTGCACGGTTGGATTGCCTGATGCTTGATTGTGTGATTTGCATGTTTTCATTGAGTGTTTCTTGTTCGCATGGTTTGCATGTTTGAACTCTGTATTGA
>OMLO01003848.1_pt1 | contig 12440 bp, 11 predicted proteins | sample 1674811 | NCBI WGS metagenome assembly OMLO01 (sample SAMN06265003, study PRJEB25207) | coral metagenome | isolation source: Coral host | place: Mexico:La Bocana,Puerto Morelos, Mexico | collected 2008-11-13
CTTGCGATGTGAAACAGATGATCCTAGACCAGGCTCCCCCTTCCAGTGTGCCTTGCAAAGTGATCACTGCAATTAACAGAAGCGATCCGAATCAAGCTCAATCCATTTTTGCCGTTGAGGTTGGCCCAAAAGGAGATATTTCGCCAAGTTGGATCAATAAAAAATCCCCGATCAACCGACGATGGAAAGTAAAGAAAATTAGAAGCATTAACCATCACCGGGGCTTGGGTGTATATATATATATATATATGTTGGGCTGCTGAATTTTGAGTAGGGGTTGTGTCATCGCTGCTGCGTCTTCGCCATGCCAGAGTCGAAGCCAAAACCTGAACAGGTGAAACTGTTGAAGGCAGGACATGGTTGGCATTTGTCCGGATTCTTAAAATCATCAATCAAGCCTAACCCTTTGCTAGGAGTTCTATGGCAGCTTCCTATCTGACCCAGAGTTTATCACAAACCGGTGGGATGATCTCAAAGCATCCAAACGACACCACAAGGCCCGATGTTGGTTCAAATAATTTTGAATTTCAGAAATAGATATTTAAGCAGTGATTTTTTTAGATACAAACTTAGTCCTTATTTCCTGGTCAGGCACCATTGGTTTTTAGCTTCTTGGATGTCAACAAGGCCTTCATTGGGGAAGAGCAGGCCAGATCTATCACCTGCGGTAATAGGTACTTGTACTACTGTCTAGATCTAGATGTTTTAGCCTCCAAAACCCTTCCCACCAACATGGATTAACTTGCCACATCCGGCAAGGTGACATGCCAGCCCAACTATGAATTTTTGCTGCGGTGGGTGTCTATTCCGGAGTTTGTGGGGGATCCACCAACAGCAAAATCGGTCAAGGCAATTGGCATTGATGTTGAGGTTTATCGGTTTTGAGTTCAGATCTAGATATCACAAGCCTAGATTTTTGTAATTAAACCAAAACTGTGGGAGGTTAACCACCAAAAATTGGCAAGATCTGACATGGTGCAGGCTGCATTGAAATGGGCATCAACTACTTATCGCCTCCACGAGTTTGCTCATAAACAAGATGAGGAGGTCTTCAAACATGGTTCAAAAAACTTTATGGCACATAAATGTTTTTTAATACCCTTCCCAGCTGCCACAGGAATGGCTAGACACAGAATCGTCACTTCATCGCGGGTGCTCAAGCTATATAGTTGATCGTTGCAAAAGAAACCCATCGGCTAGGCCAGGCAAACGAAGACCATGATCTTTTTAGTCTTGGGGACTGGGGCTCTCCCTTATAATTATATATACATATATCCAACTCCTTAGCTACATCATTTTTGTCAGGCCTGGCCATGAAGAAATGGAAGTATTGAAGCGGGCTTGTGCTATGTCTTTAGAGGACTGGTAATCCCGAAAAGCTGAAAATTAAATCTAATTTTTTGAACCAATCCCCAAACTTAAAATCTTTGGAGCTGGTTGCGGCAGGAAAACAAAAAAGAACAACCTGGCTTGAAGAACGCTGAGGCTGGCATTTGCGCAGTGGATGGGAACAAAGGAGTATACCGTATATATATATATATATATTTCAAAAGAATAAAACTCTTTAGCCAAACTCTTCTCATCAGGGTCCGTTTCATTATAAGTGTTTAGATCTAGATGATCAGTTTCGACAAAATTGAAACAGACCCATGCATGTAACTCCCAACTTCTTTTTTAACACTAACACGTTTATTTTGCTCTCTTCAGTCACCATTTTCCAGCCCCACTGTCCCTTTTTCGTTGCCCAGCCCGTACTTTTGCCAGGTGGCTGGAAAGACTGCTTCAGAGGGCCCTGCATCTTGGCCTAAGGGTTTTTGCGAAGAGGTGGGTGCCGATCAAGATGAAGTGGATGAAGAGGGACCCCCGGAGTTTCAAGTACATCTCCATTATATGGTTCGAGAGCCAATGGCACCACCAACAACCGAACCAAAGTGTAGGCCGAAGAGAGACTGGCCACTCAAAAGGAGTTCTAGTGATTTATCGGACTCAAATGTGAAACGTCAACTTTTCCCCGAAACAGAGAAAAGTCTAGTAGAAGTTCCAGATAAAGAGGATACCCCAAAGAACTCTCAAGAGGGAGGCGCTGGTGGGACTCAGCTTGAAGTTTCTGATGATGAAGAAACGCCTAGCAAGAAAAAGCAAAGCTTTAAAGGAACTTTGAAGGACTGAGTTTTTTGCAAAATAAGTTGTTTTGTACACATCATCTTACTTTCATTTTTCTGGGGTGTGGTTTACCATGTGGTTCAAAACCACCAGGATTCGAAGCCACTTGTTCAACCAGAACTACTTCCTGAAGCAGCAGTTGCAGCTACTAAGCGTTTGGCATCTAAAGAGAACAATTGTGAACCCAAGGACATTTTGCAGGCTTTGTCAACTGTCTTACATGAATTTACCTTAATGGTTGTTTATATATAATCTAGGTCCCTCATAGTCTTTCCTTTGCACCCCTGTCTCTGTTGCAGGCTCAACGTGCTTTGCGGCGTGCAGCTAGGCGCAAAAATCCAGATGAGAGGGGTGAGGCTTCATCAGAAGTGTCTTCCCCTGCTAAAAAAAAAGGCAAGGGAAAAGGCAAGGGGAAAGGAGGGCGAAAAAATAATGGAAAGCAGGGTAAGAAGAAGGGAAAGGGTAAGAGTAAGGGGAGTAAACCTGAAACAAAGAAGGAAAGGTGCAAGGCGAATGCAAAGCAAGCACAACTGCGTACACGAGCAGTTCATCAGCAAAGTAAAGAAGATGATCATGAGGAAAAGCCAAAGAAAAGGACCAAGGAGGAGAATATAATTTGTTTGTTCGGCTTTGTTTGCAATTAGTTTAAATTTAAAACTTGTATTTTATATATACCCTTGCCCTGTAGGAAGCGAAAACTGATGATCCATCTACTTCGGAGATTTCCAAAGAGGTAAAGGAGTTGGCGGCCAAAGATAAGTCTTTTCACATTCCGGATGATGTTTGGAGTGGTGAGAAAAAGCCATAGCCCCAGTGCCCACATTTATTTATTTCCCATAGATATCGCTAAAACATCAGCCAGCTAAGGTCGTGGACCATAGCAGGTCCTGAGGGTTGCTGTTCCATTGGCTGCGTGCCAGATTCTTAAAAGTATTGCCGAATGAAAAACATCAAGTACTATATATGTACTAGTATATATATAATTACTGTAGGTCACCTAAAAACGGGTCTTCATATATTTTTTGTTTGGATCACTGACGATGTATGCAAAGAGCTTCTACATCAGGAATGTAGACATAGAAGCGCTTGAATCTTACAATGAAAAGGCTGGAATGAATCTTCAGGCCCCTTTCTGATATCTTAGTTTGGCGTCAGCATTGGAATGAACCCTTTTTTTCATTCAATACTTTTGGGAGGCCAACAAATGCAAAAGTCCTGGGTTGACTCTGGGGTGGTCTAAGTTCGACAGTTTGAAGAATGCGCCCCATGCTGAGTGGTAAAAAAATTGAGGGTATTCTATAATCCAACTCAGGGGCATTCCTTCAAACTCTCGCCCAGGTGGAAAGCTGCAGTGACCATAGCCAAGTGGGTTTAGAAGCGAGGTCAAACGGACCATGCATCATCGATTCCCCATAGTTTTGGGTTCTCCTTCAAGGATGTTGGATGAATATATATATATATATATATATATATTTTTTTCCTCCAAATAATTTGGTGGAAAAAATAGATCGTGTAATTATACAAATATTTAGTCTTCTTATTGACTTGTGTATTTCAACAGGACCCTGCAGAGAACCTTTCGGGGTGGATGGTGCCTTTTTACTATAAACTGGATTTACCATGGGGAGGTGAAACAAAAACAGGCCAGTGCTGGGGTATGCAACCAAGTGAGCTTCAATCAATTTCCAAGATATGCTAGGTGGTGTCCATGAACAATATTCACTTGTTTCTCTGCAGCTCTTTCTGATAGTCTTGAAGGGTCCAGGGGATTCTTGTGTGGTCAGCTATAATGGCAAAACCCAGCTGGATGTTGAGCAAACTGGCTGTTTCGAAATGTGTGGTACGAGCTCTACTACTAGCTGGATTTCCACTGATCATGCTTAAACCTCAGCTGGGATGTTGTATACTTATATGTCCCAACAATCTCCATTAATACGTTATAGGATTTTTTAAGCTCTGAAGGCTTCATCTTGTCGACTACCTTGTCCAGCAACACCATATGAACGTGGATCGTGCCTGATCCTCAAACTTGAAAATTTGGGGATGTTAAATATGGCCCTAATGATAATAAACTTGATTTGTGGCTTTTAGTTGAGGACCTTGTGAACTACGACATGTTTTCTGGGAAGGGCGCCATCTGGCGAGCTTTTGGTCATGTGCCCAGATTTATGGCTTTTAAGGTCAAATTAAATGAATCTGAATCCCATACCCTTCATGAATACTACTAAGATCAACATGGATGTACCACGCGTGGCCCTCAACAAATAAGCGCTGTAGTCACTTTAGTCCATAGTTCAAAGTTCGATTCATGTGGCCCAGGGAGTTCTGTGAAATCGAAGAGCGGTCTGAAGACGATCTCAGTACAGTGCTTTTGACTCAGCGTATTTTTTTTAATTATTATATATATCTAAAAACATTGCACTCAACCACCCCTACCACAAACCTCCACGGCCAATCAATTTGAGGCGTGGACTGTGCCGGGCAACACTTCAGGTTCTTAGGTTGGAGCCTGGCGGGCTGCTCACGGCTGGCTTGCCGTGTTGCAGCTTTGTTTTTCTTAATCGATCTACAAGTAAGAGAAGTCGAAGTAGACCACTGGGCGACAGCAAGAAGGAATACATTTACCTTGCCAACATGCCACTAGGCTTGATAGATACATATATATATATATAACTTGAGCTGTATATATAATTATTATATATTTATACTCATCCTTGTACCTAGGTTGGCGGCACGTTTGTGCATATTGTGCCTGCTGGCGACTATGAGATCTGCCCTGTTTTCTGTGGAGCAACCGGGGTCATCAACTTTTCAATACTTCCCGTATCTTCGATACTTGCAAAAGGTCTTGGGAAAGACCATACCAGTGACTCTACACCGCTTGCCTAGGTCTCAGCTAAATAAATTTGGAACCGGGTAGGAATCAACATTCATCCTTTAACCAATTGATCCTGATCACTGAGTTGGATGGGCTGGTACGGTGCTTTTTCTCCAAAGCCATCCTATCTTGTGGGAACTGCGTTTGGCAACCCAGTAATTGATTTATATGTTAGGAAAAATGTACTTTAAAAATATATTTGCCCCTACTTCTAGATTGCTCGCCTTGAGGCCTTGGCTTCCAAAACTCTTCAGGCCCTTGACTCGCAAGGACAAGGAAAGGCTTGGCCTGAGCTCAGAAGGAGTGGTGAAGAGAGCGAAGAATGGATCAGTGCCAGGGACTTATATATATATATACACACATAACAGATCTATTTTGATATATGTTTTTCCAAATTATTAGAAAGAATAAATATATTTAAGTATGTCTTCGTCCTGTTTGTGGGGTTGAGGTCTGGAGGGCCCAAGCTAAAGAGTACACAAGTTTATCCGGCAAAATTTGGGCGTACTGTGGCCAAACACCACCTCAAAGCCAAAGCCGAAATCTCAGCTATATTTACTGGTCATATATATTTGTTTGATATCTCTCTCTTAATATTATATACATGCGTTTTCGAATTTGATGAGGCCAAAGGACCCGAGACTTTCCTGGTGAATGTGAAAGCTTTTGAGGCGCAAGTTTACATCTATATTCGAATTCATAAGTTGCGATGGTAGATGTTTTAAGATCATGCTAGTTCAAACATAAAATCCCAATTACCACCACATATCCTTTCCAATTCAGGCCAACGCCAAAAGGCAGGCTGCTCCATATGGCTGGAAACATGCCCAACTGGGTGATGTTGCTGATTTCCTCAAGGAGGAGATTGCAGCGGGCAGGTTCAAGCCATCTTTCCCCTTCAAGTTTTAGTTGATATATATCAGATCTTGAGCTTTATATGGGATTAGTTTTACTGACCTTGACTTTCCACTAAAGAGAACTGCTTTGGAAACACGCTATAGCTGAGGATTCCCATCAGAAGCTTAAGACAAAATAGGCAATTAAGATGCACTTTAATCGAACGCTTTGCATCAATTGGATATATGTGCAAAAAAGCTGTGCGTGAAAATACCGTGAAAACTGCGTGAAAAGTGCGTGAAACGACCGTGAAAAACCCGTGAAAACCATCCAAAAACTGGTACCCCCTGGATGTCTCAAATTTGACGTAGAATTACATGAAAAATACACACCTTGTGGCTCATTTTGATGTTTAGGCTCAGAGGTAGATAGTTTTCAAGTATGTCTAGTGCTATTCAAAAGGCCAAGGAACGGGCTGAGAAAGCAAAACTGGCTTCACAAGCACCACCGCGCCATCCTCAAGTGGGACATCATGCGTAGTTACACCCCCTTGCTTAGTCATACTAAGTTTAAGTAAGGCCCAAAGAGAAAGGCAAACAAAGTGCTGCGCAAGCTGGTGATCATGATGAAGGCTTGATATGTGTAAATCTTTTTGGTATATATATAAGCTATGTTTTGGGATGTTTGGTGGATGTTCTATCTATTATGTATATATATATATTTTACTTTTTAGATTATACCTATATCTCAATGAACTTATCTAATATATATATATATATCTATATATTATATATATATACAAACGACCTATCCCTGACTGTTACTAGTACTTATAATATATTAGCTGTCAGGTAAGGGTGGTGAAGATCTTGAAACTCCACGTCATCGTCTTCGCAAAAAAGGACCTTCATCACAGTCCACTTTGAGGATGGATAGCAAAGTAGAGCTTGATACTGTTGAAAGGGCTTCCATGGTAAGGGCTACAACTATGGAACAAGAATCTTCGGCTAAGGCCCAAAGTAGTCGTCCAGATGGGGTTCAGGATGTGGTTTCGACCCCCAGAACTTCTGCTAAGACGAAAAAGAAGTTGAGGAAGCTTAGGTCACTTAGGTCAACTGCCAACACTGAAAAGAGTCCTGCGCCAAAAGCAGCTGCGAGCCCCACCAAATCACCAAAGAAGCGACCTGCAAAAAAGTCTCCCAAGAAAAAGGAGTCTAATAAGGACAAGCCAGGAGAAAAACATGATGAGGTGAAACGGGAGACAGGTGAAACAGGTGAAGATGAAGATAAAGAGAAAGACAAAGAAGCAAAAAAGAAAAATGCACACCGGCTCTACATGCAGTTTTGGCGCAACATCCATCAGTGTTGGGCACTTAAATATCATCACACGCAACATTATATAAGTGTACATGTCTCAGACCCGTTCTTAATTTAATGGTAACTAAACCTCTCGATTACAATCACTAAGGCAGGGATTGCCCTCAAGAGATCAAGGACCTACACAAGAGGTTCAAATATTGCAGGGGCCACAATTCTATGCATACTTGATCAAACAAAAATCCCAACCTACCCAAATTTTTTTCTGCATGAGGCAAAGCCCAGATGCAGACGTTGTACGAGGACTTCCTGAAAACCGGAGGACAGTGGAAGAAAGGAATCATCTGGAAGGAAGTTATTCAGAAGCGGTCTGACAAAACAAGAGGTGTTAGGAAGTGGATGACGAAGAAACAGTTGATTTCCCACTTTGGGGATGAGGCTGTTGTAGATTCAGTGATACAAAGAAAACAAGACATGGCGGATCTACATGATGAAATCAGAGATCACCCTGATTTACCAGGCTGTGCTGTCTACAAAAAAGATTTCTAGATGTTTAGTGAACTGATGGCTGATGTAGATTTGTATATGCAGAAAGACTTGTGGAGCTAAAATTATGACTGCCCTCCAAATTCAAATAAAACGTACCATTATGGCAATTTTAGTTCCGCAAGCCTTCTGAATATACATTCAATATATATATATATACTTTAAATGTTTACTTCTCTCTTGAACTTATTTGATCAAATATCACTTCGTTTGTCCCTCCTTCACTTACCAGGCCTCAAGCAGTACTTGGTACTGACAGAGGATGAACAAATCGGTGAGGAAGAAACAACAGTTGCCGACATGTTTAGGTGCAGGGATCATGGTAGTTCCAGTTCTGGAAGTAGCGATTCTGATTCTGATGCTGACAGCACCCCAAAGAAAAAAAAGGGAAAGGACAAGAAAAAGGGAAAGAAAAAGGGAAAGAAAGGGAAGACTGAAAAGAAGAATAAAAAGAAGAAGAAGGAAAAGAAGACCAAAAAGGATAAAGATGAAAAGTCGGAGGAAGATACCGTGGCAAAGCAAAAAGCTGAAGCAGAGAAGAAAGCAAAGAAGGCATGCATATAGTTTAGAATATTCTATAGATAGATCTTGGTTTTTCATACCAACCTTAAAGTTCTTCGGTACTTTGTTTCCCCGTTTGTTTGTGAATTAGGCGCTCCAAGATTTGACGAAGAAGATAAAGTCAGCCCATGAAAAGTCAAGTGAAGCAAACGGCTGGCCAGCTACCAAGTTAAGTGTAACACTTTCAGATTATACTGTTGAATTAATGGGATTCAAGAAACCTTTGTTCTAGAGAGCTAGCTTATGATAAAAAATCATTTTTCCCAAATCAGGTCTGCAAACATCAGGGACGCGTTCCAGAAAGACATCAAGAAGGCCCTGCAAGGCCTCGTCGACGCTCGCAACATCTTGCAGTCGACCTTGGATAAGAAGGCCATCCAGTTATACTGCAGTGACTTTGCTCTGTAGTCTTGGTTCATGATCAACCCGCTTAAAAACACAAAATAATTAATGCGCCAGGAGTTTGACAAGATGGATTCAGCAGTTTCTGAAGCTTCTACCCAAATGAGTCAGTGCGATCAGGTTATGGAGCCTCTTTCTGGGAAAAACGGAAAGCCTCCACTGATTAGATCTAGATGTTCACTGATCAGCTACCCAGTTTTCCTAGACAGTCCTCTAGATAGAAGTCAATTGAATTCATGTCAAGTTGTTTTGGGCGGCAAACTTTTAAACCAGCAGTTGTACATATTTAGAATTATATATGTTCATGCAGGCATTGCAGTATAATAAATATATACTAGTACCGGCTGATCAATTTTGAAAGCTTACGTGATATCTATCTCCTGTGTCCTTTTGTCTCTTAGACCAGTGCTTCGGCAGTTTGGGGCCTGGCCGAGCGGAGGGATGCAGGGTTGGTGAGATGGCCAGTTGAAGTGCTGGCGATGTTGAAAACTGATCCAGAAAGCCAGCTGACGTGGTTGGGGCCTGTGTTTGCTGGAAAAAAAGTGCTTAAACTTGATGTGTATACAGCTTCGTACTTTATATAATATTTACAACGCTTCTTCAAGCAGCCCCATGAAATTCCAACATATCTGGGTGAGTAAGACATGATCAAGTTCAACGGAAACAGCCCTATACATACAGAATATATCAATACAGACCTCCAACCCCAACGCAGGTGGCCCAAATGTGCCACTGGATGAACATCAACGTCAACATCAAATTTCCAACTTGTTAGATGCAGTGGCTTCTGGGGTATGAGCCCAAGCTCTTACCTTAAATTGAGTGAATCCAAATCATAACTATACTGCATAACTTCTATTCGCACCCCAGGCCTCGATTGAAGAGAAAATGAAAGATCTTCAGTCCAGCGTCAAAGAACCTTGGCACCGGCATGGTGTGTTCTTGGGTAAAGGATCAGGTATTTTTTTCCAAGCCCTATGTTAGCCTGATAGCTTTCAGTTTTCTGAGGACACCCCTCTGGGCCTACCAAAGTCTATTCAAAAGCTGGGGAGCTTCAGCAAGTTCAACAGAGCTAGGGACTTTCGGCGCTACTTTGACAAATCAGTGGAGAGGGCATTCAAGAAAAAACTGACAAATTAAATGTTGTCAAACGAGAGATTTGTCGGTTGAACATCCAACTTTTAAGGAATTTATTTACAGTATATATATATTTATATTATATAGTCAGAACTGAATTATATTCGCCCTGCCAGGAGCCTCATATGATTTCTACAAAAGTCAAGGAGAAGCTGTCCGGGGATAACTTCACGGCAAAACCGATGGACATACCTGTATTCATGCCCAAAGATATTTTGGAATTCCTTTTTGGGGAGCTTGGCATGGAAATCCCAATGGAGGCTATCCGAAAGTATTGGTCACACGCCAATGAGTTTCAATGCCCGTGGTCGAACCTATCTCCAGAATGGAACCATATCCCAATCTCTTTATACGGCGATGCTGCTAAGTATGCTCCAAGTGGAGAAAAAATCATAGCGGTTTTCATGAGTGTTGTTTTGTGGGTCCCACGCAGTGCTCGGATGACTCGGTTCTTACTCTTTACCCTGGAGAATGACCATTGCCTTGGGCCTGAAACTCTGAACCCTTTGTTTGCTCCAATTGTGGAGTCCCTCATCTTGTGCTACAGGGAAGGCATACAAGTAAAAGGTTCCACATACCGCTTTGCCACTAGTGAGCTTAGGGGCGATTGGGAGTGGCATGTGCAATGGCTAGACATGAAAAGATCATGGAGGATGCATGAGTTTTGCTGGCGATGCAATGTATCCAAAAAGCCCGGTGAGAACAATCACTATTTAGACCTGAGAGATGAACCTGAATGGGTAGCTTCAGAGTTGTCCCATGTACAATTTCTTTCCAAGATTATTAAACCCCGTACAGCTAGTTGCTTGTTTTTGCTTGGCAAATGTTTCTTGTTGATATTTGTTTTTTTTGAACAGCATCACATACCTGTATACCATTTTATTTTCCCAAGTAGTGCCTTACAGAAAACAACCCAGCAGTGTGGCTTCAAACTGAGGCCCCTTGCTACTTTTGCCAAATTTCCACTACCAGTTTTTGCGTCACTGCAGCCTCCACAATCTGAACCTGGGTGTCGTTGCAACTGCCAATGGCGGCTCTTTGTTACTTAGCCTTACGCAACTCAAACATTTTCCAACCTTTACGCAAACCGTTTGGAAATGCTTGTTCAATGAGGCTTCTGCTGGTTGACTTGCAGTTCTTTGGTAGCTCCGTGGATTTGACATTCCGCCAACAGCTAGCACAAGCCTACAAAGACTTTCGTTCATGGTGTCGAATGAATAAGGTGGCATGTTCCCAGCCAATGTTCAATGAATTCACGGATTTCAGATCGCATTTATGTTTTTTTGGTACTTGAAGCTTTGAGATATTTGAACATAGTATTTGACCCAAAACGGTTAGAAACTGAACCTGGAAATTGTTCTCTAAACATGTCACCCTAAGGTATGGAACACAAGCAACGGTGCCTATTTGAACGCAAAGGGTTACAATGCTCGGGTCATTTGCTCCTGGCTATCCAGTGCATTGAACATAGCTGTGAGAGGGTACCCAAGTCCAAATAGGTATGTTGGTGACTGGCTACAACAAGAAATTGATATGAACAGAACTACTTGGCCAAAACATGACATGTTGGAACCTTCTGCAGTTTGCGTGTTCTTTGCTGAAATTTAAGTGAATTTTTGTTTTTGGGGACTTCCCTTCAAAGCTGCTTTTGAGTCAGAATAGTACTTCCGTTTCTTTTAAAGCACAGTTCAACTTTTTCCATCTAAGGGATGCACTGAGCCGTTTGTTCTTGAGCGTGGAACAAAGTGGCCGGTACCTGTATCCAAGCTGCATTTGATAGAAGTGTGGGGACACCTGACATGTGCGATTCAACATGTTTTTTCTAAAGTATCAGTACTTAACTTTTTTTAAGTACATCGATCAAGATCAGGACAGAACAGGAAGCAAACACTATCTATGACTACGGCATGAAGTTCCTGAGAACGCACAAACTCCTGAATTCTCTTAGTCAAAGGCGGGTTTCAAAAACAGGTGTCACTTCAGTATACCTTTAAAACTGTCAGATTTCTGGTGGACAGTGATTTGACAGGAACAATCTATTGTCCTGGCTTACCATGCCAAAAGTACATGTGCCTTGGCTTCAGTAACTTTCTTCATCACTGGAGAAAAGAAAGATCTAGAGATCTAAATTCAAACATCATGTAGTACTGATCTTGTTTTCCTAGGCAGTGGCTCATCAGCTGCGTGACGCCAAAAAAAGAAGTTCCTAGTCCAAGATTTATCTGTACCAATGATGTCACTACAGCCAAATTAAGACTTGGTGAATTAAAAAATAGCAAGTCAGTCTCAGACCTGCATACCGCATCCTAGGATTGAACTTTCGATTTGAACACACGTTCTTGGACGAGGATAACATGAAGTGGGTGAAGCGACATTTGCCTGCATTTTGGGAATTACAATGAATTACAGCTTTGTGTGATCATGCTGCTAAATTACTTCTCTATTTCCCAACAACCAAGGACTTTGTCAATTATCTGACCGCAGGAATGTAGCTTTGTCCATAGCCAAAAAGGTCCCAATTAGATTGCTTGCAATGCGAGCACATATGGATAGGCTCAACAAAATCAATCGAACTCGATCCCTTCGGTAAAATCGGTGC
>OMLO01003849.1_pt1 | contig 12439 bp, 9 predicted proteins | sample 1674811 | NCBI WGS metagenome assembly OMLO01 (sample SAMN06265003, study PRJEB25207) | coral metagenome | isolation source: Coral host | place: Mexico:La Bocana,Puerto Morelos, Mexico | collected 2008-11-13
CATACGCCATCCACGGTTTAACAACATTGTCCTCGACTTTAACAATGCCGATTTGTATGATGCGATCATTTTTTCTTTCCATTCCAGTTGTTTCGATGTTTAAAATTGCATATACTGGTGGAAGGCTTTGCTTTGGTTCTTCCTGGGTGGAACACATCGTCTGCAAGTAATGGCCTCTTCAGTTGAATCCAAGATGGCTGCCAAATAAGAGTATTATACGGCCCAGTTCTCCTCATCGAGAATGTCTACCTTGTCGGCCTGACATGGCTCCCTCAGATCTCTTAGTTTGCCTTTATTCCCGGGCTTTATTCACCTTTTTTGTCCATGTTAATTATTTATACAATATATGGAGAACAGAGACGCGCCCTTGAAAAAGTCCTACATGGACATCAGGAAAATCCTAGCCTGCAGTGCAGACGGAGTAGCGGGTTCTAACGCGATACACGTGCGCGCGCGCGAAGCGCGAGGCGAGGAAAACCTCGCGCTTCGCGTACGCGCACACTTTATCGCACTGGAACCTGCTAATCCGCCTGTACTGCAGGCTAGGAAAATCCTACAGCTAATTCTGATCACAGTGAACGATCCCACTGAATTCTCTTCACTACTCATGTTGGGGAAAATATTCGGATTTTGCTTGCATTGGATGATATATGGTTGAAATTATCGGGAAACTACGTAGCTCTACAAAAGCAATCGGACTTGTTCCTTTTGGGTATTTAATTGAATTCATTTAGAGAAGTTCTGTTTGTTTTGGAAATTTTCGGGCCGGTCGGTTTAGCCAAATTTACGGAATATTTTAGTTCAATATACTGTTTTGACTATTTTGTCTTTTAGCTTCCACTGTAAACTTTCTCAAGTCCGATTCCGGTATTTCTTCCACCAGATCCAAGTCAGGGGACTGGGATCAATAATCCTGCGCTTGACTGGGTCCGTTTTGGACAAAACGAGAAAAGACTGGTGACAATAACCTGCTGATTCTTTTTCCGGGAAACTGCAGTATTGTTCCGTGATATAAAACTGTGAAAGAAAAGCTCTTACGATTGAATTTAAGTCGAGTGCTAACTTAGAAATTGAGCAGAAGATATTGAATTATCTTGTAGATTTTGGTCGAATTTGTGGCGAGGACTAAAAGCACAATCTACACTGGAAAAACTGAACTATTCCACACAGCGTTTTAACCGAGGTAGGTGAGCAAATATTATCGTCAATAAGAAAATAGCAAGCAATTATGATTACTTGAATATCACTTTATTTACCTTGCTTAGAGCCCTCTTTTCATACGAGGTTTAGACTAGGGGTCGATCCGGCAAACAATCAGTGTTAGAGAAAAATTGCCGGATATTAAACTCCATCAGTCCGACATTGCTTGTCAGACGTGTAACAATCTAATGCCATAGTAATCTACTGTTCTTACTCTTTTTGAAATAGACTTTATCGATCATAGTTACATGTAAGATTACTATCGAAAGTGTCGAAGAACTGATACAGACGAAACTTTTCTGTCCGGAAGACATGTGAAATTCCTGAATCTTCGTTCATGAAAACTGTTCAAATCAAGTGTGATTGACTAATGCTGTCATGCAACTGGCTTTGTAAATAATGTAGTCTCCTGCGGCAGGAGATCCTGGGAACTTCTACCAAGGAACTTCGGTGTATCCGATCTCACTAGGGGCTTGAACCTGAATGGTTGGTTCCGAACAACCACTGATACAGGGAGAACCCTTGCTAAAGCGGTTATTTGACGAATCATTCTGATACAGATTCCTTAAGTATTCAAACACGGATTTTACTGGGTAATTAACCTGAACCTTTTTGGCACCTCGATTGTCGGTGTGTAAATGTACTTTGTTCTCTGAATTAGTATGGCAGAAGAACGAGGTTTCCCTACCTTAAGGCGAGTTGTGCCAATAAAATTCCCAAATTTTCTTTCAGTTTCTGACCTCAGTATTATTTTGCTGTCTCTATACCGTATTCCTCGAATTATCCCCCCTCAAATAAGAGGAAGTAAAGAACCCTTCGAAAGTCGGCACCTCGTAGCGCCTCCTTCTTCTCCTTCTATCTTTTCGAGACAACAATTACAAAGGTTGAATACTGTTCGTGAGCAGGACAAGGAGCGGTAGACGGAGCGGTAATCGGCCAAAACTCTTCCAAATCGATAAAACGGAAAACTCTAAATGGCACAAACCTCTCTGAAAAGCACAACAATTGCTCACAACAATCTCAAAACACTCTCCTCCGCGAAGGCGCAACTTAAATTTGTGTACGCTAACTTAAATTCAACAAGTTTCCGTGCGCGTGCTATTTTCGCGTCACGCTGTTCGGAACTGTCTTCTTAACAAATACGGTGTTGTTTATGTTTCATCATTCGCATCATTCGCGTCATTCAAATTGACATCAATTTCATACTCTTGTGTTCCCCGAAGCGACATTGCGGACTACTTTATTGATTAATGAATTAATTAATTAACTAGCCCAGATTAGCTCATATTATTCCAATTTGTGAACCACTATTTAGACAACTTTTGTATTTTAGTACTGACTTATATAAAGCCTTATGTTGATGTTTAAGGGAAAATGTGTAATTGAATATTTTAATAAACACCTTTGCTACTTTCTCTTGAATAAGCTCCCCCAATTATATAATTCGAGGAATTACTTTACAAAAGTCCGAGTTATGTCTTAATGTTTGTTAAATGAACGAGGCTGCGTTTTCACGTGTTTAACGTCACTCTTTAAAAGTGAAACGCCAATTAATCCTTTTTCTCTTGCTTACAGAAAGCTGAAATCCACTGGACCTAAATCTGAAAACTAACAGAATGGCATCTCAGGTTGACGACATCACGCCGCATCTAAATCTACGAGAACATTGGCACAATACCTTTGACGAAATCTTCCACGATTTCGATCCAGACGAGTGGACACTGGAGCCTACCATCGGTGACATGTCGAACGAATGGCGGAGATTTAAGGACGGCGCTAAAGTCAAATTCCGATGCGAATGCGGTAATGGCTGGACGTCTATGGCAGGGATAGTTATATTTTGGTACAAGAATATCGGTGAAAGTGAGACGAGAAAGCAATGTGCGTATAAATGAGCATTTTGTAAATAAAAATTTGATGATTTTGACGTATTATATTAAACACGAGAGACAGTGTTTCATCGGGATATGCGGAGTGTTTTTGACGAAATTCGAGGCGTTTTGAAATGTATTCAAACACTGTCTTGAGTGTTGGATGTATTTTCTTAATCTACACAAAAACTAAGGAGTAAACGCACACGTAAAATCGTCAAAATCTTTATTAGTTAAGACGAGGTGTCCAAACCTCCTTCACGGTTGTGATTTTCTTTGTTTTAACATTAGTGACTTTGAGAACACTCTTTCTTGAGCTTTTTAACTTTCCCCTTTAAAGTTTTAACTTGTTCTCTTGGCAGTTCAAAACCTTATCTAATCCTGTGTCCATTTGGATGTCGTAAAGAGAAGTCATATTTTGACCTATGTTTACAATTTCTGCCTCTTTAGATTCCTTGAGGTTTAAGGTGTATGGCCAGCAATGCAAGAGGTGTGATGACGAAGATTTCCAGAATCCGAGATGGTACAAAGAAGAGGTTACAAGAGTACTAAACAATGTTCACCAGAAAATAGGAGAGGTACGTATAACTCCCAAAACTCACTTTTAGAGTGTAATGAAACTGAGATCGAGAGTAGGTTTACGACGGCTGTTCGGCGATATAATCGGCCCTCTCTCGTCCAGTCGCAGTACCATTTCCCGCTCTTGCCATCGGTTATATGTTTTCCCGCGCTTGTAATCGGCTACTTGCAATCGGTAGATGCTTTCCCGCGTTTGCCATCGTTGACTAATGAAAGTCTTTTATGGGACAGTTAATCAGTTTCTTTCTCCACAGCAGTTAAGTATAACGTCTGAGATTACGGTCATTAAATTAAAAGTATGTTATACTTCGTAAATCATTGTAAAAATGCAGATATTAAGCAAGTATTCTTACAAAAAGATAGGAAACATCAGCTTACATCTTCGAGTAAGTCTACTTCAGTCTATTATAAACAAAGAAATTTATAATTTGTGAACAAATTAGTGTATCGTTCTGTTTTGCAGGCATTATATGCCTTTTCGAGAAAAGAACCAGACAACAGGAGAAGGCCCGGCAGACCACAGCGGTCACACGACTCCAGACGCTGTCAAGCTTGTAGAGAAGGACATTGTGGCAGATGAGGCTTCCGAAATAACCAAAAATTTAAATTCAAATTCAAATTCAAAACACGATATAGTAAATGGTGGTAAAGTCACGATTATAATTCTGTAATTACAAATGCTCTTGTCCCAGTGTTTGGAAATAAAATTAACTCTCCATCAAAAACTGAAACTGGTTTTAACTCCATGACCTTTTTAGAATTACTTTCAATGATCAACCAAATACACACTTACTCTAGGAGCCGGTGACGCCAGTGTAGTCGCGTGACAGTAAACAGCACGTGCGTTTGGCTCTTCGATTGCCTTAGCCTACGTGTGGCTGTACCCACCCTCCGAGGAGGTTGGGTACGGCTACACGTTGGCTATTGCCTTAGAACTTTGAACATTGAACGTGTTTTAGATGCCAGTCGTTTTATTAAATAAACGGTCTTTTCAGTCTTTGTTCAATGTTTGAATAACGTTATAGAAATAACAGTGAACTCAAAATGTATGAAGAATTCCTTCAATAACATTGATTTATTTTCATATCAAATCTATCACTTCATTATTTATACCGAAAATAAGTTAGATATTTAATTAAGTATCATTCGATCAAGAGTTCGTCCCTCGAGCTCGCAGAGGATGACACATGGAAGAATAAAAAAGATAAACTGGCAGAACGTCAGGTCATATGGTGGTTTTTCACGAGGCTACAAAGCACAGTTATGGCGTATAGTAACATTTTATATACATATAGAATAGGTGTATATCGACTCAGTGGTGAAATCATTATTAAAAACTGTGAAAAAGGTTTCTATGTTATTTGACGCGTTTAATTGAACCAAGCTATGAAGGTAACGTAGAGGCCGCTCCGTGAGAGCTCCTTGGCGCGGACGCTAAGTCAGCTTTGCGTCAGTACCCTTAGCGACCGCCGCTATGAATCAAACGTTGTAGGGCTACAATATCACATCCCTTTAACAATTTCACGATTTGGATAAGAAAATTAAGAGGCTTTTCTGCCAGGGTGCATTCAGTGTCGGCTACGCCGAAGATCTTCGTAGTGGCCTTGAGGTTTTTGCGGCTTACTGGCGTATTATGGGAGTTTTTGGCGTCTAGCGGGGTTCATATTTGCTAATGCTGGTGTATAAACTACCCAAGGCGAATTTATGTGATAACTATGGCTTTCTAACTTCTTTTTATCGCCCCATATCCTGGCCGATAACGGACATCTCGTTCTATCCATTTGAGTCCAAAATTTCCTAAGCGCGATGGGTTGGCGTTTTTCGTATAGCATTCTTCGGCTTGGGACTTTGGCCGCTTGCCAGGCGCGTGGCGTGGGATTTAAAAAGTATTTGCGGATCTTCGGCGTGAAAGTCCTGTGGAGTGCACCCTGCTACAACAGCCTATACGGTACATCTTCTATGTCCAATTTGTTGCAAGTTCAAGTTCGTCATACACCTCTTTGTTTCGTTTCTAGCTGTTTCTTTTCCAACAAGTCAACAGTTGTTTTATGCCAGTCCTTATGTCACGTGACCAAAACGCGTAAATAGCGGGATTAATGGCGGGAAGGGTGTATACAATGTACAGACACGTGGTGAACACCTTAGGGTGATTGTGGACTCCGCAATGGAACTTCCACAAGGTCAACGTCAAGAAGAAAGGAAACCAGCTGAATAAGAAAGCTCCAGCTATTGTTACCAACATTTTTGCTGCCTTAAATTCTCTCTTGAAGTTGGAAATGTTGTTTTTTCTACTGTTCGTATCGCTGCCTGAAGTCGATGCCGACTCTTCGGACGCACCAGGCCTCACGCGGTTGGCTTGTGTTCGGGCTATTCGGTATATCTGATAATAAATAACCGACATGATTCCGAATGGAATCCCGAAGATGAAAAGCCACTCCGCTGTCATGTAAGCTATCTCGTAGGTGATGTGTTTCTTGTAGGACTCCTCGTGCCCGCAAATAACTGCTAATGGTCGCCAGATCAACGGAGGCAAAGCGAGAACGACAGCGCCAATCCATATGGCTATAATGGTAACAAAAACTCTCATTTTATTGACAAGGTTTGGGTATTGCAGCGGCCTCGTAATGGCGATGTAACGATTAATGGCCACGGCAGTTTGTGTCAAAACCGAAGCTGAGGCACAAAGGACACTTGCTGCCATTATAACATAACATGCAAACTCGTGAGGCGGTCGCCAGGCCGCATTTAGTTCCCGAGTCGTATTGGAAGATGTTTCGATTAGGGTGAAAAGGAAATCACTGACAGCTAAGTTGGCGATGAACATGTTATCGACTGTTTGCAGACGTTTTATGCTGCAGATTGTGATGAAGATGAGAATGTTGCCAACAAACGCCAAGATAATGAGAGCGATGACGTATATTATCTGAACATGCCACATGATCAAGGCAGCTTCATCAGATGAAGACATACTAGCGCTGAAATAAAAACCAAAACAAGTCGATGAGCACAAGTTTGATTGCATCTGTAATCTTAACAGCAAATGCTCCGTCTAATCAATATTTAAACCAGCTGGTGGTTCCTGTCAAATAGTGTAAAGATCTATTAGACGTACTTTATTAAAGGAAACTGGAAGTAAACGAGACCTTAATTAACGCAAATTAAGGGTAAAATTACTTCCCAATAAATGAAATTAACGCGAAAGAAGTACACAAATTAGAAAATGAGGGAAAGTAACGCGACGTGTGAAACAGAAAAAAAAAACAGAATTTGCTGAGAGATTAGGTACAAAGTTATTCTAACATCAAGTATAAAAACATTTGGCAATCAGTAGGATTTTTGGATGAAGCAGGATGTATTCCAAAAAATAGAAGCCGAAATACAAAATGGCATGGTGAAATACTGAAACCCTTATTCGATGGTTTAACACATATTACACGCGGACATTTTTGCTCCATTTCTCTTGGTCTTAATCGCCCCTTCGGGGCTCGGATATGCAGCTACCAAAATATCCGCGCGTATTGTCGAGTGAGGTGTATGCATACCATAAACAAAAAAAATATATCGACAAATGGCGGCGAGCTATATTATATAAACACAGGCCATTTTGAACAAGTGTAATAAAATTCTTGTGTAAATACACTTGAATGCGGATATTGCCTTTATGGTGCGGGTTTTAGCCTCAAAACAGAGTCCACAAAAGAGCCCATTTTTTGTTAAACACCATGACTAAGCAAAGATGAAGTTAGAGCAATGAAATCAAAATGAATGGTTGTCCTGGATGCTTACAACGATTGAAATACTATGTACTGATGTATTTTCGCGCTTGTTCCCTATAAAGATTTGTTGGATATCCTCGAAAGATGGATCATAAGAAGCTATAAAAGCTAAATAAACCTCATAATCGCCCTGATCACTGAAAAAAACGAATGAAAAAGTTCTGCTTTGATCCGTCATATTGCACAGATTGCACTGTTCCGCACGGTGAGCTGAAACATTCACGATGCGAATCAATCGAAAATGTGTGAAATTAACTGAAAACATAAAGAAGAAATTTATTATGACAAATACTGTCAGTGCCGGAAACTTGAACACTGAACTGTCAATCAGTGACAGCCAGGAAAAAATTGTCATTTAGCAGAGTTTGAGCAATGTTGGACACCGTAACAAAATAGCCATGTGATCACTGTTCCTATACAAACCTTAGAAGCATTGGGTTAAGCGATTGCCTCACATCTCATAGATCCATCCTAGCTTGAGCGCGATCAATGTTGTCAATGGAAACAGAAGCCGTAACTCGGCAGCAAATGACTGATTCTGTCGTATCCCGTTACCATTTTCGTTAACTACGGTTATGTCGACAACTCTCGTCTTTCCACTTCAGTTCAGGTAAAAAAACCAAAAACATCCGTTTTGCGATGATTAACATCGGGCCAACACTAACCAAAAGAGTTATCTTGAGTTATAGTCCTGAAATCTACGCTCATTGGAAATTACAAGGACCGAGTGTATCACCAAAACAACAGCGTGTGATTCTTAAGAGGAACAATGAAATTATACCCTTCCCTATTATGAAATAAGCCCTTTGTACCCCCAATACAAGCATCAGTAAAACCATTTCACCTTTGCTACTTATATGACTTGGTTTAGCTTTTTAAGTTGGCGCTGTAATATTTTGAATCCTTAATATCTTGGCCCCACATCTCGGGAAAATAAAATCGGTATTCAAAAAGAAAAAAATAAAGTCGTAATTGCACACGCTAGGAAATACCATTATTTGTATACTATAAAATAAGTACATTTTGAATAAATTGATCGAATGATACCGTTTCAGCTGCCAACAACTTAAGTAAGAATGTTCTCGCAAAGTTTTTATTGATCCAACTGGAAACAAATCAAAGGAAGCATCGCTTTCAATTACTTTAGACCGGAAAAGATGGTCGCTAGATAAATGCCTCAGATAAAATAATTAGATATCCCAAGATTGCTTTTTTAAATTTTCATAATATGCAAAGGTTCTAGACGAGTAAGAACGTATTTTATACAAGTTTAAAGGCTTATTTGTTTCCTTTTAAAATCTGTACATTGGTATGTAGAAAAGTAATTAATATATCGAAAATCATCACTTTCAGATAATATCGTCCTGATGTATTACCATATTCTCCAAACCAGTATTAAAATTAATGTATGGAATCACTGATTGGGTTTTAATATTTTGAGCATGGTGCATATGACAATCGAAGGGGTAAAAGTGCATTAAAAAATCACAGTGTATTGCTAAAACAGATTTGATGTTATTTGCTCAATTCAGTGACGCTTGTCAACAATCTTCCTTGCCATGTCACCTAGTAAATTTACAAGCCATACGCCATTTCAATGCCTCTTTGCACAGTAAAACACATGCTCTTATGCACTTGACTATATTTCCGGATCTCGCTGAAAGCTTTGCTTCCTAGTTCACAGGTAAACATTTTACCTCTATGGGGGAGTGTTGCGTGGTGAAGACATCATGATAAATTAGTTAAAATAAATATGTGCATTTTTCAGTGAACTGTTTTCTTTTTCCTTGGAGAGAGAATCCCTGAATCGTTCTGAAGTAAGCTCAGGGAAGTTTGTTCAAAAACATTCGGTTGAAAAGTCGCCCGATCTTTTCCTGGGACCAGTGTGGATATATAGAATTCACCCTTGACCACTCAGCTTCGAATTATTCAATTATTCACTGAATCCGGGAGGAATGGAGTAAAATGAAGAAAATTTTCTTTAATATCTGGTTTGAAGGCCGTGGGAAAATACTGCTGTTTAGAAATTGGCGAGCTTTTGAAAAAAGTCATCAGTATCGTTCGATCTCACTCTGTCGTGGCAAAGCGGAAGTTCGAATTCACCAACATCCATGTTTAAACAAGAAAGCCATTAAAGTGCTAAGATTTCTCTATCAAGCGGGAGAAAGATTCTCACAAACACGACGTCTCGTATATGCGATATGAAATTTTGTTGCAAAATGTAAAGCTTACATGCAGCATTTTTATAACATAATTCCTATCGTTTGGACTGTCAAAGCTGAATTCACCACAGACCTAATGCAAAAGAATTGTGGCTCCTCGTGCTGTGCGTCTTCCTAAACGCTACAAAGACTTACTCTTTTTCAAATAAATAATCTGAGATTTTATCCTGCTCGTGATTACGTTCAGTTTAGTTTATACGACAAGTCCATACCTCGTTAGTGTTGTATCCATAGTTTCCAATCGACTTATCTACTGAGCGATGTCTCCTCTTTCCTTCATTTGCCCATGATAAATATTGAAAGGTTCAGTATAATTCTCAACAAATTAATGTAAAATTGACAGTTTTCGTTCACGAGGTTCACGGCTACTTCAGCTACACGCCGCAGGAGAGCGCAAGATCCCTTATTAGTTCCATGGATTATTTATGTGTATTTATGTGTAACTTTATAAGGTTGTGCTTTATTTAAAAAGTTCTTCACTTATTTAATGTATTTTTACATATCATAACTGTCAAGTTTCTCGTACTCGCATTGGTATATATTTATTGTCAACAATGTGGCCAGTGTATAGTTTTATATTACCAAAGCGGTATTCATCAAGGACTTGCCAACTTTTAATCCATTAAAACTTGTTATTTTATTTGAAAGAAAAACAAAAATTAAAAACGCTTCCGCAGTTCCACGTTTATGACGCAAAATGTTTATTACATGATAGGTAGTCTTGAGGTAAATACGAGCGTTCTGATTGGCTCCGAGATTTAGCCATACAGACCGTTTCCAACGGTCATAAGCAGGGTGTTTTTTTTTGTTCGCGAGTCCCATATAATAACCTGCGTACTATCTTGGCTTGCTCGAGCTATACTGGGGTATTCTAGCCCTCGGTCGCTTTTGTACAGACCTCGGCTGTCAGACCTCAGGCCAATATTGCTTTCTATTTCCCTCGCACTCGGTTACTAAGAGGTTTCGCGTGTCATACAAGAAAAAGACTGTTCAAATTGCAGACTTCTCAGGGAAGGGGTCACAGCGAAGTTAATTCTGCAATCTTGCGGAAGTCCTTGAAAAAAAATAATGAAAAAACTAGTTGACAGTGACTTCAATCGGTGATTTGCTCTTGAAGTGAGTGCACATGTCAAAGCTGGGTACAATTGTCTTTTTATTTATCCCAGAGGGAAACAGATGTTTCGGATGTAAAACAGAATGATCTTTTAAAGCACATTTCTCATTTAGGAAATGCATGCTAACGTACCATGGAAAAACATTGTTGGGCGACAAATCCGCCAGTATTAAGCTTCTTTAATTTACTCCAAAGAGGGATACATTTAGCCAGGTCCTGTTACAAAAACAACAATAGCAGCTGGGATATAAAGTGTTAGAAAATTCTCTCCCCTACATAGAGGTTTTTATGACCTATCGACTAGGTCAACTATCACACGTAAATTTAATTAATCCCATGGTAAGGTACTGCTCGCATATGGGTGGAAGAACTGTTATCCATGTTTGAATCGAGTTTAAGGTCGACATGATATTTTATCACGTGATCAATTATTATTTTCGCCGTGTTGAACTTGAAAGTGAGCACAGGAAACATAAACTGTGACGCCCTCTTAACGCCAGGCGATAATCATGTGATTTACTCGTAGGAAATGTATCGCTTTCGCTTTTGTGCAATATATAGCGTTCCTTTCCTAACACTGAGGGGTTCCAAGTTAAACTATTCAATAATAAACTATTCAATAACTGTCGGTTGTTAACCACTAAACTGAATTTTACAAATTAAGAGGTGTTCCGTGACGCATTGAGTGGAGACATCACTTGAGACCGTGTCATGTCTCAGAGGAAATTTGTCAAACGACTTCTTCCCCGGAACTAGCTTTCGCATTGCGTTTTTTACTGAATTCTTTTACCAACACTAAAGAGGGTATGAAGACTCTAGAAGGTGAAGACTCTAGATTAAAGTATAGGCCTCATGTGCTCGTGTTTCTAATTATTTGCTTCATCAACCTTCAAGGCTTAAAATTCGAAGAGAAAAGATTCGACTTCCTACTAGCTACTAATTGCTGACTAAAAAACTGGAAATCCACTCAGCGGAATAAACTTGCCTTAACATGTTTTAAATGTAGTCGATCTCGCCAGGCAAACATGGATGCCCCATAGTATTTAATTTACATTGTAAAACAGACTGCTATCAATTACAATATTTACTACATAAAAAGATTCAATTGAGAATTTTTCGACGTTTTAATGTCATCTCGTGACTCAGCAAAGCTTGCAATAACAAAACACTGGCTGAGGTTTTCGTAATATCGCATGTACAGTTATGCACATGATTTTGAGAGTCTTTGATCCACACTAGCATGACTGCTGTTCGTGTTTGAAAAATAGCATGAAAGAACTTATATATTAAAAAATCCAGAAGCTATTCGGACACATTTTTTACCACAAACGAAAAGCGTAAGATAAATATCCTTGAAGTTCATATTTGAATTGCCCGATAGAACCCTGGAAATGCTATAATTATTCTAGGGCACCTACCTTGAGATTCACATGAGTTCAGGTCGTTAGAAAAAGTTTCTTGTTTCCTTTGAAAGAGATGCCAATTCTTATCTCTTAAAACTGCGTTGCTTGTTTTGACCTGAAATTTTAGTCACGCATTCTGTCTGCTGTAGTCTTGTACTATGAACAGCGGTTCTAAATGCCGGAATATCCATCTCCGGCAGCCCCTCCCTCTCAGTAAACAATTATAAAACAAAATTTAGTACGAGTAGTCTAGCTGAGTGACCCCACACCATGA
>OMLO01003850.1_pt1 | contig 12439 bp, 8 predicted proteins | sample 1674811 | NCBI WGS metagenome assembly OMLO01 (sample SAMN06265003, study PRJEB25207) | coral metagenome | isolation source: Coral host | place: Mexico:La Bocana,Puerto Morelos, Mexico | collected 2008-11-13
GGCAAACTCCTTTGGTTGTCGCAGACTCGTTGTGATTTGAAGTTGTGGTTGAGTTTGATTGGAAGTCTTCAGGCGTCGCCGACTTGTGGAGCTGACAATGCTATCAAGGCCGTGCTTCGTTTCTTGTTTGAAGATCGTCACTTGTTGTTGAGATTGCCTTCTACGAGTCAGGATTTGACAGGTGATCGTTCGGGTGTTGTGAGTCGACTTCACATTTTGAGTGATGCCAGCCACGCCCCGTATCGATTGAAATGTAAGGATGTGTGGCATAACCTTTTTCGTGTCAAGACTGATGGTAGGTTTTGTTGCCTGGGGACTGGAGGCAATCCGGTTTCTTCAGTTGGGTGTTTCCACTACCTGGTTCGGCTTGGGCTGTCCTTCACACTGTGGTTCACCTGCTTGGCCATCCCTCATTCTTGCATATCTGCTTGGATTGCTCTGTGGACTTGCCATCTCAGCTTTTCTAGGTACTTGGATTTGGTACCGGGCCTTCTTTCCGGCCTCTTCCCCTTCTCCTCACCCGCTGGTGAGATCCCCTTCTGTCTTGTCTGCCCGCCTCCAGGGCTACTTGCATGGTTGAGGATCTGGCTTTGGTGGTGGAACGCCTGGATCTTTTGAGCAGTCAGGTGGCAGAGCTGACCGAGGCTGTGAACAGGCTGACAGTTGCTCAGTCTACTTCAGCCCCTCCATCTTCCTTCGAGGTTGTGAGGCCCTTTGCTGCCACTCCGGCACCTTCATCTCCTCAGAGTCGTGTCGGCTCTACTACTTCCTCCATCTACAACGACTTGGCTACTGAAATTCCACCTGGTCCTGATTTTGTGCTTCGCTCCTGTGCTCAACTTTCAGGGGGAAGGTTCACAAGCCGTCAACGAGCAGAACGAGCCTGGATTTGTGGTTGGTGGGCAAGATTCTGTCTGGAAGGCCGCTTGGCTAGACCGAGGCCATCCACTGCCATTGACTTGGCAAATCAGTGCTACATCGTGTTGCGTGCCCCTGGACATCAGGTGCCTTTGCTGGCCCTTAGGGCAGGAGACTATCGTCACGTGGTTGGAGACTTCACCTCGGACACTATCTCGCACGGCTTCCCATCGCAAGCAGAAGCCAGAGCCTATTGCTTGGGGGCAGGAGTTGAGTACCCATCAAGGCCTACGTCATGGAGCTCTCGTCCGTGAGGTCCCTTGCAGAAGGATCAGAGGGATGCTGTTCATGCTATGGCTATGGTGGTTTTGAAAAGAGCTGGGGGAGCTATCTTGGCGGTCCCCATGGGAGTGTTTCCTATGGATGCCATCATGGAAGGAGCCTCGGCTATGGAGGATGCAGAACTAGGCCCGGGACCGTGCTTTCAATCCCAGGGGTCAGAGAGGAGGACAAGCAGATCCATCTTTTGGGGTCAGACTTGGAGGTGCTCGTCATAGATGTGAACGAGGCCGTCGTCACCCTTCAGTACTTGGAACGCTACGGCAACTACGGAGGAGCGCGAGACCTAGGCGTGATCCAGTATGCCCTGTCGTTCATAGTGGATGCAGCAGTGAAAGGGGAGTGAGGGAGCATCTGGGACTGACAGTCCTAGCTCTCGAGCAGGCAGCTCAAGACCAAGGACGTTGGGACATGGCGTTTTTGCTTCTGTTGGTGGACGAAGCGCCACAAACGATGTTTTCCTTCAAGGGAGGAGGCCCTGGTCAGACGGGACGCTTGCGGGCGTTCGCTCCTTTATGCCCACAACGATGGGCGACGGTTGCACTGGCGTACATCAAGGAATGCGACTACATCCAATCGAAGCGGCTGGAGATTGCAAAGAAGGCCGCAAGTCCACCTCCAGCTCCGGGTGCCCCCACTCCAAAGAAGAAGGGGAAGTACCCCAAGGCAAAGGCAGAGGCTGCAGCGGATCAAGAGTAGACAGGATTGGTGGGAGTAACCTGCCCGATGTTTCCCCCTTGCCGAGCAGTTCATCGTCAGTGCGGGCCCTCCGGGGTGCTGCAACTTTCGGTCGGGGGGATGGTCTAACTGATCCCAGCAGCGAAGCTCCATCAGGGGCTGTTTCAAAGGAGACAGTCCATCGAATTCAAGAAGTTCCTCGAGGTCCTGGTTTGGGGCCTGTGTCTTTTGAGGCTTGGGTGTTATCCATGCTGAAGAATGTCATATCGTCGAGGACTGCATTTGGGGCCTATGTTTCCAAGGTCCTTTCCAGCTGCAGAGACAGGTCAACGTTGCCTGTTTCCACTGCTCTGTTCCCGATTCCCTTACCTCTTGATGATGTTTGGAGAGTTGGCCCGTTGAGACTTGGAGTAGCAAGGAGGAGAAGGAGAGCTATGAAGAGGTTGGTGCATTTGATCATCATGGCTCTGAACTATGTGCACTCCCGCTCCCCCTTTGGCGACCTCAAGATGATTTGGAGGCAGCCGAGTGCGATGCATCATAAAGTCTATGCTCGTATTGGTTTGCTTTGCAGAGCAGGTGGCCCTCCTGACCATGTGGATGTGTTGGGGTGTGGTCGCAAATCCCATCAATTGAGTGCACGTTTCCAAGAGCTTTGGAGTGCTTTGCAACGTCTTGGCCTCAACAAAGCTTCGGCCTACCACACAGGAGCAGAAGGTGAGAGTGTTCCCATGCAGAATGACATTGATGAGCTGAGGCCCTACAGAGACCTAGATGCATCGAGGCTAAAGCTCACAGGACAAGGGGCATGGGATCCAGTTCCATATCTCTCAGACCTCTTCTACATGCCCTATGTGGAACCGAGAATCAATCAGTTCAACATCATTCCCCCTCAGAGCGCAGTGCCCAGCTTCGAAGGTACTTCGAAGGAGGAGACTTTGAAGCTTTGCAGAGTGTGGGACAACAACTCTCTCTTGAAGCTGTTTCCTGTTGAGATGGCCCCAGACCAGAAGTTCAAGTACACCAAAGTGTTCAACAATTACAAAGGTCCCCTACAAGACAGGCAGATAGGGGACCGTAGAGGGGCAAACTTTGTTGAAGGACGAATAGCAGGAGAGAGCAGGTTCTTGCCTGGAGGACCGTGCCTTCTACAGATGATGCCAGAGAAGGGGCTTCACTATGTGGTGGGCTCGTTGACAGACAGGCGTGACTTTTACCATCAATTTTTGACGTCACCAGAACGCACATCTACCAATGTGGTTCTTCCCCACTTCCGCTTGGAGGATCTGAAAGGGACCAAGGCATATGATGTTTTTCTGACATCCTATGCAAAGAAGAAGAGGAGGATGAGGGAGATCGAGGGTGACTTCTTGCATGGTAGAAGGAAGACGGTGCTCTATGAGGACAGCTCAGAAGTGGTGTGTGGGTTCGCCTCACTATTTCAAGGCGATCATTTAGGAGTTGAGTTTGCGACCCAGAGTCATGGAAGATTCCTATATGATCATGGACTCCTCAACAGCCGATGTCGTCTTCAAGGTGGTGCCGTCATTGAAGATGATCTATGTGTGAATGGCCTCATCATTGACGATTTTTTCTCCTTGGCCATGGTGACTTCTCCGGATGAGGCGGCATCATGTCAGTCAGTCAAGGACCTTGAGGCTGCGAAGGCGGCCTATAAAAGTGCTGGGCTGATCGGATCAGATGACAAGGATGTCAAAGGCAGTTTGCTTTTCAAGGTGTGTGGTATGGAGATTGACTCGAGGCCTGAAGTCGTGAAGAGAGGAATGGTCTCAGCTGCATCTCCTGCTGGCAAACGTTTTGGTCTGGTTCATCTCACGTCTTTGATCTGCTGGTTGGCCTACACTGATGATGCTCTCCACAGCAGCCTAATCGGCTCTTGGGTTTCGATTGCTACCATGAGGAGATCTTTGATGGCAATCATGAATTCCTGCTTCAAGGTGACCCCTGCGGTTCAGCTGCAGCCCGAGCAGCCTGTGCTTCGGGTTTTGGATAGGAGGGCTGCAGATGAGTTGGCAGTTCTTTCAATTTTGGCCCCGATTGCTGTTAGCAACCTTGCGGCGGAGGTCGACCCGTTAATCTATGCTACTGACGCCTCCATGACAAAAGGAGGTATTGTCTCGGCTCCGGTAGGGGTGGACCTGGCAAAGCACTTGTGGAGGACCTCTGATCAGAAGTCTTCCAACGTACCTTTGTTGAGACATTCAGAGGCCTTGCTGTCCATCTATGACCCAGCCTTTGAAGAGACGGACGTGACTGAGGATAGATCAGCTGAGGAGGATGTGAGAAGGCCTTTGGGGTTGTACTTCGATTTCATTGAGGTCTGCGGAGGAGCAGGAGTTGTGAGCAAGCATCTGGGGGCATTGGGAGCTGTGGTAGGCCCAATACTGGACCTCTCGTTTTCATCCCAGTACGACTTGACCAATCACAGGGTCCTACTGTGGTTGATCCACATGTTGGAAAGTGGAAGGCTGAAAAGCCTCCTTTGCAGTCCACCTTGCACATCATTCTCCCCGGCAGCATATCCGAGTGTGAGGAGCTACTCCTGTGCGGAAGGGTTTGATCAGACCAACCCGAAGGTCATCTTAGGCAACATCCTTGTATACTGCCTGGTGCTGCTTTTTGTTGGCCTTCGAGTTCTTGCTTTTGTCATGGCAGAGAATCCCCGCAGAAGCAAGATGAGGTGGTTGAAGGTTTGGAAGGCCCTTATTGGCTTAGGAGCTTCAGAGACTTTCCTGGCGTCATGCATGTATGGCAGCCCCTTTCAGAAGGAGTTCTGTTTTATGTCGGTCAACATGATGGCAGGGGAGTTGGCGAAGAAATGTTCAAGAGATCATCCCCACGTGAGGATAGAAGGCAGACTGAAAAAAGAGTCAGCAGTTTACTGCGAAGGCTTGGCAAAGGCCCTCGCATGGTGCTTTTGGAAACATCTGAGGAGCAGAGATGAGGCTGAGAGCAGACATGAGCTTCGAGGAGAAGGGTTAGAGGATGTGGTCACCAATGACCTTTGCGCAGCTTTCCCATGGGATATAGTGTCGTCCTGGAAGTGGAAGAAGGAGAAGCACATCAACATCCTTGAGACTGAGGCGTCGAATGCACTGGCAAAAAGAGTCGCAAGGAGAGGAGGAGACAAGAGGTATGTAAACCTCCTTGACTCACATGTGGCCAAGAGTGCGGTGACCAAAGCAAGGACGTCGTCATATGCCCTCAGAGGAGCGCTTTTGCAGAGAGCTGCCATCTGCCTTGCTTATGGATTGTACCCTGCTCATCGCTTCTCGCCTACTAGATACAATCCGGCAGATCACCCAACCAGGGACAAGGAGGTGCCTCATCCGGTGTCCAACTCTATCCTTGGCCTAGTTGACCCGTGCTTGTTGTTTGGACTTTTCAAGGTTCGGTCGCTGAGGAGGTGGATTGCTAATTGGGCTCGACTAGCTCTCCTTATCCATCCTGGGCTTGCCTTTTTCCTGTATCATGCTGAATCTTGCCGTCGTCATGGATTTTTAGCTATCTCCTCCCACGAGCTTCTTCAGAGTTTTGACTCCACCCTCGGCTACCCAGGTGAAGGACCAGCCACCTCTCAGTTCCCTGTTTGGATTTTTGTTCTTCTCCTTATCTCAGTTTGTGGAAGCACCCCCGTAGGTAGGTTTAGCCATGGCGATGCTGCTCGACGAGCCTCTCGAGAAGGACTGGAACTGAAGCAGGGTCGAAGGGTTTTGGAAACGACTTCATCTATCAGACAGAAACTGTTAGACGCTTATGTAGGGTGGCTGGCAGAATCTGGAAAAGATTTTGATGAGATTTTTATGGCGAAGACCCCTGACTTGGATCTCATCAATGAAGAGTTGTGTGCTTTTGGGAGATGGCTTTTTCATCAGGGAAAGCCATACTACCATTTCTCTGAGCTGATGAATTCCATTACCTCTCGGCGACCCATCCTGCGTAGAAGTCTGCAACAAGCTTGGGATCTTGCGTTTATGTGGGGCTCTTTCGAGCCGGTCGAGCATCACATAGCAATGCCACATCAAGTGTTGGTGGCGCTGATCGCGTCAGCGTGGTGCTGGGGCTGGTCTCGCGAGGCAGCTATCTTCGCTCTTTCCTTCGGGGCGCTGTTGAGGATTGGAGAGGTTCTGCAATCGAAACGAGGGGACGTGCTGATGCCGGAAGACGTCGATTTCACTGTCTCCTACGTGCTGATCAGGATCAAAGAACCAAAAACAAGGTTCCGAGCTGCCCGACATCAGGCGTCGAAGGTCGAACAGCCTGACTTGATTTCCATCATTCGTTTGGGGTTTTCTGGTCTACGGTATGATGAACCTTTATGGCACTTGTCTGGGGCAACGCTCAGAGCTCGTTTTGTGAAGCTCCTTGAAACTTTGAAGCTTCCGTCAAAGGCTTATCAGATCCCCAAGCCTTTGACGCTAGCAAGCTTCAGGCCAGGCGGCGCAACTTGGCTGATCGCAGAGTGTGAAGATGTTGAACTCGTAAAGAGAAGAGGAAGATGGGCTAGCTATCGGGTCATGGAATGCTACCTCCAAGAAGTCATGGCCTCCACATACCTCATTGACGTCCCAGAGGAAGCGAAGAAAAGGATCCTGCAAGCTGTCAAGATCTTTCCTCGACTGATGTTGCAAGTCATGAAATTCAAAATTTCACATATCCCCGAGGCAACTTGGTGGTTTTTGTTGGCCAAAGGTCATGAATCGACTTAAAGGTCATGGTGGGAAAAATGGGCAAAATTTTGGCTGACAAACAAGCCTTTTGCCTGCTCCAGCAACACGAAGCTTTCTAAGCAGCTGGAAAAAGAAGTGGAGCCTTTAATCCTTGAAATGTAAGGATGTGTGGCATAACCTTTTTCGTGTCAAGACTGCCCACCTCCACCGCCATACACCACCTGATCATGACCTTTGCCTTTTCCTATGCTGCGCAGGGCAAAATTTTGGCTGACAAACAAGCCTTGCCTGCTCCAGCAACACGAAGCTTTCTAAGCAGCTGGAAAAAGAAGTGGAGCCTTTAATCCTTTAATAAGCGTAAAGGGATCTCTGGGGAAGTGGTGTCATATCAAAATGCTGTTGTGCGTACTGTGGCAAAGCAACAACAAAGTACATCGCTTTCCAGCTGTGAGGCTGAATTATATGCGATTCAAGCTGCAGCACAAGACAGTGTTGGAATGGCAAAATTTCTGCACCGATTCTTGTTTGGGCTTGGTGAAGTTGATGAAATGCAACCTGTTGATCTTTGGCTTGAAAGTGACTCGATGAGTGCAATACAGTTGTTACATGGAGTTGACTTGCCACGACGTAGTAGACACGTTGAGATCAGGGTGCTATGGATGAAATCGAAGATTGAAGATGGAACCTTGCGTCTGGAACATCGATATGGAGAGTCAAATTGCTCTGACTTATTCACTAAGTGCCTAGGCACCCGTGACTTTATGCGTCATCGTGCAACTCTCGGATTCGAAGGTCCAGAACAGCCGGTTTCGTCACTTGTGTTGATTGGAGAAGAGAACTTGGTGTGTACCGTCATTGATGAGAAGTCGGTTGACATTGCTTTCATTGAGGTGTGTTGTGCTGAGAATTCGAGCTTGAGGAAGGTTTGTGAAGATCGTGGTGTGCCTTACGTTGGTGTTTCGGACAACATGGAGCAGGAACGTGTCTTGAAGATGTTTCTTGAAAAGATGATGCAGTTTCATGGACATGGTTTCTGGGTACATGTACATGTGAGCACACCATGTAAGACAGGTTCACCCCTCAAGCGACTGAATGATGACACGCTACATGAGAGTGAACATGTTGAGTGGTCTAAAGTCATGACATGCACACCTAGGTATATGTTGAAAGGAAATTCATGCAGTTTTGAACTCCCAACCCACAATTCTATCTGGAAAAGACCTGAAACGTGTGAAGTTTTGACGAAGGCCCGGTTATCCCATACTTGTGAGATTTTTCTATGTCAGACCGGTGTCATAGGGCATGACGGTTTAGGAGTAGGAAAATCCTTGACATTCTGTTCAAATGCGTTTTCTTTTTGCCAACACTTGCACAAAAAGTTTGGATGTTGCAGGTGTATGAACCATAGTCCCTTTTCGAAAGTTGATTTCACTGCGACTGGGTTCTACAATCAAAAATTGGCAGATGGCATCCTGAAGGCTGCTATCTTGGCAAAACTGAGAGGTTGAAAAATCTCTTGGAGAAAGGTTGGGGTCCTAGTTGGATCTTAGTTCTTTTTGTCTGCGCCTTGGAGTTCAGAGCTTAGTATCCCTGTTGGGGATTCCGTGCTTTGGATTTTAGGGTGTAGCCGTTTCCTTTGAGAAAGTTGTTTTTTTGTTGGTGCCTTGGATTGATTCGGGGTACCTGATAGCAGTTGAAGGTTTGGCTGAGCACTTATTTTTGCAACAAACTTAGTTAGTGCCGTTTGCCAGTGTGGAACTTAGCCAAGACCTTAGTAACAGATTTGATCCATAAGAGCAGTGTTTTTTATTTGTGGGATCATTGACGTCGACCGGTGTTTTGATTCAAAGAGAGAATTCGTTTTGGAAATCAAGTTGAACAGTTTGCCGAGAGATGTTTTTTTTGGTCGGTTTAGGCCACAAACCAAAACCAAAACCGTTTTTGTTTGGAGTGCATGTGTGAAGGTCGGTCACTTAATGGTCTTGAACTTAAATGTGCTTAAGCAACCAGACAGCAGAGTGCAGAGCAGATTGATGTTCACGAACAATCTCCATAACGCAGTTCACTTAGATTGCAGTTCTCCTGAAGGGATCGGATTGCTCCTCTAGGTGTGTGTGTTGTGTGTTTTTACCACTTCATATCGCCAAAGAGTGACTTGTCCAGCCATGGCACAGAAACCTGGTATGAGTCATGATGAGTGGACGAAGCTGCAAGAGTTGTTGGGGCATGCACAGCAGAGTGGCTTAGTCGGTGAAGCCTTGGTTGCAATGGGGCTTGGAGATGGACTTGCGCAGCAGGTTGGAAGTGAGATCGAGAACTCCCAGCAGACTGTGCTCCGTCCCAAGGCCAAAGCTAAGCAGTCAGGGATGGGCTCTAAAGATGGACCTTCGGCAGCTGAGGATTTTGGTTATACCTTAGTGACGAGTGAAGGCCTGGCACCGGCAGCCATGACTGATGCCTCCAAGAGACTCTATGATGCTGTGGATGATGGTGGGAGATGTAGGAACCTCTAATGTGGATGTGTCTGCTACGATCCCACCTACACCTATGAATAGGACCATGAGGGCATGGCAGAAAGATGAAGGAAACCTGAGTGCTCCCAATGCCCCAAGCCGTCGAACCAATGTCCCGGATGTCCGTCAACTTGCCTCATCGGCTGGAGTTCCTGAGTCGGTGATGCGAATGGCCAATGCCTTGGATCGTGCCAACCCTGGGATCACACTGGAGGAAGCGAAGAGGCTATATCCATCGATTCCACTTGACAATGGGAATGGACAAGAAGGACAAGTTCAGACACCAAGTGTGGCAATGGGGTCAAATGGACCAACAGCAGCAGCCAGATCTACACGAGTGGTCCTCATCGATGATGAGAGCAATGGGTTGCCGGAGTATTCACACCCGGCACCTCCCATGGGTCCCGTCCGGGAACTCTGGCACGTTGCCAACCCAATCAATGGTGAGATACCAATCCCCACGGGGATCCAGGACTTGCAGCACTGGTCGACAACAGTTATCCAGATGGACAAATACAAAGGGAAGACTTTTGGTGAGATCCTGGAGATGATCAGAATGGGGAATCGTGAGGTGATCCAGTGGGCTTCGTGGTTGGTGCATAAGTATAGTCATGCCATCAGCAAAACCCCAAAGACGCAAGCGCCTGACATGGCAGCTTACCTGCTTAGATGCGGTTTTGATCCTGACGAGCGACGCACAGCATCAATCTCGTATGTCAGAACGTACTCTGGTCACCGAATGGCTCAGTAAGAGATGATGGCTTGTGGTTGGAAGTTCTCAGCAGGTGGTTTCTTTGTGGCATTTCTGTGTGGTTGCATATGGATTGGATGGCTGCAATGGGCATTTGCTGGGAACTATGGCGATGTGGTATGGTGGTTGGTCCTGTATGGATCATGGAAAGATGAGTGATGTGGTTTTATGGTCAGCTGATGCAATTTGGATACATGCCGCTTTGGGGTTCTCTATGGCCGCAAGTTGCCGTGAGTTTCTGATAGGTGTGGATGCGTGGGCTGGCTATGAACTATGTTTTGACACCTTGGCTGACCGGATTGACAGCAAAAGGGGGTATGGAAGTATGTAACCTGGATGCTGCCAATTTGATCAGCTACTGTAAGTGAAGTTTCTGCATGACAATTCCTTTACAGTTTGGATTTGGTGAAGAGTATGTTTTCTGGAAGATGTTTCGTGGCTTTGGGTTGTTACAACAGTATATTTATGGCTTGGTATTCGTGATGCTTTTATATGACTTGGTGACAGCTGGATTTGATATATTTTTGGTCTATTTCAACAATTTGGTGTACACCACTATGACAACAAGGTTGGTTTGCTTTTAGTGCGTTTGACGACTTGTGAAGTTGGTGGAAGAAACAGAGTTTTTGATGTTTGGAGTTTAGAATTCATTTGAAGCTAGAGACTGCTGGAAGAACAGCTTTTGGTCTGAAGCTTTTGCAATTGACCGCAATTTCCGTTCAAGGAACAGAAGGGTCAGACATGTGATGAAATCACCAGAAGAGACATAAAGCACTTCTCGGTTGGTGTGTGGTAAAAGGAGCTTCCGAAACTTAAAGGGATTTGTGATCGGTGAGTTGCTTGTGGATTTGTTTTGTGAGTGTCGGTCGTGTTTTGTCGTTCGTTGTTTTGGGTTTGAGAAATTCCAATATACGAACGTAAAAGGACTTGTATATTTTCACATGGTAGCGGAGCTTGTTTGGACCTTAGAGTGATGCAGGGTTTTCCGGGAAGTCCAGGTCAGGCTGAAAGAGGTCAAGGTGGGTCTGTGCCAGTTCCCCCAAGTACTCCGAGTTCAGAAGGTAGGCAAAGAAATGATGGTGGCAAAGGTTCCGGAAAGGATGTGTCTGGAATGGGTTTGCCTGGTTCAGGAATGCCTGCTTGGGGTGCTGGAGGATGTTACCCGATGCCTGGTCCTAATGCTTGCTTTGGAACTGCGAATGGTCCTGGTGTTATGTTTGGTGGTCCAGGTTTTCAAAACGTACCGAACTTTGGTCAAGTCCCTAGCAATCCGTTTGTAGCTGGTCAGGTCCCTAGTAGTTTTCAGGGTGTAACGAATCCTTGCTTGCAGAACATGTCGAGTGAAGTACCGAGCTTTTCTAGATTTCCACCGGGAGGTTTGACTCCTCAGGCAGCTAACATCAGACAGATTGCAGATTTGGTTGGAACTTTAGATGGTAATCAAACTCGTGTGTTGCGTGACATGTTGAATGAGAGGGTTGGTAATCAAGAGAGAATGGTCCCTGAGTTTTTTGGTGATGTTGCGAGAAGCAATGGAGTGCCTTTTGTAGCGGATGAGAATGGTGAAACTTTGTTAGGTGATGGATCTCAGTCTCGTAGTCCACCTTTGGATATCTTTAGCAAATCTGAAAAGTGGTTGACACCTGCACCAGTACCAACAATCTCTGAATGGAAAAGTCGTGAGGCCGAAATCTTAGGATGGTCAGATTACATAAGTCAACTTATAGCATGGGCTGCGCAAGCATCTGAGATCTTCGCAAACGAGATAGGGCAGGCGACACGTTGGTCGGATCCAATCCAATGGGATGTCCTGTCGAAGCCCCAGAAGAGCCGAAGTTCCAGACTTTTTGCTATCTTGAAAGCAGCGTATTCCAATCATCCTAGGACAAACATGTTGATTTCGGTGTTTGGAGAAGGTATGTCATTACAGAGTTTTGGATCTAGTGGTATGCATGCAGGTGAAGCCAATGCAAATGGATACGAACTGGTAAGACAACTAACACTTGAGTTCAGTTTGAGATCTAGAGCTGAAGCGTTGACGGTCAGGGCTAGTCTTGCATCGAAGTCTTTCACGTTGAGTAGCTCAGAGACAAGTCCAGGTTCCATAGTTTCAGATACTATTAGGAGAATGGATTTCGAATGCTCCCGTTACTCTAAGCTCATTGCCACTTTGCCGTCACATGTGGATAGCACAGGACTCTCACTTCCAGAAGCCGATATGTTGCTTATGCTGCTGAAGAGTTTGCCAATTTCAGTCCGTGACTACTGTCTTCATCACTCTTCAGGAGAGAATTTCGCATCATACAGATCGGCCGCACGTCGATGGGAGGAGCAGCAGAGGTTGTTTCAAGATTCTCAATCGATTGGTTCAAAGAAGACGGTGTCGCAGTTGGAGACTCAGTGGCAAGATGATGGTTGGAACACAGAATGGTATGACATTAGTGGTGAAGATTCATGGGAACAGTCAGTGTATTCAGTTTCAGATTCGTCAAAGTGTTCTAAATGTGGTCGACACGTCACCGAACCTCAGAGTGCAGTGTGGACCTTAGTAAGATTCGCTGTTTTAAATGCAATGGGTTAGGCCATATTGGTGCGAATTGTCCTGGCAA
>OMLO01003851.1_pt1 | contig 12438 bp, 7 predicted proteins | sample 1674811 | NCBI WGS metagenome assembly OMLO01 (sample SAMN06265003, study PRJEB25207) | coral metagenome | isolation source: Coral host | place: Mexico:La Bocana,Puerto Morelos, Mexico | collected 2008-11-13
TAAAATGAAATCCAGAACGCCAAGTGTAATCATCAATTCATATAGCCAGCACTCACTTTCATTATGAAATTCCTAGTCTAATTATTTTAGTAGAATTCTAACTAAAATATTAGACAGCCAAAAAGGAAACAAAGATGAGAGACCCTGGGAACGAGGTTACTGATACTGTGCAATGGCTCAGCCAATCAGATAACAGCATTTGCATTATTCTACTCATTTGGCTTGGTCAGCGGATAGCTTAGTGCCCGTAATCTAAGTAGTTCTCAGGGAGGAGTTCTCCTGGTGTACTCATAAAGATGCATGAGGTTTGATCTACTCGTCATGACTCGTGTTTCACCGCCCGCGAGGAAGATAGTTGGGAAATGTTTGTGAGGAGTTACCGTGAAGGTATTTATCTTGTATTACTCTATAACCTGTAGATTGCGGAATACCCAGCCACTTCATTTCAATGTAATTTGGTTATATCAACTAAGTTGAAAATGTAAATTGGCCACCGTAACGAGTTATAAAGCTGACGTTTCGAGCGTTTGTCACTGAATAAGATTAGCAACTATTGTCTTCAAAGCACAACGACACATGTAAATGAAGTGGCCCGGTGCAGTACTCCGAGATTACTCTTTTTCCTGCCAGTAAAGAAAGGAGCAATTTTAGAATACCCGGCCACTTCATTAACATTTTTCAGTGTGCTTTGAAGAACGAATTATATAACAATAGTTGCTATTCTTATTCAATTCTAAGTGACTGAAAGCATCGTTGAAAGCGAAACTTGCGACATTATGACATCCGGTACGGTAACTCGTTGCGCGCACTTTTACCAGGCCGTGATGTTGATTAGTTAAGGTCATTCCACTGAAATAGAACCTACACTGAGATTTTTGTGTAACTTTGCCTATTGATTGTTCATATTATAGGAACTGAAATTTTGAAATAAAAATGAAGGGTCCCCATGTTCGTTTAGGAGCAACAGCACCTTGTTTTTATCCAATAAATCCTTATAATAGCACCATGATTATAGTCACGATTGCTTGCTTTATTCACGTTTCCCATGTTTGTTTCTTGTTCTACACTAAGAATTGGACTATATTTATTTCACATAGAGAAATTTATTACTCAATTCAAAACAACAGAAAAAAATTATAGCTAGGTCACTGCACTTGTTTTTGAAGAAGTGATGATTCACCTCTATGGCGAGGTCCAGCCATAAAGAAAAAGCTGCCATTTTCTAGTGGGCTAATTTGGCCCACTAGTGCGTGCTAATCACGTGTGAAATTATTCGCATTGGCGATGTGCCGTACTGTACTGGGAAATAACTGTAAATCTTTTGCCATGAATGTGAAAGGTTTGTTTATTTCAAACTAGAAACAACGCAAATGCTTAACTTATCTGCATATTCAGAAAATGAGTTTTTATCGTGTTTTGATGTTAATATGTGAAATAGGCCAGCTGCCATATTTGATTGCAGGAGATTCAGAATGTCCGGTTTGTACTCGTCAATAGTTCATACCAGAAGGGCTGATATGCTTCTGTTCATACACATACCATACTAGAAGTGAGTTTTACGCGCTGGAAACTCCAGATGTCATCACCAGAAAAATCGAATTGATACGGACAGTTGAAACATACTCTTTTAGGAGTTGAGCTTGACTGCCTCTAGAATGGTACTCGAGTACAGGAGTAAAGAAATATTGACACTCTAAGACATTCAAAAGCTAACGGTGAAAGGTCTTGCAGAAATACTGAGATGCTATTCAGAATTAATGGGTGGAGTGAAAGAAGATTTAATACTGAAAATTTTATGCAAAATCTGCCGCCAATGGGGTGCTAATGGCGATGGTAACAAAGAAGTGCTTCAACCAGTCGAAGATGCCTGCAAAATTATTGCTAACAAAGAGGGTGAAGAGAGACAAGCTTCTGTACCGCCATGGTGGATGGGTGCATATGGGCAATATTCATGGACATTGTCTGGACTTAATTTAAGATTCCAGAGGGTCTCATAACCATGAGAAAGGTGTCTTGAATCAAAATTGTTCTTTTATATTCTATTTACACTATTTATTTGCAATGTACAATAACGTATTTAAGTATGTACAATTAAATCTCTTACTGTGCAATGAATACAATTGGGGTCACTATGATCTTGCATTGAAATGTTGTTCTGCACTACATGTAGTACTGACTGCAGACCAAATTTGCAATTTTTATGTGAGCTTTGTGCTGAAACTGTGATTGTGCCAGTCCTCAATGTTCATGAGACAAAAGTTTACTCAACTGCAGTGATGTATTGATGAAATTCCAGGGAAAAGTACAAGTTTGTTTGCTCACAACGTTTTTCATGGACACTTTAATCTCTCAACATAATCTTAATTTATTTTATAACTTAATAAGGGAAAAGCCATTGCAAATTGAGAAGTTGCCGTTCGATGTGACAACCGACGGCTGATTTTAAAAACACTGCTGACAGTTAAAAACATGAAACAAACAGAAACAAACATTATGAAAAATCGTATTTTACTAACTTGATGTTTGGTATGCTATTCAACATTTTCAAAAGTACATGTACAGTGTATGACAGTTACAAAATTTTAACATCTATTTATATATATACATAAAAAGGGGTCTGGAACCTAGACTGAGACAACTGATCTTCAGCAGTGACTTAATATTAACGTTCAGGTTAACAGAGCAACAGCCCCTCACTGCCAACATTGGCATTTAATGAAGGTTGTAGTTCTCAAATAAGTTAAGTCCATTTTGTAATGGAGGTCAGTTTTGCCAGATGATAGAATTTCAAAATGATCCCATTTGATGTTATGGCCTGTGATATTGATACGATCAGCAATAGGTGATAGATGCATTCAGATCGCATTCAGTGAGGGCCTTAAAATGTTCAGCTTTCCTGTCATGAAGACCTTGTTTTGTTTTTCTTATGTAATACTATGACATGTATTATTGTACATTCCAGAAAGTGTAGCAAAATGTAAGTAATTCAAAGTACTTAGGCTAAAAAGTTAAAAATCGTAAAATTAAAAGGTCAAAACTGAACGTTTTCGGCTTTTTGCCATGATCAGGGTTAAAAATGACCGTCTGCACGCATGCATATATATCTTATGTACAATGTAATTCCTGTTGGGAAAAGTTTGGATACATAAGAAATAACTTGTTTGTTCAAACTGGGGCGGAATTGTTGGATCATTAGCCCCTTGACGATCCTATGCTTGTGGAATGTCTGTGCTGAGGAAAGAACACGCCAGGTGAAAGAATGTGATGGGTACTCCCGCAGGTGTTTTGCAGGTTCATAGGTGTGAGCAGGATTTGAATGTTCCGCAGTTCGTACTGCTAGGTTTCTCACAGTCTCGCCAATGTAATCAACGCCACAAGAACAATCTCCTTTGTAAATAACTTTGGATCTGTGAATGTTTTTGTCTTTGTTGTTAAAGAGGCTTTTGATTCGCCTTGTTTGCCACAGGATTATAAAGATGAAGTTGAAATTAGTGAACTTGTTCAGTTTTTCAATAAACGTTTTGCTGAGTTTTTCGTTTTTGCCGCAAAATGGGGCTTGATGAAAATTTTCTTGCGTTCTTCGAAGAGAAAATCCGGAATGATCTTGTCATCTTGTGATGAGTCGGTTAGAAAGTTGTTGATTGTATGCGAGATAAAGCATTTCGGGTAACCTGCTTTGATGAAAGAAGTTTCTAAAGTTTTAATGTCCTTCTCAAAATCGGTAGAAATGTGTTTAGCTCTGTGGAGTGCGCCAGTGATGCAATTCCTTTTCCATTTGGTAGGAACCTCAGATTTCCAATGTGTTAGTAATTTCCCCGGTTTCTTGAAGATGCTGCAAATGAATTTGTTGCTATAACTAAAGGCAGTATCAAGAAAGTGATCGGGGTTTTCCTCGACCATAAAAACAATATTAGGGTGGTAGCGATTTAGGCGTTCAAATAGAACATCGGTCTCGCCCTTTTTCTTCTTAGAGAAGCAATCATCAACATACCGATCATAGAATGGTGGGTTGAAAGGTCGGACTACGTCAGCTTCTAGTTTGGCCATGAAAATGTTAGCAAGGACTGGAGATAGTGGGTTGCCCATGCCGCATCCATCAATTTGTTTCTACAGCTTATTAAAACTGAAAACTGTATTGTTGGTGAGATTACAGAGAAGACATCTGAAGAGTAACTTTGAGCTGAGTTGTGGTAGCTTGTTGTTGGTGTAGATTCCATGAATGATGTGGTCAATGGTTTCAGTAAAGAGAAGGGACACATCATATGAGACCAAGACTTCATCATCATCAACAGTTCTATTACTTAGACGCTCAGCAAAATCGGTGGTAGTTTTGATGCTGTATTCATTCTCTGTGAGAGGAAGTAAGTAAGAGGCTAGGAATTTGGCTGTTTCGTAATAAAAGGTTCCACGGGTGCTGACAATCAGTTGAAGTTTGAGATTGTCCTTCGTAATTTGCCCAGAGTTCTGGAATTTATGGATTTTGGCAGTCCCATAAAGGAAAGCAGGTTGGTTTGAAGTCAGCTTGATCTTATCCAGTGGTAGAGATGACTTGAAGTTTTGGGTCAGAAAATTTTGAAAAGATTTAAGGTCTGTTAATGTATTGTCATCAGTCTCAATGTATTTCCCGTTGGTTATGCCTTCTTCAATCATAGTTTCAAGTTTGTTGACGTAGTCAGCGTGTTGCATAATGGCGACAGATGAATCTTTATCACCAGAGAGGACCACTAGGTCAGGGTCTGATGCTAGTTTTTGTAAGACGTTGTTAGTGTAATCAGGAGTGCTGTAAATGTTTTGATGGAAAAGGTTAAAGTGAACGCAGAGGAAGTGTTTGAAAACTTCATGTTGGCAATCAGGAATGCTTGAGCTGACTTGGTTCAGGAGAATTTCAAGACAGTCTCATAGAGTGAACATTATGGACATTCAAAGTACTTAATTAATACAAAAAATAAGGTTAGCAAATCATAATTAATCTTCAACTAAAAATTGTGGCAAATACTCAGTTTAAAAAATTGATTGTTCAAGAATCTTGTTAATTCAGAAGCAATAGCTACAAGGCAGTCTCTATCATGTAGCACAGCATGATGTGTCTTGTTGTAGAGTGAATTGTGGCATCAGGATTTAATTAGTTTCTAGGTCTCCCTGTCTTCCAATCACAAGTCAACTTGAGGGGGTGCCAGTGTTCTAATGCTTGTTCAAGATGCGAGCTTCTAGTTCACCGCCTTGCAGCTCACCCCTCCATTACGTCCAGTGATGAGTTTCTCAACAATCCCCATCTTCCACCTTCCCTGTTTCCTCTTGTCCTCTTTGACTGGTACTACATCACTAATTACTATAATAGAAGACTTTACTGAGTTGTTTTTAAAGTTACTTAAAGTATTCATCTGTCTATCACTTCCACAGCACATCTTTGCATTGTGTAAGGTACCTTGCATGCTTTTGCAAATCTGGGGTCTCCAAATGATGAAGTTCCAACCTTGGCAGCAGGTGTGGTTGTCCAAATAGCATTGAATTTGGAAGTCAGCACTGTTAATTGAGGGTCATCCTCTACAAAGCTCAAGTAAGCAGGGCTAAAAATTAACTTCAGTGCTTGGTCGCCACTTGGGCCAGTATCCCTGAACTCTTAGTGGCCCAGGACAAAATGAAGTGACCCTCAAATTTCCTCGACTGACATACAAAACATTTTAAAACCATTTTTACTTAAATAAATGACCCATGGCTTTTAACTTCTGCCCCCAAAATGGATTAATTTTTAATATACACTGAGTTATTGTCTAAATGAACACAATTTCTTTCTTACAAGTGTCTGTTATGTCACTTATGCGCACTGCAGTTACATTTATAGGTATTTATTGATAAGTCTGTCAACGAATTCTTCATCTAAGCCACCATCATCATCTTCTAGTCCAGAATTTGCTTCTTCATCATCAGCTATGCAATAAATTACTTCAGCATCAAGAGCTTCTGGGTCTTCCTCCAGTGGTGGTAAGTCCACTGAAGGCAAGAATTCTTCTGAATTTGATTGTGGGGTTGCTGCTGTTGCACCTGCCACTGGATCTAAGTCAGAGTGTGCTGCAACTGGGGTTGGTTCTGCTGTCCTTCTTGACTTGGAGCTACTACACTTGCACTAGGGACAATGGTAACTGTCGCAACAGAAGTTGAAGACTCTCTACTGCTTGTCCTGTCCATGAGAAGACTGCGTCTTGTCCTGACACTTGAGGTGTTCCACAGCTCAATGGCTGGCATTGAGTCAAAGTTCTGTATATCAGCACTGAGAAGTTTTACAGCCAGTAGATCATTCAGACGTTCTTCTGACAAAGAAAAGCAGATGTCACTTTTTAGGATTTTAAGTTGACTAAAGCCCCTTTCAAAAACTTTGCCGTGTTAATGGCAGAAGCAAGAGACTTTCTTTCTACTTGAGCAATGGCTTTAGTACATGTTAACTGCTTTGCCAACTCACATTTTCTGTACGTCTTGCCAATCTTTACCTATTACACTTCATCTAGTTGACATTGCCATTGATAGTCAGAGAATGGTTGATTATGTTTTGCTAATGAATGACATGTTTTAAAAAGTTTCGTCAATTTGTCCCTAGTGTCACTGTTAAGGGTAAACAAGAATTTGGCCACTAGGGTTTCACATGGATTTTTCTTCGCAAGTAAAATTGCTCTCACTGATTTATGATTACGAGAATCCTCATGAAGCTTAATGGACTCCACTTTTAACTGGGCATTTCCGGAAACAAAACTATTCTTGTGACCAACTGTCACGTCTGCAGCTGTTGCATCTTTGCACACTTTGCAAAACATTAAGTTATCTTCCAACACTAACCATGGCCTTCCCTGTTTCCAACTGGTTTGAAATGGCTACTGTCTTTGGCTTTTCTCGTACAGTAGGTTACTCTCCAGAACATAATCCTTGCTTTTGGCTTTTTTCTGCGACGGCTGTTCACATCCAGAGAGGTATTTCCACATTTTGTATTCCAAACTCGAGCAGTTTGCCGATATTCGTGTTTCCAAATGTACTGCACAGACCTCTGGGTAAGTCTGGAATCACGTGTCAATAAAATCAAAATGGCATATACATATTGGAGCAATCTAAAAACTTGATCACGAACGGCTTTAAATTTTGCACTTAAGAACTAACTTTTACTACAGATTGATGAATTTAGAGTTCAGGAAAAAACAGAAAGAAAAGAAAGGTACTCCAAGGAAAGAGCATTTTATTTCATCTTTATTGTTATTCTTTGCGTACTTCTGAAATCGTAGTCGCCCTTTGGGTGATCAATCTTCAATTCTTAGTGGCCCTGGACTCTTTTTAATCGCCACTGGTGACTGTGCGACTGCCAAGTTTTAACCCTGAGCAAGACATCTTGTAGCTCAGCTTGTGCCAGCATCCCAACACAGGCTCTCCAGGCTGTCCAATTGTAGGGTCATTTCTTTGTTTGTATCTTTGCATATGGACTCGCCAGGTTCCTTTTTCATTGTAATAGCCTTTCAAAACTTTTTAAAAGTGATTTTGACAATCTTTCTGAAAACCTACCATCACTGAAAGTGAGTGTGCACTGGTTCATTCTTATTGTTGAAAGAGTGCATACTTCCACATCCACATCTCCAACTGTTAACTGCAGCCTTTCCCCCTGTCATCTTGCTGTGTGTTGGGCTAAAGATCAGAGCTGAGAAAATTAAGATTGCCATCGCTGGTGAAATGGTTAGAATGTAGGGTTAGAACTGCATGGGTGATGTGATGTGCTTGACATAGAAGTAATTGACATTAAAGAATTCCTTTGCATTTGAGAGTGTTGGAAATTCTTAACTCGGGTATTTGGGCAGTCTCGTTCTACAAGATTCTCCCTGAAATATTTTAAGTGAAACATTTTCCAAACAAAAACAAATGAAAATGCACAAATTATATGTGACTTTTATTAATATCAGTATGCACTTACAACACACACTGATACCCAAATAAATTAGGTTCATTCATTTAGGTAAATTCACCAGAATAACTTGAAAGCTAATTGAGCTGAATGAAATTAACTAAAATTTATATGAAGAAGTTGGCTAGCAGTAAAGCTTTTTGGTAGCCCCAATCAGTCATAAAATGGGATTTTAAAGATATTTGAAAAGTGAAATCAGGGCTACATGTATATAGCAATTTTAAAGAACATATTATATTCAATTAATTAAGAAAAGAAAAAAGCTTGTCCAGTTGCATTGCAGCTCATTGTTAACATAACCTGATGTAAACACTTGTCACAATGCTCACTATTAATTCCCATTTCAGCTACACTATCAGTTGCAACCTTGCTGTGGAAATCTCTTGTGTAATACATGAAATTTAACTACTACCCAGGAGGTACTACTATCTTCCTACTTCAGGCTGTTCTGGAGCTCATACAATTAGCTCATAAATGCTATAGCGAAGTCTCTTGAAGACAGCAGATTGGTTTTGTTGTTGTACCCTAGCAATTCAGTCTTCAAGATTACCAATAGACAGGCATCATTCAAGGTAGAGTTCTCCCCTCTGACTCATCCTGCATATTCATGCAAAGTGCTACCTAATTCTATTCATGGTGAATTGCTCTGTGAAAAACAGCTAAAGAAAGGTTACTTTTTTGGCAGAGTGGAGCAAATCTCTTTCAATCTATTTTAAAAAAGTGAGTCCTTGGCGGGCAATATTTTTCCACACAAGTATCAAAACTGTGTGTGACAAAAAGAATGTTAATAAGTATTGAGTTCACTCAATTTAGTGAGCTCATTTGGAAGGTGACATCACAGAAGTCTTATTCATTATTCTTATTCACTGGGTTATTTGCTATTGCAAAGTTTGTGGGAAATTTTCCTTGAAATTGCCTAGATGTTCTTTGAATTCTGTGTAATTCTTAACTCAGTCAGTCAATCAATTAAAACGCTCAGTACATGTGTACACTTTATAGTTGCACATCCATTAAATTATATAGGCAAGAAACTGAAAGATTTTAAAAAATAATTCTCTCAGTCCAAAAATTGCACAAAGGATAAGAAATGAATTACAAAATGCCTCTTCATAATCTGTAATTTCATTTCATTAATTTTTCCAGTTTTTTTTTCTGAACTTTCTTTCTTCACCTTGCTTCTTCTTCTGTGATGCATGCTTCATCTAGTTTATCATTAGCTTCAGGACTTCTGGTTGAAGAGTTTTAGGTATTAGAACTTAGGGTGTTGAGTCATAACATTATGCACCTGAGATTATAGCAATGTGGTTATGAAAGAGGCAACCCAAGGGACCCGCTTTATGGGATAAAATCTATCTTTGGTCTCAGAATTAAGAACTTTACTCAAGGAAGTTTTCTATAGCATTCTGAGAAGCAAGTTTTACACAAAGTGTCTCTCAACAAACAAGAAAGTGTGGGCAGATGAAATAGTAGAAAGCAACCATTCTAGCTTGGATTACAGTTTTAGTGGCACACCCAGTGGTATATGTTTACAGAAATGTGGATAATGGAAACACTAGATATTTTAAATCTTAAACTAATTAAACAGTTCATTCTATAGTGGTAATCATTGTTTTGGGCTGGCACATTTGACAACAAAGGTAGGGAGGTAGGTAAACTTTATTTAACCAGGGTGGCCCATTTAGTGACAAGGCTGATATCCAGAGGGGCCCTGGACTAAAAATATAATATTAAAATACAAGACATCATGATAATTTTAAAAGAATACAAGATATAGATTTAAAAACACAAGTAATAATTCAAAGTATAGAGTATAAACAAGTGTGCAATAATTTATAAAAATATAGTTCCTGTATAATTTAAAAATTGTAGGCGTCAATTATTAAAACTATGAAAGAAGAAAGTGACTCAGCTGAATATCTAAAGGATTGCTTGATATTGTGTATTACTGAATTAGGTTAACGTGATGTGGTTTGTAAGGGTTGTGGTGTTAAAGTTATTTATTTTGGTTCTTGTCAGGGCAGCCTCCCTTACGCCATGTGGCAATCTTACATGTATGTATTGCTTATGTATTGGAACAGCACCTGGTAGACCTGGTGGCCACCATATCCTTGCTGAAAGAGCCGTTCATTTTTATTCCGTAGGCCCCCATGTGCTGTTGTGTATGGGTGAGTTTCATTCATAGCATGCAGGGCTTGACACTTACTTTTCCCTCAACTTCCCAGTATGGAAAGTACACTTGGAAATTTACTTTCCTGCTGAGGGTAAATAAAGTGTTGACTTGACTTGACTTGTCACATTTGTTTGTGGGCTTAACAAATTAGTGATGTATGGGGTCATGGAAATGGCTGAGGAGCATGGCTTAAGAGTATCTGGTGATGTATCTTTAAACTGCTGGAGAATAGTGATATAGCCTGTACTAAGAACTGGGAGTGATAAATCTGAGAACAACTGTGGTTCACCTGAAGCAAAGATTTGTTGGGGAGTCTTGAGCTCACCCATGGACTTGGTTGATTGGTTTGCTGCTATGGGTGGTTCTAGGGCTTCTAGAGAGGGAAAAGATATCTTTGCTAACTTGAGGTGGAGTTCAAGCTCGCAGATCTACAGTTTGTGCATCCAAATTTGGGTAAACATTGGTTATTTTTTGGTAAAACATTAGGAATTTAATGGAAAATTAGTAAGTATACCAATTTTGGGAAAAGAGATATACTTTCCAACATTAGTAAGTCATTTATAGGAATCCAAGCTTGAAAGTCTATTTTGAATTTCCAATGTTGGTAATTCTTAAAAGAGTTTCCAACATGGGAAAGAGCAATACCAAGGTTGGAGTTTTTCTAGATGTTCCAACTTGGGAAAGAGCATTACCAATGTTGGTTAATCTTAAAATTGTCTAACATTGTAGAGAGCCTTACCAAGGTTGGTTATTCTTAAAAAATAATTGTCCAACATTGGAAAGTGCATAACCAAGGTTGGTTATTGCTTTACAGTGTCCAGCAGTGAAAAAACATAACCAAACAGCATATATAAACCAAAGTTGCTTAAGAAAATGTCCAAGCAAGAACAATAAAGATCACTTTTAATATTTATTTAAAAGGAAAAGGAACTATTCCGTTCCTTGCAATAATATTGTCACTGTAGAAATGCTATAAAAAACACATTTAATGTAATAATTAGATTATTATCACATAAAAGTGGTAAAAAAAATCTAACATGAACAGTAACTGACTCCTTTCTTATGCTGCCACACAAATGTGACAATGATCAGTGTCCAATGTAATATCACTTGCAAAACATGGGAACAACAACTGTCTCTTTTTATTTACTTGCATGTCACCACAGTAATTAACTAAGCGATAATCAACAGTATGCAATAACACAGTATTTAGGTTTCAAAGTCCAGCATTGTTTCGGCAGTGTTACTCATCAGATGTCACGTCATTCAACTGTCAGCAGTGTTACTCATTCAACTGTCACGTCTGCAGCTGTTGCCTCTTTGTACACTTTGCAAAACATAAGTTATCTTCCAACACTAACCATGGCCTTCCCTGTTTCCAACTGGTCTGAAATGACGGCTGTCTTTGGCTTTTCTCGTACACTCTTTTACTCTCCAGAACATCATCCTTGCTTCTGGCTTTTTTCAGCGGCGGCTGTTCACATCCAGAGAGGTATTTCCACATTTTGTATTCCAAACTCGAGCAGTTTGCCGATATTTGTGTTTCCAAATGTACCGCACAGACCTCTGGGTAAGTCTGGAGTCACGTGTCCATAAAATCAAAATGGCATCTACAATCAGAGCAATCTAAAAACTTGATAACGTACGGCTTTAAATTTTGCACTTTAGAACTAACTTTTACTACAGATTGATGAACTTAGAGTTCAGGAAAGAACAGAAAGAAAAGAAAGGTACTCCAAGGAAAGAGCATTTTATTTCATCTTTATTGTTATCCTTTGCGTACTTCTGAAATCGTAGTCGCCCTGCGGGCAATCAAACCTCAATTCTTAGTGGCCCTGGACTCTTTTAAATCGCCACTGGCGACCTTGCGACTGTCAAGTTTTAATCCAGTTAGAATTATACCAAACCTCAGAAAGAAAAATGTTGTGCCCATTGAACCAAGCCAAAAGTTGCTGCCAAACCCACCTCCTTGACAGCCGGGGAGAGGTAAATTAAGAAAATGAGGTCTTTTAATGCCCAAAGGTGAGGTCAATTAAGCGATGAAGAAATGCCCAACCAGGGACCACCCCTGCACAAGTGAAATTCAGTAAACCTGTTTTAAGGTTTGTATTTCCTTTGGAGTAATGAGTGACTCTGAAGAAAGTTGAAAATCAATTCCTGAAAATCGAGCAAGTAAGCTTCCATTAAAATGGAATCTAGCTTGATACTTGCAAAAGCAATACAGCAGGGCTTGAAATAAAAAATAATTACTTTACTTTACTTTAATGAAATTGACACTCCCCTTACGGGGCTTTTCAGTGCCAATAAATTACAAAAGAAATTACAATTTTAAAAT